>ENA-OSET01001689-OSET01001689.1-sediment-metagenome-genome-assembly--contig:-NODE-1689-length-22588-cov-3.241837_pt1 | contig 22588 bp, 15 predicted proteins | sample MGYA00237882_ERZ534229 | MGnify/ENA primary metagenome ERZ534229 (study PRJEB26408, sample SAMN06266212) | sediment metagenome | isolation source: Hudson Canyon methane seep mesocosm | place... | reverse complement strand
CAGATACACGGTCGAAGTCTACTCTCGAAACCGCAGCTTCAGCCGAGAAGTTAGCCGAGACTACTCCAGCAGATATTTTCTCTACTCCTTTGGTGGTGACCATTGGAGAAAGCGAAAGGGTCCTGCTCTCCCCCACATTCAGTCTGCCTATCTCCCATGAAATCGCCGATTCGGAGACGCTGTATTCTTGGCCATCAGGGATGTCGAAGTTCTCTGGAAAGTCCCTACTAACCTCTACCTCAAGCAGAGGTACTGGAGAGACATTTTGGACCTCGATGTGCATCTCAATCTCCTGGGGCTCTGTGGAGTAAATCAGCGACAGACTATCCTCTTGGTCTCTCTCAGGATTGGTGTCCATTACCTCCTTGAGGACTAGCATCCTCGGCCCACTGGCCGAATACGGAATCACTGTCTCCTCAGTAGCTTCGAGTTCGCGTACTGAGATTGAACGGCCTCCGATGTCTGTGGAGTCAGTAGAGGAAAGCAGGACCTCGATATCCCAGGCCCTGTGCTTCTTGCTTGAGTTCCTAAGTATCAGCTCCCCTTCTATCGACTGCCGCCTGATCGATCCGTCCGGGTTAAGCGTCGACGTCTCAATCTCACTCAGAGTCGCGTACAGCTTGTCCCCCGGTATCGCGTCCACCTCAGTTGCTGACCTCAAGTGAGGATGGGTTGCTGCTGCAACAACAGGCTTCGACAGAGCCCCGGCTATTTCTTTAGATGAGTCGGTAATCTCGCTGGAAACTTCTACAATTCCTTCAATGGCTGAGTCTATAGCACTACTGGCCGAACCGATGGCGAGTTCTCCAACAACTTCAGAGCCGGCCTCAAAGACTTCCTCCGCGACATCTTCGACGGCACCCTTCAGAGCAGCGAGTGAATCTTGCAAGGAGGTTGTATCCTCTGGCTCACCTTCTGATACGGTCACGTTCGGCTCGTCAAAGCCCAGTGGAAGGGGCGGTGGAGAATCGAATCCAGGCGGCGGCGGCACTTCGGGCCCTGATTCAGATTCTAGGGCAATCTCCCTATCTTCGAGTTCCATCATGCCGGGCGGAGGAGGCGGGGGCTGGGGTAACTGCCCTTCCTCGGAGTCCTCATCGTCTGCCTCCTCGAAGCCAGGAGGAGGAGGTGGTGGGAATCCAGGAGGTAGAGGAGGAGGGTCTTCTGACATGGCACGGCCACCCCGATGGGTGGTCGCGGACAGCGCTTGGATTGGTATAACCATTGCTTGTCAGACTTCGAGTCGAATCTGGGGCTTCACGAATGGTTGAAGTTCTCTCGCCCTTGGGCGAGAGCGTGAGCAATCAAGATGGGACGGCCCCTCCAGTGCTATTCGTAGTGGGTACAGCTGGTGCAGGTAAGAGTTCTCTCGTCACCGCTTTCCAGAGGTGGGCTAGGTTCCTCGAGGTTGATGCCCTCGCTATCAACCTCGACCCTGGTGCCGAGAAAGTGGATTACGACACGGAGTTTGATGTCAGAGAGCTGATTTCTCTGTCCGATGTAATGATTGAGTACGAACTTGGTCCCAACGGAGCCCAGATTCTAGCTGCCGACTTAGTGGCGTCTCGGGCTGACGAAGTCTTCGAAGAGATTGAAGGGTTGTCATGCGATATGCTAATTGTAGATACTCCAGGGCAGGTGGAGTTATTCGCCTTCAGAGAGGCCTCCAGCCATCTCGTGAGCGTCATTGGACAGGGTAGGGCCTGTTTGATCTTCCTCTTCGACCCGATGCTCTCCCAGACACCCAGTGGCTTTGTTTCACAGATGCTGCTCTCGTCGATAGTTCACTTCAGACTTGGGCTGCCGACCGCCAACTTCCTCTCTAAGTCCGATCTGCTGGAGCCTGAAGCCCTTGAGAGAGTACTGGATTGGGGAGAGAATCTCGACATCCTTGAAGCCGCCTTGTATGAGGAGTCGGCTCAGCAGGCTCTGGACGCGCACTCAGGGAGCCAGAGGGCAGAGTTTGCGATAGGTCAGTTGAGGATGATGCAGCACGCCTCGATACAACCGGGATTGACTCCTCTCTCCAGCGAGAACGAGGAGGGACTCGCTGATGTGCTGACCTTCGCCCAGACCATATTCGGAGGCATGGCAGATACGAGAGACGGGTACGCGGGAGACATTGAGCATGAACGAGGCTGAGGCGAAGAGTGGCCTGATGGCAATAGACGATATCAGCGACGAGTTGGCTGAGATTATAGATTGGGCAATAGCATTCAAGCACGGCGGCGACTTCAACTTAGACTTCAAACCCCTTGAGGGAATGTCTATCGGCTCAATCTACGAGAAGCCTTCGACCAGAACTAGGGTGTCCTTTGAAGTGGGGGTCAGCAGACTTGGAGGGCAGCCATTGACACTGCTTTCCAATGACATCCAACTGGGCGAGAGCGAGTCAATCGCCGACACAGCAGCGGTGCTGTCGCGTTTCCTAGATGGAATCACATACAGGTGCTTCAATCACGCTGACGCCGTAGAACTCGCCAAGCATGCAACGGTACCTGTAATCAACGCTCTCTCTGATCTACACCATCCGTGCCAAGCAGCAGCCGATCTGATGACGATAGTTGAACACGGAGACAGTGTGAACGGCCACATAGCCTGGGTGGGAGACGGCAACAACGTGTTCCACGATCTGTTACTCGCTGGTGTCACACTAGGACACGATGTACGCTACGCAACTCCCGTGGGCTTCGAGCCTGCCGAATCGGTGATAGGCAGAGCTCGCGAAATAGCCGCGCGGACAGGCGCGGTGATTCTCGGCTCTAACGATCCCGTCGAGGCAGTCAGCGGCGCGGGAGTGGTCTACACAGACATCTTCGTATCAATGGGAGAAGAGCACATGGAGGGCAAGACGGATGCTTTCGAGGGTTTTCAAGTCAACGAAGAGTTGGTCGCCCATGCCGACTCCGACTACCTGTTCATGCACTGCCTGCCTGCTCACCGTGGCGAAGAGGTGACCGACGCGGTCATAGACTCCCCCAACAGTGTAGTCTTCGACCAAGCTGAGAACAGAATGTGGGCCCAGATGTCTCTGCTGACCTACTTCTGCAACAATGATGCTTGGCACGCTTACAGGGAACTTGAGTGACTACGCCAGAAGCGAACTCCCAAGAAAAGCTGCGAGGGTTAAATACATCGATTTCTTGATTAATTGCTGTGCTGCATGGTCCTCAGAAGTCATAAGTTTGCCCTTTACCATGAGTAGGAGCATAACTGCAGGGATTACTCCTACCAAGTGCAGTTGGGGGAAGACTCCTATGCCGAAGGGAACGAGTAGAGATACCAGTGTCAACAAGAGGAGGATCCATGCCACCACTCGAGCCTTCTCTGGTCCAACTCGCATAGCGTATGTATTCCTGCCTTCATCGCCCTCCATGTCCTCGATGTCCTTGACAATCTCTCTCGCTAAGCTGTACAGCACCCCCACGGTGAACATCGCCCAAGCGCGCTCGTTGAACGGCTCGAATACGCCAGCGGCCCCAAACAGGACGACCATTCCTACTGAGAGGCTGATAGCGATGTTGCCCGGAAGTCCCCTCTCCTTGAGCCTCAGACTGTATGAGCCAGTTGACTCATAATTAGTCAGTAAGAAAAGCGCCCCGATCCAGATCACAAGGGCCGGGTACCACCCTTCGACTCCTTCTTCCATATCTCCAGCGATACTCATAGCGCCGACGATTGAGATTAGTGAAACTGCCATCATCAAGGCTATCCCCCTCTTGGCTGATACCTTCGAAATTGCCCCTGACGGGAGTGGCCTGCTGGGACGGTTGACTAGATCAATTTCAAGATCAAGGTAGTCGTTGAGGGCGTTCCAAGAACACATAAACGACCAGACCGATATGGCCTGTAGTGCCGTAATCCATGCGAGTTGGCCCTCGGGCAGGCCTCCGAGTGCGAGCATCGAGCCGAGGAATACACCGAGGACGCCTGTGGTCGAGTTTCCAGCCCTGAAAAGGACCCACCACGAACCCATCGCATCGCTACTGCTCACGGCCTGACTCAGGGCCCCTCTGCCTTGATTGCTTCCCTCGGTCAGGAAGTGGCTTGTACGGCTTGTCGTGCGAGGCCCCAGATACAGACGGTGTACGTACTCCCTCTGAACAGCCCACGCACATGCCCGACCTTGGAGAATCGGATGTCCTTGGCCATGATGTTGCCAACCTGATTCATGGTGGCACCCCAGCGGAACCTGCCGTTGAGGTGGTCGAATATCTCGACGGTGTTCGCGGTGTCATTCTTCTCGAGATAAATCAGCACCTCCTCGCGGAGTCGTTGTGTCCTAGACATCAGGCCACCACCGTAGGAGTGGCCTGACTCGCGCGTAGCCTGTCGTGCAGGCCCCGCCAGCTTGAGGGGCTCACATTGATCTGTGGGACTAGGTACGGCATAGGCCCCCAGGAGTCGTGGTCAGAGACCACTCCGGTTGCGCTGACAAGCACCTGATCTAGTGACCCGCGTGCAGTTACGTTCGTTCTTCGCAGGGTTGCCAGTGAGACTACCTTGCATGGCTCTGGACGCTTTCTGTAGAGGAGCGTCGATGTGACGTCTTGCTGTCTGTTCATGGAGGTATGTCATGACTTCCACATATCAAGCGAAGCAATAGTCCCGAGGAGTGAAAGTGAAAGTGAATAAAATCGTAAATCAGGCTCTCAACCCATTGTTTTCTTAAGCGGACAGCCAGTCGCTGAGAACCACGCTCGTGTAGTGTAGTTCGGTCCATCATGACGGACTCTCGATCCGTCGACCCGGGTTCAAATCCCGGCACGAGCACCACTTTAGTGACTCATAACGGTCTTAAACGGACCTTCGTTGGCGTAGTAAGGTCTCGATGCGCGTAGAGCACGATGTGAAGCTGACCTTTGATGATGTTCTGATTCGACCTAAGCGCAGTACACTGGTTTCGAGATCAGATGTCAGCCTGTCTAGGGACTTCGAGTTCCGTCATTCTAAGGACATTTGGAGCGGCGTACCCATAGTGGCTGCCAACATGGACACCACTGGTCTGTTCTCCATTGCGAAGGTGCTGCAGGGTCACAACATGCTAACCTGCATACAGAAATTCTACTCGACTAAAGAGTGTGCGCGGGCGTGGGATGACGGGGTCGATCCAAGCTTCGTCGCAATAACGTGCGGCTCGACCGAGGAGAGCTTTCAGTTACTACAGCGCAAGTTGGCGACCAACGACGGAATCAGGATGATCTGCATAGACGTCGCCAATGGATACCGAGAGGTCTTCCTCGATTTCGTACGCCGTGTGAGGAAAGAGTTCCCCGACAAGATCGTCATCGCGGGCAATGTCGCTACCCGGGAGATGACGGAGGCGTTGATACTGGCGGGAGCGGACATAGTGAAGGTCGGCATAGGGCCGGGTTCGGTGTGCACCACCCGTAAGGTAGCCGGTGTCGGCTATCCTCAATTGTCAGCCATCGCCGAGTGCGCCGATGCGGCTCACGGACTGCTCGGCCATGTGATGGCTGACGGAGGTTGCTCGTCGCCGGGAGATGTGTCGAAGGCTTTCGCAGCAGGAGCAGATTTTGTTATGCTGGGTGGCATGTTTGCCGGCCACGACGAGTCGGGCGGGGAACTAGTCGAGAATGGCGACGGGAAGATGTACAAGTCGTTCTACGGCATGTCCTCGTCCAAGGCGATGGAGTCGCACTATGGAGAGGTGGCCAAGCACCGGGCTCCAGAGGGAAAAGAGGTCAGGGTGCCTTACAGAGGGACGCTAGAAACCACTGTGCAATCAGTTCTCGGAGGAGTTCGTTCGGCCTGCTCTTATGTTGGAGCTAGGCGCATCAAGGACTTACCGAAGTGTGCCACCTTCATCCGAGTCACCCAGACCACCAATGAAGTCTACCAGCAATTCGATGTCCAAGAATAGTAAATGACTAGTGCTGAGGCACTAGGTTAGATGTCGAAAACCACTTGGGCCATCCACCCGGGGCCCTCAAAAGACGGGATGTCGGAATCGACGCCGGGAATTACCTCACCTTCAGCGACCTCTATCAGGGCCAGTTCGTGCAGTGTGATTGCCTTGACCTCGACCTCGCGCTCGATCATATCCGCATCGGCCCAGGAAACCTGTGCAACTATCTTTCCGTCCGCTACGGCGAGTTCGGACTCGCACAGCCACTGACCCTCTGCAGAACCGCGATAGAGGACTTCCTCGAGCCATCGAACCAAACCGCGTTCTAGGTCGTCGCCAGAGAATTCGACTGTCCACTCATCGTTCGTCTTCGGCAGGGATGCCGCCGAGTCAGTTCCTTTCGGTGACAGCTGGATGGACTGCAAGCCAATCGCGGCTTCGGACATGGCCCCCGTGGCGTCAGCACAAAACGCCCTCAGACCTATGTCCGCGGTCGTGGGCAGTATCCACCAAGACATGTTATTCCCATACCGGCGAAAGGCGCGTTGCGCAAGAAATGAGAGGGTCAGTCGAACTCGCTGCAGAGCTCGCCCTGGCCGGGGAAACTGATGGCAGACTTCGGATTGGTGTTCCACTTGTTCTCACACTTGTTCAGGTGGCCATCGCCATCGGAGTCAATGTTGGCATCGGCCGGATCGAAGGGGTCGAACCCGAAGTAGTACTCCCAGCCAGCCCACATGCCGTCGCCGTCCTGATCTTGGTGATACACCTCCGAGCCGTCGAACCACTGGTCTCCGTCGGTATCGGGATTGACGGGGTTAGTGCCATTCTGGTACTCTTCGAAGTTGGTAAAGTTCTCTAAGTCGTCATAGAAGTCGTTACCGGCTTCCGAGGTCGGATCTATGTGGCACTCGGAGTACTGAGGGTCGTTCCAGCCCGGACAGTATCTGTTCAGCAAATGGGTTCGATTCAGCCCGTCGTTATCGAAGTCCTCCTGCCCATCGTTGATGCCATCGACATCGGAGTCATCCATTTTGGGGTCCATCGGGCCGCGTGCACCAACGGCACTGAGGGTGTTGTTGTCAACCAGCCCGAGACTCAGTGCGAGTTCGGAGTATTGGACCTCCCAGCCGTCGGGAAGTCTGTCTCCATCAGTGTCATCATCCACCGGATTGGTGTCCCAACGATTGGGTGCCTCGAGGGTGTTCATCAGAGTGTCGTTGTCAATGTCGAAGGCCGAGTCCGGTAGTGAGCCCCAAGAGGGATTGATGGCCCATCTGCCGCTGGCAGGGATTGTGAAACCTGAGAGGTTCATCTCGTGCAGGAAATACTTGGGGTCCATCTGGCCATCGCCGTCCCTATCTCCAGAGGTAGAGAAACCGCCGAGATAGCTGCTCCAAACCCAACCGCCCGGACCTAGTCCGCACTCAATCATCGATTCGCAACCCGGCGGCAGCCAGTTTGTCACCGAAATCCACAGACTGTGACTCCTAGTGTTGTGCTGCACCGAGAAGACCTGCATCTCCCAACCATCAGGTTGGCCATCGCCATCGGTGTCGTTGTTGAGCGGGTTCGTCGCGCCCTGCCATGGGCGTGGGATGTTCAGGACTTCGTTGCCATCGAACAACCCGTCGTCGTCACTGTCAGGGTTGTTGGCATGGGTGATGTACTGGTCTAGGCCGTCAATGACCTCCTCTCCATCGGCCAGACCGTCGAGGTCGGTGTCGTGCGAAGACGCGTTGGTGTAGTATTTCGAGCCATTCCAGGTGAAGCCATCTATCACCTCGGTAAAGTCCTCAAGTCCGTCACTATCGGTATCCTTGTCAGTCGCATTGGTGAAGAAATCGTAGTATTCGGCTGCATCTGACAGTCCATCCCTGTCAGTGTCGAAGGCTCCCGGATCGCTGCGTACGTGGACGTCCTTGACGCCCTGATCGACTATTCGGATGGTCCAGCCGATGACCTCGATGCCGTCGATTAGTCCGTCACCATCGGTGTCAGCCACTAACGGGTTGGTAGAGCGGCCGTCGATGAAGCCGTCGCCGTCACGATCCCTTGCATTGTACTCGTCGAGGTTGGTGAAGCGCTCGCTCTCTTCGACGACTATGGCGAGATCCTGTATGCGACTAGTCACTTCTTGGCCTATCTCGACGTTAATCGCGTATATCCAACCCGCTGTCAGGGTCTTGATGGGGATATTGACGTACTGACTAGACTGGACTGTCCGGACCCAGAGAACGGTGCTGTTGACCTGAACGTAGTCGCCCACCTCGACCGAGATGACGTGCACAGTGGTGATGCCGACCAGATCAGAGTACCGGACCCCTCCATCACCGTCGGCATCATAGCCATCGAAATCAGGGTCCTCATCGGCGTTGCTACCATCATTGGGGTGGATGCCGCTCATGTGCTCCCAGCCATCGGGCATGCCATCGTTGTCGGTATCGGCGTCGAGTGGGCTGGTGAAGTTCTCAGGCCCCCACGTATAGGCGACCTCATACTCCTCGACATTGTTCAGACTGTCCTCGTCTGTGTCTCCATAGGCATCGGTGGCGTTGGCTGGATTGAGGAAGCGGTTACCCTCGGAATCCAACGCATAGCAGTACTCGAATCCATCTGGCATGCCGTCACCATCGGTGTCCCAATCACCCGGCCCATTGAGGCGTCCGTCGTTGTCCATGTCCTCTTCAAACCAGGTCCTGTCGCCGTGGCCGCTCATGTGCTCTGAGTAAGGTGATTGGAGAGTGAGGGTACCGAACACCGGCACTCCGCAATGCACTCCAAGTTGAATCTGGCCGAAGGCAATCTCATAGCGGTCGGCAATCAGATCGCCGTCGCTGTCCTCTTCGAGTGGGTTCGTATCATATCTCTCTTCGACATAGTTCCTCAGGCTGTCGGGTTCGGGCTGCTCCAAGTCGAGTAGCGCGTCACAGGAGTGACCGAACTGGCTCCCCATATCGTCCCACTCACTGGATCCGATGTCATTCTCTATCTGTCCCTTGACCTCGGGAGTAAGCAGGTAGCAGTCCCAATTCCCATCGAGAGGATCCAAGAGGGTGACTTCGCCGGACGGAGTCTCGACAACGAAGGTGTACTCAGACTCCCACCGGTCGTTCAAGCCATCCCCATCGGTGTCTCTGAGATTAGGATTGGTGCCCAACTCCATCTCCTGAGTATTCGTCAGGCCGTCTCTGTCGGGGTCGCCGAACGGACCGTTGTCGGGATTAGGGAAGGTCTCATTCTGCTCCCCTGTCTCTTCTTCGTTGTCGATAGGATTGAATGAAATCTCACTGGTAGCCGGCTCGCCGTTGTCAAGTGGATCTAGGCCATTGGAAATCTCCCATCCGTCATCGAGTCCGTCGTCATCGGTGTCAGCATCCCTCCAGTCGGTCCCATACAGGGTCTGCTCCATCCTATCAGGCAGCCCATCTCCGTCGAAGTCCTCTCCGCCGATATGGAATTCATCGTTGGCCTCAATATCTCCGCTAGCTGCCTCAAAGCCTCCCGACTCAGTGGTCGAGAGACCGGCATCGATGATTGTGTAGAAGCCCGCTAGGCACAGCGTTGCGGTGATTGCGAGAACCGCGTACTGGTTGTGATTTAGGGCCATGGAGTACACCCGGCCCCAAGGGGGCCGTCAGATTCAAATTGGGCACCAATATAATGTTTCACGGCCACTGAGTAATCGGAGTCAGGCAGCTATCTCTCTCGAAGAGAGTAAATCTAGTGTTACTCTGCCTCCCTCGAAGCTGATTGAGGCGCGGCCATTTCTGCCATAAGCCCGCTCCCAGCAGCCGAGCAGTACGCCACTTGCAATGGCTGGATGAAATACTGTGGAGAAACCAAGAGCCACCCCTCCGTGATCGTCTATCTGTTTCATCGATTCAATTCCCCCAAGTCCGTGGTATGACAGGTGCCGACGGACGATGCTGACCCAGTCGGAGGAATCGCGAACGAGAACGTGGTGCCCCTCAGCGACGAATCTTTCTCTGGCCGAGTCGGCTGCAGCCGTCCACCACGCAGAACGCTTCTCATCGAGACCTTCCCAAGCATAGTCTTCGACCCTGCCTTCAGGGATGCCGTCGAGATACGGGAGACAGTATTCTTCGAAGCGTAGTATTAGGTCCCGGTGAAGGAACATCCTGCGCTCCCCCATTATCGACCATTGACCAGGAGAATCGCTCCGCAGATCCAACCACATCTCATCGTTCAATTTGGACATCGCACCAGCGCTAGAACCTAGGTCATTCCAAGCCGGACTGAGGGGTTTGGGGCCGGGGATTTGTGCGGTGTCCTGAGTCAGGGTGATGACCAGCCCCTCGCCTGCACTCTCAGACCACAGGAAACGGTGACGCTTGCTCGTAGCCCCCTCCCAAGCTGCGGTAATGAGTCCTGAACAGATGGGGCCTGATGCTGGTTGTTCGACCACTATCCTAGTCTCATCGCCATCCTCAAGAATTCTGAATCTGCCGAGACCGCTCGTCTCCCATCGTAGGATGGTTCGTGACCATGAAGCGGGGTCGCGTCCGGAAGGAGTACCCCAACCTCCAGATCCCATCATGTATTCTTCGTGCTCCACAGCAGCATGTGCGAGACGGCGACCGAGACTCTGCCCTGTCCTCTGCTCGAGCCCCTGAAACCACGACTCGAACCAACCTCCTCCTGCTCGCCATGCAATCTCATCGTGGTCTCGAGACAAGTCCCTGAAGGTGCCGTCATCGAAAGCCTTCCAGCGTTCCTTCACGCCCTCCTCTGAGGATGACGGAGTGGAGAAAAAATTCCTGATGGATTCCATGAGCCCCATCAATCAGCCACCTAGGAACGTCTCGACACGATCTAGGGCCTCAGCGAGGACCTCGACGGGCGGCAGACATACCATCCTGAAGTGGCCGCTGCCGAACTCGGGGGAAAATCCCGAACCGTGGACTACCAGCACATGGTGCTGGTGCAGCAAATCGAGCACGAATGCCTTGTCATCGGTGGCCATCTCGGAATCGGTAATTCTCACGAACAGGTAGAACGCACCACCGGGAGTCTCACACTCAAGCCCATTGATAGATGCGATTCTGTCCAAGCAGTAATCCATTCTCCTTCTGATTCTGTCCCGGTGTCCATCCATCCATCCCGTATCATCTACAAGGCCAGCTAGGAAGCCGTGCTGTGCTGGGGTCGAGGCGCACAATCTGCTACGGAGCAGACGCTCGACACCGTCGCGAACGGCTCTAAGAGCGCCACTCGGGTCGTGCCAAGCCATGTAGCCGACCCTCCAACCGGGTGCGAAGTAGACCTTTGAGACTCCATTGAGGACGATGACTGGGGTGCTATCGGAACGTGAGGCCGCAGAGCACTGGTGTCCAGTGAAATCGAGCCCGTCGTAGATTTCATCTGCGATGACGGTGCACTTAGGCCACTGGCTCGCGATATCGATGAGTGCGTCTACTTCTTCTGGCGTGGCGACGTTTCCAGTAGGATTGTTTGGGTTAATCAGGACGAGTAGTCGGACGCTGTCATCCATCTTGGAACGTATGTCTTCGAGGTCGATTCTCCAACCGTCGCTTGGGTCCATCCGATATTCTACAGTAGTGCCACCGTACATCTGAGGGTAGGCCATGTACGGAGGGTAATGGGGACCGGGGGCGAGGATGGTGTCACCCTCCTCTAAGAATGCGGCGAAGATAATCTGCAGTGCCTCAGTGACACCGTGCGTGACATATACATCATCAGGCGAGCAGTCCCATCCTTTCGAGGATTCTGTAGATGCTATGGCGCTACGTAGTTCTGGAATCCCGTAGGAAGGGCCGTAGCCGTTGTCCTGCCGGTCGAGCGCTGCTTTGAATGAGGTGATCATGTGCTCTGGAGTCGGCAGGCCCTCGTGGGCCAGCGGGTCGCCTATATTGAGGCGGATAATCTCGTGACCTTGGGCCTCGAGTTCGACGGCGGGAATCACGACGTCGCGAATAGCATACTCTATTGCAGCTGCGCGGGCTGAGACGTCGACTTGCTCTACCACATGTATGCGTGATGCGGTTCCGCCATCAAATCGACGGATTGTAGATTGTTCAGATGCCCAGTAGGGAGCGCGCCTCATCGAGTGCAGCTGGAATCCCTTCGGGATTGGAGCCACCACCTTGTGCGATGGTCGGCCTGCCGCCCCCTCCTCCTCCGATATGGCCTGCTATGGCATTGAGTATCTCGACCGCGTTGTGACGCTCGGCTGCTATGCTGCTCTCGGTCGAAGCGACAATGAGTGTGCCGCCACCCTCGCGGCTTCCGAGTACCGCTAAAGTGGGTGTGGACGCATCGCGAGTCAACTCGCCCAGCATCGTCATCATCTGCTTGGAGTCTCCCTCTGACTCCATCACCACGTAGCGGACACCGTCCTTCTCGACTGCTGCATCCCCTCCTCCGCTGGTTCGCAATCTCACGATTTCGGCCTCCATTGATTCAATTTTCTTCTGCTGCGACTTCCATTCCTCGAAAAAGCGAGATACAGTGCGAGGCAGGTCGTCGGGCTGCACTCCGAGAATCTCCGAAGATTCGCTTAGCAGGCGCTCCTGGTGCCGTGCGTGCTCGCGTGCCGTCTCCCCTGCCACGATCTGCAGACGCTCTACCCCGTCTTGTACCTGACTCGACCTGATGATGCGTAACTCTCCTATTTTGCCCGCTTCATCATGGTGCGTGCCGCCACAGGCTTGGGTGTCGTAGTCACCTATCCTGATGATTCGTATCTGACTGTGCTTAGGAGGGCCACCCTGGTAGATGTCGAAGCCGAATCTGGCATCGGCCTCGGCTCTATCCAAGACCAGTTTCTCTATCCCGGGGTTCGATTCAACAATCTCGTTGGCTCTGTCTTCGATGCTGTCCAGTTGCTCCCTCGTCAGCCTTGAGTGATGAGTGATGTCGAGTCTTGCGTAGCGCGCGCCCTTGTTCGAGCCTGCCTGCCAGATGTGTGGACCTAGCACTTCTCTAGCCGTTCCTCCAACTATGTGCACCGCCGTGTGGTGATCCATCAGCTGCTTCCTCCTGCTCCAGTCGACGACGCCTTTGGTCGGTCCGCGGGCCAACGGTGCGTCGACCAAGTGGATGACGACTTCGCCCTCTACTCTGGTGTCGAATACGTTTGCTGACGAACCGTTCTGCGATAGAGTTCCCTGATCGCCGAGCTGTCCACCGCCCTCTGGATAGAACAAGGTGCGGTCGAGTACGATGACGTGCGTCGGCTCACCGCCGACTTCTGAAGAGTAATTCATCGAGTCTGTAGTCCCCTTTGGAAGTGGGCTGCAGTGCAACACTTCGGAAGTGAATTCAGTAGCTCTGGTGTCGTCGTAGTAGTCTTGCGAGGTAGCCGGCATAGAGTCCACATCGACTATGCTATGCCTCTCTCGAGAATTGGCAGCGGCCTTGGTCATCTGGGCGTTGCGGGCAGCCATGTCTGCTGCGAAGCCGACTCTGACAGTCAGCCGCTCCCAACCGAGCCCATGCGCAATCGACACCGTCATCTCCGGGTTAAGCCCCCGCTCCTCGGCGAGACGGAATAGGATTTCATCGGATATCTTGACTGCGTCCTTGGGTAAGGACTTCAATGCCGTGCGCACCGCAGCCTCGCCCTTTCTCAGCATCTGGTAGTATCGGACCTCCTCGAGTTCGAGGATATTCAGAACTCCTTCTCTCGACTGAACGAAGGAAGACATGTCCAGATAGGTATCCATGTGGTGTGCTCCGAGGTCGGCGAGGCTGACGGACGCACCGACTTCGTCTTTCATCCTGCAGGCACGGCGAGCCAGCATCCTAGCGAGGTAGCCCGCCTTGGTGTTACTCGGAACCAATCCATCGCCGAGCATATTGCAAAGCGCATGCATGTGATCGGGTATAGCATAGATTGAAGACAGCGGCTCAGTAACTCGCTTCAGCTCTTCTACAGAGAGCTTGATTCCTGTCTCAGAGAGTCTTTCCACCAGTTTCTCATACAGTGCCTGCACGTCAGTACCGACGTCTATGTTCAGGATTCCTGCAAGTCTTGAGAGTTCGCTGAGCAGGGCATCCATGTCCACCCCCATGCCCAGAGAAGATACCATTGAGTCGAAACCGCTCAGTTGCTTCAGCCAAGTCACGGACTCCGGATAGATAGCCTCGTAGATAGTGGGAGTTCCGGCTGCGGCCCAGCAGAACCTCTCGAGACCGTAGCCGGTGTCGATAATCTGTAGGTCCATCTCCTTGTAACGCAGCCCCTTAATGTCGATGTCGCCATCGTCCGACTCCTCTAAGCTCATGAACACCAAGGTGGCCAGTTCGAGCCCTCCTACGATGACCTCGAGGGCGGGGCCAGCGTTGCCGCCACCCGACCACGGATTCTCGACGTAGGTCAGATCCTCGGGACTGATGCCAAAAGAATCGACTAGCATCTCATCGCAGTAGCGCACGCACTGGTCTATCCAGTAGACTACGTCACCGTCTTTGGGGCGGTTGAAAGCGTGGTGGGCCATCATCTCAAAAGTGGATAGGTGTCGTCCGGAACGGCCAACTGCAGCTACGTCGGTCAACCTGATGCAGGGCTGGCTGATGCTTAGGGGGTTGGCTGGCGGAGGGACCTGTCCGCTCGTCACATGTGGCTGAAAGTCGGCTATACTGGCTATGGTCAGGTGGATATCGTCACGCCATCTGGCGATTATTGGGTAGGGTTCCACGCGTGTGTGGCCACGCTTCTCAAAGAAGTCGAGGAAGGCTTCCCTCATTGCATCCTTGAGGGGTTTACCCCTCATCGGGAAGCCGCCTATCGTCGGGTTGCCGATGAAGGTATACGGATCCTCAGTAGTATCGCCGCAGGTGGTACGACTACTGTCTCTGGTCCAGAAGCGTGCTCCAGTAACCCGACAGGTCTTGCAGACGTGTCCTGATTCATCCCAGTAGGGTATATGGATCTCTCCGAAAGCCATGCTATCACACCTTCCTGCGCTTCGTCCATCGGACTGACGGTCTTGAAGGCGATTGTCGAGAGTTGCCCGTTGTGTTGAAAGCGAGAGTGCAGCAGGCTTGGCCATGACAGCCGAGTGGAGGGATTTTCTCGAACCATCAGGCCCAGGCCGGATGCGTATCAAGAAGCACGGCAGCATGCTCACCGACGCCATCCTGATAGCTGACGAGCAGCATATGGCGGAGCACTCTGACGACCGCTCTCCGACTCAGCTTGTCAACACTGCCTGCCTACCAGGAATCGTCGGTGAGGCCTGGGCAATGGCCGACTGGCACTTCGGCTACGGCTTCCCAATAGGAGGAGTAGTAGCGACAGACGTGAATTCTGGCGAGCAGGGCGGGTCGATATCCCCTGGGGGAGTCGGTTTCGACATCAATTGCGGAGTCAGGCTATGCGCTACTGAGATGACTCTGGAGGACGTCAATCCCAAGGCATTGGTTGAGAGCCTTGCTCGCTCGATTCCTGCCGGGGCCAGCCGTAAGGGAGGAGTTAGCCTGACTGCGAGCGAAATCGAATCTGTTCTCTCGGACGGTGCGGGTGCCGCGGTCGACCTCGGATGGGGGGAGTCGCGCGACCTCAGGGCCATCGAGTCAAACGGTCGACTGGAGAGCTCTGAGAGAGATGTCGGTGAACGCGCGCTCAAGCGTGGCTCGACAGCACTCGGTACCCTTGGGTCGGGCAATCACTTCGTCGAGTTACAGGTAGTAGACAGAGTGGTTGACCAGAACGCCGCCTCTGCCTTCGGCCTCAGACAAGGACAGGTGACGGCCATGATCCACACCGGATCCAGAGGGCTCGGGCATCAGGTCTGCACCGAGCATGTGGCTGCGATAGAGTCGAATTATCGCAGAGATGGCGATGTCTGGCACTCGGAGAAATGGGGGATCAGCCTCGCGGACCGCCAGCTCGCAGCCGCCCCGATTCACAGCCGAGAGGGGGCGGCCTACCTCGATGCGATGCGGGCTGCCGGTAACTACGCCTTCGCCAACCGCTCGGCTTTGACTCAGAGGTTGCGCGAGGCACTTCGCGAGCAGCACGGGCGGGATGGCGGACTGGATGTCGTCTATGACGTGAGCCATAACATCGCCAAGATTGAGGAGCATCGCGTTCACGGTGCCTCCTGCACCTGCTGCGTGCATCGCAAGGGTGCCACCAGAGCGCTTGGAGGGGATCATCCCGAATTGGCTGCAGCATTCTCTGGAGTCGGACAGCCAGTGCTGGTCCCAGGAGATATGGGAACTGCTTCATGGGTCCTTGCTGGACCCACCTCAGGAGGCAATGACGCCTTCTCATCTTCCTGTCACGGGGCGGGCCGCAGGCTTTCTCGCACCGCTGCGCGGAAGAGTGTCGACTCAAACGCCCTGATGGAAGCGCTCGAGTCGAGCGGCATCCACGTTCGAGTCAAGACTCCGAACGTCCTCTCCGAGGAGGCGCCCGAGGCCTACAAGGACGTCGATGAGGTCATCCGCCTGACCAGCGAGGCTGGCCTAGCAAGGCCGGTGGCCCGATTGAGGCCGATAGCGGTAATCAAGGGCTAGTCGGACTTGTCGCGGTAGTAAATCTCTACGACGTCGTTGTTGTGAATGACGGCGTTCTGGTACTCGTCGTTCAACTCGCCATTCACGTACATCACCACCTCACTGTCCTCGTCGGCTACTTTGTAGAGTATCTGGTTCTCGTTAAAGGTCTCGTCCCATATCTCGAAGAAGGCACCAACGGGGGCATTCATCGGAGTTGGAGTCTCAATGTGCAACTTGCCAGTGTCATCGTGAGTGTGGATTCCTCGCATGCCATCACATTCGGAATCGTCTATTCCTATGTTGGCTGCGATTGAGACCTCTGAGCCGTCGATGAATATACTCAGCGTTGCGTGGTCGTGCGAGACAATCTCGCTGTGGCCAGCTAGGCAGACATCGACAATCTCCCAGTCTGCGGGCTCATCGGTGAGAGTGCTTGGTGAGAATACAACTACTGCGACGAAGGCAGCAGTCATCAGTCCAGCACCTAGCAGGAGCATCGACTCCATATTCATGATACTCGGACATACGCATTCGTCTTGAACCATGAGGCTGTGCACTCCCATATGCCAGCGGCAGGTGAGGTTCCCGAGTATTGGGAAGCAGCCAAGGCAGACCTATCTGCCACTGATTCGGCCCTAGCAGAGGTCATCACACAGAACGAGGAGCCAGCCCTCTCCTCAAAGGGGGACCTGTTTCTCAATCTAGTCTCGGCCATCGTCAGCCAGCAAATCTCGACTGCCGCAGCGCGGACAATCTGGGGCAGGTTTGAGGGTCTCGTCGGCGAAGTGAATCCTAAGTCAGTGCTGTCACGCAGTCATGAAGAGTTACGCGGATGCGGGCTGTCGGGGCGCAAGGCTGAGTACATCCTCGAAATAGCCGAGGCGTGGCAGAGCGGGTACGCTGACATCGACTGGGACGAGGCGAGCGATGTTGAGGTGATGGAGGCCCTGACTGGACTCAGAGGAGTGGGGGCTTGGACGGCAGAGATGGTTCTGATCTTCACGTTACTCAGGCCCGATGTCTTCCCGGTGGGCGACATAGGAGTAGTGCGTGCGGTCGAGCGACTGTACTCCGGAGGTGAACGAATGAGCAACGATGAGCTGATTGCCAAGTCGCAGGACTGGAAACCTTGGAGAACGGTAGCGACATGGTACCTGTGGCGTAGCATCGATCCCGAGCCGGTGCAGTACTGACTACATGCAGTATCCGCGCTTCGGTTGATCGGGTATCGACGGAGCAGTCCCTGACTGAACTCCGTCGGCCTCTTCCATTATGATTGTGAGCAGTGTGTTGACGAGGGTCCTGAGCTCCTCAATCTCCTCTCTGAGGTCATCGAAAGTCCTAGCCTCACTGTCCTCAGGCATCGCGCATCCCATCTGAGGAATCACTTCCTCAGGCCGGCGAACGGTGCAATATGGCCTATAAACACGAGAGGTCGTAAACTTGCAGCCGAGGCGGTTGGCGAAGTGGACTTGAGTGGCCGTCACTCGGCTTCGTCATCCGATTCTTCTTCCTGTTGTGGCTTCTCTTTCTCGTACTCCCACGAGTCGTCCTCGTAGTAGTCATCGTCATCGTCCTCGTAGTAGTAGTCATCACTGTCGCGTCCTCTTAACATGGTCATAGCTATGCCTAGAACTACAACGACTAGTACGCCTCCGAGCAAAATCATCTGCGAGTCTTCGCCTCCTGTTTCGGTGGTAGGCGGTGGCTGTACGTTAATCCCTACAATTGCCTGGTAGGGGTTGTCAAAGTCACCATCAACGATGAGATACAGGTTCGGTTGGCCTGGCTGCCACGACTCCCATTGGAACTCAGTGTAGACACTCGAGCTCTCAGCGGGCAATGGCAATACAATGGGTCCGTCCCTAGCTGTGGAGAGTGATTCTCTCCACTGACCTCCATCGACCAGTTCGTAGAGTCCGACAGTGAACTCCCCCTCTCTCTTGCCGGGATTCTCCCAGAATGTCTCGATGGAGACGATTTCGCCCTGCACCGGAGTGTTGCTAGGGTTGATTATCGAGCGAGTGTACTGCCCGAGGAACTCCATGATTCTCAGAGTGACCTGTCTCGGTGCCGACTCGCTTCCTGAGCCGATAATCTGGTTACCAGACTTGTCCGTAGAGGTTATCCAGAACCAAAGATAGTCCCCGGATTCCACCGTCATGTCATTTTGCGGGCTGAGATCCAGTGCCATCTGGTATACGTCGTTGGTGTCGCCGTCGATAATCATGGTCAACTCACCGGTGTCCTCAGTCCCTGCAACTGGGCCGTTGGCTCTGACGTAGACCCATGAAACCTGTAGTGGGCCGTCCATCATACCGATCTCATCAACCATTGTCACAGTCACCGTGACATCTCCCAGCATGTCCGAATCCAATATTGTCAGAGAAGAATCTGGGTAATCTGCTATGTTGAACAGGGCCTGTGGTGCCTTGCTGTCGACTATAACGGAAGCATCGCTGTTGGCCACAGACGAACCCAATCCTGGGACGTTTAGGACACTAGTGGTAACTGTCATCTCGGGATTCAACGGCACCCTTGCAGGTAGGACCATGGATCCGGAGAAGAATCCGTCGGAATCCACTTCGACCACAATGTCGACTTCCTGAGTGCCGTAGATGACTTCAATCTCGACTTGTAGGTCTTCGGGTATCTCCGAAGCCAGCACCTGTGAGCCTGCGTAGTATATCGAGCCGTCCATCTGGAACTCATCTCCCTGTCGCAGATACAGCGAATCTCCGCTCGGCTCGATCTGAGGTGGAGTCAGGTCGGACATGGACTCTGGGACTGCCATGAACTTGTTATCGAGCTCCCATGTCAGTTCGCCTATGTTGTTCTGGTAGGCGACGGTAGTGAGGTCGTCCTCGATGCTGATACTCGGTTTGCATCCGAGTTGACCATCCTCCCACGGATAGTCCCACGAGAGTTCGAAGCCAAGGCTGATCTGGGTGATGTCCGAAGTGATTTGAGATGATTGAGCACTAAGTGGTGAGACCATGCTGTCATCAGCGGTCCACAGTGTCCCTCTGGACGGATCGAAGGTGAACTTGCCCAGATTGGACGGGCCGTCGCCGCACAGCATCACAGTGATGTTATCGAGAGTGTGGATGCCGTTGGCCTCTTCGACTTGGATAGTAAAGGCGTGCGGCACCCCTGCGAGCAGGTAGCCAATCTCACGATCCAATTCGTATCCAGATGAAATCAGGTTGGTCGGCTCGTCGGTGGCTACCACGATACTGGCCCATGCGTCAGCAGCACCGGGACCCCCTCCAGTTCCTCCGTCCTGGTAGGTGTGTCCAGCCCAGTCGGTGCCCTCGACGTAGAAGTGGACCATGCTGTTGAACGGCAGGGCGGAGAGGTCCAGCGAGGGGAACTGTACCTGCTGCTGGCCGGTCATTCCTGAGGTTAGAGGCATCTGCATAGACAAGTACTCGTCTTCATCGGCTACACCGTCCATATTCAGGTCGTCCACGGTCTCGCGCCAGTAGCGCAGTGTGATTATCTCGCCGCGGGCCTCTCCCTCATCGATGGTGATGAATAATGCGAGTGGGTTGGCGGGTTCCCAAACCTTAGCGTGGGCTGGTTGCAGGCCGATATTGGTGTTGAGTTCCATAGGACCAGCGATGGGTGGATTGGAATCGACTCTGACTATGACCTGAGGTGGAACTCCTGTCACATCCTCAACTCCTGCTGCCAATCCTGATGGGCCGACAGAGAGCATCATCGGCGACAGGGATAACTCCGACAGCGATGCTGGAGGGGAAACGATTCCAGAGTACCCTCCTCCGTCTTCGGATGTCATTGCGAATAGGTTGCCCGATAGATTCAGGCCGACGGAGTAGTCACCGGCGTCGGGGCGGGAACTGGTCGAGTCCTGGAAGCGGACGGACCCCGATATGTTGACCTGAGCGCCATCCATAATCGGGAACGGGTAGAACGGCGAGAACTGGTTGGACAGCAATCTATCGGACTCGTCCCGGACCTCAAAGGAATCGACCTGTAGGTCATTCTCCACGGCCTTGGCACCGGACTGGCCACTGAATGACACTGCTGGCCACACCGTCTCTCCTGACGAGTCGAAGGCCTGGGCAACCCAGCGTATGCTATCGACGTCGTCCCAACTCCAAGAAATCTCAAACGCCCAGTGGACGACGACATCGTTCCAACCGTCATTGTGCGTCTCGTTACCGATGTAGCTGGCCGTCTCGTCGAGCATAGCGGAATTGCTGCCTGAGGATTGGCTGAACATCACTGCAGCTGTCGAATCCCAACCATACGCTGGATCCTTTGAGACCTCGAACTCAAGAATCACTCCGTCAGAGGCAGTTCCTCGCAAGGTAATCTTCTCGATTTCCGAGTTGTCATACAGGTGGTGGTGCTTGGTCTGAATCTCCACCAGCTGCCTATCTGGGTACATCGTGTTGGGAACTTGGAAGTCACGATTGGTCATGATGTAGTCGAAATCGATACTGCCGTCAATGGCTATAGAACCCATCTCGGCAGAAATGGTGACGGGTATCGAAACCTGTTCTGGAGGCGGGTCGTCCTGCGTCTGCGAGTCGTGGTAAGCTGATACCGAGGCGGCTAGTCCGGAGACGTTCTCGAAGATCATGTAGCCTATTCCCATCCTACTCAGCGTCACCGTCTGGGCGCTGTTTGAATCTATACTCAAGGAGACTTCTCTCCACTGCCTTCCGGTGTCAGAGTCAGTATGAGTACCCGGCAGCGAGTTAATTGCGAGTATCTGAGCACTGTCAAGCATATTGTAAAATGGTGAATCAGCTGAACTGCTACTCTGAGTCGCCGTCCCAATAGAAACGGAGACCGGGGATTCGAATCCATTGTAATCCGGTGAAACTGCGATGATTCCGGCGTTAACCGCTCCGGCTGCTGGAATCCTGAAGGACAGCGATGTAGGACTGCTGCCGTCGAGGGCGAGTATGGCCGTTGTGGCCTGGTACTGTGGTTCGCCTCCCGAGTCGGTAAGCAGTGACTGCCATCCGTAGTGGCCGTAGTTACTGCCGAACGGGAAGCTCCACTCGTGAGTTTCGTCTCCGATGACGTCAATGTCAGGATTGAGTGCAGGCTCGGCGAAATTGGCTGTCATGACTAGTCTGTCAATCCAGCCATTCGTGGGCAGTGATATCGACACCCCGAATCCGGGCTGAGGATAGGTGAAGGTCAGTCCGCCCTGCGAGGCAGTCCCCAGGGTTCCTCCGTTGGGGCCTGTGAAGTCTATTGAGAGGCCACTGGAAAAGTTCCCAGAGAGTCCGATGCTCTTGATCGGCCTTGAGGAGTGGAGGTAGTCAGAGGAGACTGTGCCGGCGACGCCTGTGGCGTTCAACAGACCGTCAATAAGGCTCACACTGGCACTGAAATCCCAACTGTTGCCCTCTAATGCTGCGGCGTTCAGAATTCTCTTACCGCCGATGTGAATCTTGTTAATCCGAGGAGACTCCTCCTCGTTGTTGGTGCCCATGTGCACCCTGAGTTTCATCTGTGGGGTCGTAGTGGTGTCGACTCCGGCCAAAGAAATTGGGAAAGAGACGTTCGAGTAGCCAGGAACGACTTCTCCGGTAAAAGTGTCAATCAGAGACGCCCTGACCCAAGAGTCAGAAGGAATCGCAGCATCGATATCGATGAATCCGAGGTTGAAGTCGTGGATGTCAGAGGCGCTAAAGACCGGACTCATCCAGTCGCCCGGATTCCCGTAGTTGGCGATTCTTATTCCGACGTTATCGAGGTACCATCCGGCCATGTGCCAAATGGTGTCTGCACCCCCGTGGAACCTGAAACGAACGTCATCACCCGCATAGGACGCTAGGCTCGCCTCCTTGGACTCAAACGCGGTCGTTGTAACAGAGTATGTTGAGCCCGAAGTAGTGCAGTGAACCGAGCCGAAGTAGTTGGAACCCTGAGGGATTGATGTATAGGTGTACGCGATGCTGGGCGTGTCGTAGAAGTTGTTGCCTGGGTCCCAGTAGCTCCAAGAGCCGCCGTTAATCGATATGAAAATGCCGGCTCCGTCCCAGTTGTTCTCAAAGCAGGCCCAGTGGTCCATCACGAACGAGGCGCTCGAGTTGGCCGGCAGGCTGTATGTCGGAGAATACAGATTCGTATTGAGGCTGGGTCCATACGTCCCACCAAGGTTGATTGCTAGGGCATAAGGGAATGAGGGCTCGTTGTTCGTGGGGCCGGCGCTTGTTGTGATTTGCCCGTAGGACCACT
>ENA-OSET01001685-OSET01001685.1-sediment-metagenome-genome-assembly--contig:-NODE-1685-length-22626-cov-4.139563_pt1 | contig 22626 bp, 17 predicted proteins | sample MGYA00237882_ERZ534229 | MGnify/ENA primary metagenome ERZ534229 (study PRJEB26408, sample SAMN06266212) | sediment metagenome | isolation source: Hudson Canyon methane seep mesocosm | place... | reverse complement strand
AATCAATTATATGTGAGAGTAACCCATCTAATAGTTTGGGTTCAAACCAAGTTGATTTAGGTGGCATTATAAGACCGGCATCGGCCACTGAAATCAAAGCATCGATAGGAGTTGGATACAATGAAAAAGCGATAGCCATTTCATTTGAGTTAACTCTTCTTTCAAGTTCTTCAAGACCTCTTGCCCCTCCAACAAAATCAATATTTTTATCAACTCTTTCGTCTTCTATACCAAGAATTGGATCTAAAATAAAATTATGAAGAATGCTTATGTCGAGTGAATCCACCGGACTATTCTTATTGAAATCACTTTTAAGCTCTAGACTGAACCATCGCCCATCAGTGAACATCCCAAATGATTTACCCTTAATTGGCTTAACAGGTTTGTCTGAAACAGTGCATTTGAAATTATCTTCAATCATTGCAATTAGTTCATCAGTTGATTTTCCATTGGTGTGCTTAATTAAACGATTATAGTCTAGGATCTTCATTTCACTTTTGGGAAAAGCAACGGCTAAAAAGTGATTATAGCTTTCACTACCACCATGTTCAGGATTAGCATTCATTCTTGATTCTCTCACCTTACTGGCAGCCGCAGAGCGATGATGACCATCAGCAATATAAAGCGATTCTAGTTTATTTAGACCAGTAGTCGCTTCATTAATTTCATTAATATCAGTGATTTGCCAAATTTTATGATTGATGTTTTCTCTAGTGTTGACGTCATAGATTGGCTGATTTTCAATACTGTATTGATTAATCATTTCATCTAATTGAGTGTTATCAATATAAGTTAGCAACACCGGTCCAGTCTGGGCATTTAGTGCTTTCATATTATTAATTCTATCCAATTCTTTTACTGGCGTTGTGTGCTCGTGTTTTTTTATTAAGTTATCTTCATAAGCATCAATTGAAGCCACGAATGCAATACCAGTTTGTTCATGATCATTTGTTGTGATCTTATAAATAAAAAGACTTTCTTTATCATCTTTGATCAAAATATTTTCATTAATCATCTGCTTTAGATTCTCCAACCCTTTCTTATAAACTCGGGGATCATCGGCCTTTATATCTTCTGGTAAATCAATTTCAGGTTTTGAGATATGCAAGAAACTATAGGGTTTACCGTTAGCTAAGTCTCTTGCTTCCTCTGAATTAAGGACGTCATATGGAGGTGCAATGACATCATCTGAATATTCAGGTTTTGGCCTTAATGCTTTAAAGCCTTTTCCAAGAATTTTTTCTTTGTCATCCATGAGATTTAAAATTATTATTATCCTAGCGGCATTATATTAAATTATTTCAATAACTATAGGGGGAATATTGTGGTTCATTTCAAGTCGAAGACAATTTTTGTTTTTCTAATAATGCTTGGGGTAAATTATAAGATTTCTGCTTTAGAAGAAACTCTTATTGATGGTCCTCCAACAATATTAATTACCAATGTCATGATCTATGATGGGACAGGTGCAAAGCCTTTTAAAGGGCAGGTGAGAATTAGGGGAGACCGAATTCTTCACGTCGAACAAGGTGAACAGCCAAAATTGAGTTCAGATAGTCAAGTAATCAATGGTCAAGGTTTAGATTTAGCACCTGGTTTTATTGATACTCATAGTCATCATGATATAGGGCTAGACACAGAACCAAATGCATCTGCTGCTATTACACAAGGTGTTACGACAATTGTTAGAGGCATGGACGGCTTCTCTGGCGGACCAGTAGATGCTGACTATTTTTCAGTCAATCAGTACTTAGAATATTTTCAATCAATCCCTGTTGCTATTAATGTGGCTAGTTTTTCAGCACATAATAGTATTCGTTTAGAAGTTATGGGAGAAGATTTTAAAAGAGAAGCGACTGCAAAAGAGATAATGGCCATGGCTTCTTTAATTGAGTTAGACATGAGATCAGGTGCATACGGATTAAGCACAGGTTTAGAATATGACCCTGGGATCTTTTCTTCAACACTTGAGGTAATTGAATTGGCTAAAGTTGCTGCGAATTATGACGGTAAATACAAAAGTCATATCAGAAGTGAGGATAGGGAATATTGGGAAGCTATAGAGGAGACAGTTGAAATAGGTCGACAGGCAAAAATTCCAGTCAATATTGATCACTTCAAATTGCTTGGAACCTTTAACTGGGGTCGGACAGATGAGGTTCTGTCGATCTTGGATGCAGCCAGAGAAGAGGGGATTAATATAACCACTGATGTCTATCCCTATGTGGCATGGTCTAGCAGTATTACCTCTCTATATCCAAAAAGAAATTTCAATGATATAAAAGAGACAGAATTTATATTAGAAAAATTATCTCCTGCTGAAGATATAACCTTTGTTTACCATTCTTTACATCCCGATTATGTACAAAAAACAGTCGCAGAAATAGCCAATGAGGCTGGTAAAAGTGAGGTTGAGATGCTTTCTCATTTAAGTGAAGAAAGCTATAGACTGGGCTCAGCATCCTCAGCAGTAGAATATGTGGTCGCAAAAGGAATGATAGATAGTGATGTTCGTCTATTGCTTAATTGGCCATATAGCAATGTTACTAGTGACGGTGGACTGGAGTGTTCTCATCCCAGAGGTTGTGGAACATTTCCTAAAGTCATTTCTAAATACCGTGGTGAGGGTGGACTGGGCTCACTTGAGCGGATTATATATAAGATGACAAATTTATCAGCAACAAATATAGGTCTAATAGACAGAGGAATCATTAAAGAGGGTGCGTTTGCAGACATCGTAATGTTTGATGCAAAAAACACTAAGGATAACTCCACATTCTCAAATTCAACTCTGCAATCAGAAGGCATTGATTCAGTTTGGGTCAATGGTATTAGAGTTTTAAGTAACGGAGAATTCACAGGTGAACTTCCAGGAAGACTTTTATTAAAAAATAAGGAGTGAACATTGATTGCCGACCATATTTTAAGTGCCGTGACACACCAAAACAGACCAGATTCTGATCGTGAGCGTGATGTCAATAGGAAACCAGGTGAGGTTCTAGATTTCTTTAACATAAAAACAACCGACAAAATTGGCGAAATTAATTCAGGACGAGGATACCTTTCCTCAATCATAGCTCATGCTCTAAAAGATGGAGGAATAGTCTATGCGCATACTTCACCAAAGAGTGTAGAACGTTGGAAGGGAAATCCTATTGAGAAAAGACTTGGTGAGTTTCCTCAAGATAATTTGATCCCGGTGGTTGGTGAAATGGAGTCACCAAACTTTCCTGACAAACTCGATAAGATATTCAATGTTATGACCTATCATGATTCTGTTTGGACTAAGGCTGATCGTTCTGCAATGAATAGAAGTATTTTTGATACATTAATTACTGGTGGTATTTATGGAATTTTAGATCATCATGCTAAATCTGGTCATGGTATTAATGATTGTCACAGTATTCACAGAATAGAGAAAAACTTTGTTATCAAAGAAGTTGAGGCGAGCGGATTTATTCTTGAAGACGAATTAAATAGCTTAGAAAATCATGATGATAGTTTGACATCAATGGTTTTCGAAAAAGAAATTAGAGATCGTACAAGCCGTTTTGTATTAAAGTTCAGAAAACCCTAAATTAAAGGCCTCTTTGTGTGACAAGGTAGGTTGCAAAACTTCCAAGCCAATGGCCACCTTCATAAAATTCTCCAGTTACTGCATCCAATGCAATATTGGCATGCTGCAATGCAGAGCTAATTAAAATGTCTTTTCTTGGATCACCCATTGGCAAACCAGTAGCTATCCCTTCTAACATCCAAGCTCTGCTTAAGTTTAGCCCATCTAAATGAGCAAGCTTAGGGTCTGAACGGTCACTAACAATAGCCGGTTCAATCCATACTGTATTTTTTTCACTTGGAATTTCAAGAAAATCACCAAGCCATTGTGCAAACTCATTCGGTGCTAATACTCGACGCATTAAATCTGCTTCAGCTAAACAAGGAGATAAAAAGTCAGCTCCTGATGGTTCATAATTTAAAGGACAATTTTTATCATCATAATAGAAATTTAATGACCTGTTTTTAATTAATTCAGATACTTTTATATTGTTTGTTATTATTGCCCAGTCATAAATAAGACCCAAAGCAAAAGCTGTTTGTGAATGCTGACCACTTCTCACTGGGTAAGTTAATTTAGGTAACCAGCTAACAATCCTTTCCATCACTATGTTTTCTAAGGGTTTGATATTTTCTCTCCATTGGATTGCTGTTTGATTGTCATCCCATTCTTCTAATTCAGCGACCAATTGGAGTAACCAAGCTAGCCCATAGGGTCGCTCAAAGGCTGTTCTACCTGTTCCCTGAAAATAATCTTTTTCTATCAAAAGTTTTTCTTTTGTAAAACTCTGGTTAAGTATTGCCATTGATTGCACAGACAAATCTTTCTCAGGATACAGTCTTGCTAGCCTCACCAGTAACCAATGCCCATGGACAGATGAATGCCAATCAAAACACCCATAAAAAGAGGGTGTTAATTCCCTAGGGGGTTTAAGATCAGTATCACTTTGCATGGTGTGTGAAATTTTATTTGGGTATTCTTTATGAACACATTCAAGTGCTAAATGTGTCAGTTTCTCTGGGTATAAAGTTTTTGTGTCTGCTAGATTCGGAGCTGCTCCCAAGGAACTGATGAGGATGACTATTAGGATCGTTATAGAGTTTATATTTTTTCTAAACAACTCTAAGTATTTAGTAACTCATTGTGTTCATCAATGAGTGGGTCACCGGTTTCAATGCCTAAAAGATAACGACCTGTTGGGGTAGTTGCGTTATCCCAGTGAACTGCACCATGGGTAGACATGGTTCTAAGATCTCGAAAATGTCGTTGCACTGGGTTTCTTCCAGTTTGCCCTGTCACTCCCATCATACCTGATAAGCGAGTTCCTGAACTCATACAGAGTTGAGTTGCCATTGCAGTTTCTCTTCTAATCTTGAGTCTATCTTCACCTAGAATAGTTTGCCCAGTTTTACCTTGGTGATGGAGGAAGTCACAAAGATTATCAATGATTAAATCAGCAGTTCTCAATTCTTCATTAGACTCACCTATTTTTTGCTGGACTGCAGCTTGTTCAGACACACGCTCTCCGAACATTGATCCAAACCTAGATCTGGTCTGATCTAAGTATTCAAGCATCAGACCATGGGTTGCACCTAACATAGGTCCTGATAATAGGGTATTAAAATACATCCCCATTTCAACACGATATATATAATGCTTATGCAACTCAGATCCTGGAGGGTTCTTACCCCCAAGTTCCAAGGATTTAACGGTTCGATGTTCTGGTACAAAAGCATTAACAACTTTAATGTCTTTACTCCCAGTGCCTTTTAAACCTTCTGCTTGCCAGGTGTCTATAATTTCATATTGATCCGGCATAATTAGTGCCATTCTATAATTGAGACCCGTTCCTGATTTGCTATTAGCGTTATTAAATTGACCAGCCACAATTGCACAATCAGAGTGATCAACTCCACTGGCAAAGCGCCATAGCCCATTAAGAATGTAACCCCCTTCGGTTTCCTGCATTTCACCTCCTCCAGCGAAAGCCGTGGCAATTATTGCATCAGGGCAAGAAGGCCAGAATTCTTCCTGAGCAGCTGCAGGAAATCTTCCCAAGTTCCATGAATGAGACATAACCACCGAAGACATCCATGATGCAGAGGCACAACCTTTACCGAGTTCTCTCGCAACATCTACCTGTGTTCCCCAATCCATTTCAAAGCCACCATAGCGTTTAGGGGTAAATATTTTATGAATTCCAGCCTCTTTCATTTCTTGAAGAGTTTCCTCAGGCATCATCCGTAGATCTTCAGCTTCTTCTGCTCTTTCTCTGAGTTTTGGAATGAGATCAGTAGCAGCTTTAGTTATTTCTTTTCTGGTAGGGATATAGCTTGGAATGGAAGCTTCCTGGACTGGTTTCATAATAGGTTATGCGATCTCGACAGTAATTTTTCCGTTTTCATCCATATCAGAGATCTTTAATTCAACACCCATTGCTTTGCCGTATCCTAAATACCTTGGTCTCCACCATTTATCGAGTATTTCTTCTTCTGTGAGATCAAATTGTCCTAGACCTTTGGCAGCATTTAAAACCTTCTTAAAAGGGAAGGTAAAAGTTCTCTTTCCAGGTTCAGCGTGAGGATCTAGAAACATTTGGAAAAAACATCCTGTTCTTTCAAAATTCATGACCAAAGCTAATTCTTGATCGCCAGTGGCCTCTATCATAGCTTTTGCTCGCTCAAGTAAGGGTTTCATGGTGTTAAGATCATGTTCAACATAGGCTTCCAGTAAATTATTGTTCTTCGCAAATTGAATCGCATTAAGGTGTGCTTTTAGCAGTGCATCATTTGTATCGTGAGGATACGGTATTTGTATTTTCATTGTTTTGACCAATATCTGCATTGCTTTAGCTAAGTCTTCTTCTCTGCCTTCCATACCGGTAGGCGGAGCTAAATTTTCAGGTGTCATAGCTTCCAATGGAGGTCTGCCAGCGGGTTTACCTTGATTTTTTGGTTTATTGCTTCCTTGCATCATTGCCATATTCTTTCCTCTTTTTTCTTGCTCATACGTTTAACAGTAGTAAAACAATATATCAGTTACAAATCCTTTTTGATTTATATATCGTATTCTACTGTTAAAGAAATTAGATTAAAATATGAGTCTGTTGTAACTTTATATAGTTTTAAAAGGAGAGGATTGTGTATATCAATTTTTGGTATCCGGTAACTTTTAGTGAAGAGTTGAAAGATGAGCCCATGAGAGTGAGGATGCTTGGTCAGAATTTTGTGGCTTTTAGGGATTCTAAAGGAGTCCCACATACTTTAAGTGACACCTGTATTCATCGGGGCGGATCTTTGTCTGGTGGTGTTGTAAGAGGTGATTGCATCCAATGCCCATATCATGGATGGAGATATGCCGGTGATGGCTCATGTAAGCGAATACCCTCACTAGGTAAGGATGCAAAAATCCCAAAAAGGACAAGAATTGATGCGTACCCTACAGAGGAAAAGTACGGTATTGTTTTTGCATTTTTAGGTGATTTAGAACAGGGCAAAAGGCCTCCTATTATGCCGATTGCTGAACTCGAAGATGAAGAAAACTGGCGAGCTAATTGGTTAACTTATGAGGCAAAAATTAATTTTGAACGGTCAATTGAAAACGGATTAGATGCTGCTCATAATGAATTTGTTCACCCAACACATGGCCATGAAGGTGAAGATGATGATTATCAGGTCAATGACCTTAAATTTGTCGACAATATGTTTGGCCCAAAAAAATGGGGATTTGGTTTTTGGCACGCGTTTAAATCTCCAGCTTCAAAAAATGAAGGACCCAAGATAAAAGAGGCAAGTGATGAAAGAATGGCAGGTACTGGCATTGTCGGCCCTAATCAAATGTGGACTTATATTGTTTTTAATGAGAATTCAGAATTTAGACAATATATGTTTGAGTGTCCAATTGAAGAAAACCATGTAAAAATCTTTTTGATTAATATGAGAAAAATGATGCTTGACCCAAATATGGATAAACCAATAGCTGATCGTTGTATGGTTATCGCACAACAGGACATTACTGTTCTTGAGCAATTAGAGCCGGTTTTAACTCCGAGCTCTAATACCAAGGAATTCCTACTACCATCTGATGAACCTTGTATTAAATACAGAAAACTTCTTTCAGGATGGCAGAAAAAGGGATGGAAAATTAACACAGAAGCTGTCAAGCAAGACACCGGCAAAAAAGCATTTGCCATTCCTTCCCCAGAGCGAAAAAAACAAAAAGGTTGGGTACTTGATAAAATTCCATTGAGTTAAATCTTTATATATTTAAAATGAATCAATAAAAAACATGAACAATCTATCAAAATTACTTACTGCTCTTCTCACCGTTACTCTATTTGTAGGGCTAATGTTCAGTGATCAGCTTAGATCAGAAGAAACAGGGTATGCTCCCACCACTTTGATTACAGGTGCAAACCGTGGGATTGGACTAGAATTTACAAAACAATATTTACAGAAAGGTTGGAAAGTTATTGCTACATGCCGTAACCCAGATAGAGCAGATGAATTAAATAATCTAAAAAAGAATTACCCAGATCACTTAAGTATTATGCAGTTGGATGTTATTGATCATAATAGAATTGACGAGCTGGCGCTTCAGCTTAGTGATACTCCAATTGATGTATTACTCAATAATGCAGGAATCTCTGGGGGATCCAGTAACCAAATTTTTGGCACAATGGATTACACGGTTTATGAAGACGTATTAGCAGTGAACACTATAGGGCCTATGAAAATGGCAGAGGCTTTTTACCCTCATGTCAAAGGTAGCCAGCTGAAAAAAATTATTACTGTATCTAGTAGCGAAGGATCAATAGAAACAGCTTTCAAACGTGGAGGCGGGCGCTTGTTTTTTTACCGATCAAGTAAGACAGCACTAAATATGTTAATGGTTAATCTTGCACTTCAGCTTAAGAGCAGAGGCATAGCTGTAGGAATGGTGAACCCAGGGGCTACTGATACTGACTTTATGACTGGTCTTCCTTTTCCTATGAGACCACCTGAAGTCGCTGTAGCTGATATGATTCGTAATATTGAAAATATAACTGCTGAGAACACCGCTGCTTATATCAATTATAATGGCAAACCTGTGCCATGGTAGCTCGGTATTAATTAAACTCGGCTATCCCAGCTAATGATCTTTCAACATTTGTTTCCACACTGGCGATCATTTGGCCTGAAATCAGATCAAATTTGCCAATCTGACCATTAAAGAAATTACCAATAAAAGCATGGATTCCATCAGACGAAAGACATAAGGATGCCCAACCTGGGCCAGGTAAGATTTTTTCATCAATAATCTCTCCATTTTCTAAATCGTGTTTGCAGAGTGCAAAACCCTCTCTAAAGTTAGCTTTAATGGAATAGAAATCACCATTAGGTGCGTAGCTTATGGCGATTACCATATTGCCACTATCAGGTTTATAAGTGATAAGGTCATCCATTTGTTGATTATTAACAATATCGTATTGAAAGATTCGGTTACCTAATTCAGAAATATAAACGATTTTTGATTCATCTGGATCAAGGGTAGATGAAGTAACCCCTAAAAACCCTGGCATGCCACCATGTGTTTCAGATGCATAGGATTCCAAAAGATCTCCAGAGCTTGAGAATTTATACAGATTGCCATCACCATATCGTTCAGTCTCAGGCATAAAAGGAAGTACAGTCCCAAGTTTACGAGGGCCTTCAAGAGCCTTATTGTTGGATATATCCCCCACAAGATGCTCTCCTAAGAAGATATTTCCATCTCTTGTAAAACAGGCATTGGAATATGAGCGGGAACCAAAATCTACTTCTTCTAATTGGTTGCCATTGGTATCTATTCTTATATTTGAATAATTTTGGCTGTCAAAAGCCCATAAGTTTTGGTGGTTATCAAACTTGAGTCCACCTATCAAATGCGTAGTATTTTTTGGCCATAATATTCCCTTTTCATTAAGGTCAGTATCGAATTGTATTATCCTTCCGTCACCCGCATGATCATCATTAGGATTATTTAGCAGAGTAGCTCCTGCAAATATATCGCCTGTTGCGAAAGGTTTTAAATTAGATTCATTTGTCATATTAATCTCCTTATATTAAGTGACCCCATTTATCTTCTACTAAATCAAATATTTCTGGAGCATGCTCAAGCAGAAGTTCTCTATTTAGCTTTGGATAGGGGGATGGACCATTCTCTTCTGGTAACTGCCTAGTCGCATCAATAAGAATTCTCGATGATCTGCCTCTTATTACTGCGCTGGGGTCTAAAAAGAAACCAGCAGTATCTTCAATGATTTTTGCACCTGGATATGGTTGCCATCTAGCTCCCACAGTTTGAAAAACTTCTTTGGAGTTATGTATATCCACATCTTCATCAACCACAATAACTATTTTTCCTAACGGCAAGAAATTGAATTTCTCTGCAAGCTCTATTCCCTGATTGGGTTTGGTTTTTTCAATACTGAGAAATAGAAATCCAACATGATCTATTGGGATATGAAACCCTCTTAATTCAGGCATAAATTTGGAGAACCCTCTTAGGGAAGCTGCTTCACCTGGAGTGGTAACATAACCTCTTGTTACCCCAGTGAATTGATTAACAAACATTGGGTTAACGCGATGTGTAATTGTTTTGATGTTCATATAGAACGTTTCTTCATGTGGCTTACCCATGTAACCATACATTTCTCCGAAAGGACCTTCTGGCTCAAAGTCATTGAGTGGAATTTCACCCTCAATAATCATTTCTACATTTGCAGGTACCAGAATGTCACTATTTTCACATTTGACCACTTCAATAGATTCTCCTTTGAATCCTCCAGCTATTTCGAGTTCATCTTGCCCTGTTCTTGCAGTCTTTGAACTGCTCATAGCAAAAACAATTGGATCGGTACCCAATACAACAACCGCTTGTGCTACATCTGCTTCAGTGTTCATCAAAGATTTCCAACCATCCTGATTCTTCTCTGGACTGATACCAATTTTTCTTGGCCCCTTAATCTGCATTCGATAGGTGCCAACATTCCTACCTTGATCTGGATCAACTGTGATGAGGTTACCAGTATTGATGAATCTTCCATTATCACCGGGATTGGTTTGAATAAATGGGAAATCTAAAATATTAATTTCATCTTCTTTGAGGATGACATCTTTACTAGGAGCATTTGCTTTATCAATTTCAGTGGTTTTAATAGGAGTTATATCTCCTATCTCCATCATCTTACTAAGTGCTTTCTTGTAATTGAGAATGTGCTCTCCTTCTTCAATTTCATCAAGAGACACTCCTACAGCCAAAGCTTCATGACCACCCATACCATATTGATTAATGATGATTGGTCCATCAATCCATTCGCCAGAAATCTTTATTTTCTCAACTATTACAGATGGAGCACCAAGCCACCCATGTTTATCGAGCAACTTATACATAAAACCTGTTAACTCATAAGCATCCTGATCAATTTCTTTTATTCTTATAACGTTTCCATGAGTCTCAATAGCTTCCATGTAATCCCTTAGTGAATCGTATGGTCCGGTTCCAATCATGTTATTGCCTTAAATAAAAAACATTTCAAAACATTGTATATTGCTTTAGAAAATAAAAAAGCCCCTTTGCGGGGGCTTTTCTATTATTTACTGAAAAATATTACCACCGTTTGGTGTATCTAATTCCCATCTCTCTTGGTCGGTTAGTATATTGTCTAGCGTTACCGAAGAAGAAGTCAAAGTACCAATCGTTTACAGCGATTTCGGCTCTTTCATCTGTCAGGTTATTGACAAAGATATCAAGCTCCCAATCATCACCCATAATACCTACTTTCACATCAGCTATGGTGAATGAGGCTTGATTATATGAATAATCAGGCTGTACTGCACTTACAGTATCACCCGTGTAACTCAATGAGGCTCTCGCAAACCCTTCAGTTGCTCCCAATGCACTAAAATTAAATGATTTATCAATCCAAAGATTGGCTTTGAATTCCGGCACCTGAGGTAACCTCGAACCTGCTGGGGCACTGCCATCAGCTAGTTCTGTATTGGTTTTACTGTCTCCCCATTGAGAGTTCCAGCCTATTTCAGTACTGTCATTGATTGCTGCTAGTACCTCTAATTGTAAACCGCTAGATGTTGCATCACCTAGATTGGCAACCACTTTTTGCCAAGGTTGTCCGCATGCAGGTGCAGGGTATGCGCCTGCTGTATTACAAGGGAGGTTACTTGGGTCTACCAATTCTATTTGATAGTTTTCCCAATCCATGGTGAAGTAAGTTACATTCAATCTGACGTTGCCATCAGCAAGAGTTGATTTGAAACCAATCTCAGTGTTCAACAGGAAGTCAGCATCGTATTTATCTGGATAAATAGGTGCAGATGATCTACCTCTATTAACACCACCTGGTCTGTAGCCTTCTGAATAAAGAGCATAGACCATCATGTCATCATTGATATTATATTTAATGCTTACTTTTGGTACAAAGTCACTGTTGCTTTCATTATCTCTTTTGTTCTTAGGTAGAACTCCATCAGCTGTTAAAGCCCCTTTGGGGTTTTCTACCCAGTACTTCTTATCAGCTTCACGATCAAAGAAACGCCCACCTACAGTTAATTCCCAATTCTCATCAAATCGATAGTTGACCTCACCGAAAACAGCCATCGTTTCCCATGTGGTTCTATCATAAGATGCCCACCAAACATCAGTTGGTGCTACCGGTAATCTATCAGGCAGATAAGTTGCTACAGAAGCCATTTGATTAGCGTAACCAAGTGAATTTCTATAATCAACGGTCATAGTTTCAAAGTCCCAACCTTCTTCTCTTTCTTGATAAAAAAGGCCTAGCACCCAATCAAGATCATCTGATTGATTTGATAATCTAAATTCTTGAGTTTTAGATTCATTCCACTGGACTAGAGTTTGCCAACCGGGAACATCATTGTATGCGTATGAGGTTCCAACAGGTTGAAAACAATAGCGACTGGTTGATGCGTATCCATTGTAGTAGTAGCAGAAGGTACCAAAATACATAGAGTAAGTGGTTCTGTCTTGTTGATAGAAAACATCTCTATCAAAATATGATGTTGCAGAGATTAGCTTTGCAAAACCAAGATCTTTTTCTATCGTTAACGATAGTTGAGTCCAATCATCGTCTCTGGGTTCATCGTAAAAAGAAACCCTTTGAAGATCACCTTTACTTTGGTCAAAGTAGTTATAACCATCAGAATGGTTATTTTGTGCTGAGAGTCCAGCCATAATATAACCATCATCGGTGTCCCATTTACCAAAGATTCTTCCACCACTTGTTTTGAAGGTGTTAACATCTTCTCGAACAACTGAAGGGTTAAAGTCCGTATTTTTATTAAGACCAAATCTTGCACTAACGCCTTCTATAACATCAACATAACCGCCATCTTCAGCTGTAAAGCCAACTGCACGGATAGCGAAATTATCAGATATTGGAACATTAACCATACCGCTGATATCCCAGCTGTCTTCATTTCTAGGGGATGTTGCTGAAGCTCTCAATGTCATATCGACACTAGCTGCGAATTCGCTGGTATCAGGTTTATTGGTAATGATCCTAATAGCGCCTGATTGAGCGCTTGAACCGTAAAGACTTCCTTGTGGTCCAGCAAGTGCTTCAATACGTGCAATATCAACCATTCGTACATCGACTGCCATACCGGCCTGAGTAACTGGTTGCTCATCTATGTATAAAGCTGATGATTCTTCTGATATGAAGGTTCCGTTATCATCTGCTATACCACGAAAGTAAATCTTACCAGTACCTGGAGTGTAGTTAACATAACTCATAGCTGGTATAAGTTTTGCGTAATCTTCCATGTTAACAACTTGTGCTTTTTTAAGATCGCTTTCGGTAATCGCTTGAATGTTACCAGCAATGTCTTGCAGGTTTTCTGTCTTCTTCGTTGCTGTTACAACAATCTCTTCAAGTTGAGCTTGGGTTGTAGTGTAACCAGCTAATGCTGCTGAAACAGCTGCCGCTACCCCTGTAACTTTTTGAGTTCTAGTTAATGTTGACATAAATTTAACCCCTAGTTAAAAAATATTTTTATATTAAAATTTAGATTGCCCTACGCCTTAGCTTAAGACATCAGTCTATTTCGAAATACTATAGAATAATAAGCATAATACAACCATTAATCCATAGTCTTCTTTTGTTAATTTTAACGACTAATTGCATTCTTTGTTGCAAGATAACAACACATAGGTGCCTGATAGTGTTTAAGTTGTTGTTAATAAATAATAAATATTAGTTTTATGCTGATTAATATTTCATAAATAAATGTTTCTTTTTACAGGGGTTAAATCTTTAAGTAAACTTCTTATACGTAAGCACTTTAGGTAAGAATTATGAACATAGGTGAACCATTAAAAGAACTTGGTGATATAGATTATATGCCCTTAAGAGATAGGATTCTCTCTCTTGACGATGATACTTGGGATGAGAATGTAAGTCGCCAGGAGATGTTTGATGTGCACAAAAAAACCAGTTCTTTGGTGATGGTTTTTTGTGATGGTTGGCCTGAGATGACTGTTTCAAAGGAGGTCGCTTGGGATTGTCTTGCAGATAGCGCTGTGCCACTAATGGATCAGATTATTAACAAACATTATGAGCCAGGAGGCATGATTATAAGAGCTATGGCTGCAAAGTTGTTTGCTGGTGAGAGAATTACTCCCCACACGGATAAACACCCTTCCTTTCATATAGCACACCGTATACATATTCCAATAACAACCAATGATCATGTTAGATTAACAATAGGTGGTCGACCTTTTCATCTAAAGGTTGGTAAGGCTTATGAAGTAAACAACCAATCCACCCACAGTGTTATGAATCGAGGCGATGAGGATAGAATTACATTTATTTTCGACTATATGCCACCAGCTATAAAATCTAAAGCAAAGTCACTGAGTTAAAGTTAGTTCTAGTTTTTTATATCCAATCGATCGATTAAGGGTCTAAGCGTTGTCATTAATGGTCCAATATGGCTTTCGTAATTTTTCCAAGCGTTCATTGCTCCTTTGTAAATTGGTTGTCTCACTTGCTCTGAACTAGCAGTGTTAATGGGTCTCTTTGTTTCATAAAATTTTAAACATTCATTTTCCCATTCGAGTCCACAATAATCCAATAACTGACGTGTCTCTTCCTCCTGATTGGCTATAAGATTTTCATACTGAAGGTCCAGTATCTCACCAGGAAATAGTTGGTGCCAATGGTCCATAATTCTTTGGTATTCCAAATAATATTCACCAATCTCAAAGAGATCATAACTCCATGATTGTCCTTTATAAAACAATTGCTTATAAGAACTAATACAACTGTCCAGAGGGTGTCTCATCGCGTTGATAACTTTGGCATTCGGTAGTATCAATTTTAAGAACCCTATGTGAGCAAAGTTGTTTGGCATTTTGTCTATGAAGTGAGGTTTATCAGTTCTATATCGCTTAGTTGTGGTGAGATAGTCATTACCAAATTCTACGAATTCCTCATTTGTCATTTCCTTCACTGCATGAGGGTACTTGACACCTCTGGGTTTAGATTTTGTAAGCTGTCTACCTAATAATGATAAATCTGGTAATTCTTTAGTGCCTTCAACTTTGCTGTGACTGGCTAAGATTTGTTCAACAAGAGTTGATCCTGATCTTGGGAGTCCCACTATAAAAATTGGTGCATTACTCTGAGAGCCCATATCTATCTTAGACTCAACAAACTCTTTATCAAACACTTCAATCAAAGCATCATGAGTCACTTGTGTTTGCACTGAATCATATATTTCTTCCTGTCTCCTCATGTTATTCCCAGTTTCAAAGTGAGTCCACGCTTCATCATATTGTTTTTCTTTTTCTTTCGAGTTAGCCAGAGCAATATGAAAAAATGCCTTATTACTTAAAGGCATAACTTCATTTTTTACATGTTCTTCCATGGTTTCTATTTCGGAGTCCTCAAAGGTGTAAGTTTTGAGGTTAGCTAGGCTCCAATAGGCTTCTGCAAATAAGGGTTGAATTTCAATACATTTTTTATAAACAGCAACAGAGTCATCATAATTCCCCACTGTTTTCAGGATATTTCCTAGACCCATATTGCTACCTAAATGATCAGGCTCTATTTTGAGTGCTTGATGATAAGCTTCTATGGAGCCTTCATGATCAGACATTTTTCCAAGAATACTGCCTCTAATCATAAAGCCAAAGGGTAGATCTGGTTGAAGTTGTATCACTCTTTGGACAGCATCAAGGGCTTTACCATAGCTTTCTATTTCTGTATAGGATTCAGCTAAATCACCCCAAGCTCCAGCAAATTTTGGTTTGAGTTCTACAGCTCTTTCTAAAAGCACTATGGCATCATCTTTTTGTTCCATTTTTGAAGCTATCGATGCCAACAGTCTCAGACCATTCACATCATCAGGTTGTTTCTTTAGTGCTTCCCTACAAATTTGTTCAGCCTCTTCAGTTTCTCCCCTAGTGAAGTGTTGCATTGCCGTTGCCAATTGTTCTTGGATAGGGTTAAGAGCTAATGCAGATTTATAAGATTCATCCGCTTCTTCTTTTCGACCGAGAGCTGAAAATACTTTTCCAAGTTTTATGAATGCATCTGCATTATTGGGATTAAGTTCAGTGGTTTTTTTGAAGGATTCTAGAGCCTTCTCTGGTTTATTTTGTGCCAATAGGGCATTGCCTAATTCTTCGTGTGCTTGAGGAAAATCTGGAAACATTCTAAGCGTATGTTTTAATCGCTTAACTGCTGAACCAGATCGACCTTGACGTATGAGTGCAACACATAAAAGCACTTGCATATTAGGGTCTCCACTAGAGATATTTTTTAATGAAGATCGACAAATTTTCTCAGCCATTTTAGCGTCCCCTGCATTGAGGAATGCTTTTGCTCTATCAAAAGAAGCTTTTAAAGCAGAAATTTGGTCTTTAGCCATAGTATAAAATTAAATTATGAGGGCTCAGGATATAGTTTTTGATTGTTTTTGGCGATTCATTACCCATCCAGCAATGCTAACCCCTATCGCAACCACAAGGATTAATATAGTAGCTAATGCATTGATATCGGGCGAGATTCCCAATCTAACTTTAGAAAAAATTAGCATCGGCAGGGTCGTGGCTCCGGGTCCAGATACAAAGCTTGAAATCACTAAGTCATCAAGAGAAAGAGTAAATGAGAGCAACCATCCTGAAACCATAGCGGGGAAGATAATTGGTAGGGTAATATCCCATATTACTCTCGCTGGCCTTGCTCCAAGATCCATTGCAGCTTCTTCTAATGATTCATTAATTTCTGTTAATCGAGACTGGACAATCACTGCGACATAAGCCATGGAGAATGTTATATGTGCAATGGTAATGGTGTTCATTCCTCTTTGACTCGGCCATCCAATCAGATTTTGAAGGCTCACAAAGAGTAGCAATAATGCTAAGCCTGTTATTACTTCTGGCATGACCAATGGAGCAGCAATCATTCCGGTGAAGAGCATGCGTCCTCTAAATTGCCTTAATCTTGCTAATACCAGGCCCGCCATTGTCCCAAAAATAGTGGCAGCTGTTGCTGAAATTGCTGCGATTTTAAAGCTTAGTAGAGCAGCATTAAGGATATTCTCATTATTAAACAATTCCATATACCATCTGATTGACCAGCCACCCCAAACAGTAACTAGTTTTGAATCATTAAATGAGTAGATGATGACCAAAACAATTGGAATATAGAGGAACGCAAAGCCAAAACATAGCATGGAGAATATGAATGTGGATCTTTGGTTCATGATTCGCTCAAAAGTTCCTGATTTTGTCTTTTTTGAAAATAGACTATTGGTAAAACCAACAAAAGTACTAGAACAATTGCTACAGCTGAAGCTACCGGCCAGTCTCTGTTTAAGAAGAACTCATCAAACAACACTCTACCAATCATTAATGTATCAGCACCACCTAACAAGGCTGGAATAACATATTCACCAATGGCGGGTATGAACATCAGACAGCATCCTGCAATGATTCCAGGCATTGAAAGTGGAAGCGTGACATCTTTGAATACCTCCCATCTTTTGGCTCCCAAATCTGATGCTGCCTCAAGCAATCTTATATCCAATTTTTCAAGGTTTGCATAGAGCGGAAGAATCATGAATGGCAAATATGAATAAATCATCCCAATGTAGACAGCCGTATCTGTGTATAGAAGCTCCAAGGGTTCATTAATGATCCCTGTCCAGAGTAAAAACCCATTCAGTAATCCTTTTGTTTTCAATATACCCATCCAGGCATAAACTCTGAGAAGAAATGAAATCCAAAAAGGGATAACCACTAGTAAGAGGAGGACATTTCTAGTGGGTTGTGGTGATCTGGCAATTCCATAGGCAATCGGGTAACCGATCAGTAGTGCGAGAACAGTAGAAATAAATGCTAATTTGACTGAACTAAGATAAGTCACAAAATAGAGAGAATCCTGAAATAAATAAAGATAGTTATCAAATGTCGTGTATATCGACAATGATCCATTATCACTCTCTTGAAATAAGGGTGTAAACGGCGGTTGAGCAACGATTGGATCAGCTAAACTAATTTTTAAGATAATCAGAAAAGGCGCCAAGAAGAACAACAGAAGCCAAAAATATGGTATGGCAATAATAAGATTTTTCCAGAGCCTTTCTCTGAATGAATTATCTACATTTATCAGTAATCCAGACACTATTTATCCAATACAATTAGACTTTCTGGCTCCCAAGAGAGATAGACCTGATCTTCCCATGTGATTGTATCCTCTATCCTGACTCTGTTTTGTTTACTGACTTGGATGATGTCTCCGTTGGTGGTCCTCACTCGAAAGATTGAAAGATTTCCAAAATAGCCAAAATCTTCGACAACCCCAGACACATAATCTATATTTTCATTACTTGGTTGTTGCTTATCAATGATTACCTTCTCAGGTCTTAGTGCAACTGAAAGATCTGTGGCATGAATAGTTTGACTGGAATTTTTCATGACAATATCACCGCCCAGTGCTTTACAGGTTATATTCAATCCTTGCTCACCAGAACTGATAACCTTGGCATCAAACATGTTGATGTTTCCGATAAAGTCCGCAACAAATTTACTGTTAGGATGCTCGTAGATTGAATTTGGCGTTCCAATCTGTACGAATTCACCTTCCTCCATTACTGCTATTCGGTCTGAGAGAGTCATGGCTTCTTCTTGATCATGGGTGACGATCACAAAGGTGACGCCGAGTTCTTCTTGTATGTCCATAAGTTCAAATTGAGTGCTTTGTCTCAATTTTTTATCCAAAGCAGCTAGGGGTTCATCGAGAAGCAGTACCTTTGGTTCCTTAATTAATGATCTTGCAAGCGCCACTCGTTGAGATTGACCCCCTGATAATTGATTAGGTTTTCTTTTCCCATAATCAGAGAGTTTTACTAGGGCGAGCATTTTCCTGACTTTGTCATCAATCTTTACCTTGGTTATACCCTCTTTTCTTAGTCCGTAGGCTATATTGTCAAAAACTGTCATGTGAGGAAACAGAGCATAGCTTTGAAACATTATATTCACAGGACGTTTATAGGGTGGGACATTGGTCATGTCGATTCCATCAATAAAAATTTTACCTTCAGTTGGAATTTCGAGTCCTGCCATCATTCTTAATAATGTGGTTTTACCGGAACCAGAGGCACCAAGAATTGAGAAGAGCTCTCCTTTCTTAATGTCGAGATCTACTTTGTTGACAGCAATGACATCTCCAAAATGTTTACTAATTTCCCTTATTTGAATAAATGCCTGTGGATTTTCACTCATATTTTTTCTCGTTTATTGCTTTCTTTTTTGATTGGTTTTGAATCTAGTAAATATTCTGGTTTTCATTCTATTGTACTTTGGTGGATCTACTGGGGTAAGAGATAAACGGTTCATGATCTCAGTCGTCGGATATATTGCAGGATCTTCCCTGACACCATCCTTAAGGAATTTATCAGCAGATGGAAGAGGACTGGCATAGTGTGTTAGATTGACAAAATCTGCACTAACTTCTGGTCTCGTCAAGTAATCCATCAATAAATAGGCATTTTCTAGGTTTGGTGCATCATTGGGAATGACCATGATGTCCAACCACAGTAGACTACCTTCTGAGGGCACGAAGTATTTAAGGTTAATTTCTTTTCCAGCTTCCTCAGATCTCATCTTAGCTGTGGCATAGTCTCCTGCCCAACTCTGGGACATACATAAGTCTCCGTTTGGCAAATCATTAAGTAATGTCGACGAGGTAAATTTTTTAATATAGGGTCTCACTCCTAGTAATAAATCTTCTACTTCTCTGAGTGCTTTTGGATCTCTTGAATCATCGGGATAACCTAAGTACATAAGAGCTGTTGGCACCACATCAGTTGGCGAGTCTAGAACACTAATTCCACAGTCTGCAAATTTAGAGACTACTGCAGGATCAAACAGCATGGCCCCACTACCGATAGGAGCATCGGGGTATCTTTCAAGAATCATATCCTCATTATAGGTAATACCTGTGGATCCGTAGCTATAAGGAATCATCATTTCGTTGCCAGGATCGACCACGCTCAGCATTTTCAAGAGTTCAGGGTTGATTAATTCATAATTTTTTATTTTTGATTTATCTATCTTATGAAAAATTCCAATTGGCATTAATCTTTTGGAGTACATGGCAGAATGCATCACGAGATCATATCCAGAGTTACCACTGAGAAGCTTTGCTTCAACCATCTCTGAAGAATCATATTGATCATAATTGACCTTAATTCCATATTCTTCTTCAAAGTTTTCAATCGTATTCTCGCCAATATAATCGGCCCAATTATAGAAACTAACAACCCCCTCAGAATGCGATGCCTGAGCAATCAGAAGTATTAAAAATGTTAGTTTAAAAATTTTCATCATTATTAGAATAAAGATTATAGATTATCTAAATTCTTATTAAGATTTTTTGAGCTTCCATTCCCGCTTAAATTAGTCAGAAGCACACCCATAATAATTAACAAACAACCCCCTAGCATTGTCAATGTTATTGTTTCTTTTAGCAAAAGGTAAGCCCAAAGCATACCAAAGAGTGGGACTAACATGGCGATAATTGAGGTGCTAATAGGACCAATATTCTTGATTAAAATAAAGTAAGGGATATAAGCTAAACCGGTGCAAAAAATCCCTAAAAAGAGAATACTGAAGAGAGCTTTTGTATTTAATCCCACTAGGTTAAGTGGCTCAAAGTATAAAAAAGGGCTAATTAAAACAGTTGCTATGATCATCGTGATAGCTGCCATTGCTTTTGTATCAACTATATTGAGTTTATAGATATAAACCATTGAGATGCCATAAAAAGCAGCGCCCATTGCTGCAGCTAATATAGGCAATAAATTAAAGTCTAGTGATTCGAATCCAACAAAGATGATTAAGCCAGCTAAACCTATCACTATCCCACTAAATTGTATGATTCTAAATTTGAATCCCAAAATAAGCATTGAAAAGATGAAAGCAAACAATGGAGTGCTGCCATTAATGACTGCCATAGAGCTTGCATTAATATGCAACGCTGCATAAGCAAAACAATAAAAAGGGAGAGCAACATTAGTTGCACCAATAACTATGATGGGTAATAAGTTTTTCTTAAAAATAGACCAATGATGCTTTTTAAGAAAAATAATACCTAAAAGTAAAGAAGCGATAACTAATCTCAAGAAGACCAAACCAATAGCGCCTAATTCAGGAGCTGCGATTCTTATAAAAACAAAGGCACTTCCCCAAACAGCCGATAGCCCAAGAATATAAATCCAGTCCAAAATAGATGGTTTTTGATCCAAAACTTTAACTCCTGATAAAGAGGGTTAAATTATAACTTTTTCAGGCCCTTGTTTATTAAGCCTCTAGCAATGATAAGTCGCTGTATCTCAGAAGTTCCTTCCCATATACGATCAACTCTTAGTTCCCTGTAGAAGCGTTCAGCTGTAAATTCTCTCATATAACCTCTACCGCCAAAAATTTGTACTACACGATCTGCCACTTTATTAGCCATTTCAGAAGCAAATAATTTGACCGCTGAACACCGATAATGCAGGGCTTTAATATCATCGCCACGATCATGAGCTTTGGCAGTTTCATAGAGCATTAATCTAGACGCCCAAAGTTCTGTCACACTATCTGCCAGCATAAATTGGATTGCCTGTTGCTCAGCTAGCATTCCATCCTTAACTTTACGATCTTTGCTAAATTCAGTGGCTTCCTCGATTAATCTTGCTGCAGCTCCACAGCACCTTGCAGCAATCATCAACCTCTCTCTTCTAAACCATGCTAGTGAGAAGGTCATTCCATCTCCTTCATCGCCAATCAGATTTTCCTTTGGAATAAATACATTATTGAATTTATAAATTGGGTGATGACTATCAAAAGTATGAGAAAACAGAGGTGTTCTTACATGCTCAATTCCATCTTGGTTCATATCTAGGAAGAATAAAGCATCACCAATTGTATTATCTCCATCTTGAATTACAGCTTGTATAAAAAAGAAGTCCGCGTGATTCGCACCTGTGACAAACCATTTTTCACCACTAACTAAATAACCTCCATCTACTTTCTTTGCAATTGCAGAAACATCAAGCTCAGAGCCAGATTCTGATTCAGTGATGGCATAGGTTTCATGTCGAGTGCCATCCATGAGCGGTAAAATGTATTGTTCAACTTGTTTATCACTGCAGGCCTCAAGCATCCACTTTTGCGGCTCTGAAAAACACCAAGTGAGTGCGTTTGTGCTTCGACCCAATACTTCCCAAACAGCCACTTGTTGCAAATTCGATAATTCTTTCCCCCCAATATTTTTTGGCATGTCCATTCCTGATAAGCCCAGATCAATCGCCATTTGCCTATGTTCTGAATCGATCTCTTGTGGAACTTTGCCTTCATTCATCTCAGCTTCGACTTCCCAAGGCATAGTTTTTTGCAGAAAGCCTTCTGCAATTTTGACCCATTCTTGAACTTCACTTGGTAAATTTATATGCATTGACTTTCTCCATTTAGTGGACTTGAAATAAAATAAATAATACTTTGATTGAGAGTGAGATGTT
>ENA-OSET01001684-OSET01001684.1-sediment-metagenome-genome-assembly--contig:-NODE-1684-length-22627-cov-7.815477_pt1 | contig 22627 bp, 18 predicted proteins | sample MGYA00237882_ERZ534229 | MGnify/ENA primary metagenome ERZ534229 (study PRJEB26408, sample SAMN06266212) | sediment metagenome | isolation source: Hudson Canyon methane seep mesocosm | place... | reverse complement strand
AGTGTGAAGTATGAAAATACCATTCTAGGGCTGGTCAGGTCGATCAATATGGCTTTGTGGTAGAGGGCCGCTCGCAACATGCAAAGTGCGATTAGAGTGAACCATGAGATCACTGCGAATATTGCAAAAAAAGAAGAGAGGGTTGCTTGATCAATAGCACCCAAGGCAATACTAATTATTCCGGTTGCCATAACGAGAGCAAAATTACCGGGGTGGAGCGACTCGATCATGCTCGTGGCTTTCATGCGACTCTCGCTTTTGTATTCGGCATTCGCTCGGAATCGATCGCTGATGCTTACCCGAGTCTGCCTAGCTTTTTATGGAACTATGGCAGTGTCTTCATTGGCTGGGCAATACCCATTTGTAGGGAGAGTCTTTGGGAAGAGAGTGAATGTTTGCGCAATCAGGCTAACTGTCAGCACTGAGCATCTTAGTGTTAGCAAATAGACTGGCCGATTAGACCTGAGGTTAGGTTTAATATGGCCTGCTTTGTTGGTTTAGGTGCAAACAGAATGTTACAACCTATAGTCAAAGCTAGGCCCTTGTGAATATAATCGCTTAACGGAATAGCCGCACTGTTAAGCGGCCGTTCGCGGCAGGCACGAAGTTTGATGAGCGTGATTTCGTTTCTGTTGCAGGCTAAATTGTTTAAACCTTAAGTTATAAGAGTCGTAATAATGCTAGATGAGATAAAAGAATTTTTTGACCGCTTTGTTAATGATTTTTCCTTACTGGACGGAAGTGTTGTCGCTCAACGCTACCTTTCTCCTTATACCGCCGTGTCGCGTGATGGTGATTTATGGCTTTGTCATGATTATTCAGAAGTCGTTGAGTATTTTAAAAGCTTGGTAGATAAGCATGCGTCAGAAGGGGTTGTGAAGTGCCAATATGCAGACCTGGCTTGTGAGCAGGTTGGGCAAAGTAGCTTCTTTGCTTCGGTGACATGGACGATGATGCGCGAAGACGGCTCTGCTGTCTCGACGTGGCGCGAATCTTATAATTTGGTCAAGACGGCTTCGGGTTTAAAAATATTTACATCGATTGATCATTAAGCGGGCTGAGTTCGTTTTGTATGCGAAGCTGCAGCCCTGCGAATAATTAATTAGGCGTGCAGCGTAGTACATGCTTCTGGAAAACGGGGCCGACCAGTAGCGTATCTTTATACATTGCTGCGACACTGGCGCCCGATATACCTTCTCCCATATCAAGCAAAAGTGTTTTAGCTGTCATGCTATCGCCGCTTACATCGATTTGAATAACCTCGGACGGTGAAAGTGCTTCTGGGTTGTTCATGTGGTCCTGGAAGTCAAATAGGCGAGAGTGTGCAGCGGTTAGCAAGTTACCATTGTTGTCCCACTCAAGGTTGTCCAAACCTGTTTTAAGGTTAATGTTATTGCTTTCTGTCCAACTTAATTCGTTGCTACCTTTGATAAACTTTTTGATTTTTTGGCCAGTGGTTTCCGCAACATAAAAAGCACTGCCGTCCGCTGACAAGGTAATACCATTCGGGTATCGAAGGCCCTCTGCCACGGTATGACCGTTGGTGCCGTCATAGAAAACAACACTGCCAAATGGCAAACCCATGTAATCTTCTAACTTCTCCATAATGGTGTGTCTGGGACTACCGTGGTCATTGGTAAACAAAAACTGGTCTTGTGCGACTACGGTTAGGTCATTTGGAGAAATCATGGTGTCGCTCGTGTGCCTAGCTCGCAAGGTCAGCTTCGTTGGGCTGTCTATGGTAAAAACGTTGACCTCATGTTCTGTCGGTGTGATGTGATTAATAACGTAGAGTTCATTGATCCCATCCTGCTGATAGAGTGCTATTCCGTGCGGGTGGAAGGGGCCGTCTATTTCATACTCAAGTGCTCGTATTTTGCTATTTGGTGTGCTGAGGTCAAGGCTCCATAAACCGCCATTCGGCACGTTGCTTAGGTCGCCTGTTAAAAGATAAGCTCTGCGGTCGTCGGCGCCAATGTAGGCGAGGCCTAGCCGCTGATCAATTGTAATATCTTCAGAGCCGGCGGGGCCGGGTACTTGCTCACAGCTCCCATAAGCGACGGGTTCCACCGTTCTAAAAATATTTGCATCCTGAGAGATTCGATAACCTTGAACGACGATAAGGAGCACTGCAAGTGATAGGAGAAAGCGAGAAAGGGTCATAGCAAATACGTTCCATCTTTGGTTTATTTTTATGTGACTGTTATAGATAAGCGTGTTTCAACGCGGCGATTCCATGAGTTGCTAAGTAAAACGCAGGAGTATCTTTAATTAAGAGTGTATAAAGGACAATATCTTAAAACAATACGCACTGTTTCGTTTAGTCACCAGCAGTGCCTCAGTTTTTGTCATCGTTATTAGCAGAGGAGTATGAATAGGTATGGTTTTTATTCGATGTATAAAGGGAGGTTTTGTCGCACTCGCTGCCATTTTGATCGTTTCAATTAGCGGTTGTGACAAAATTAACAACGCAGCGAGGACCTTTGATACGGTACTCGGCGGTGATTTTTTAGTTTACGTGCAAGGAATTGAAGAGCCGTTTAATGTACTTGATGGAAAAGTAACGTCAGTCCCAGAGAAAGGCTATTACGTTTATTATCCAACCATTAACGGTGAGAAAAAGCTCGTTCAGTCGCCTATCCAGATAACGACGATTATTGAAAATTGATGCTCTTGGCTTCATCTATTTAAGATCAGTGTGTGTCGGACAAACGAAACGAAATGGGGACTTCGACAAACGCCGTTACCGGCTCTCCATTGCGATGGGCGGGAGTGAACGTCCATTGAGTTTTAACCGTTTGCCAAGCCGCGTAGTTTAGCGGGCTGTAGTGAGCGCCTTTTAATATCTCTAAGTTCTTTATACTGCCGTCGCTGTTGACATGGACGCCGATGATGACATCTCCCTCCCAACCTCGGTTTCTCGCTAATGTCGGGTATTTGGGGCGAGGGTTATTAAGGCTGCCCAATGTGAACTTTGGAGCAGTAATATTACTGGTCTCCGCCGCTAAGTGATTTGTTGTGTCTTCTGCGTTTATTTCTTGCTGTTTTGCTGGCGTTGACTCCGCGTTGGGCTTGTCGTCACGCGCAATTGTTGTTTCTTTGGTGATCTTTTCGAGCTCTTTCAATGTCTCTGGTTCGGGCTGCTGGCTAGTTTGCGGCGGCTTTTGTTTTGGCGGCGCCTTAGCGCGGGCGATGGAAGAGGGTCGTGCGCTAGAAGGGGTGATCACTGCCGCTGAAAGAGCTTCAGGCGACCGTTGATCTTGTTTTCTAGCTTTCGGGTTTTTATCGCTGTTTGAGATGGCTTTTGGGTGCGACTCTTGATTAGTGGCTTTGGTTTTCGTGGCTTTCGTGCTTAGGTGACTTTCGCTTGTTTCTTGAATTGGGGTTTGTGGTGTTGGATGAGAGGTATCTCGCCCAAGGCTCACGCCTAGTTTGACAACTGTGGGTAAAGGTATTTTTTCTTGATCATTGATCAAATAGGTAAACATGCCAGAAAACACTAAGTGAAGGGTGATTGATAACACCACCCCCAACTGAAATGTTTGGCGTTTATTGAGTTTCATCTACGTACTTTTGAACTCTTTCCAACGCAAGTCATTGTTTTAACTGCTCATGTCAGCATTTAAATGCTGATGGTGGAAGCGAAGGTGCTCATCAATAAAGGTCGCGATGAAAAAATAACTATGGTCGTAGCCCTCATGAAGTCTTAGCTGAAGTGGATAATTTGCGCTTTTCGCAGCCTCAGTTAAAGCCTCCGGTTTGAGTTGAACGTCAAGAAAATCATCGGCTTTGCCTTGATCGACAAGTATCGGCAGTTTGGTCGCGTTCTTCGGGTAGTTTGCGAGAAGCTGAGCGCTATCATAACTGGCCCACGTTGATCTGTCCGATCCCAAATACGCTGTTAGCGCTTTCTCCCCCCAAGGGCAATTCACCGGATTTGCAATGGGGCTGAATGCTGAGATAGACGAATAATTGTCAGTGTTTTTTAAGCCGATTGTGAGCGCGCCATGACCGCCCATCGAGTGTCCCGAAATAGCCCGTTTAGCACTTATCGGCAACGAAGCTTCGATAAGCTGTGGGAGTTCGGTGACGACATAATCATACATTTGATAATGCTCGCGCCAAGGCGCTTGTGTTGCGTTGACGTAAAAACCTGCCCCTAAGCCCATGTCGTAAGACGCGTTTTCATCATCTGGAACGCCATCACCGCGTGGACTGGTGTCCGGCGCAATAATCGCGATGCCTAACTCAGCAGCTATTTTCATGGCGCCCGCTTTTTGCATGAAGTTTTCGTCCGTGCATGTCAGCCCAGAAAGCCAGTAAAGCGACGGTACTTTAAAGCTTTTTTGTTGACTGATTTCGCCATTTACTAGCGCTTGGGGCGGAAGAAAAATCGCAAACTTCATCGTGCATTTTAGCGCGCTGGAGTGGTGTTCAAAGCGCTGATGTAAGCCACCAAACGCCTTGTTTTGAGAGAGCAGATTCATGCCTTGTTAGTCCTGATCAAAGTGAATGACGCTACGAATACTTTTGCCTTCATGCATCAAATCAAATGCCTCATTGATACTTTCCAAATCCATGGTGTGAGTAATAAAGTCACTGAGCTTGAACTCCCCGGCTAGATATCGCTCAACATAATCAGGCAGTTCTGTGCGACCTTTGACACCTCCAAAGGCGGTGCCACGCCAGACTCGCCCGGTAACTAGCTGAAAGGGGCGGGTTGAAATTTCTTGTCCAGCACCGGCAACACCAATAATGACTGACTCTCCCCAACCTTTATGACAGCACTCTAAGGCTGAGCGCATCACATCGACGTTGCCAATGCATTCAAACGAGTAATCAACGCCGCCTTCAGTCATCTCGACGATGACATCTTGAATGGGCTGATCAAAGTTTTTGGGGTTGATGCAGTCAGTAGCGCCAAGTTGCCTGGCTAAGTCGAACTTACTCTCATTAATATCAATAACAATGATGCGTGACGCCTTCGCCATGCTGGCGCCGATTACTGCGCTTAATCCAATACCGCCCATCCCAAAAATAGCAACGGTATCACCTTCGGAAACCTTTGCCGTATTCATAACAGCACCCATGCCCGTCGTCACGCCACAACCTAGCAAGCAGACTTCTTCAAGTGGGGCTGATGGGTTCACTTTCGCGAGTGAGATTTCTGGTAGAACCGTGTATTCAGAAAAGGTAGAGCAGCCCATGTAGTGATAGATTGGTTCGCCATCTTTAAAGAAGCGGGTCGTCCCGTCGGGCATTAATCCTTTGCCTTGCGTCTCACGGATTTTTTGGCAGAGGTTTGTTTTTCCCGATAAACAAAACTTACACTCTCGACACTCTGGCGTGTAAAGCGGTATGACATGATCCCCGACGGCTACGCTGGTTACACCTTCTCCAACCGACTCGACAATGCCGCCGCCTTCATGACCTAATATCGCTGGGAATATACCTTCTGGGTCTTCTCCTGAAAGCGTAAATGCATCGGTGTGGCAAACTCCTGATGCAATAATCTTAATGCGCACTTCGCCGGCCTTGGGCGGCATTACATCGACTTCTTCGATGCTAAGTGGTTGCTTTGCCGCCCAGGCAATCGCCGCTTTAGATTTTAGAACTTTTCCACTCATGCTTTTCTCGCTCTATCGATTCGGTTTGAGGAATAACGCTTGCGGCACATGTTACCGATCTTGAACGGTTCTGGTAAGGCCCTCGGTCGTGTGATCGTCGAAATGATGCGGGTAAGCGGCTAAAGCGGTTTACTGAGAAAGAATGTTTTGTCGGCTGCAAAGTCGTGCATCTGGTGCAACGAATTGATAATGTCTTGCGCGACGGTCATGCGGTATTCGTCAGATTGAATGCGAAAATGGCCTCGATTGATAACACATTGGAGAAGAGTAATGATTCCTGAAGTTCTTGAGAAATGGCATGGCTTATTAGAAAGTCGAGATGTAACTGTATTAGATGCATTGCTTGCAGATGATGCGACGATGTATTCGCCAGTCGTGCATACACCGCAGGTTGGAAAAACCATTACTAAGATGTACCTAATGGGGGCGATGATGGTCATAGGTAATGAACATTTTCGCTACCTTCGCGAAGTCTATAACGACGACTTTGCGGTGCTAGAGTTTGAAACTAAAATCGACGGTAAAACGGTGAACGGTGTCGATATGATTTCTTGGAATAGCGACAATAAGATTACCGAATTCAAAGTGATGATTCGTCCCTTACAAGGGATTAATGCGGTTCACAAAGCAATGGGCGAGGCTCTTACTAGTTTTAAAGGGGGTGCCTGAACTTGCTGCAGCTATTTAGTCACTGAGGAAATTTCAAATAGTTGATACTGAGGTTGTTGCGCAATATCGAGTAAGTAATGTAGAAAATCGGGTTTGAAGCAAGTTTACTGTTCAATGGGCCGATGAAAGTGTGTTCGATATCTCTCATCGTGATGGAGGTTCGTCGTATAATCTCACGCACTTATTTTAATAATATGCCAAAGACTAGGACGTTACCCTTCATGCCAATTCAGCTTTTTGCGGCCATTAGACTGCTTTCCTTATCCAGTCTTGTATTGATAACGGCTTGCAGCCGCACTAACGATGCCAGTATTCCTGAGCCTGTAGAGGAAGTCGTCGAGCAAGTGTGTGAAGATATTACCGTTACATTTGACCAGCCTTTGGCGGCGGTTAGCCTAAGAACCGTGTCTCAAGACGTTTCAACCACAGGGCTTTTGCTTGATCCATTTTTTGACACCAACATTACCTCGTATCAGGTGAACTTACCGAAATACCTTAACTATTTGGAAGTTTTTACCTCGCATGCACCGACCGGGCCTGCGGGCCCCATTACGAGCTTGACGGTGGACCTGCTTGTTGATGCGGTCGCGGGGAGTAGTTCCTCCTTCTCTCGCGCGGCGATTGATGAACAGCTGGTGTCGAATGTATGGAGTTCGCGGGTATATATTCCAGAGGGTGCGACGGATTTAGTTCTTGATGTTGAGGCGGATTTAAACTTTTTAGACGCTTATAACGACTGCTCTCCAACGCCTCAGCAGCTGAGTTTGCTTGAATCGTATAAGCAAAAATATGTGATCACCGTAAACCGTATCGCTGATGCAGGTTCCATAGTGGTAGATGCTCCGCAGCTGCATCAGGATAGTGATAAGCGCCCCTACTTTTTAAATGAAAGCGCTCTTGATGAGGATGATATGCTGGGTCACTCGGTCTCGATATTCGGCGATACACTCGTCGTTGGCGTACCTGGCGATGACAATGGTGATTCGACGTATTACGGCGTTACTGACGTGACGGATGATTCGAGGGCGACCTTGTTAAGCAACCTCAATGTGGATAACACTCTAGTTGATTCAGGCGCGGTGTATATTTTTGAGAGGTTTGCGGTTTCTGATTGGCGTTTGGTGCAAATTCTTAAAGCAGAAAATCCTAGTGCTGACGATCGCTTTGGGCACTCTGTTTCGATTGATGGTGATGTGATTGCGGTCTCGGCCTTGTATGAAGATAGCGCAGCCACAGAGGTTAACGGAGTAGAGAGTAACGAATTAGCACCAAATTCGGGCGCAGCGTATATCTATCGAAGAGACGATACTGGTTTTCGGCGAGAAGCTTATGTTAAACCGCCCGTTATTACCTCTGGTAACGCGGGTTTTTTCAGTGCTTTTGGTGACTCTGTCCTTGTAAGTGGTGATACTTTGTTCGTGACGGCTCCCGATAGGGACCTGTCGGAGCAGGGCGCTGATACAGGTAGTGTCGACGTCTACGGATATGATGAAGACGATGGCTGGTTTTATAGCGTGACGATATCATCTGGCCTGACGCGAGCAGGAGACCGTTTTGGTCAGTCTATTTCAGCGTCTGGTGATTATGTTTTGATTGGTGCGCCAGGTGATGACAGCAATGTAAAACGTATTCTTAACTCTGCTCGACTGTCTGAATTATCCGATATGTTGGGTGACGATACCTTTTTTACCACGACGAACTCTGGCGCGGTTCACGAGTTCGTCCGAAGTGGTATTAGTTGGGGACAAACGTCCTACATAAAAGCACCAAACGCAGATAACAATGACGCCTTTGGTAAGGCGGTTGGCTTGGGTAGCTATTTGTGGGTCGGCGCTCCCGGTGAGGATGGTGCATCTTCGTATTTCGATAAAAATATGGATAGTAATGACTTAGCAAACTCAGGCGCTGTCTATGCTTACTACCGAAGCCAAGGCCGTGATGTTTCGCTTTTCAGTTACGTTAAATCGTTTGCTCCCCAGGCGGGCGCTGAGTTTGGCCGAGAAATTAGCTCGGACCGTCTGACAACACTTATTTCTGCGCCAAGTGAGTCGCGGGTAGATGAAGGAGGAGCGCATAAAGGTATTACGTATGTTTTAGAGGCTACGACTAGTCTAGGTGCTTTGTTTTACGATAGTAGGTGGGTCTTTGATCCCAGTGATTCGTTTGCAGAGCGAAGCGGCGCGTCAATTGACGTGTCGAATGGCAAACTGGCGATTGGGGCACCAGGTACACTGCACAATATTTTCGATCCAGGTACAGACCTTAAAATCGGTGAGCGAGCTAATGCGGGTGCCGTGCTATTGGTAGAGTAGTGTCAACGCACATAGCCTTTTGCTTATGTGCGCTGCTGAGAGGCAATAGCGCCGAGGAGCAAGAGGCGTAGTTGTTGTTTGGTCCTTTCGGCATAACTTTTCTGTTGTGCCTTGTTGCTATCTAGCGCTCTACTACCCATCGCAAACGTTAAGGTGACCATTGCTTCAGAAATCAGCTCTGTTTCAAATGGCTTTCGGCCGTTTTCTGTTTCTCGCTCCGCCATATAGTCGTTTAACTCATCTTTGAAGTGGTTAAATTCGGTGTGAATGGCCTCTCTAAACTCTGCGGAGTTTCCAACCTGTTCTTTAAGCAGCAAGCGAAAGTGGTTGGGGTACGACATCAAGAATTCCATAAAGGTATCAATCGATGTGTCGATCGCGGAACCCTCTTTACTGATGCGTTCACGAGCTTTGCGAAGTATCTGTCTGAGCGATAAGCCCGCTTCTTCAACGAGTGCGAGTCCTAGGTCATTCATGTTATCGAAATGACGATAAAATGAATTGGCGGCAATCCCTGCCTCACGCGTCACTTCTCGAAGACTCAAGTTACTAAAGCTCTTGTTTTGCTCTAGCTGACCTAATGCAGAGTCCATAATGGCGCGACGGGTTTTATTTTTTTGTGCTTGGCGTATAGACATGGACGATAGAACGAATACTTAGGAATGTTTAGTTAGACGATAGAGGGGATTTTATACACCCCTCTTCGAGTGTTTGTTACTGGTTGTCGATATGTATGCGTGGCAACGTAGGGCGCTCCAACGTGACTTTTTCGGTCGGCGCGACGACGACTGATTCGCCTTCAACGACTAGTTCGTTGTTGTGATTAATCACTTCACATTGAAAGGTGACGCGATTCCGCTCGCCTTTCTCTTTGACCGTTAATTTAACGGTGAGAGTGTCCCCGACTTTAACGGGTAGGTCAAATTTCAACTGTTGCTCTAGGTGGATGGTTCCCGGCCCAGGCATCACGGTTGATAATGCTGCTGAGATCAGTGAACCGGTCCACATGCCGTGGCCTATTCGTTCTTTATAGGTGGTATGGCTAGCGTACTCTGCATCTAAAGATGCCGGATTTACATCGCCAGAAGCGGCGGCAAATAAAACCAGTTCTTCTTCGGTTAAACTTCGTGTGAATGTGGCATAATCGCCTTCATGCAGCTCGTCGTAAGTAATGTTTTCCAGTGCGTGCATAGGTTTCTCTTCTTTTCTAACAAATTGATATTGCCTGTTTTGCCTGCCTTGAGCAGACACTTTCAAAACCATGGTTTCCTTTAAAAAGGGAGGATCGGGAACGAAAGAGCAGGGTTGTATTAATAAAGTGTAGTGTGATTTCAGCGTTAAGCTAACATTTATGTCCAAGTCTCAAGTCAGTTCACCGTCCTCTCTTCCCGCTTTTGATTTAAGTGGGTGTCGATATATAGATCAGCGGCGTTTTCAACGCCGTATTGCCAAATTTAAGCGTTCGGCGACCGACGCGAGTGCGCTGACACGCCTAAGCGCAGAGATCGCTGACGCAGAACAAAAGCTGGTGCAAAGAGTTAGCCAGAAGATCCAGTTGAATTATCCTGTAAATCTGCCGGTTGCTGAGAAAGCATCTGATATTTTGACCGCGATTGAGCAGCATCAGGTGGTGATTGTCGCAGGCGAAACCGGATCAGGTAAAACCACCCAGCTACCTAAGATTTGCCTTGAAGCGGGCCTGGGTCGCCGCGGACTGATTGGTCATACACAGCCACGCAGGCTAGCCGCGCGCACCGTGTCAGCAAGAATAGCGGATGAGTTGAATGTCCCGTTAGGCGGACTGGTTGGTTACCAAGTTAGATTTACGGATCAAGTGTCAGATGACACCTTTGTAAAGGTAATGACTGACGGTATTTTACTGTCTGAGATTAAGCATGATAGAGATTTGCTCAAGTACGATGCCATCATCATAGATGAGGCGCACGAGCGAAGTTTAAATATTGATTTTCTATTAGGCTGTTTGAAGCAGCTAATCAGTCGAAGGCCAGAGCTCAAGGTGGTCATCACCTCTGCTACCATAGATGTAGAAAGGTTTTCCAAACATTTTGATGATGCGCCCATTGTATCCGTATCGGGAAGAACATTTCCGGTAGAGGTAGAGTATCGCCCGCCTTACTCAGAAGATGAAGGCGGCGATACGCAGTCGTTGCCAGAGCAAGTGCTAGCGGTGGTTGAAGAGATTGAACAGCAAGAGCGCGAGATGTCATGGAAAATTGGCGATGTACTGGTGTTTCTTCCCGGAGAGCGTGAAATCAGGGAAGTCTCGCAGCATTTGCGGCATGCCAACTTGCGCGATACCGAAGTGACACCTCTATACGCTCGATTGAGCAATGAAGAGCAAAGTCGAATATTCAAATCCCACCCTGGTCGACGAATTGTTTTATCAACCAACGTCGCCGAAACATCTATTACAGTGCCGGGCATTCGTTACGTCGTTGATTCGGGTTTAGTGCGCATGTCGCGCTACAGTTATCGTTCAAAAATTCAGCGCCTACCCATTGAGGCTATCTCGCAAGCGAGCGCGAACCAGCGAAAGGGTCGTTGTGGCAGGGTTGCAGAAGGAGTTTGTTACCGTCTTTATAGCGAAGACGACTTCAATACCCGTTCAGAGTTTACTGATCCGGAAATTCTGCGAACTAACTTAGCGTCAGTCATTCTCAAAATGAAGGATGCGGGGTTGGGTGAGGTGCATCGTTTTCCTTTTGTCGACCCACCTGACCAGCGTTTGTGGAATGACGGCTATAAGTTGCTGTTTGAACTAGGGGCTGTGGATGACAAAGAGCGCTTGACTAAAACAGGCCAAAAGCTCGCGGTGTTCCCAACCGACCCCAGAATTGCGCGCGTGTTGCTCAGCTCGATTGAAATGAACTGCTTAAGTGAAATGCTGGTAATTGCCAGCGTGTTAAGTTTGCAAGACCCTCGTGAACGGCCAGCTGAAAAGCAATCGGCAGCCGATCAGGCGCATGCTCAGTACAAAGACGAAGAGTCAGATTTCGTTAGCTTGTTGAACCTGTGGAATGCCTATGAAGAGCAACGTCAGGAATTGTCAGGGAATCAGCTTAAGAAATTTTGTCAGAAAAACTATATTTCATACATGCGTATGCGCGAATGGCGAGATCTGCACCGTCAGCTGCATTTGCTGGCGAAGCCGCTTTCCAAAAATCAAAATACTGAGCCGGCGAGCTATGAGAGTGTGCACCGTGCAATCTTATCTGGCTTTTTGGGGCACCTGGGTCGGCATGATGAAAAACGTGAGTACCAGGGCTGTCGAAACCGAAAGTTTCAAGTATTTCCGGGCTCTGCCTTAGCTAAGAAAAAACCAAAATGGATGGTGTCTGCCGAGATAGTCGAAACACAGCAGGTTTACGCACGTACTAATGCTCGAATTGACCCTGAATGGGTAGAGCCCTTAGCGGAGCATTTGGTAAAACGTTCATGGAGTGAGCCCCATTGGCAAAAGAAAAGAGGCCAAGTGCTCGCTTACGAAAAAGTGACGCTCTATGGCTTGGAAGTGGTGGCAAAGCGACTAATTAATTTCGCTAATGTAGATGCTGCAATGGCGCGTGAAATATTTATTCGCTCTGCGCTAGTGGAAGAAATGTACCAGTCGCGTGCGCCAATTATTCGCGACAATCGATCCCTCATTTCCTCACTTGAAGCTTTGGAAGATCGCACTCGCCGCCGAGACATCGTGGTAGATGATGATCGGGTTTTCGAGCTTTACAACGAGCGCATTCCTTCTCATATTGTCAGCGCGGCGAGCTTCGAGAAATGGATTAAACGCAGTGATGATGCTTCGCTCGAAGCGTTGCGTTTTAGTAAGCAAGATTTGGCTCTTGCGACGGTTGACGCGTTCGATCCGAGTCTATACCCAGAAACACTTGAAAATAACGGTGTTCGCTTTCCATTGCGCTACCACTTTGATCCCAGTTCTAAAGAAGATGGCGTAACGATCTCTGTCCCGATTAGTGCTGCTCGGCAGGTCAGTACCAACCGTCTCGAAAAACTGGTGCCGGGTCTACTCAAAGAAAAGTGCCTGTCATTGATCAAAAACTTACCGCGTAGCCTTCGCAAAAATTTTGTACCCGTGCCAGACGTGGTTGAGGCAATCTACCCAAAAATAGAAGCGTCTGATGCGCCTCTGTTGGAATCCCTTACGGCTGTGCTAAAGCATAGAACCGGGATTGAGATTCCTTATGATGCGTGGAATTTGGATGCGCTGGATAAGCACCTTCGCTTCCATATAGAGGTGGTGGATGCATCAGGGAAGGTCATTGAGCAAGGGCGTGATTTGTTGGCGGTTGTGGATAAAGTGGAACACTTAATCGACGCTGCACCATCTGACAGCAGCGCGGAGTCTGAAAAAATAGAACACTATGTTGATTGGCAGTTTGGCACATTGAGCGAAAGCGTCACGGTGTCTCAGGCTGGAATCGATATGAATATGTTTCCAGCGCTCAAGGATGAAGTCAAACATGTCGCTTTGGTGCGTTGCAGTGACTTAGCGCGGGCTGAACAATTTACACGTCTGGGTGTTGCACGTTTACTGAGTTTTCGACTGAAACCGCAGCTAAGTAGTTTTCGAAAGCAGTTGCCCGACTATCAAAAGCTGGGTTTACTCTATGCGCCGGTTGGTAAGGCTCAGGATTTATACAGTGACTTCGCTTTATTCTGCGTGATCAGTCACTTTGTTGGTGACAAGGTAGTGCGAAGCAATGCTGAGTTTGAGGCGATGTACGAAGATAATCGAGCCGACTTTTTGCCGCATTGTGAGCGGATGTGCCAGTTGGTTCTGAATATACTCTCTAGTTATCATCAAATCACTAAGCTGATGAAAGGCAAGGTGAGTTTGGACGTTGCATTGCCGATGTCGGACCTGAAAGCACAGTTAACGCACCTAGTTTATCCGGGGTTTCTTTCTCAAACGCCGCTTGCTCGATTGGAGCATTATCCTCGATACCTTGATGCTTGCGTGATCCGCATCGAAAAGATGGCGCGCGAGTTAGGTAAGGAAAGACAGTATTTGCCATTATTGAAACAATGGTGGACGCATTATCTAGAGCGTAGAGCTCAATTTGAAAAACAAGGTATTTGGGACGCTGAGCTGGAGGCCTTTAGGTGGCTGATCGAAGAGCAACGCGTGTCGTGGTATGCGCAGCAATTAAAGACCTATGAAACGGTTTCAGAAAAGCGACTGAACAAGATTTGGGAATCAATTCGTCGCGTATAAATGTGTGCGGATAGATTGATTATTAAAAATACCTTGAGCATTGGCAGTGGGTCTATTAGTTTATCCGCTGTTCTATATTACGCAGTGAGAGGAGTGGGTGATGGTTTTTAAAGCAGTGATCAGTGGGACGGGCTTGTACACGCCCAAAGAGTCGATTTCCAATGAGGAATTGGTCGAGAGCTTTAATGCCTACGTTGAAAACTATAACCGCGCTAATCAGGCAGAAATTGAGGCGGGTGAAATGGAGGCGTTGAATCCATCTTCGGCGCCATTCATTGAAAAAGCCTCTGGCATAAAAAGTCGCTACGTTATTGATAAAAAAGGTGTTTTAGATCCTGAGATTATGCACCCCTTGATTCCCGAGCGTAGTAATGACGCGCCAAGTATTTTGTGTGAAATGGGGGTTTCTGCATGTCAGGACGCACTAAAAAATGCGGGCAAAACCGTCGCTGATATCGATGCGGTTATCGTCGCGTGCTCTAACTTGCAGCGGGCCTATCCTGCGATTTCGATCGAACTTCAGTCAGCACTGGGTGTGGAAGGCTTTGCTTTCGATATGAACGTCGCTTGTTCTTCGGCAACGTTCGGCATCCAGCAAGCCCTCAATATGGTCGAGACCGGCTCAGCCCGTGCGGTACTAGTTGTTAATCCTGAGATATGCTCGTCGCACTTGAATTTCCGTGATCGTGATAGCCACTTTATATTTGGTGATGTATGCACCGCCGTGGTCATAGAAAGGCAGGAAACAGCGACTAGTGCTAAACAGTTTGAAGTCGTTGATGCGAAGTTAAAAACGCAATTTTCTAATAATATTCGTAACAACTTTGGCTTCCTGAATCGCTGCGCGCCAGGGTCTGAGAAGGACGCAGATAAGCTGTTTGTGCAACAGGGGCGTAAAGTGTTTAAAGAGGTATCGCCGATGGTTGCAAACATAATCGTTGAGCAACTAGCGTCTTGCGATATTGCGCACGACTCCTTGAAGCGTATGTGGTTGCATCAAGCAAACTTGAATATGAATCAATTGATTGCGCGACGAGTTCTTGGACGAGATGCTTCCGTTGACGAAGCACCTGTTATTTTGGATGAGTATGCGAACACTAGCTCGGCGGGCTCAATCATCGCGTTCCATAAGTACAGCGCCGATTTTCAAGCGGGCGAGATTGGTGTTATTTGTTCGTTTGGCGCAGGTTACTCGGTCGGAAGCGTCGTCGTTAAAAAATGTGGGTAGTTCGCCTGATAAAGGCAACTGATAAATAACTAAAGAAGTGACGTCGTTTCGGTCATTCATCGAAACGGTTAACGTCACCAAGGGGTTCAGCAGTGGCGGGTTTAAAAGATAAGGGATGCTCTAAATTGGCTCGTGGCTTGTGGCTACTGTTTGCAGGTTTTTGCATGAATGTAAGCTTCTTGGCTCAAGCCGACGATAGTGACGTTGCCTACGGACAACATATTAGCAAGGAGTCGGGGGTTGCTGACTCAGAAGAACCTTCTGCCTTTTTACTGGAAGACCCCTACGAAAGTTTCAATCGCTCGATGTTTAGTTTTAATGAGAGTGCAGATAAGTACATTCTCAAGCCTGTGGCCAAGACCTATCAGTTTATTACGCCACGGTTTCTAGACCAGGGCATCACGAATGTTTTTGATAACTTAGACGACGTGGAAACGTTTTTTAACTCGTTGCTGCAGGGTAAGTTTCATAATGCGACGGTGACGCTGAATCGAATTATCTACAATACCGTGTTTGGTTTAGGCGGTTTCTTTGACGTAGCAACGTCGTTTGGTTTAGTGAATGACGAAGAGGATTTCGGTCAAACGCTTGCAGTTTGGGGTTATGAGCAAAGCGACTATTTGGTTCTACCATTTTTCGGGCCCTCTACGTTTCGTGATTTTGGTGGGTTTCTGGTGGACGGCTATTACTTTGACCCACTTGATGAAATCGATGACATTGACGATTCTGAGAAAACTGCATTGACTGCTCTAAAGCTGATAGATAAGCGAGCGGATCTATTGGCGGCTGAGAACCTGTTTACCGGCGGTGATCGCTATGCGTTGCTGCGCAGTGCATTTTTGCAAAATAGAGAATTCCTCATCAAAGATGGTGAGATCGATGACTCATTTGCTGAAGATGATTTTGAAATGCTGGACGGCTTCTAAGGTTTGTTAATTAAAGGAACACCGGCGCTTGAGTGGTAAACCCTTGGCACGGTGTATCTTTATAACAATTATTCACAGCAAACTAAGCTCCTTTCCTATTATTTTTCTTAATAACCTGACTATTATTATGCATGGAAAACGTTAGTCCTGACGTTCAATTTACTATGCCATGTTCCAAGGTCGGTGCACTTGCTGAATAAACAATCAAAACAAATAAATGCTCTCAAAAAACGTCTCGCCCAAGCTTTGTCATATGAAGAGTGGAAAGGGCTGTCGCTGGAGTTAGATGAATTAGAAGGCAAAGCTTATTGGAAGCTAAACGCGCATTCAGACATCTATAACCATGATTTGCTGTCGGATCGTTTTAGGGAGTTGCGCGGTTATCGCGAGAGCCAAGATACTGAGGGTCTTTCCAGAGCGTTGCGTGAGGGGTTGCATCACGACCTGGGGAATATGGGAGACATTCGTCTTTACCAAAAGTGTTACTTTGGGACGAAAAAGTTAATCGAGGACTATATCGACGAAGTGTGTGAATGCCTTCGGTACTTAAAAAACACTCCCATGGACGGCCTAACGCCGGCCGGAAAGTTAGATTTCTTCAAAGCGATTCTTTTAAGTTTTGGTCGTCCAGCCTTATTACTGAGTGGTGGGGCGAGTTTAGGAGCGTTTCACATTGGCGTGGTAAAGGCGCTTTGGGAACAAGATCTGCTGCCTCAAGTGATTAATGGTTCAAGCTCGGGAGCGATCGTTGCCGCTGCCTTAGGGACGCATACAGATGAAGAGTTACCTTCTTTATTTGACCCCGCCACACATAACCAAAAAGCTTGGCGCTGGTTGGGACTAAAGAGTGCAATGGATGGCCAGGGATTAATGGACCAAGAACAACTCTCTGATTATATTGAAGGTTTCGTCGGCGATTACACAATGCAGGAGGCTTACGAACGAACTGGGCGTAGCATTAATATCAGTGTTTCTCCTGTTCAGCATCATCAGAAATCGCGTTTATTGAGTGGCTACACTTCACCTTATATCCTTATGTCTAGCGCCGCGCTAGCGTCGAGCGCGGTTCCTGGAATTTTTCCGCCAGTGAAGCTAATGAAAAAAAATGTGCAAGGCGAACATGTGCCTTACATGCCCAGGTTACGTTGGGTTGATGGTAGCGTTGTGAGTGACTTACCGATCGAACGGCTGATGCACTTATATGACGTCAACTATACGGTGGTTAGTCAGACCAACCCTCATATTGTTCCGTTTATGGGTTCTGCGCGAAGAAATACCAATGAAAGTCGTTTCATGGATTTGCCGCTTAGATGGGCGAAGGCCCAACTAAAGTTTCATGGTAAGGGCATTAGCGACTATATTCGCAAGAATTCAGACTGGGAGCTGCTTAGACAAGTTTCTGGGCAAGCATACTCTATGATGGATCAGCGCTATCAAGGCGATGTTACGGTCACGCCGGACTATAAGCTTAAGCACTACGCCAAAGTGATTAGCAATTTGACGCCTGACTTTGTTGAGGAACTTATGCTTGAAGGCCAGCGAGCTACTTGGCCAAAAGTTGCGATGATTCGAACGCATGCTCAAATTTCTCAGACGCTAGAGACCTGCATCGCGGAGCTCAAGCAGAACGTAAGAACCCATCGTGCAACACTAAGTGTTATTGCTTGATGAACAAATTTTAATTAAGCTGGCAGCCACAATAATTCACAATCGCTTCGCGCTTCGGGACACATGTACCTAGACTTTTTTGGCTTGAAAGAACTGCCATTTTCGATTGCTCCAGACCCACGTTACCTGTACATGAGTGAGCGTCATCGCGAAGCATTGGCGCATTTGCTATTTGGAGTGAGTGGCCAAGGCGGCTTTGTTGTTTTGACGGGTGAGGTGGGGACTGGGAAAACCACTATTTGTCGCTGCTTCTTAAACCAAGTGCCCGACAACACTGACGTTGCATTCGTCATTAACCCAAAGCTATCGGCGCGTGAGCTGCTGGCATCAATCTGTGATGAACTCGATATTGAGTATGTTGAATCGGCATCGATCAAGGTTTTGAACGACGCGATTAATCAGTATTTACTCAGAGCACACGCGAACGGTCGTCATACGGTATTGATCGTTGATGAGGCTCAAAACCTTCGTGTTGATGTATTGGAACAGTTACGTTTACTGACCAACTTAGAAACGTCCGAGAAAAAGCTGCTGCAAATTATTCTGCTTGGACAACCCGAGTTGCGCGACATGCTAGCTAAAAACGAATTACGCCAGCTCGCTCAGCGTATTACCGCCCGTTATCACTTGAACGCACTTAACCGTGTTGAAGTCGGTGCGTACTTGAAGTGCCGCCTATCTGTCGCGGGCCGCGCAGCCCCTGCTTTTTCAAAGGCAGCGGTCAATAAGATCTTTCACTTGAGCGGCGGGATTCCGCGCTTAATAAACCTGATTGCAGATCGTTCTCTGCTGGGTGCTTATGCAAGCCATTCAGAGCTAGCTGAGCCTGCACATGTCAAGCAAGCTTACCGAGAAATTCAAGGTGAAGGGCGACGAGGGTTGAGCGCTAAACAGCGTAAGACACTGACGGTTGCCGCTTGGATCTTGAGTGTGTCTGCTTTGCTTGGGCTAAGTTTTGTTGCCTATCTTCAGTTTTTCAAAGGCGCCTCTTTTGAAGAAATTGTGGCGGTCTCTCAGGAGCAGAGTCAAGCCGAATTGATCGAATTCGATGAGAGCTCGACAAAGTCCGAAGCGAAGCAAAGTCGGCAGGAAAACAAAGTGCAAAGTGGTAGCAACGAATATCTTGAAGGCTTTGAAGAGGCCTTATCTAACTCGGGCGATAAAATAATTGCTTACCAGCAGGCATCTTCCCCAAAAACGTTGCCCGATAGTGCGTTACAGCAAGAAGATTTGCCGCAGCCGGTAGTCGTTCCAACTGTTTCGACGCCGGGGTTTCCGTTTCTTGAATCTCTCGTGGATAAGAAAAGTAGTCCCGATGGGGTGTTCTTAGCTTACCAATCTTTGTTCAAGCAGTGGGGTGTTTTCTATCCACAAGAACCATTTATGTTGGCCTGTCAGTTTGCCGACCTGAATGACCTGAAATGTTTGCACAAACAGGGTAATTGGCGCAGTTTACTTCGTCTCGACCGGCCGGCCGTGTTGAGATTACTAAATGAAAACGGCGAGGCCTTGGTGATAACCTTGTTACGTATCGAGGGTGATCGAGCAAGAGTTGCACATGAAGGTGAACTGATGTGGGTCACCATGGATGAAGTTGACCGACATTGGTTAGGTGAGTATTCGGTTCTTTACCAAGTGCCTCCGTATCGCTCTAGAACGGTTAAGCCCGGAGAGAAAAATGAAGATCAATGGTTGCGCTCAAAACTAGAACAAGTGAGCGACGCCGGTATGTTGCAAGGGTTTAGAATCATGGGTTCTCAGTCTTCATTATCAACGATTATTGCAGACTTTCAGCGTGCTGTTGGCTTAGTGCCTGACGGTATTGCAGGCAGCATGACCATTATTCATTTGAACACCGTTTTAGACGCTGGCAGCCCTAGTTTGCTAGGGAAGGGTTAGGCTATGTCGTTTGTATTAGATGCCTTGAAACGTTCTGAGCAGGACCGAAACCAAGGTGAAATGCCTAATTTGCTCGATAATGGTAACTTGGTTCACCTGAGCCGCCCCAAGAAGCAATGGTGGCCCTATGTGCTAATCGCTGTGTTGTTGGTTAATGCCGCAGTCTTTCTTTATATCTCGATGCCGAGCGATCAACTGGCGTCAGTAGAATCCGTGGATACAAATTCCCAATCTTCAAATAGCCAAACTAGTAAAAGTAATGGCGCTCGACCCAGCGCCGTCTTGGCGGGCACAAAAAAACTTATGACGGATAGCGATCAGGCAGAGAAAATGAACACTGATATTGCTTTAGAAGCGCCTGTCAGTCGTTCGAGTCAAACTAAAAAGACGGGTGAAATTGACTGGGCTGAGCGGGAGCGCAAAGCTAAAGACATGATTGCAGCGCACAAAGCGAAGGAAGAGCAATCGTATCCGACAACTGACCTTCCATTACGCATTGACCCCTCGTCGGGCGCGGGGTCTGCTATGTATCAAAATGCTTCGCTTGCTTCTGATAGTGAGTATGAAATTATCGCTCCTAAGAAAAGCGAGAGCCGCAGCGCATTGGCTTTCCCTGAGGTTGAGGAAACTGTTCCGGTTATAGAATTAGTGGCGAGCGAGAGCGATAAAGCTTCTTCCTACGAGGACGTGAGGTTTCTTTATGAGCTAGATGCGCGATCGCGCCCTAGTGTCCCCAATTTGAACTTTAACAGCCATATCTACTCGCAATCGCCCTCGGCACGGCGTGTGATGATCAATAATATCTATTTGCGCGAAGGTCAGCAGTTTATGGGGCTTGAGGTCATAGAAATCGGAGAATTCAACATCGTTTTTGAGAAGGACGGCCAGATGTTTAAACTTCCAGCCATGCGCGATTGGAATGGTTAATTGTTTTAGATAACCACGCTGTCGCGTGCATATTTGCTCTTGAGTTTTGACCGTTACTGAGTGCTACTCTGAATGAACTTCAGCAACGCCAGCCTGTTTTCCTCTTTCCCAAACCCGCCGATATGAGGCCCGTTGGTAATGATCGTTTGAGTGTCCGGCGATGCGCGTTCTCGCAAGGCTTCAAAGTGTGCGAATTCAACGATACTGTCATCACGGCTGTGCATCAGCAGTAACGGCATCGGGCTGATATCGCCAATAAAATTCTCAGCGTCATAGTCCGATGGAATTAGGCTCGCAGGACCTTGTGCTAACCAGGTTAGCCAGTGGCGAGACAATGCTTCGCGCGCAATGCGGGGCCAACTCGCTGGCGCTGACTCGCTAAATAACGCGGTAAAGGGGCGCAGCGGTTCGTGCGCTAAGGTATTCGCTTGTTCTTGGTTGGCTGCGTAAGTAATCGCTAATGCTCCGCCCATACTCTGGCCGATCAACACTAAAGGTACCTTGCGCTGCGTACTAAGCCATTCATGCGCTAATGTGATGTCTTCGAACACATTCGACAGCGTCGGTACGCCGGTTGATTTTCCATAGCCTCGGTAGTCGAGCATGAAAACTTCGTAGCCATGTTCGGTTATCCAGGCAATGCTTCCCATGTGAGTGCTGATATTCTCGCCGTTGCCATGCAGAAACAAGATACTTGCTTTAGGGGGGCTCTTTGGAGACATGACCCAACTGCGCAGTTGGGAGCCATCCTCTGTCGTGAGCGTGATGGTTTGATAAGCGATATTGAGTTGTTCTGGTGTGCGGTAGTAGTTTGAATCCGGATAAAAAAGCAAGGTAGTCAAATTTGAACATGCGCTAAGGACTGAAAGAGCGGCGATGAGTGTTAAGGTGCGCAGGGCACGCCAGTGTTTAAATCGATAGAGCACAAGTAATCCTTTTACATCAAATGTGGGTGCTTAAAAATACCGCATTATCGACGTCGCTGCACTGAAGTCATGGGCATCTTGAGATTCTTCGCTAAGATATTCTTGGTACTGGGTTTCGAGTCTGACCTGCCAATGCTGATTGATTTTCCTTGATACGCCAAATTTTGCGCTGGAGGTTTCGAAACGGGCTCCTGCGATATCAAAGGGGCGGCTCAGCTCAATGCTGGCAGACCAGTGCTCAAACTGACTTAGCCAAACAAACTTAGGGCCCAGTGCGAAACGATATCCTGAATCTATGTCATTGTCGGCGTTTAGCTCTGTATTGGCTAACAAACTAAAAAGTTGGCCCGCCCAAGCGTAACTCAGTCCACCGCCTCCGCTAAGATAGGGAGCCAGCTCATCAGGCTGGTGAGTATTGCGGTTCAATCCCGTCGATACGTACCATGATAGAGGCTTGAATAGTCTGCTGCGAGGCGTTAACGATGCAATATCGATTAAACGTAATCGCTGCAGTTGAGCTTGGTTGTCATCGCGATGCCATTGACGAAATTGTAAATGGAACATTTCAAGCTGAGCGCCGGGAATATAACCCTCTAATGTGTCTAGCCAATCGTGATAGGCCATACGTAAGCCTAGTTCCAGGTAATTGGAATCGAGTTCTCGGCCAAGTCCAGCCTGAACCCGGTGGGATCGATGCCCTTGGTCATCTCGCGTGGTTGGCGGTGTTAGTGGCTCAAAGACATCGCTTTGCTTATTTTTGCTACGTTGCGATAGTAATGAGAGTGATGTTTTCGATCGATCGCCGGCGGTTTGCCGATTTTTGTTGGCAAGATATCGCGTGTACAAATAGGCTAAGTCTAATGTTTGCGCTTGCTCAATTGGGCTCAGGCCTTCAATCGCGGCGTTAGATTCGGGGGTGTTTTCTGACAGTGCGAGCGCCAAATCAACCTGTGTTGCACTCATCTGAGCCTGCATAGACTCCATTTTACTGAGCGAAGACGGCCGAAAGAGCGCTTCGGTGACAAATCCTTTTTGGGTGAGTGCGCGAACGGTGTCAGCTGGAATGACGTTGCTAGAGAATTCGCTCGCTAGGTTAAAACGGTCACTTGAGGCGTCAAGCAAGGTGAGAAGGTGGTAAGAGCAATTTTCGGTAAAAAAGTAATAGTCAAAGTGTGTGTCTTTGACTTCCCAGAC
>ENA-OSET01001683-OSET01001683.1-sediment-metagenome-genome-assembly--contig:-NODE-1683-length-22641-cov-38.002438_pt1 | contig 22641 bp, 18 predicted proteins | sample MGYA00237882_ERZ534229 | MGnify/ENA primary metagenome ERZ534229 (study PRJEB26408, sample SAMN06266212) | sediment metagenome | isolation source: Hudson Canyon methane seep mesocosm | place... | reverse complement strand
CAATGTTGGAATTCTTCCACATAATCTTGCGGAAAAAACGTCGGCGAGCTAGCGATAAACTGGCCTAATTTTATATACGTTGCGCCTAACTCTTCGAAAACGCTACGCAACAATTTTGCATTCGGCGGACGATTACCTGCAGCCCATTTAACACCGGTCGTTGATAAAACTCGCGCTGTTTGCCCTATTCGCAAAACGCCTTTAAGTGTTTGTTTTACTGGTAACAAAGTCCTTCACCTATTAAAGAAGTAGTAAGCTGATTGTCATTTCACCGTTATTAAACGGTTACAAGCGCATTGGCATCACTACGTATAAACGTCCGTTGTCTTCACAAGACTCTATCAATGCTGAAGAGCTTGCATTTGAAAAACTCAATTTAACACTGTCCTCTTGAATCGTGTTGGTTACATCTATCAAGTAACTAACGTTAAAACCGATTTGCAGTTCTGGGCCTTCATAAATAACATCCAAGCTGTCTTCCGCTTGTTCGTGCTCAGGGTTATTTGCATACACCTGAATTTGACCGTCACTGAGTTGTAGTTGAATGCCCCGAATATTTTCATGAGACAAAATACTCGCCCGCGAAAACATGTCTTTTAACGCCTCTCGGTCTGCGACCACTATTTTATCGCCACCTTTCGGGATAACGCGATTGTAGTCTGGAAATTTCCCATCTATTAATTTAGACGTAAACTTATAATTTCCTACTTCTGATTGAATATGGCTATCACCAATGGATACGACTACTTCTTCTTCGGTGTCGGAAAGCAGACGACTAAATTCAATTACCCCTTTGCGCGGCACAATCACTTGACGATCAACATCAAGTGTTAAATCGGATGCAATCGACGCTAGCGCTAAACGGTGACCATCTGTCGCCACCGTACGAACCACCTGATTGCCTATTTCAAGAAGCATACCATTTAAGTAATAACGCACATCCTGCTGCGCCATCGCGAATGCCGTCGCATCCAACATATCTTTGAAGTCTTTTTGCGCGAACCGTACTTCAATGTCTTGCGGATTATCTTCAGTGTTCGGAAACTGGTCGGCTGGTAACGTCGATAAGGTAAAGTGACTCTTTCCGCTACGTAAATGCACTTTATCTCCCTCAAGTGCGAAATCTAAGTGCGCCTGTGACGGCAATGAGCGACAAATATCTGCAAGCTTACGTGCAGGCACCGTTATACGCCCCTCGTTTGCAAGCTGAGCGCCTTCCAATACGCATACCAGCTCCACTTCCATATTTGTCCCAGTTAATTGCACTACCCCACCTTCCGCAACAACAAGAATGTTCGACAAAACAGGCATTGTTTGCTTACGTTCAACTACACCGGAGATAACTTGAAGCGGGGTTAAAATATTATCTCGACTAATTTGAAATCTCATTATTCTACTCGCTAGGTTTACATCGTTAATGTGCGCATAAAATTATTATGATCTTCTCTAATACTTGCATCACTTTCTTTTAATTCGTTAATTTTTCTACAAGCATGTAATACCGTTGTATGGTCGCGTCCACCAAACGCGTCGCCAATTTCGGGCAAACTATGATTGGTTAATTCCTTAGCTAAAGCCATTGCCATTTGTCGTGGTCTAGCAACCGATCGCGTACGTCGTTTTGACAATAAATCAGCCACTTTTATCTTATAATAATCTGCAACAATTCTTTGAATATTTTCTATACTGACTTGCTTATCGTGCACCGCAAGCAGATCTTTCAACGACTCTCGAATAAATAATGGTGTAATTTCTTGCCCCGTAAAATGCGCATTTGCCGCTACTAGTTTCAACGCACCCTCTAACTCTCTCACGTTGGACCTAATTTTCTGTGCAATAAAAAATGCTGCTTCGCTACTCAAGCTCACATTCGCTTGTTCCGCTTTTTTCATTAAAATCGCAACACGTGTCTCAAGTTCGGGCGGCTCAACCATTACTGTTAAACCCCAACCAAACCGCGATCTTAGACGCTCTTCCATATGATCAATCTCTTTCGGATAACGATCACATGTTAAAATCATCTGTTGTCCACCCTCTAACAAGGCATTAAAGGTATGGAAAAACTCTTCTTGAGAACGTTCTTTGCGTGCGAAGAATTGTATATCATCTATTAAAAGAGCATCAACAGAACGGTAGTAACGTTTAAAGTCGTTAATTGCATTCATTTGCAAAGCCTTCACCATATCTGCCACAAACCGCTCAGAGTGCAAATAAACAACTTTAGCGCTGGGATTCTTACGTAGAATATCATTTCCAATTGAATGCATTAAGTGCGTTTTGCCCAAGCCTACGCCCCCATATAAAAACAAAGGATTGTATGCACCACCCGGGTTTTCAGTTACTTGAACAGATGCCGCTCGCGCCAATTGATTAGATTTGCCTTCGACAAATTTGTCGAATGTAAAATTCGGATTCAAAAAACTTTGATGTTGTATTTTAGTGCCAGACGACTCCACCACTGAACGTCGAGACGTGACAGCATTTGTCGATGTTGATCGGCTGGACGCTTGCATCCCTGAAGAATTAGTTTTTGCTGGCTGCTGACCAGAAACATCCGATCGCCGGTTACCAATAGTATCAGCTGGACTGATTGTTTTACCGTTGCCCGCCTGACCGATTTTTAATTTCAGCTCGTAAGGACCTTCACCTTCAGACATTTCAAAAAGCATATCTGAAATACGCGCTAAGTACTTTTCTTGTACCCATCCCAAAACAAATTTATTTGGCGCAAACAATATAAGCTGCTTGTCGTTGAACTCGCCCTGCAAAGGACGCAACCACGTGTTAAATTGCTGCGCTGGCAATTCTTCCTGCAGTTGCGATAAACAATTTTTCCATTTTTCTCGAAGCATTCGGCCCACAATAAATATTCAGCGTCCATGCACCTCGGGCTTCACCCTAGCCAAAAGCGCTGTGCGTAAAATGTATAAATGCATACTTTCTATAAAGAGGAACATCACAATGGGTATGTGTAAGGCATATACTCTTAAATACAGAAGACAGCTTTTAGTTTTATAAGAATCTGACGTGTTACGCAGTCTCAAACAAAACTGCTATTCCTTAAAGAGGACATGTGACAATAGTAAATAAAATCTGGCGTCAAAACCAGCGATAAAAACAACTAATAAACAGGTAATGTATAACTTTTATTATATATTTCATATAATTACATACTTACTAACACCCTTGTGCACAAAATTAAATATTATTTTTTATAAAAAAGTTATTAAAAAAAGAGGTTAACTAACTTGTGGGTAAATAGACGCATAAGTCAGTGGAAAAGATCATCCTTTTTTTATCCAAGTTTCATACCCATCTTTTGTTCAACTTTTACATTAGTTAACCAAGGAGTTACTATGAACCTAAGACTTTGTTTTTAATGAAAAAAAAATACTTAAGCACAGAAAATCCTGCCTCTAATAAATAATAAATATAAAAAAGATATATATAAATAATAATTAGAAAAAAGAGCCTTTTAAAAAGAGGTAGAAATAGTTTGATTAGATGAGATAAAAAACATACAATCCCGCTCCTAAATTTTAAGCCAACCATTTTTTATGGGTATTGCAAAATGAAAAGAACCTTTCAACCAAGCGTGCTAAAGCGTAAGCGTACTCACGGTTTTCGTGCTCGTATGGCAACGAAAAGCGGTCGCCAAATTCTTGCAAGAAGACGCGCCAAAGGCCGTAAAGAACTGAGTGCGTAATTCGCCTGACGAATTGACACCAGACTTTAGATTCCCAAAATCGACTCGTTTATTAACGGCAACGGATTACTCTGATGTCTTTGATGCAGTCGATTTTAGAATCTCTAGCCATCATTTTCTCCTTTTAGTTAAACAATCCCCGACAGACCGCAGCCGGCTCGGACTCATCATTGCCAAAAAGCATGTAAAGCTCGCTGTACAGCGTAATCGTCTTAAACGACTCTCTCGTGAAAGTTTTCGAACCAACAATGCGACCTTTCCAAATTTCGATCTTGTCTTACTTGCAAAAAAAGGAGCGGGCACGCGTTCTAACAACCAATGTGTTAAAGAGTTAGAATTTATTTGGCGAAAGTTCAAAAATAGAGCAAAGACATAGTAGACTCACGTTCGCTGAAGAACAGGGTAAATGATATGAAATTTATTGTTATCAAATTGATTCAATTCTATCAATACGTGATTAGTCCAATGCTTGGGCCTTCTTGTCGTTTTTATCCCTCGTGTTCAGATTATGCAAAAGAAAGTATTGAAGTGCACGGAGCCATCAAAGGGAGCTTCCTTGCAATCAAGCGTGTGTTAAGATGCCACCCTGGTTGCGAAGGCGGTATTGACCCTGTCCCTGGTTCTACTCATTCCTGTAAGCAAGAAAACTGTTAACACCAGGTGTCACTGGTTACTATTGGTAAATTATTTAATGGATATCAAACGCGGTATTATTTTTGTTGGCTTAGCCATTGTTTCTTATATGTTGGTGTTGGAGTGGAATAACGATTACGGACCCTCTAGCCAGCAAGCGTCTCAGGAAAGTATTTCAAAAGAGACCACACCTCAAATCACCTCAACGAATAGCGCGTCGATCGTTAATGACGATTCAACCACTGAATTTACTACCCCTGAACAAAATGCAGCTGAGGTAAATACTGTAACTAGCGTAACGTCTAGTGGCTTCGTTAGGGTAAACACAGACGTATTGAACTTAAAAATTAGCTTGGACGGAGGAAATGTTGTCGCCGCAGCATTGCCTGAGTATAAGAAAACGTTTGGGTCTGTTGAGCCCTTGTCACTGTTAGAAAGTGATGAGCAGCGTTATTACGTAGTTGAAAGTGGTTTATTCGGCAAAAATGGCTTTGATTCTTCGAAAAATGGACCGGTACCTGTCTATCAAGCTCAGCAATCATCGTTTGATTTAGCAGAGGGTGAGGATACCCTAGTACTAGATTTGCAATTCAAATCAGAGACGGGCGTGGCTGTCACGAAGCGTTATACATTTACGCGTAATGATTACCTTATCAAAGTTGAATATCTGATTGACAACCAGTCTAGTAAAGCATGGCAGGCTAATTTTTCCGGTAAAATTGTACGAGATAAAAGCACGGATCCATCCAGTCAGAATAGTCTAGGCATGCAGTCATTTTTAGGTATGGTGCTATCGAGTAAAGAAGAGCCCTACGAGAAAATCGATTTTGACGATATGTTGGAAAGCCCGGTTAATCGCCAAATACAAGGCGGTTGGATGGCCTTTATTCAACACTATTTCATAAGTGCTTGGATTCCCGATGACTCGATTGCTCAGACGTATCAAAGTCGCGTCAAAAATGGTCGTTATTTGATGGGATTTATCAGTCCAGCTACGGTTGTTGAAGCCGGTCAACAGTCAACTGTCGGGGCCAAACTCTATGTTGGTCCAAAAATAATCGAGCGTCTAGAAGCGGCTGCGCCTAAATTAGACTTAACCGTAGATTATGGTTGGTTATTCTTTATTGCTTACCCGTTATTTTTGCTGCTGGACTTCTTATTTGGACTCGTTCAAAACTGGGGTCTAGCCATTATTTTAGTTACCTTCTGTGTCAAAGCTGTGTTTTTTAAATTATCCGCAACCAGTTACCGTTCGATGGCAAATATGCGACGCGTCGCACCTAAACTGCAAGCGTTGAAAGAACAGTACGGCGATGACAAACAAAAAATGTCTCAAGGCATGATGGAGTTATACAAGAAAGAAAAAATCAACCCCTTGGGTGGTTGTTTACCTATCCTCGTTCAAATGCCCGTATTTATTGCGCTTTATTGGGTACTGTTAGAAAGTGTTCAATTAAGGCATGCGCCTTTTATGTTTTGGATCGAGGATCTATCAGTTCAAGATCCATTATTTATACTGCCAATTTTGATGGGTGCCAGCATGTTTATACAAATGCAATTAAACCCAACTCCGCCTGACCCAATGCAGGCGCGTATTATGAAAATTATGCCAGTAATGATGACGGTATTCTTTTTGTGGTTCCCTTCAGGCCTCGTACTTTACTGGTTAGTGAATAACTTGTTATCTATCGCGCAGCAGTGGTATATCACGCGCAAAGTGGAAAGTGCGGCAAACCCTTCGTAGTCAATGTGATGAGCGACTACTTTCCCGACACCATCGCGGCTATCGCAACAGCCGCGGGTAAAGGAGGTGTGGGTATTATTCGTTTATCGGGGCCCGAATCGCTCGATATTGCGAAACGATTCATTGGTTTTAATCCCAAACCTAGACATGCCCATTATTGCCCGTTTCAAGACCGGACAGGCGTCACCTTAGATGAGGGCATTGCTTTATACTTTAAAGCGCCTCACTCATTTACAGGCGAGGACGTGGTCGAACTTCAGGGGCATGGTGGGCCGATCGTACTTGATATGCTTTTGAATGCCGCTGTTGCTTACGGGGCGAGGATGGCAGCCCCTGGCGAATTTTCGCAACGCGCTTTTTTAAATGACAAATTAGACCTTGTTCAAGCAGAAGCGGTCGCCGATCTCATTAACAGTACTTCTGAAACCGCAGCGCGTAGTGCAATGCGGTCTTTACATGGTGACTTCTCCCAGTATATCGATTCGCTCTTAAAACAATTAATCGACATTCGAATGTTTGTCGAAGCGGCCATTGATTTTCCAGAGGAAGAAATAGATTTTCTAGCTGATTCTCAAGTACTTCAACAACTAAAGAACCTAAGTAATGACTTAACTCGTTTAATTGAAACAGCTAACCAAGGCGCGTTGTTGACGGAAGGTATTCGTGTGGTGATCGCGGGACGACCTAATGCCGGTAAATCCAGCTTGTTAAATGCGTTAGCAGGCAAAGAGTCTGCTATTGTTACCGATATTGCCGGGACGACACGCGATGTGCTCAAAGAACAAATTGATATTGATGGGATGCCTCTGCACATTATTGACACGGCGGGCTTGCGCGAGGCATCTGATGCTGTTGAGCAAATTGGTATTGCTCGAGCTTGGAATGAAATTAATCAAGCTGACTTAGTTTTATTAGTTTACGATGCAACGAACGAGGCTGAGTTTGACCCAAGAAATGATTGGCAAGAGCTGTTGTCAGCGTTAGCCTCTAATGATCGTTTGCATCTAATTGCTAATAAAATTGACCAAACTGACCTCCCTGAGGGTATTGATCACGGTGGTGAATTTCCGAAAATTAGTTTGTCTGCAAAAACGCGAATAGGCTTAGATTTATTAACGTCTCATTTAAAAAATCAGGTCGGTTATCGATCTAACGCCGAAGGTATTTTTACAGCACGTCGCAGGCATCTTGACGCGCTTAGTAGGGCATTAGAATCAATATTAGCCGGTACCGCACAACTTGAGTTAGCCAATGCAGGTGAGTTACTCGCGGAGGATTTACGCGTCGCTCAAGAACATCTAGGAGAAATTACCGGAAAGTTTACAGCGGACGATTTGTTAGGTGAAATATTCGGCAGTTTCTGTATTGGAAAATAAAATAAAATTACTGACTTAATATCAGTATTTTAAATTGAGCATGTGCATCAGAGGGCAGTGATGAGTCAGTCTTCATTATTAAAAAGCGCACGTTTTGCACCTTTTTTTACGACCCAATTCCTAGGCGCATTTAACGATAATATATACAAAAATACCCTGATGCTTATTATTACTTTTGCCGCGTCAGATGCGTTGGGTATGGATATTAACGTTGTGTTAAATCTCGCTGCCGGTTTGTTCATCTTACCTTTCTTTTTGTTTTCAGCGATTGCAGGACAACTCACTGACAAGTACGAAAAGTCAATGCTTATGCGGCGTATTAAGCTTGTTGAAATTATTATCATGGGTTTGGCCGCGATTGCTCTATCGATGCAATGGTGGAGTTGTTTAATTATTTTGTTGTTTTTGATGGGTACGCAATCGGCTTTTTTTGGTCCAGCAAAATATGCCATCTTACCGCAGCACTTGGAAAAAGATGAGTTGGTTGGCGGAAATGCATTGGTCGAGGCCGGTACATTTATCGCTATTTTACTGGGGACCATTGGTGCGGGTTTAATTCTACAATTTGACGCATATTTAACAATTACCGCTGCGATAATCGTGTTGTTAGCGTGTTTTGGATATGTCAGTAGTCGTTATATCCCAGAAGCGCCCTCCTCGGCGTGTAGCATGAAAATCACCTGGAATCCTATTAGTTCGACGATCGCACTTATAAAAACGGTTAGGCGGGACCGGCCCATTTATTTGGCGATTATGGCCATTTCTTGGTTTTGGTTTATTGGCGCCGCTTATCTCACACAGTTCCCGAACTTTGCAAAAGAAGTATTGCATGGTGATGCGTCAGTGGTGACCTTGCTGTTATCAATGTTTACGGTAGGTATTGGCCTGGGGTCGATGATTTGTGAAAAACTTTCTCATTCACGCATTGAATTAGGAATTGTGCCACTCGGCGCGCTGGGCATTACCTTATTCGGCTTAGATCTATTTTTTGCAATTCCTGTTAAGTCAGCGGTTCAACTTAGCTGGCTTTCATTTTTTGAGAGCGTAGCAACCATACGTATGTTGATTGATCTACTGGGCATCGGGTTCTTTGGTGGAATCTTTATTGTGCCTCTTTATGCCTACGTTCAGAGACGTTCGAGCCTTGCTTATCGGGCAAGAACGATCTCCGTTATTAATATTTTAAATGCTTTATTCATGGTTGCGAGCGCGATCGTAGGCATTATTTTTTTGGGTTATTTTGAGTTAAGCATAGCGCAGTTTTTCGCTGTTTTAGCCATCATGAATTTGGTGGTTTGTTGTTATATCTTTGCAGCGGTTGATGAGTTTACGATTCGGTTCGTGGTTTGGATGCTGTCGCATAGTGTCTACCGCGTTAAGCATCATAATCTTTCGCAAATACCGGAGCACGGTCCGGCCATATTAGTTTGTAATCACGTCAGTTTTGTTGATGCGTTGCTAATAGCGGGTGCGTCTCCGCGGCCGATTCGCTTTGTAATGGATCATGCTATTTTTAATAATCGGGTTTTAGGGTGGTTTTTTAGATTGGTGCGGGCAATTCCTATTGCTCCGCAGCATAAAGATAGCTCAGTTTATGAGGCTGCTTTTGTATCTGTTTCAGAGGCTTTACGCGCAAATGAGCTTGTTTGTATTTTTCCAGAGGGCAAAATTACCCAAACGGGTGAAATGAATGACTTTAAACAGGGGATAGAGTTAATAATAGCGCGAGACCCTGTGCCCGTGGTCCCGATGGCACTGCAAGGCTTATGGGGGAGCATATTTAGCCATAAAGACGCGGCCGCATTTACCAAAGCGCCCAAACGTTTTTGGTCAAGAGTAAACTTGAATATAGGCTCGGCCATGAAGCCAGACAAGGTTAATGTTCTTGATCTTCAAGCAAAGGTGATGGAACTTCGAGGTGAAGGCAGTTAGTTGTGGATAATTATTAGTATAAAACACCTAATTTTTATCTTTTTCTGTTATTTATTATATAAAACAGTGGTTTATGAGCAATTCTTAAATTTAGTTATTAAATTACTTGTGGATAAGTTAGAGGATAAGTTGTTCAGTTCGTAATTGTTCAAAGAAAATCTGAGAGTTTATATCTGCTTATCCTGTGAATAGATTAAAAATTGTACGAATCTGGCTGTAAATCACCGCTCTGTTCTTTATAATGCGCGGCGCTTTTAAAAACAATTGAGGTGGATGTGGAATATCCTAAGCATTACGACGTAATAGTTATCGGTGGTGGCCATGCTGGCACAGAAGCGGCACTAGCGGCGGCGCGCATGGGTAGCCAAACGTTGCTACTTACGCATAACATCGAAACACTTGGTCAGATGTCCTGTAATCCCGCAATTGGAGGTATCGGTAAAAGCCATCTTGTAAAAGAAATTGATGCGCTAGATGGTGCAATGGCAAAAGCCACCGACAAAGCAGGTATTCAATTTCGAGTACTAAACAGCCGTAAAGGGCCTGCTGTGCGTGCCACGCGAGCGCAAGCGGATAGAGTACTTTATAAGGCTGCTATTCGTGACTTGTTAGAAAACCAAGAAGGTTTGGATATTTTTCAACAGGCAGCCGATGATTTAGTCGTTGAGAATGAGACCGTAACAGGTGTCGTGACTAACATGGGCTTGCGGTTTATGGCGAAAACCGTTGTGTTAACAACCGGAACGTTTTTAGGCGGCGTCATTCACGTTGGTCTTGAAAATCATAGCGGTGGTCGGGCCGGCGATCCACCGTCTATAAAATTGGCTGAACGCTTACGTGCCTTGCCTTTTAGAGTCGGCCGTTTGAAAACGGGAACGCCGCCACGTATTGATGCGCGTAGCGTTGATTTTTCAGTAATGGAATTACAACCTGGCGAAGACATCACGCCGGTAATGTCATACATGGGTAAAGTTGAAGACCACCCAACTCAAACCCCTTGTTACATTACTAAAACGACAGCGTCGACGCATGAGATAATTCGCGGCGGTTTTGATCGATCACCTATGTTTACCGGGGTGATTGAGGGGACAGGGCCTCGTTATTGCCCCTCAATAGAGGATAAAATTAATCGGTTTGCAGATAAAAATTCGCATCAAATTTTTGTTGAGCCTGAAGGGTTAACCACCCATGAACTATACCCAAATGGTATTTCCACAAGTTTACCGTTTGACGTGCAACTTGAGTTGGTGCGATCTATCCCTGGATTTGAAAACGCGCATATTACGCGTCCGGGCTATGCGATTGAGTATGATTATTTTAATCCACAAGATCTCAACCATAGTTTGGAAACAAAATTTATAACTAACCTGTTCTTCGCGGGCCAAATTAATGGCACAACGGGCTACGAAGAAGCCGGTGCGCAGGGTTTATTAGCAGGCATTAATGCAGCATTACGCGTACAAGGTAAAGAGACCTGGTGTCCACGCCGTGATGAAGCATACATTGGTGTCTTAGTCGATGATCTCATCACACTTGGAACGTCCGAGCCATATCGGATGTTTACAAGTCGCGCTGAATATCGATTGATATTGCGCGAGGATAATGCAGATTTACGATTAACTGCACAGGGCAGAGAATTAGGGGTAGTAGGCGATGAGCGTTGGCATTTCTTTAACGAGAAGAAAGCGGCAATTGCCGTTGAGCATACGCGGTTAAAAAACACCTGCGTGCGTCCAAATTCAGAACATGCGACGGTTGCAAACAAGTACTTACAACGTCCACTCACTCGCGAATATACATTAGAAGAATTATTGCGACGTCCGGAAATTAGTGCCAAAGAGATCGCTGAGATTACTGGCAAATATGATGTACGCCCAGATGTTGCCGAACAAGTTGAAGTACAAATTAAATACGCAGGGTATGTTACACGCCAACAAGACGAGATAGACCGCTTGCGAAAAAATGAGGCTACGGCGCTACCTGAAGATTTCGATTATGAAAATATTTCCGGTCTTTCCAATGAGATAAAGCAAAAATTGTTGAGTAATCGGCCTGCAACGATCGCACATGCATCACGAATTCCCGGTGTTACGCCTGCGGCGGTTTCTTTACTGCTCGTTTATTTGAAGAAAAAAGATTTGCAAGCGAAAGCTGCCGCAAAACTGTCGGCATAAAAGGTAACGATACGTAGATGATTACTTTTAATGCCTTTCAAAAAGAAGCATACGCCATGCGTTTATGCTCTGTAGCCACTGTTATTGGCTTTGAATTGAGTAAGGAGAAAGCAACGCAATTAGTCCTTTATTTGGAACTATTGGCTAAATGGAACAAAACGTATAATTTAACCGCGATACGCGATCCTGATGAGATGCTAGAACGACACTTGGTGGATTCACTCAGTATTGTACCTTTCATTACCGCTGAGACACTGTTAGATGTTGGGACAGGGCCAGGTCTACCCGGAATACCGCTGGCAATTATTTATCCAGAAAAACAGTTTACCTTACTCGATTCAAATAGTAAGAAAACACGGTTTATAACGCAGTCACTAATAACACTGAGTCTCAAGAATGTGGATGTGCGCCATAACCGTATTGAAGCGTTGGACAAAAATGAAAAGTACCACCAAATCATATCACGTGCGTTTACCGCCTTACCTAACTTTGTTGAATTGTGTAAGCAAGCGCTCACTGATAATGGTCAGCTTCTTGCTATGAAGGGGTTAAAGCCAGATGAAAAAGAAGCGCAACTTGATTCTGCCTACTCGATAACAAGTATGATCGAGTTGTGCGTGCCCGGTTGTGATGCACAAAGACATTTAATTATTATAGAACCACAATAAATACGTGTATCTTATGCGCTGTATTTCCGATTTAAGTTAGTGAGGCCTCTGTGGCGAAGATTTTTGCAGTAACTAACCAAAAAGGCGGCGTTGGTAAAACCACAACAAGTGTCAATTTAGCGGCGTCTTTAGCCGCGACTAAACGTCGTATATTGATGATTGATTTGGATCCTCAAGGTAACGCTACGATGGGTTGTGGCATTAGCAAAAATGAGTTGGAATTTACGGCTTATGAGCTGTTAACAAAGAAAGCGCGCTTTTCTGACGTGGTCGTGCAGGCTGCACATGGTAATTTTGACGTAATTCCTGCTAATGGCGACTTAGTTGCTGCTGAGGTGGAATTGTTAACGGAGATCGGCCGCGAACATCGATTAAGGTTAGCGCTCAATGATATTCGATCCAACTATGATTTCGTCGTGATCGACTGCCCTCCTTCGCTTAATATGTTAACGGTTAATGCACTGTCTATCGCTGATGGTGTGATTATACCGATGCAATGTGAGTACTACGCACTGGAAGGATTAGCCGCCCTAATGACAACGGTAGAGCAAATTCGCGAAACCATTAATCCGGATCTTATTATTTCGGGCATTTTGCGTACCATGTATGATCCTAGAAACAGTCTGACAAAAGACGTTTCTGAAGAACTGGAAGAATATTTTGGTGACCAGGTGTTTAAAGTTGCTATTCCCCGAAATGTGCGTTTAGCTGAGGCACCTAGTCATGGTATGCCTGCTTTGTACTATGATAAGTCGTCGCGTGGCGCGCTCGCCTATTTGGCGTTAGCAGGTGAAATTGTGCGAAGAAATAAACACAATAAACAGACAGCCTTAGAGGCCGTATAAAAGGAAGCATCGTGGCGAAGAAAAGAGTAATTGGTGAAAAGGGTCTTGGCGCGTTATTAAAAGGGTCAAACTTAGAGCCAATCAAAAGTGCAGAAAGCGATGCCAAGCGTTTACGTGAATTACCGATTGAGATGATTCAGCGTGGTAAATATCAGCCACGTCGCGATATGGATCAAGGCGCCTTAGAAGAACTCGCTGATTCAATTCGACAGCAAGGAATTATGCAGCCTATTGTCGTGCGGCCAGTATCCGAGAGTAAATATGAAATTATTGCTGGCGAGCGACGTTGGCGTGCAACGCAATTAGCGAATTTAGACCGTATTCCGGCCATTGTGCGTGACGTGCCTGATGAGGCGGCGATTGCAATGTCTCTAATTGAGAATATCCAGCGGGAAAATTTAAATGCAATGGAAGAAGCGATTGCCTTGCAGCGTCTACAAGATGAGTTTGAATTGACGCAAGCAGATGTCGCAAAGGCGGTCGGTAAATCACGTTCGACCGTTACTAATTTGCTTCGGCTGATTAACTTAACTGATGAAGTGAAGCTGATGCTTGAGCATGGTGATTTAGAAATGGGTCACGGGCGTGCAATGCTCACCTTAGATGAAGATATCCAATTACAGGTGGCTCGCCAAGTCGAAACTAAGTCTTTGTCAGTGAGGCAAACCGAAGCCTTGGTTAGAAAACTTCAAAATCAAGCCGAGACGGCGCAATCTCAAGTAGTGCCTAAAAAGCTTGATTCAAACATCCAGAGTTTACAAGAACAATTGAGTGAAAAGTTGGGTGCCGAAGTTCAGATAGATCATGGACAAAAAGGCAAAGGTAAGCTGTTGATTAAATACAGTTCCTTAGATGAGTTAGATGGTATTCTAGCGCATATAAAATAAGAGTTATCCGTGACAGTAAGCGAGTGGTCGCTAACTTATTAGCCTAAAAACAAAAAATAATGCCGTTAGTATGAAAATAACCCACTTTGAGATATTGAATGCATAAGGCATTAATCCTATAATCGGCGCCGGTTTGGCACCTATTGTTGCGATACGAGCCTTTTTGCACTAAATTGGTGCAGCTTGTGTGTAAAAAAGATGTCTACAGAGTTGGGTAAATAGATCAAAAAGCCTCCGATTGTCCGGATATTTATATTTCAGCTATTCGTTAGCTGTAGCTTGAGTTTGCTTTTTTATTTGTTTAACGGTCAGCTAGCCGCCTTATCAGCGCTGTTAGGAGGCCTTATTTTTGTTTTGCCACAGCTCTACTTTGCATTGAAAGCGTTTCGTTTTATGGGGGCGACATCAATTGCAAAGACGTTACAAAATTTTTATAGCGGTGAGTCGACAAAGTTGTTGCTCATCGCGATCGGCTTTGCCCTCGTCTTTTCCTTTTTTAAGGGCGTAGATGTTGTGGCTTTGTTTAGCTCGTTTATATGTTTATTAGTGTTGAATTGTTTGACGCCACTGCTGTTCAAAACAAGTTAGTAATCAACTAACACAACACGTAACTGTTTTTTAATTGTAAGTGTAGGCCCTATATTATGGCAGGTGAAAATCCAACCACTACCGAATATATCCAGCATCATTTAACCAACTTAACGTTTGGTGAATTGCCTGCTGGATATATGCGTGATGATGGCACGGTGTTAACAGAGAGTATGTGGACAATTGCTCATGGTTCTTCGGAAGCCACGGCAATGGGCTTCAATGCATTTCATGTCGATAGCTTAGCTTGGTCGTTTGGCTTAGGCTTAATCTTTTGTTTGTTGTTCCGTGCGGTCGCAAAATCAGCATCGAGTGATGTGCCTGGTAAATTGCAAAACTTTGTTGAGATCATCGTCGAATTTGTCGATAACAACGTAAAAGATATGTTCCATGGTCGTAACCCCTTGGTTGCACCCCTAGCGCTCACGATTTTCGTGTGGGTATTCTTAATGAATCTAATGGATTTGATTCCGGTTGACGTGGTGCCAGAGTTGATGATGGCACTTGGCGTGCCGTATCAGAAAATCGTCCCCTCAACAGATCCAAACGTAACCCTTGGAATGGCGCTTGGCGTATTCATTCTTATGATTTATTACGCTATCAAGATTAAAGGTGTAGGTGGCTTCGTTAAAGAACTTACCTTGCACCCGTTCAATCATCCTGTGTTTATTCCCGTTAACTTGTTTATGGAATTGGTAGGTCTGTTGGCCAAACCTTTCTCGCTAGGCTTGCGATTATTTGGAAATATGTACGCCGGTGAGATGATATTTATCCTGATTGCTGTGATGTACAGCGCAGGTCTGTTCTTCGGTTTGTTTGGTGGCCTGTTACAGGTTGGCTGGGCAATTTTCCATATTTTGGTTATCACGCTTCAGGCCTTTATTTTTATGGTATTGACCGTGGTATACCTCAGTATGTCTCACGAAGATCACTGATAAAAAACGAATTTACTAAAACCTTTAATTAACTTTAAAAACTCTACAAATAGGAGAGAAAAATGGAACTAGTAATCATTGCAGCTGCAATTATGCTTGGTCTAGGTGCGCTGGGTGCAGCGGTTGGTATGGGTCTGCTAGGTGGTCGCCTGCTTGAAGGTACGGCACGTCAGCCAGAGCTTGGCCCAATGCTTCAGGGTAAAATGTTCTTGCTAGCTGGTCTGATCGATGCGATTCCAATTATCGGTGTGGGTATTGCTATGTACTTGATCTTCGTTGTTGCTCCAACTGTTGGTGCGTAAAACTTTCGCGTCATTTAGTTTTCTAAATACGTAAATTAACAACGAAATGAGGTAATTAGTGTGAATATTAATTACACACTTTTTGGACAGATAATCTTCTTCGTCGCATTCGTGCTGTTCTGCATGAAATACGTTTGGCCGCCGATTAAGGCTGCTATGACGGAGCGCGAGAAGAAAATTTCTGACGGTTTAGCAGCAGCAGATCGTGCATCAAAAGATTTAGAACTTGCTCAGAAAAAAGCAATGGATGAATTGAGAGAAGCGAAAGCGCAAGCGGCTGAATTGATTGAGCAAGCTAACAAGCGAGCGAATCAAATTGTTGACGAAGCAAAAGAAACTGCGCGTCAAGAAGGCGAGCGTTTGCTGACGGCTGCAAAATCTGAAATTGAGCAGGAAAAAAATCGAGTGAAAGAAGAATTGCGTGCAGAAGTATCTGCCGTAGCGATTGCTGGTGCTGAGAAAATCTTAGCGGCGGAAATCGATGCAGGTAAGCACAGCGAATTACTCGATCAACTTGCCGCTGAAATTTAAACTGAGAGTGGATGATGGCAGAGTCAATCACGATTGCCCGACCTTACGCTAAAGCCGCATTTGAAGCAGCTAAAGATGCAAACAATTTAGATCAATGGTCTGAAATGTTGGCATATGCTTCCGCGGTAGCGCAAGACGAGAACATGGTTGTTGTTCTAGATCAACCTGCACTAACAAGTCAGCAAAAAGCCACCGCGTTTAACGATGCTTGTGGCGATAAGTTGAATGAAAATGCGACAAACTTAACAACAGTATTATCAGAGAACGGTCGGATTGGCTTGCTACCTGATATCGCTAGGTTGTTTGAAGCATTCAAAGCACAACTTGAGAAGACCGTTGACGTTGAAATTGAAAGTGCATTTGAACTGGGTACGGAACAACAAGAGAAGCTGGCAAAAGCATTAACCGCAAAACTAGATCGCAAAGTTATTGTATCTGCGACAACGAACGAAGCGCTACTCGGTGGTGCAATTGTTCGAGCGCAAGATCTAGTAATTGATGCATCGGTGAAAGGCAAACTTGCCAAACTCGCCGAAGCAATTGGTGCTTAGATAGCAGATTCAGATTTGAGGAATTAAAGCATGCAACAGCTAAACCCAGCTGAGATCAGCGAAATAATTAAGAAGCGCATTGAGCAGCTCGATGTGACTTCAGAAGCCCAAAATGAGGGCACGATCGTCAGTGTTTCTGACGGTATCGTACTAGTTCATGGCCTTGCCGATGTAATGTACGGTGAGATGGTTGAATTTGAAACCGGTGTTTACGGAATGGCGCTTAACTTAGAGCGTGATTCGGTAGGTGTGGTAGTACTTGGCGACCCAAAAGGCTTGGCCGAAGGTCAAAAAGCAAAATGTACTGGACGTATCCTTGAAGTACCTATCGGTGAAGCATTGCTCGGCCGCGTAGTTGATGCGCTTGGTAACCCCATTGATGGCAAAGGTCCGATTGAGACGAATTTGTCTGCACCTTTGGAAAAAGTTGCCCCCGGCGTTATTGCCCGACAAGGCGTTGATCAGCCGGTACAAACCGGTCTTAAAGCGATCGATTCCATGGTGCCAATTGGTCGCGGTCAGCGCGAATTAATCATCGGTGACCGTCAAACTGGTAAATCAGCGATTGCCATTGATGCGATTATTAACCAGAAAGACACTGGCGTTAAATGTATTTATGTGGCCGTCGGTCAGAAGCAATCATCTATTGCTGCCGTGGTTCGTAAGCTAGAAGAACACGGTGCAATGGACCATACCATTATCGTCGCAGCGGGCGCAGCCGATCCAGCAGCAATGCTATTTTTGGCGCCGTACGGTGGTACGACAATGGGTGAATATTTCCGTGACCGTGGTCAAGATGCCTTGATCGTCTTTGATGATTTGACAAAACAAGCCTGGGCTTACCGTCAAATTTCATTACTACTTAGACGTCCACCAGGCCGAGAAGCGTATCCAGGTGATGTTTTCTACTTACACTCACGCTTACTTGAGCGAGCATCACGAGTTAGTGCTGAATATGTAGAGAAATTCACGGACGGTGAAGTAAAGGGTCAGACCGGTTCGTTAACAGCGTTACCGATTATCGAAACCCAAGGTGGAGACGTTTCGGCATTCGTACCGACCAACGTTATCTCGATTACGGATGGTCAAATCTTCCTAGAAACTAACCTATTCAACGCCGGTATTCGTCCAGCGATGAACGCTGGTATTTCGGTTTCACGAGTAGGTGGCGCAGCACAAACTAAAATCATCAAGAAGCTAGGCGGTAGTATTCGTCTGGCCCTCGCGCAATACCGTGAGCTTGCTGCATTCGCACAATTCGCTTCAGATTTAGACGAAGCAACGCGTAAACAGTTGGAGCATGGTCAACGTGTAACTGAGTTGATGAAGCAGAAGCAGTATAGCCCGCAGAGCGTTGCTCAAATGGGTATTGTACTCTATGCGGCAAACGAAGGTTTCCTTGATGATGTGCCAGTAAACAAAGTAGTTGATTTTGAAGCAGCCATGCTTTCTTACATGGATGCAGAGCAAGCTGACTTACTCGCGAAGATTAACGAGAAAGGCGACTACAACAAAGATATCGCAAGCGATATCAAGGCTGCTTTGGAGACGTTTAAGTCGACGCAAACTTGGTAAAACAAGGGAAGTAAAACTTCCCTTTTAAATTACTAAGCTAAACGTTAACAAGACTTTATAGGCAAGAAAAATGGCCGTTGGTAAAGAAATACGAAATCAGATCTCAAGCGTTAAAAGCACGCAGAAGATTACAAGCGCAATGCAAATGGTTGCTGCGAGTAAGATGCGAAAAGCTCAAGAGCGCATGAATCTTGGAAAACCATATGCGGCGAAAATCCGCAGCGTGGTGAGCCACTTAGCGAATGCGCAGCCTGAATATAATCATTTGTATTTAAGCGAGCGTGAGGTTAAGCGTGTAGGGTATATCGTAGTCTCGTCTGACCGTGGCTTATGCGGTGGGTTGAACGTTAATTTGTTCAAGCAAACTGTTAAGTCGATGAAAGAATGGAATGACCAGGATGTCGAGGTCGACATTTGTGCAGTGGGTCAAAAGGCGATCTCTTTCTTCAAAAGCTATGGCGGCAATGTGGTGGCAGCAATCAGCCAATTGGGTGATCAACCAGCAGCACATGAACTGATTGGTTCAGTGAAAGTGATGTTAGACGCCTACGATGAAGGCAAAATCGATCGCCTTTTTGTTGTGTCTAATGAATTTGTCACAACGATGACGCAAAACCCTACGGTTAGTCAGTTACTACCTTTGGAAGCTTCGAGTGAAGATGACATGAAGCATCATTGGGATTATATCTACGAACCGGAAGCAAAAGAGTTGTTAGATGGCTTATTGGTTCGGTTTATAGAGTCTCAGGTTTATCAAGGCGTAGTTGAAAATATAGCGTGTGAACAAGCATCGCGAATGATTGCAATGAAAAGTGCAACCGACAACGCGGGTGACCTGATCGACGAACTACAACTGATCTACAACAAGGCTCGTCAGGCCGCAATTACGCAGGAAATATCTGAGATTGTGGGTGGTGCTGCCGCGGTATAAGCGCAGCGTGCTGATGTAAGAGATTAAAACCCTCGCGCGGCGAGGTGTTTAGAGAATATTATTTTTAACGAGGAACCGAACATGAGTAGCGGAAGTATCGTACAGATTATAGGAGCGGTAATTGACGTCGAATTCGCACGTGATTCCGTCCCTAATGTTTATGATGCGTTGACAGTAGACGGTGGTGAAACCACTCTCGAAGTTCAACAGCAACTAGGTGATGGTATTGTTCGTACTATCGCAATGGGTAGTACTGAAGGTTTGAAGCGTGGTCTAAACGTGGCAAACTCCGGTGCACCGATTTCAGTGCCTGTCGGTATTGAAACGCTAGGTCGAATTATGGACGTACTAGGCCGTCCGATTGATGAGCGCGGAGACATTGGTGAGCAAGAGCGTATGCCAATACACCGAAAAGCGCCGACCTATGCAGAGCAAGCGGCCTCAGCTGAATTGCTAGAGACAGGTATTAAGGTAATCGACTTAGTCTGCCCATTCGCAAAGGGTGGTAAAGTTGGTTTATTCGGCGGTGCGGGCGTTGGTAAAACCGTCAACATGATGGAGTTGATTAACAACATCGCACTTAAGCACTCAGGTCTGTCTGTATTCGCTGGCGTGGGTGAGCGTACGCGTGAGGGTAACGACTTCTATCATGAGATGCAGGAAGCGGGTGTTGTAAACCTAGAAAACCCAACAGAATCAAAAGTAGCCATGGTTTATGGTCAAATGAATGAGCCGCCTGGAAACAGACTGCGCGTTGCATTGACTGGGTTAACGATGGCGGAAAAATTCCGTGATGAAGGTAAAGACGTCCTATTGTTCGTCGATAACATCTATCGTTACACACTGGCAGGGACTGAAGTATCAGCATTGTTAGGGCGTATGCCTTCTGCGGTAGGTTATCAGCCTACATTGGCCGAAGAGATGGGTGTACTGCAAGAGCGTATTACGTCTACCAAGACCGGTTCAATTACGTCGATTCAAGCGGTATATGTACCTGCTGATGATTTGACTGACCCATCACCAGCGACAACGTTCTCTCACTTGGATGCAACCGTTGTACTAAGCCGTGATATCGCCTCTAAAGGTATTTATCCAGCGATCGATCCACTCGACTCGACCTCACGCCAGTTAGATCCGCTTGTAATTGGTACGGAACACTATGAAGTGGCCCGAGGGGTACAAACGGTTCTTCAACGTTATGCAGAACTGAAAGACATCATTGCGATTTTGGGCATGGACGAGCTTTCTGAAGAAGATAAGCAAACCGTTGCACGAGCACGTAAGATTGAGCGTTTCTTATCTCAGGCTTTCCACGTAGCAGAAGTGTTTACCGGTGCGCCGGGTAAATATGTATCGCTAGCGGATACAATTCGTGGCTTCCAAGGTATCTTGGCGGGCGAATACGATGATCTGCCAGAGCAAGCGTTCTACATGGTTGGTTCTATCGACGAAGCGATAGAAAAAGCTAAAGACATGTAATTCGTTTTGACCTAGGAGTCACATCATGTGGCTCCGGGCATAGAGGTGGAAACAAATGGGTATGAGTGTACATTGCGATATCGTTAGTGCCGAAGAGTCTCTTTTTTCTGGACTCGTTGAACTGGTTGTTGCAGCCGGCGCATTAGGTGACTTAGGTATTGCACCGGGTCACGCACCGTTGATGACCAGTTTAAACCCTGGCCCTGTCCGGGTTATCAAACAAGGTGGTAAAGAGGAAGTGTTTTACGTTTCAGGTGGTTATCTGGAAGTACAACCCAACTTAGTTACGATCTTATCTGATAGCGCGCAGCGCGCCGACGATATTGATGAAGCAGCCGCGGCAGAAGCGAAGAAAGAAGCAGAACGTTCTTTCGCCAATCAAAGCGGTGAAATGGATTACTCAAGAGCCGCTGCTCAGCTTGCAGAAGCGTCGGCACGCTTAAGAACAATCCAACAGCTTAAAAAGAACCTGTAAAAATTAAAGGTTAGAGTTAAAGGCAGCGTCACGCTGCCTTTTTTGTTTTAGGATAAACACACACATTTTTGCTTAGCTCAACAATATAGGTACATTAGGATATGAGCCTTCATGTAGTCATACTCGCCGCGGGCAAAGGTAGCCGAATGAAATCGGCCTTACCCAAAGTGTTGCACCCCCTCGCCGGTAAGCCTTTACTTCAACATGTCTTAGATACGGCGCAATCACTAGAAGCTGACGCCGTGCATATTGTAATTGGTAATGGTGCAGATCAGGTCAAAGAGGCCGTTCATGATGCGAATATCCATTGGGCTTTGCAGGCTGAACAACTGGGTACGGGGCATGCAGTCGCGCAAGCACTGCCAAATATACCTGACAATGCGACGTTACTGGTCTTGTATGGTGATGTGCCGCTAATCTCACAACCAAGTCTACAACGCTTACTCGATCTAGTAGAGGCGGATACACTTGCGCTTTTGAGTGTTGATTTGCCTGATGCAACCGGTTACGGGCGTATTGTACGTGATGTGGCTGGGGACGTTCGTGCCATCGTTGAGCATAAAGACGCGACGCCAGAACAGCTCGAGATAACCGAAGCCAATACCGGTATTTTGGCAGGACCAGCCAAGTTAATTAAAACCTTACTGCCCAAGGTTGAAAATAAGAATGCTCAAAGCGAATATTATTTGACCGATTTAATTGAATTGGCGGTGAGCGAAGGTTTCGAAGTGGAAGCAGAGCAGGCAGATAATCTCGAAGAGGTGCAGGGCGTGAATGACCGCCTTCAGCTCTGCGAATTGGAATGTTGGTATCAATCTGTAATCTCAGAGCAGTTGATGCTTTCTGGTGTGACTTTATATGACCCTAACCGTACCGATGTAAGGGGAACGTTAAAAACCGGTATTGATGTAACGATCGACATTAATACCGTTTTTGAAGGGAATGTGGAACTGGGTGACGGCGTGACCGTGGGTCCCAACTGTGTCATTACCAACAGCGTGATTGGCGCCCATACCGAGATTAAGGCAAATTCTCTGATTGAAGAAACGAGTATTGGCGAGCATGCAGTGATTGGCCCTTTCGCCAGGTTGCGACCCGGCACGCAACTCGCGGACAAAACGAAAGTGGGTAACTTCGTAGAAACGAAAAAAGCCATTGTTGCGAAAGGCTCTAAAATTAACCATTTGAGTTATATCGGTGACGCAGAGCTTGGTGAGAATGTAAATGTTGGGGCCGGCACTATTACCTGTAACTACGATGGCGTAAATAAATCACAAACCGTGCTCGGTGATGAAGTATTCATTGGTTC
>ENA-OSET01001682-OSET01001682.1-sediment-metagenome-genome-assembly--contig:-NODE-1682-length-22658-cov-4.955272_pt1 | contig 22658 bp, 21 predicted proteins | sample MGYA00237882_ERZ534229 | MGnify/ENA primary metagenome ERZ534229 (study PRJEB26408, sample SAMN06266212) | sediment metagenome | isolation source: Hudson Canyon methane seep mesocosm | place... | reverse complement strand
TTGCCCCCCCCCCAAGTAGAGGCCTGCCGTCAGCACCATTTCGTCTTTGAACCCCAGAGATTCAAATCCCCATTTTGAATAAACGGCTTCCCTCCTGCGTCCAAATCAAACCAGCGGACTATATTTGTCGCACAAGAGGGTAATTGCTTGGCCCTTTAACCTGATCAATACTGCTGCTACCAACACTCCGCCTGCTGAATCTCCGGTGAACGCAATCGAGCCACCTTCCAATCCTTCACCCAGGAAAGCCTCGAAAAGTCTGCAAATCTCATCTACTGCCTACGGGAAGCAATGTTCCTGTGGCAGACTGTCGTCCGGTAAAATAACTCTGACACCTTAAACAGGACATGCAAGTCGTCGTTTTCGAGATGTCATAAGATACTCACGCACACTATTATGACGCCAGCACGCTATAATGAACCCGCTGATTCCAGCTATAAGGCTGCCGTATTAATTTTCGATAAAAAATCTCTCTACCCAGAAAACTCACGGTGAAATTTTCCGACAGATCACTGATCTACATTTTTTATCTAAATAGAGTACACCACTTTGCATATTGAACGCTGAAACTTAAGTCACACAAACCCTGCTCGCAAAACATTAACAAGTACGAAATTATCCCCAATTAAAAAACCTGTTTTCGAAATTTTAAATCAGATTTTTACGCCCGGGAGATATCAACTGTCGAATAAATTTACACTTTTTGAAAACTCGTCCATTTTCTTACGAGTGTAAAAGGACAACCAGTTGATAATTATAGTTATTATAATTATGGCACTGCTTTTGCATGTATGTAATGGAGTTTGGAAAGTATATTCTAATAGGATGTAAATAACTAATTAGGGAAAAAAGTAAAATGTTAACACTAACTAAATATCTGGCAATTGTTGCTTTATTTGTCTTTTCCGGATTTGCAAGTGCAGTTCCCATTGACTGCAATAGCGATGCCGAAGGAAAAATAACAGCGAACGCAGGCTGCCAAGTTGGAACGACTAATAACGACTCCCTGTTTCAGGTTAACAGTGACGAAATGTTTACTTTTTCGGACTGGCTTTTTGCGCAAAAAGACAATGATTTAGACGGAACAGACGAAACGTCAATAGATATTGGTTTTTCCATAACCGGTGGCCTCCAGTCAGGTGATTGGGATATTAATAATATATGGGCTACGTATGATTCTGTAATGATAGTGATAAAAGGCGGAGGTGGTAACAATACTAACGGCAATTATTTGGCCTATTTGCTCGTTAATGGTGATGTTACCGGTGAGTATGACACACCCTTCTTTAATGCAACCGGCGGTGGGGCAGGTAACCCCAAAAACATATCGCACTTAAGTATTTATGTTCGCGGCGATGGCGTGACAGTACCCGAACCCGCAACGATTGCTTTGCTAGGTTTCGGACTTATAGGTCTCGGCTTATCCCGTCGTAATGCCAAAGGCTAACAGCTTGAAGCTAAATTAATATTTTCTCATCTTCCAAGATTAGGCTTCGCTTACGGAGCCGCTCTCCTTTCCAAACACAACGACAGCTCGCGCCTAGATTGAAAACAGTGCTGACTTGTATTTCGAATATTTCAGCCAAAGTCATACACCAACACAAAATTGTTAGTCACTCGGGGTTACAGAGTCGGATAATCGCACTAATACCTTACTTTAAAAAAGCAAAAAAAAAGACAAAGTGCATTGGTACAATAACCATTACCATCTCTGGTGCATCGTGGCGCGAAGTTCAGGGTAACGAACGTCATAACGAGACAGGCACTCAATACACGCCAAAAAACGGGTACACGCCTAGCCCTCAAATAAAGTCAAACCGCCTATATCTGCCATACTGCCTGTAAGAAAGAATCTATTCACAGCAAGTAAATGCACTCAAGGATAGAGTCATGACAAAACCCTGAAAACAACTGGCGCTATCGAAAATACCCCCTATTACTCAATTGGATCCCGTTGCGTGCGGCGCGGCTTTTTTTCGGCAATGAGGGTGAAAAATTCCATATACAACGGCGAAAATGTCTGGCCGACCGCATTCGCCTGCTGTCATCATTACTTGCCATCGATATTTGTAGTTATGCGGTGATGAGCAATCAGTATCAAATGAAGAAGTCATACACAATCGATTCAGGGTAGCTGCGTGACGAGCTTCCGCTTGAAACAGTTATCTGGAGGGCCTATTATCTGCTCGCGTCTGGTTGGCCGCGTTAATCACCCCATGTCACCCTTCTTTAGCCTCAAAATACCTAAAAAGGCTTCTATTCGCAGCCGGAAATAGTCTTCAGTAATTTCCGGCCCCTGGTAAGCAGAATAAGCCTATCTCAGCTCTTCAATGCAAAGAGACACAGCATTACTTAGCTGATAAACGGTTCGCTTACTATCAGTAGAAAGAGATAACGTGATTTCGGCACGATCTAGAAAAGTGCGCAGTACGCTGGGCTCTCACCCGCGTAAATAAAAGATTGATCCTCGCTGAAAAAGATAACGATTGTGTAACACTTTATGTAACACCTCTTAGACTTAGAGGCGAAAAAACAGGAAATAAACGAGCAATAACAACAAGTCATTACTCGTTTATAGAAGAAAGTGAGCCAGCCGATAAGCCGGGTTCTGTCGTGGACAGTCATTCATCTACGCATTACGTCACCGCAACACTTTAGCAACCTACCCGCCCACAGCGCGGGTACACGCCTATAGTGGGCCTATTTGGTCTTGCTCCGAACGGGGTTTACCATGCCACAAACTGTTGCCAGCTGCGCGGTGCGCTCTTACCGCACCCTTTCACCCTTACCTGTGCTTTCTTTTCCCCCTAGAGGTCCAAGAAAGCCATCGGCGGTCTACTCTCTGCTGCACTTTCCGTAGGCTCGCACCCCCCAGGCGTTACCTGGCGTTCTACCCTATGGAGCCCGGACTTTCCTCTCCCATCAATCGATGGCAGCGACTGCCTAGCTGGCTCGCCGCGCAGGTTACAGATTTGTCGGTTTTCACGCAAGGATAAACGGGAAAAGTTGTGCCGATGACCGGAAATTAAACTTTAAGGACGCGCTCACCGTGATTTTCTTCAAGCGAGTACGTCAGCAAGTAAACAGAGGTACAATTTTTCGCTTTTTCGAGCTACTTGGAAAGTCATGTATCCTACGGGACAATCCGTTTCGACACTCAATAAAACCAACCTAAAACTTGCGCCATCATGAGTCACCCTTCTTATCCAATCCGTATTGATACAAAAGATTCTTTTTCACGCCACTGATTTTCGCTGCGAGTGCAGCTGCCTGCTTAAGCGGCAATTCTTCAGAAAGCAGATCAAATACACGTTTGCCATCACTGCTATCGTCGTTTGTTTTTTCTGCCCCGTGAACGACGAGCACACACTCTCCGCGCTGCTGATTCGAATCATCCGCGACCCAAACAGCCAATTCTGCCGCCGGCGCCCGCTTAACGGTTTCGTAAGTTTTGGTCAACTCACGTGCCATTACGACCAAACGCTCCGGCCCAAAAATGTTTGCAATATCCTGCAAACACACCAATAGACGGTGGGGCGCCTCGTAAAATATCACCGTACGTGTCTCTTCACGCAAACCCTCTAATTGTTTTAACCGTGCTTGTTGCTTAGCGTTTAGAAAACCTTCAAACACAAACCTATCGGAAGGCAGGCCAGCGACACTGAGTGCCGCAATCGCAGCACTGGCGCCTGGAATAGGTACCACTTTTAACCCGGCTGACAATACGGCATCGACAATCCGATAACCTGGGTCGGAAATTAACGGAGTTCCGGCATCCGATATCAATGCAATGGACTGACCGCCGGTCATTTTTTCTATGAGAGACTCTACCTGCGCGCTTTCGCTATGGTCATGATAAGCAACCATATGGGTCGTTATGTTAAAATATTGCATTAATCGCTTGGAATGTCGTGTATCTTCCGCTGCAATTAAATCTACTGATTGAAGTACCTCTATTGCTCGCGGTACCATATCACCCAAATTACCAATGGGCGTTGCTACAACATAAAGACATGATGGTTCGACCAAGATCTACTCCCCGTGGTGTACATTTATCGTATAATTAAGCCTAACAACGCTATGACTCAAAAAGCAACGCTCAACCCATTATTCGCAAAAATTTCTACTACATCTCTCCGTATCTCGATGCGGGTCTATTGCGTGCTAATTATGTTCTTGATAGCCGCCTGTGCTGGCCCGACGCAAACCGTCGAAAAGCCGGAAAAGAAAAGGCTATCAATCACTGAACAAGTGCAACAGTTATTAAGCGAAGCAAAAACGATAAACTCTCCTAAACGAGAACAAAATCGACTTAAAGCGGCAAAACTACTTCTAAACGAACAACAAATCGAGCTATCGTCACAAATCGTCGACGGCGTCCGCCCCGACCAACTCTTGATTTCCGATCTCGGCAGCTATACAGATATTGTTAGCCGCATTCAAATCCGCCGAGGAAATTTTGAACAAGCGTTGCACATATTGGATAACAGACGGCTATTGGATGGAGTCGAATCTCTGTCGAAACGGAAACAAGTTAATATAAGCTTACTGCGAGCTGAGGTCTATGCCTTACTTGGCAATCACATGGCGAGTGCTCAGCAACGTATTTTTCTAGCTCCTTTATTGGACCAAGATCAGCAAGCCCAGAGCCAAAAGTTGATTTGGCGCTCCCTAATGTACGTTTCAAATTCAGACTTGAACTCATATCGTGATAAAGCGTTCAGCCGCGAATACCAAGGATGGCTAGAGCTTGCACTAGTCGCTAAAAATCAGCAGAGTGATTTAGACAAACAATTGCTGCAACTGGAAAATTGGCAAAAACAGTGGGCCAGTCATCCCGCTAACAAAACATTGCCTGGAGGTTTGGAGCTGATAAAGGAGTTGGCGGAGAATCGTCCTGAACAAATCGCTTTAATGTTGCCGCTAACAGGCACGCTGGCTCCTTTTGGTAAAGCGATCCGTGATGGCTTTATTGCCGCAATGTATGAGGCCAGAAATGCAGGCGGTTCGGTTCCAATAATTAAAATCTATAACACCGAAGAGAGCGACAATATCATTTCTGTTTATCGGCAAGCAGCGGATGACGGCGCCGAATTAGTTGTTGGGCCACTGGAAAAACACCGTGTAAAGCAATTGTTCGATGTGAATTTAACGCTACCAACCCTGGCCTTAAATCGAGTCGAAGACTACGGGAATCCCCCCGCACAACTCTATCAATTTGGACTGGACCCAAAAGATGAAGCTCAACAAGTGGCCGACATCGCGTTTCTGGAAAATCACAAAAAGGCATTACTCATTGCTCCGGAAGGGGAGTGGGGAGAACGAGTCAGCGACGCCTTTTCAAAACGCTGGAACGATCTTGGCGCTGAAATTGTCGCGACCAGTGTTTACACAGGGCAGTCCGACTATTCAAAATCAATTAAGGGGTCACTACTGTTAGATAAGAGCGAGAACCGAGCTAAACGTATTGCAAAACTCGTTGGAGAACGCCTTGAGTTTTTACCTCGCCGTCGAGAAGATATCGATATGTTCTTTTTATTGGCGCGCCCACAACACGCGCGTTCCATTACCCCCCTGCTCGACTATCACTATGCTGGAAACATACCCGTTTACGGAACGTCTCGCCTCTATACCGGCTACGACGATAAAAAGAGAGATCGTGACATCAATGGCATAAAGTTTACCGACATGCCCTGGATACTGGAACAACCTTCGGCTCTGCATAATACGATTAACACAGAGAATCCTGGCAGTAAGCAATACCAACGAATGTATGCTTTAGGCATTGATAGCTATCAATTACATCCGAGACTGCGACAACTGAAAGAAATTCCCAGCAGCCGGGTATTTGGACAAACCGGCACATTAAAACTCAATACCAACCAGCAAATAGAACGCCAAATGTATTTTGCGATGATAAAGAACAGCAAAGCAGAAATTATTCCAACCCTTGAGCAATCCGTCAGCGATTGAAGTATTAAAGTATTAAAGTATTAAAGTATTAAAGTATTAAAGTATTAAAGTATTAGACAGACTACTTGCCACTAACCAAGGATGGGAAATGCAATGTTTGACCGATGGAAAAAGACTAAAGCGCAAAAAAAAAGTACTCCTCAAAATGAAATAGACGGAAATACCGGTAGCGAAATTGAACGAATAGCCTGTACTTGGCTCAAAGAACAGGGACTGAAGCAATTAACATTAAACTATCTATGTCGTTATGGTGAAATAGATATCATCATGCTCGACAAACAACAGCTTGTTTTTGTCGAAGTCCGCTATCGTCGGCACAGTAGCTTCGGAGGAGCGGTCGCTAGCGTCGACTGGCGAAAACAGAAAAAGATACAAAAAACAGCGGCACACTATTTGATGATGAATAGTCAGCACGCAAATCTTTCTTGTCGTTTTGATGTTATCGCTGCACAAGCCAACTCTAACAATGTTAAAATCGATTGGACTTGGATAAAAGACGCCTTTATATCGTGAAAGTACCGGCCGCAAGGCATAATGAAAGCCATTATCGTGAGAATTTCCTCAGCCCCTAAGATTTTAAACGGCATCACACGACTGCCGTAAAAAATGCCATAGGTCGCACTCAGAAAACGTTTTGCGGATTAAAAGATATTCATGCAATCAGAACTGGATCAACATGTTGTAGAACTCTTTCACAGCAGTATTGACGTCACTATGCAATCTCTAGACTCCTTAGCTCCGGCCATCAGTGACTGTGGGGCGCTAATGGCTCAATGCCTGCTCAGCGAAAATAAGATATTGTGCTGCGGAGATGGGCAGCAAGGCGCTTTGGCCCAAATATTCGCATCCAATCTCCTCAATCGATTCGATTACGAACGACCTAGCTTGCCCGCAATCGCACTCAGCGTGGACGCGACAACGATTACTGCGGTAGCCGCTGATGGCACATTTAATGAAATTTACGCCAAACAGATTCGTGCGCTGGGCCAATCGGGTGATGTGCTACTCGTTATTTCAAGTGGCTCTAGCTCAACTACAACACGTCAGGCGATTCAAGCAGCACACGATCGGGAGATGATAGTCATATCGATCGGCGACGAGTCCAGCCGCGATATCTCGGCCATTATTTTCCCGGAAGATATGGAAATAAACATCCCAAGTACAAATCGGGCAAGGGTCGTAGAGGGGCAATTAAATACCGTCAACTACCTGTGTGAGCTTATTGATAAACAGCTGTTTGGCAGTGATGACTAAACACCTTAATTATGATGAAAATTCCGTCGACGAGATATTTATGAAAAGAGCGCTGATAAAGCAAAAAACAACCTTCACCTCTTTACTTCTTTGCCTGTTTTTAGTGCAAGGCTGCAGCTCCATTTTGTCGTTAGGAACGGCAGACCCCATTGTGGAAAACCCGGGAAAGCGCAGTACGGGAAGTTTTATTGACGATGAAATTATTGAGACAAAAGCGATAGTCAATATTAAAAAGACAGATCCTGAACTGGCGCGTGCGCATATTGTAATCACCAGTTATAACGGTGTCGTTTTGCTCGCAGGGCAAGTGAACTCTGATCGTTTACGGCTATTGGCAGCCTCGACCACCGCGAAAATACCAAAAGTCCAACGCGTTTATAATGAGTTAACGATTTCGGGCGCAACCTCTGGAATTGCTCGCTCAAATGACGGCTGGATTACGGCAAAGATAAAAAGCAAAATGCTATCGACCTCCACTGTTCCCGCCACCAGAATAAAAGTCGTTACGGAAAACGGAATTGTGTACCTAATGGGTTTATTGACCCAAGAAGAAGGAGACAGAGCAGCCGAACTCGCTCGTAAGACTTCGGGAGTACAAAAAGTCGTCCGGATCTTTGAATATATTTAGAAATTGCGCCCGGAAAAGGTTCCTGGCTAAGAGACTCTCGCCTATCAACTCTCTGCCGAGTCACGGCTGATAAATAACACCATTATATAACACTAAAAATCTGCTGGTGTTGAAATTGCCTCGAGAAATCGACGGGCTTTAACTAACCCTTTCCCCATCGAGCCAAGCCTCAAAATACCCAACAAACTAAGAAGTCTCTTAGCGCTGCCTGTTTACTTAACGACTTTCAGCGTGGGCTTATTTTTGGAAGATGTATCGGGCTTCAGTGACGAGACGGTGCCCGGCACTTCTTTTGGTCCTTTATCCGTAGGAGGTTCTGGCTTTGGATCATCATCGGGATCAAACATCATACCCTGACCGTTCTCTCGAGAGTAAATACCCATCACCGCAGCCATTGGCACGTACACGTCCATTGAAATACCGCCAAAACGCCCACTAAATTCCATCGCTCGATTACTGAGGGAAAATCCAGCGACGGCTATAGGAGACACATTGAGTACAATTTGACCGTTCTTGACAAATTGTTGAGGCACGGCAACGTCATCAGCCATTGCATTAACCAAGATATAAGGCGTGCATTCGTTATCCAGAATCCATTCATGTAATGCTCGAAGCATATAAGGCCGGCTTGATGTCATTGACATAAAAATTAACCCTTCAACATGACTATTGGACCGTATTTTCTGGAGATAACTGCTAATCTATAAATAATTGCTAAAGAGGAATGAGAAAGGCTCATTCCTCTTCTCTATTTATTTCAGGCGATCTGACTGAGCACCCAGAATACGAATTTCCTGCTCCATTTCCGACAAACTCTCTTGAAAAGACTCGCGCTCAAACAAAGCTTCCATGTAATCAAGAAGGGGCTTGGTTTGTTTATTATTGGGTAACTCGATCCCTAGCTGCGGCAAACGCCACAATATAGGAGCCATACAACAATCGACAATGGTGAATTCGTCGTTCATAAAATACGGTTTTTCAGTAAAAATCGGCGCAATCGAAAGTAAACCTTCCCGCAATTCTTTGCGCTGCTTTTCAACAGTTTTTGCGTTCGTACCTGCCAAAATCCCATCGACTAGCACACACCAGTCGCGCTCGATACGGCAAATCAACTGTCTACTGGACCCGCGCGCAACCGGATAAACAGGCAATAGTGGAGGATGTGGAAATCGCTCGTCCAAATATTCCATCATTACATTGGCTTCATACAGGACTAAATCTCTATCCACCAGCGTCGGCAAGCTATTGTAAGGATTTAGGTCTGCAAGATCCTCTGGTTTGTTTTCGACATCCACATCGATAATATCTACAGTGACACCTTTTTCCGCTAGTACAATGCGTACCCGGTGACTGTAATGACTATTACCGTCAGAATAAAATGTCATTGAAGAACGTTTGGCGACAACACCCATTTGTTTTTCCTCAGCCGTTATCAGCTTTACTTTTAAAACAATGAACCTAAGACAAAAGAAGCAAGATACTTTTCAGCAACTTGCTCTCAATCCAGATAAAAAACTACCCAATATTTACAAATTTAGTGAACATCTTTCCAATATTCACGGTTAAGCAAATAGGTAACAACGAAAAACAAAGAGATAAACAGTAACACAAAACCGCCAATACGTTTGCGGTCTTCAGCCATCGGCTCGGCAACATACGCGAGAAAGTTCACTAAGTCATACATGGCTTTATCGAACTCTGCTTCGTCCATACTGCCGGCCTCGGTTATCGCCAAGCGCCCACAGGGGTTTAACGCCTTGCCATCATCACCAAACAGGACTTCTTCGCCGCTCAATTGATCACGTTTTATTCCGCCATTTTCAGCGTGTACTGACCCGGGAGCACATTCTGTCATACCCTGAAGCTCAAGCAAAACATGGGGCATTCCCACATCTTTAAAAACCTTGTTGTTAACGCCATAAGGACGACTGGGATCAGCATAAAAATTTCGCAAATAAGTATACAGCCAGTCAGTACCGCGCGCGCGTGAAACTAATGTCAAATCAGGTGGCGCCGCACCAAACCACTTTTTTGCCATTGGTTCTGTCATGGCATTTTCCATCAAATGCCCGATTCTCGCAGCACCGTCGATCTGGCCCGACATACCATCAAACTTCAGAGAACTTTCAAATAAATCGAGGGGGATTTCCAGATCATTCGCCGTACGCTCATATCGCGCATATTTCAGTGAGTGGCAGCCCATGCAATAGTTCATATAAACTTTGGCACCACTTTGTAATGATGCCTTGTTATTGGCATCAACATCGATATTGTCACAGGCCATCGAACCGCAATCGAAGGCGGACTCGGCCCCAACCGCTTTCAAAGGCAATATCGTGAGCAAGGCTACGATGATCACTACGCCAATAGATTTCCAGAAACCTAAACCGCCATCGGTCACACGCTCAGGAACAGGCTTGGTCTTTTCCAGGGATGTCCAGATGGGCATGAAGATAAAATAACCGAAGTAAAGTATTGAACAGACTTGAGCCAAAAAGGTCCGAGCCGGAGTGGGTGCTTTAACGCCAAGAACACCAAGGATTATAAAAGACGCAGCAAAGACGACCAGCGCAACTTTACTGAAGGTCCCCTTATAACGCATCGATTTTACTGGACTACGGTCAACCCACGGTAAGATGAACAGGATGGCGACCGATGCCGCGAAGGCGATAAAACCTAATAGTTTATCGGGCACGGCTCGCAACACAGAATAGAACGGCGTGAAGTACCAAACCGGCGCAATATGTTCAGGGGTCTTTAGGTTATTGGCAATTTCGAAGTTCGCGTACTCAATAAAATAGCCACCCATCTCCGGAGCAAAAAACAACACCGAGCAAAAGGCAAACAAAAATACCGCAATAGCCTGTAAATCATGGACCGTGTAGTAAGGATGAAAAGCAACGCCGTCTAATGGAACCCCGTTAGCATCCTTATGCTTTTTAATGTCGACACCGTCAGGGTTATTCGACCCTACCTCGTGCAATGCCAGCAAGTGCAGAACGACTAACGCCAGCAATACAATAGGCAGGGCAACGACATGCAACGCAAAGAAACGGTTTAAGGTAATTCCGGAGATAAGAAAATCTCCCCGAATCCACTCAACAATATCAGCTCCAACGACCGGAATTGCGCCAAACAAAGAAATAATAACCTGGGCACCCCAGTAAGACATTTGGCCCCATGGCAATACGTAACCAACGAATGCCTCTGCCATCAATGCCACAAAAATCACCATACCGAATAACCAGATCAGCTCGCGAGGCTTTTGGTAGGATCCATAGATCAAGGCACGAAACATGTGTAGATAAACAACGATAAAGAAAGCCGAAGCACCGGTAGAGTGCATATATCGAATAATCCAGCCGAAATCAACATCACGCATGATGTACTCGACCGATTTGAAAGCTTCTTCAGAACTAGCGGTATAGCTCATGGTCAGCCATACACCAGTCAATAACTGGTTCACCAGTACGACAAGTGACAATACGCCGAAAATATACCAAAAATTGAAGTTTTTTGGCGCGTAGTACTTACCCATATGGGTATCCCAAGCGCGCACAATGGGCAGACGGTCATCAACCCAATCTCTCAACCCTACTAACATATTGATCATTAGACTGTCTCCTGAGCTACGCCGATAACCAAAACAAATTCGCTTTCATAGGAATAGGGAGGCACAACTAAATTCGCCGATGCCGGTACGCCTTTATAAACACGTCCCGATAAATCAAATTTCGAACCGTGACAAGGGCAGAAAAAACCACCTAACCACTCACTTCCGCCGAGGTCGGAAGCACCGACTTCCGGGCGATATTTGGGTGCGCAACCCAGATGTGTACACAGGCCAATCAACACCAAAAACTCGTCTTTAATAGAGCGAGATAGCCCCGTTACATACTCGGGTTGTTCTGCGTCAACAGACCCAGGATCCTTTAATTCGTCGTCGCGACCCTCGAGACTCTTTAGAGATTCTTCCGTGCGACGAACGACATAGACCGGCTTTCCTCGCCATTCTACAACCTTCATTTCACCGGGCTCTAACTTACTTACATCAAACTTTACGGGTGCACCGGCAGCTTTTGCCTTTGCGCTCGGATTCCAGGATCCAACAAATGGCACTGCAACTCCTACGACTCCAGCTGCACCAACTACAGATGTAGCAGCTGTCAGAAAGCGTCGCCGCGTTGCATTAACACCGTCATCACTCATGACGTATCCCCTATTAAAAACTAAAGATTTAATTATTAGCAAAAGTGTCGAGATATCTCGGTTGTAGACTGATAACGCGCCCCAACCACCCTATTTTTGCTATCTTTTTAGTATGCAATTTCAAACGTGCAAATAGTAAAGAAGTTGGCATCAGCTTACAAGGATTAACCTTTATAAGTCTGAAAATCAAACGGTTACGACAAGATAGAAAAGTCATAAAAAAACGCCCAGACTGAAACAATCGTGGACGTTTTGAATTGGAGCGGAATATTAACCCCGAAACCCCGACTAAACCTAAACTTAACGCTTTGAGAACTGAGGCTTCTTACGTGCTTTTCTAAGCCCGACCTTCTTACGTTCCACTTCACGAGAATCTCGAGTTACATAACCCTCAGCGCGCAGTGCTGGTCGTAAAGTTTCATCGTATTCCATTAACGCACGGGTAATACCGTGACGAATAGCACCGGCTTGACCAAAACTTCCACCGCCTGCTACTGTAATGTTGACATCAAATTTCTCTGCCATTTCCACTAATTGTAGAGGCTGGCGAACGATCATACGAGCGACCTCGCGACCAAAATACTGGTCTAAAGGACGTTTATTAACTGTTATTGTACCCGCACCTGATTTCAAAAAAACACGCGCAGAGGAAGTCTTACGACGACCGGTACCATAATATTGAGTGGCTGACATATTCTAAGCCTTCCGTTAAATACTTAGTGGCTGAGGTTGCTGAGAAGCATGAGGATGCTCGCTTCCCGCATATACTTTAAGTTTTCTGAACATTTCACGACCCAACGGATTGTGAGGCAACATGCCCTGAACAGCGTTTTGCAAAACACGCTCAGGTGCTTTATCTAACAACTTTTCAAAACTAATAGACTTCAAGTTACCTATATAGCCTGTATAGTTGTAATACATTTTGTTTTTCGCTTTGTTACCGGTCACCTGTACTTTATCGGCATTGACGACAACAATGTAATCGCCAGTATCAACGTGTGGCGTATATTCTGCCTTATGCTTACCGCGCAATCGCAGAGCTATTTCGGTGGCTAAACGACCCAATGTCTTACCATCGGCATCAACCACGAACCAATCCCGCTTAACTTCGGCAGGTTTTGCACTGAAGGTCTTCATTTATCGTAAACCTCTAAACTATTAGCTATATGAGAGCAATTTATGCCCTTTGTTCGAAGAGCGCGAATACTACAGAATTAACTAGGCTTTTTCAAGCGCATTCAAAACAAAAAACAGGGTTTTCTTCAGTAATTTATTAGACCTGTATGCCCCCCTATCAAACTGGACCATTAACTCGCCACTATTAAGGACGATGCGCTCGCGCCAAATAGGCGTGAGACTGCATCTCGAGTAAGCGACTTTGGGTTCGCTCGAACTCAAAGTCCAACCTCCCTCCGACATAAAGCCGGTCCAAAGAGACCTCAGCAGATAAAACCAACTTAACATTCCGATCGTAGAACTCATCCACTAAATTAATAAATCGGCGAGCAATATCGTCATTTTCTACCGACATTTGCAGCACATCGCTAACCAGCACTGCATGAAACTCTCGCGCCAACTCAATATAATCATTTTGGCTTCTGGGACCATCACAGAGTTCTTTAAAATCGAACCAAACAACGTCATCAGATACTAAACGTGCAATAACGGGTCGCCCTACAACATCGAGGGCCTCATTTTCGAGAATATGTTCGATATCGGGGTTTAAATTGTCGAATGATCTCCTCAAACTGATATCCGCCTCTGCATCCAGCGGGAAGTGATATAATTCGGCCTGCTCCAACGCCCGGAGGCGGTAATCAATGCCGCCATCGATGTTAACGACCTCCGTGTGTTTTTTTACCAAAACTATAGCCGGCAGAAAGCGGCTGCGCTGTAAGCCATTTTTATAAAGATTATCCGGGATGATATTGGAAGTCGCAACTAAGGTGACGCCCCGATTAAACAATTTCTCAAACAGACCACCCAGGATCATGGCATCGGTAATATCGGAAACAAAAAACTCATCGAAGCAAATCACCCTTGCCTCTCCCGCCAAGGTATCAGCAATGATATCTAAAGGATTCTTCTCACCTTCAATGAGTTTTAACTCTGCGTGAACCCGCTGCATAAACCGGTGAAAATGTGTACGTATTTTACGATCAAGAGGCAACGAGTCAAAAAACGCGTCCATCAAGTAGGTTTTCCCTCGACCTACTCCGCCCCAAAAATAAAGGCCTTTTACCGGAGGATCCGGATCTTTCGCTACCAGCAAAGCCGCCAGCCTCGAGAACAGGCCGACCTTAAGTGAATTTCTCTCCGACGCAATCAGCCGCTCATACAGATCCTGCAATAGATCCACTGCCTGTTTCTGCGCCGGATCAAATGAAAAATCTTCACGCTGTAGGTCAGCCTGATACCGTTCCGAAGGAGTCATAAAGTGAGCTGGATAAAAAGGTCTTATCGTTGTGATTTTTGGAGCCGGTAACTTTACCGACATAAACCCAGATTGGCAATTCCTTAGACAGTCGTTAAATTTCGCAACAGGATTAAGTTACTGCTACAGTAGGACGAACTAAAACGTTATAATTAATTGCCGACCAAACTAATGACAAGGAATGATCATGTACTCACTCGACATGCTACTAATCGTGGGCGTAACCTCCGCTGTGGCAGGTATAATCATTGGCTACCTGCTATCAAAATTACAAACGTCTGGAAATACGGCGAAACGCCAGCTAGAAGAGCAATTGCAAAAACAGGAACAGCAGCAACAAGACTATCAAAAAGAAGTCACCGAACATTTTTCTGAAACGGCACAATTACTCAACCAACTCACCTCCAGCTATCAGGATGTCCATCAACACCTGGCAAAAGGAGCTCAGCTATTAACCGGCGACCTGGAAAATCCCGTACTTATTAGCTTGAATAAAATAGACGAAGCAGAGTCTGTTATTGAAGGTGTTGCAATCACCCCCGAGGAACAAAGCCCGAAGGAAACAGACCCAGATCACCTCGAAGAGAAAGCTACAACTGACAACGACACGATTGCAGGAGATGACGCAGAAACTAAGTCAGCGGCCACTGAAGATACATCGCCCGCAAACCCTGAGCATAACGGCGAAGCAAACGATGAAAATGCAGAGGCCAAGCCCAGCAGTAGCACAGCAAACTAACCACGCCTCACTAGAAATCGATGACCGCCGCTACGATTGCATTAAACCGGGTTTTCTTCGTCTATAAAAGTGCAGCTGATATCAAATGTCTGTGCCAAATATTCGCCCAAAGAGCAGACCCCGTAACGCTCAGTGGCATGATGCCCCGCAGCGATATAATGAACACCCAATTCTCTTGCAGCATGCACCGTTGGCTCCGATATTTCGCCAGACAAATACGCATCTACATTTAAACTCGCTGCCTGCTCTATATAGTTTTGAGCGGCGCCAGTACACCAACCAATTGTTTCGATTAAATGGCTGCCGGCCTCGATGAGTAGCGGCTCTCTCCCCAGCAATCGACTAACGTGCGAACAGAAATCATCGACTTTTAGTGGCTGTGGCAATCGCCCGACATTACCAACAGACCCAGTACTTTCGGGGTCTAGACTACCTGTCACTACAATCCCCAGTAGATCTGCCAATTGAGCATTATTGCCGTATTGTGGATGAGCATCCAATGGCAAGTGATACGCAATCAAGTTAATACCGTTCTCTATTAGAGCGCGGAGCCTTCGGTATTTCATTCCAACGACGCGCGGATCCTCGCCTTTCCAGAAAAAACCATGGTGAACCAATAGAGTGTCCGCCTTTTGCGCAACCGCCTGATCAATAAGGAATTGACTCGCTGTGACACCACAGATGATTTTGCTAATTCGATTATTTCCTTCGACCTGCAGTCCGTTAGGGCAATAATCAGCAAAATCCGCCGGCTTTAACAAAGCATTCAAATGGTCGAGCAATAGTTTTCTATCAACGGACATAGCGAGTCTCTGTAAAGAATGAGGAGGACATATTGCCTGCCCCTTGGCTGAAATAAATGGTAGGCTACACCATAAAATACTTTCTACAAGCTCATTAACCCAATAGAAAACTCATGAGATCACTTTTTCAATTTCTGCGCTGGCCGGTATTATGTGGTTTTTTAGCCGCCATCATAATTCTCGACCACTTCCCTCGACTATTTTCCGACCTGCCCATCGCTTTTTTCGAACACAAAGAAAGCGAAACGACCACAGAAGACCAGAGACGTAGCCCTTATTCTTACGCAGACGCTATCGTTAAAGCCGCCCCAGCGGTCGTAAACATTTATACGAGTAAAATTGAACGGCAACAAGTACCAGCGAGGCTCAATAACTTTCTTCGCTATTTACAAAAGAACAATATTCGACTCAAAGTAAAAGACCGCATTCAACGCAGCCTGGGCTCAGGAGTAATAATCAGTCACGAAGGTTATATTCTCACCAACTTTCATGTCATCGAAGATAAAGACGAGATTCTGGTCCGGCTTCAGGATGAGCGCGAAGCCCTCGCTGTAGTTATCGGCACACACCCGGAATCGGACTTGGCCGTTCTAAAGATTAACTTAGATAACCTCAATACCATACCGATAGGCAATCCATCTGAAGCGATGATTGGCGATGTTGTACTCGCCATCGGCAATGCCTACGGTTTTGGTCACACCGTCACGCAAGGCATCATTAGTGCAACCGGACGTTATGGCCTGCAGCTCAATGAATACGAAAACTACATCCAGACCGACGCCGCCATTAACCCGGGCAATTCCGGAGGCGCTTTAATCGACGCCAGAGGCAACCTTCTCGGAATAAATACCCTCAACATCACCAAAGACGGCGGCTCACAGGGAATTGGCCTCGCTATACCCTCTGACCTCGCCCTGGGGATATTGTCAGACCTTGTCATGTTCGGGAAAGTCATTCACGGCTGGCTCGGTGTAGACGTTAGCTCGCTATCACCACAACTAGCCATAGAAAATAACCTACCACCAAACAATGGAATGATAATAACCGGCACTGTTCCCGAGGGCCCCGCCGATCAAAGCGGACTAAGAGAAGGCGACATCATTACTAAGATAAATGACCGCCCCGTAGGTGATGGGCGTGCCGCAATGAATTTCATCATGAACTCCAGACCGGGTGAAAAGGTAGCCATCGACGTTTTTCGCAACGGACAAGAGCTGAAGATCAATGCTGTCCTAGGGTCTGAACCACAGACCAGCGAGTGGCTTGACGAGCAAAGCTAACACGCAAACGACCATCCCAAAATTCTGAATCATTTTACCTGTTAGCCGCGTTCTTTTATGCGATATTCTGCAGCGCGCGCGTGGGCGGTCAAAGACTCCCCTCTCGCCAATACAGATGCCACCTTACCCAGCTCGGATGCGCTTTCCGCAGTGCAGTGAATAACGGAGCTGCGTTTTTGGAAATCATAGACTCCCAACGGCGATGAGAACTTCACCGTACCCGAAGTCGGCAACACGTGATTCGGGCCCGCACAATAATCACCCAATGCTTCAGAGGTATACCGCCCCATAAATATGGCTCCAGCATGACGAATAGAGGGCAGAAGTGCATCGGGGTTTTCTACCGACAACTCCAAATGCTCTGGAGCAATTCTATTGCACACATCGACAGCCTGAGCCAAATCTTTGACCTTGATTATCGCTGCACGAGCATTGAGTGATGCCGTAACAATTTCTCGTCTCTCAAGAGTAGGAAGCAGCTTATCAATACTTTGCAGTACCTGCTGAATATATTCATCATCTGGGCAAACTAAAATCGATTGAGCATGCTCATCGTGCTCTGCCTGAGAAAATAAATCCATTGCTACCCAGTCGGGATTGGTTAAACCGTCACAGACCACCAAAATCTCCGAGGGCCCCGCTATCATATCCAATCCGACCAGACCAAAAACACTACGCTTGGCTGTCGCGACAAAAATATTCCCAGGCCCGACAATCTTATCTACTTTCGGCACAGACTCTGTGCCATATGCCAAGGCCGCAATAGCCTGAGCACCGCCGACTGTAAATACACGATCAACCCCTGCTATGGCAGCGGCGGCTAATACAAGAGGGTTAATCTTGCCATCTGGCGTTGGACTGGTCATAACAATTTCGTCGACGCCGGCAATTTTAGCAGGTATCACATCCATTAATACCGTCGAAGGATAAGCAGCCTTTCCTCCAGGCACGTAAACGCCAACCTTCTCTAATGGAGTGACCTGTTGTCCGAGAACTGTACCGTCAGCTTCCGTATAAGACCACGACTCTTGTTTTTGATGTTCGTGAAAGCGACTAATTCGCGCTGCAGCCTTCTCTAGCGCTTGTCGCTGTTCCGCACTGATAGCATCGAGAGACTGCACAATTTGTTCAGGCGTCATCTCTAGCGAGGATGCTTTTTCTACCTGCATGCGATCAAAGCGATTGGTATATTCAAGAAGCGCAGTATCACCGTCATTTTTCACTGCGGCAATTATTTCATCGACGGTGGCTACGACCTCTGTATCCGAAACCATCTCCCAAGCCAATAAACGCTCTAACTTTTCTTCGAAGTCCGTATCACTTGCATTCAAATACTTCATGGTAATTGTGCTCATTTATTCAGCACTCTTTTTAACAGCTTCAGACAAAGAATTGATTATTCCTTGAATCCGCTGGTGTTTGCGCTTCATGGCCGCACGATTAACCACCAAACGCGAACTGACATTCGCGATTAAATCTATCGGCTCCATACCATTGGCTTTTAAGGTATTCCCTGTGTCGACGATGTCGACGATTAAGTCAGCCAAATCCATTAACGGCGCCAACTCCATCGCGCCATAGAGCTTAATAACATCGGCCTGCATGCCACGTTCGGCGCAATATTGTTTCGCGATATTGACAAATTTTGAGGCTATCCGAATCCGGCCCTGCGGTAATTCTTTACCGACTAAGCCCGCCGTCATTAAGCGACATTTTGAAATATTAAGATCTAACGGCTCGTATAGATCCGCACCACCCACCTCGAGCAGCATATCTTTACCTGACACACCGATATCCGCCGCCCCATGCTTTACATAGGTGGGCACGTCTGAACCTCTAATCACCAGCAGGCGAACATCTGCCTGATTTGTTTCGAAAATCAGCTTCCGGCTCTTACTGATATCTTCAATAGGCTCGATGCCAGCCTCCGCAAACAGCGGCAACGTCTCTTTTAATATTCGACCTTTTGTTAAGGCGATAATTATTTCTTGATCCATAATTTTTACAGTCTGGAGGTTGGTCAATTGACCAAAGATAAGATGAATAGAAACCTTTCAGCGTGACTGGTAACCCGTTGTGGTAGATAACACTAGTCTGGAATTCGGCGAATATTGGCGCCTAACAACTGCAGTTTTTCTTCGATACATTCATAACCGCGATCGATATGGTAAATTCGATCGACAATCGTATCACCGCTAGCGACCAAACCCGCGATCACTAAACTGGCCGACGCCCGTAAATCTGAAGCCATGACCGGAGCAGCCTGCAGTGTTTTTTCTCCACTGACAATCGCCGTGTTACCTTCAATCACAATACTTGCACCCATACGATTCATTTCCTGGGTTTGATTCAAGCGATTTTCGAAAATGGTTTCAGTCACTCTGCTAGTACCGTCCGCGATTGCATTCATCGCTGTAAACTGTGCTTGCATATCGGTCGGAAACCCAGGATATGGCGCTGTACGAATACTGACACCCTTCGGTCTACGCCCCTCCATATCCAGCTCTATCCAGTCTTCTCCGCAGGTGATTTTAGCGCCAGCTTCTTCCAGTTTCACGATAACAGCTTCGAGAATATCGCTACGCGTATCCTTTACCTTGATACGACCGCTCGTCGCCGCAGCGGCAACTAAATAAGTGCCAGTCTCAATGCGGTCAGGCATGACCGTATAATCACAACCATGCAGCTCTTCCACCCCATCGATCGTGATGGTGGCACTGCCATGGCCAGTAATCTTTGCGCCCATTTCATTCAAACAGTTGGCCAAGTCCACAACCTCGGGCTCTCGTGCACAATTTTCAAGAATTGTCCGGCCCTCGGCTAGCACCGCTGCCATCATAATATTTTCGGTACCACCGACCGTAACCATATCCATTAGAATATGAGCACCTTTCAGGCGACCGTCGACCTTAGCTCGAATGTAACCATCATCAACGTCCACGGTCGCACCTAAAGCCTCGAACCCTTTTAGATGGATATCGACCGGCCGACTACCTATCGCGCACCCTCCCGGAAACGACACGTTCGCCTCTCCGAATCGCGCCAACAAAGGACCCAGCACCAATATTGACGCCCTCATTGTTTTTACCAACTCATAAGGAGCTGTCAGCTTCTGTATCGTACTTGCATTAATTTCAACACTTAAAGTCTCGTCGATAATCATATCAACGCCCATGCACCGCAATAAGGCAATCATGGTTGTCACATCATGTAGATGCGGTAGATTGCGGATAGTAACGGGCTCTACAGACAGTAGCGCGGCAGCCAAAATTGGCAGCGCAGAGTTTTTTGAACCGGAGATTCGAATCTCCCCGTCCAATTTTGTACCACCGCAAATTAATAATTTGTCCACTGACAATACCTATGCTGTTTAATTCAAATAAAACTAGTAAATGTACAAGCTAAAACACGAGCTCCGACTAAATCAGTCAACGAGACTTATTTTAATTCGGCCCACTCTGAACGAGTATAGGTCTTCATATTCACAGCGTGGACTGAACCGTCAGCTATATACTGATTAAGTCCCGCATAAACTAACTGCTGTTTCTTGACCGCATTGAGCCCCTCAAAAACGTCACCTACCACAGTGACATCAAAATGGCGACCATCACCGGCAACTTCAATTTCACAACCGGGCATTTGAGCTTCTAATATTTCTTTAACTTCATCAGACTGCATATACGTCACTCCACCAAAACAGCGATATCAATTAGCGATATCAAACACAGATTCAAAGCTAATTGGCCGCCCATTTTCAAAAAATCAATATGAACTAACTAGTGCCCATCCAGAAACTAATAAACACCGTCATTGCGAGCGTTACGGTTCGACGCCTCGACGCGGCAATCTCATCCAGCATTGACGCGGCCTGTAAGAGATTGCCGCGCTAACGCTCGCAATGACATCATTGAAGAATACCCTTTCTGGAGGGGCACTAGTTAGCTGCCAATAATGACTAAACCGTGTTTTTGCGGTATCTTTGCCAGCTTTTTTTGTTCTTGAAGAGTTTATAGCTATGGGGCAATTTGCCGATATCCGTCCGTACGATGACAGCGAAGTCCCGTCTGTTATCCAGAGTCTTTTAGCAGATAAGGAGTTTCTACAGGCGGTTGCCCGCTTAAAACTTGGGCGTTGGTATAAAGTGTTCTCGTTAATAGCCGTGCCACTGGTTAGAGAGGTTTTAAGGCGGCAGCTAAATACTGTAACGACGATTCGCGATTTTCAAGGGATTATAAAGCAGTATATGGATGAGCTTGTCGACCGTACTGTCAGTGGATTCACGGTTTCAGGCTTGAGTGGCTTAGATCCGCAGAAGCCGTATCTATTTATTAGCAATCACCGCGATATCGCCTTGGATCCCGCATTTATCAACTATGCGCTCTATCACAATGACCACGATACTGTGCGTATTGCGATTGGAGACAATTTACTGACCAAAACTTATGTATCAGACTTAATGCGCATTAATAAGAGTTTTATCGTTAAGCGTTCCGAGAAAGGTCCTCGACAGATATTGGCCGCCTATAAGCTTTTGTCGCGTTATATCCGTCATTCGATTGAAGAGGATAACAATCCGATATGGATTGCTCAGAGGGAAGGGCGTGCAAAAGACGGTGTCGACAGGACTGAGCCGGCGATTATTAAAATGATTGCAATGAGCCAACATAAAAAAACGGAGTCGTTTTCACAGTTTATCAATAAATTGCATATTGTCCCGGTAGCTATTTCCTATGAGCTTGACCCCTGTGACGGAGCAAAGGCTAAAGAGTTGTATGAAAAATCGGAATTTGGGAGTTATGAGAAATCTGAGAATGAGGATGTTGAGAGTATTGCGAAAGGGATAGCCGGAACAAAGGGGCATGTCCATGTTTCGTTTGGCACACCAATTTCTGGTGAATTTGAAGATGCTGAGCAAGTTGCTAATGCAATCGATCGTCAAATAGTTGGGAGTTATGTTTTGCACCCAAGTAATTTCATCGCTTATAAAATGCTGCACGGAGAATATCCCGCAGGTGTTTACTCCGCTCAAGGTCTTGATTTCAATATTGACGAATTGGCAGTCGTCGAACGTGATTTCTCTCGCCGTATTGCTGCTTTGCCAGAGTCGCATCAAAAATTCGCCCTAGGTATTTACGCAAATACTATTGATAGTAAGAGCAAACTTGCGTCATAAGGCTTGAGTCGTAGGCGGTACCCAGTCCAGCATAGTTACCTTTTTATCCCTACCTAGTGCCCATCCAGAAATAGGTGTTTTCCCAAGCTGTCATTGCGTATATGGACTCCCCCGTATTTGCAAGACCAACGTGAAAACAGATTGAAAGATGCGAGCGTATATACG
>ENA-OSET01001681-OSET01001681.1-sediment-metagenome-genome-assembly--contig:-NODE-1681-length-22676-cov-15.566751_pt1 | contig 22676 bp, 15 predicted proteins | sample MGYA00237882_ERZ534229 | MGnify/ENA primary metagenome ERZ534229 (study PRJEB26408, sample SAMN06266212) | sediment metagenome | isolation source: Hudson Canyon methane seep mesocosm | place... | reverse complement strand
TTCAGTCCACGCAAATAGTCACGCTTACCTGTTACCGCACCTTCAGTAAGTACTCGCGTAGTTTCCTGGAATGATGCAGCAGATATGAATGATTCTGTAGCCAGCGAAGCCTTAGTTATACCAAGTAACATACGCTCGGTACGTGCAGGCATTTTGCCGTCTGCTTCTGCTTTTTCATTCTCTTCAATAGACTTAACATACTCTACCTGATCACCTTTAATAAGGTCAGTATCGCCAGAGTCATGGATATCCACTTTACGCAGCATCTGCCTAACAATAACTTCAATATGCTTATCGTTAATGATTACGCCCTGCAATCGGTAAACATCTTGTATCTCATTGGTTATGTATCGTGTCAGCTCAACAACACCAAGAAGTCGCAAGATATCATGCGGGTTAGATGGACCATCAGATACCACCTCACCTTTCTCTACCTGCTCACCTTCAAATACGTTCATCTGACGATGCTTATGGATTAAGACCTCATAAACATCACTTCCATCTATTGGAGTGATTACTAAACGTTTCTTACCTTTGGTTTCCTTACCAAAACTCACCACTCCACTGATTTCAGCAAGAATAGAAGGCTCTTTAGGCTTACGCGCTTCAAATAAGTCAGCAACTCTTGGCAGACCACCGGTGATATCTCGAGTTTTCGAAGATTCTTGTGGGATTCGGGCAATAATATCACCCTTATCAACAGTTCCACCATCACGATGGCTTAGTAAAGCGTTAGGCGGCATGAAATATTGCGCTGGAGCATCATTAATAGGAAGCTTCAACTCATTTCCATCTGCATCGACCAACTGTATCATTGGACGAATATCTTTACCCGCTGCCGGGCGGTCTTTAGCATCAAGTACCTGTACGCTTGAGAGACCTGTTAGCTCGTCGGTTTGGGTCTTAATTGTAATACCCTCTTCCATGCCAACAAACTTAACAAAACCTTCTATTTCAGTAATAATTGGGTGCGTATGCGGATCCCACTTTGCAACAATTGAACCCGCTTCAACCTGTTCACCATCTTTAGTAGTAATAACAGCACCATACGGAAGCTTATACCACTCTCTTTCACGACCATGATCATCAGCGATTGCAAGAGCAGATGAGCGTGAAGCAACTACTAAGTGACCATCTTTGCGCTCAATAGACTTCATATTGTGAAGCCTAACTTTACCACCATGCTTAACCTGAATACTATCAGCAGCAGACGACCTTGATGCAGCACCACCAATGTGGAACGTACGCATTGTTAACTGTGTACCAGGCTCACCGATTGACTGTGCAGCAATAACACCAACCGCTTCGCCGGCGTTAACTATATGGCCGCGAGCCAAATCACGCCCATAACAGTTCGAACACACACCATAACGAGTTTCACACGTAATAGCAGAGCGCACCCAAATCTCATCAACACCCGCTTCTTCGATTTTTTGAATCATCGCCTCGTCAAGGAAAGTGCCAATAGGTAAAACAGCATTTTCTTTATCACCAGGAGCAAAAACGTCTTGTGCAGTAACTCGACCTAGTACACGATCACCAAGAGGTACAACAACATCCCCTCCCTCAATCATAGGTGTCATCAACAGACCTTCTGCTGTTCCACAATCTTGTTCCGTAACAACCAAGTCTTGCGCAACATCAACCAAGCGACGAGTAAGGTAACCAGAGTTCGCAGTCTTAAGAGCCGTATCAGCCAAACCTTTACGTGCTCCGTGAGTCGATATGAAGTACTGAAGTACGTTCAAACCTTCCCGGAAGTTCGCCGTAATAGGTGTTTCGATGATAGAACCATCCGGCTTAGCCATTAGACCTCGCATTCCGGCTAACTGACGAATCTGAGCTGCAGAGCCTCGAGCACCGGAATCTGCCATCATATAAACAGAGTTAAATGAATCTTGATCTACTTCATTGCCGTCACGATCAACAACCGTCTCTTTACCCAGCGTATCCATCATGGCTTTAGCAACCTTATCGTTTGCTCGAGACCAGATATCAATTACTTTGTTGTATTTCTCACCCTGAGTTAGAAGACCCGAAGCAAATTGTGATTCGATTTCCTTAACTTCAGCGGTTGACGCATCAATGATTTCAACTTTTTCATCAGGAATAACAAAATCGTTAACACCAATCGACGCACCGGATAATGTTGCCTGACGGAAACCAAGATACATTAACTGATCTGCAAAAATAACAGATTCTTTTAGTCCACACTTACGATATGAGGTGTTAATTAATTTTGAAATCGCCTTCTTAGTCATGTTTTGGTTAACTAAGGAGTAAGGTAAGCCTTCAGGTAAAATATCAAATAGTAATGCTCGGCCGACCGTAGTATCTACAATAGAACGAACAATTGCTTTCTCACCCTGAGCATCAATTTCAACTTGCTCAACACGAATTTTCACTTTGGCTTGTAAGTGAACTTGGCCACCACTATAAGCACGATGAGCCTCTTTAATATCAGAGAACACCATCCCCTCACCCTTAACGTTAATCTTTTCTCTGGTCATATAATAAAGACCAAGAACAACGTCTTGTGAGGGAACAATAATTGGCTCACCATTAGCAGGCGAAAGAATATTGTTGGTAGACATCATCAGGGCACGCGCTTCTAACTGAGCTTCTAAGGTCAATGGCACGTGTACAGCCATCTGATCCCCATCAAAGTCAGCGTTGTATGCCGCACAAACTAGCGGATGCAACTGAATAGCTTTTCCTTCAATTAGCACAGGCTCAAATGCCTGAATACCCAAACGGTGAAGTGTTGGAGCACGGTTAAGCATTACCGGATGCTCACGAATAACTTCAGCTAAGATATCCCATACCTCAGCCGTCTCGCGCTCAACCATTTTCTTAGCCGCTTTAATCGTTGTAGCTAAGCCACGGTGTTCAAGCTTACTGAAAATAAATGGCTTAAATAGTTCAAGCGCCATCTTTTTAGGCAAACCACATTGGTGCAAGCGTAAGCTAGGACCAACAACGATTACCGAACGACCAGAGTAATCAACACGCTTACCTAGAAGGTTCTGACGGAATCGACCTTGCTTACCTTTGATCATATCTGCCAAAGATTTTAATGGACGCTTGTTCGAGCCTGTAATGGCTCGACCACGACGACCATTATCTAATAAGGCGTCAACAGCCTCCTGAAGCATACGCTTTTCATTGCGCACGATAATATCAGGCGCACTAAGCTCTAAAAGGCGCTTCAATCGGTTATTTCGGTTAATAACTCGACGGTATAAATCGTTAAGATCTGACGTTGCAAAACGACCACCATCCAACGGAACCAAAGGACGTAGATCTGGTGGAAGCACAGGCAATACTTTAAGCACCATCCACTCTGGGTTGTTTCCAGAGTTAAAGAATGCCTCAAGTAACTTCAGACGCTTTGAAAGCTTTTTGATTTTTGTTTCTGAGCTAGTCGCTGGAATCTCTTCTCTTAACTGAGAGATTTCACCTTCCAGATCAATACCTTTTAAAAGAGCCTGAACTGCCTCAGCACCCATTTTGGCATCAAATTCATCACCAAACTCTTCAAGTGCCTCGTAGTACTGCTCATCAGTCAGTAACTGACCCGCTTCAAGTGTTGTCATACCAGGGTCAATAACAATAAATGACTCAAAGTAAAGAACTCGCTCAATATCTCTCAAGGTCATATCAAGCAACATACCAATACGAGATGGTAATGACTTAAGGAACCAAATATGAGCCACAGGGCTAGCAAGTTCTATGTGCCCCATGCGGTCACGACGCACACTGGCAAGCGCAACTTCTACGCCACACTTCTCACAAATAACACCACGATGCTTAAGTCGCTTGTACTTACCACATAGGCATTCATAATCTTTTATAGGCCCAAAGATCTTGGCACAAAAAAGGCCGTCTCTTTCTGGCTTAAACGTACGATAGTTAATTGTTTCCGGCTTTTTAACTTCACCGTAAGACCATGAACGAATCATCTCTGGCGAGGCCAGACCAATGCGAATCGAATCAAATTCCTTATTGTGATTCTGGTTTTTAAGTAAATTTAATAAATCTTTCATCGGTTTCCGCTCCAAAAGGAGTTGGTTCTGGGCGAGCTTTACGCTCGCCTCCGCTAATATTAGGTTCTATCGATATTCTTTTCTATCTGGCTATCAACAGTTAATCGTTTTCAAGCTCAATATCGATACCCAATGAGCGAATTTCCTTAACCAATACGTTAAATGATTCCGGCATACCCGGCTCCATACGGTGATCGCCATCGACGATATTTTTGTACATCTTTGTTCGACCGTTAACATCATCAGACTTAACAGTTAGCATTTCCTGCAAGGTATAAGCCGCACCATATGCTTCCAGTGCCCATACTTCCATCTCCCCGAAACGCTGACCACCAAACTGAGCTTTACCACCCAATGGCTGCTGCGTAACAAGACTGTAAGACCCTGTTGAACGAGCATGCATTTTGTCGTCAACCAAGTGGTTCAACTTCAACATATACATGTAGCCGACAGTTACAGGACGGTCAAATTTATCACCACTTCTTCCATCGTATAATGTTGTTTGACCCGTATCGCTCAGACCAGCCAAACGAAGTAGCTCTTTAATTTCAGATTCTTTAGCACCATCAAAAGCAGGTGTAGCCATAGGCACACCATGACGAAGATTCTTCGCAAGCTCCATGATTTCAGCATCAGAAAATGTATCTAGAGCTTCCTTCTTAAAGGCTACATCATTATAGATCTTACCAAGGAATTCTCTAACTTCAGCTACATCACGCTGGGCCTTGATCATTCGATCAATATTAACACCTAACCCCTTAGCCGCCATACCCAAGTGCATTTCCAACACCTGACCAACGTTCATTCGAGACGGTACACCCAGTGGGTTTAAGACGATATCAACAGGCTCACCAAATTCGTCATGTGGCATATCTTCTACCGGCATAATAACCGAGATAACACCTTTGTTACCGTGTCGTCCAGCCATCTTATCACCAGGCTGAATGCGACGCTTAATAGCAACATAAACCTTTACTATCTTCAATACACCCGGCGCTAGATCATCACCCGTTTGAAGTTTGCGCTTCTTATCTTCAAAACGCTCTTCATGCTCAACCTTACGCTCTGCAAGCTGTGTTTCTGCTCGCTCGATAACCTCATTAAGGTCATCATCAATCATGCGAATATTGAACCATTCAGACAACATTAAGCTTTCAAGATATTCCGCTGTAAGCTTATCGCCCTTCTTAAGATTAGGCGCGCTTACAACCTCACCACCTAAAAGAGTCTCTGTTAGACGCTCATAAGTTGCTGTTTCTACGATGCGGTATTCATCTTTAAGATCTTTACGGAAAGTATTAAGTTGTGCATTTTCAATATCAAGTGAGCGCTGATCTTTCTCAACACCATCTCTGGTAAACACCTGAACATCAATAACCGTACCACGTGTACCGGTCGATACACGTAATGAAGTATCTTTCACATCCGATGCTTTTTCACCAAAGATTGCACGCAGTAATTTTTCTTCTGGTGTTAGCTGAGTTTCACCCTTTGGTGTTACTTTGCCAACAAGAATATCACCTGCACCAACCTCAGCACCTATGTACACCACACCAGATTCATCCAACTTAGCTAGCGCACTCTCACCAACATTTGGAATATCCGCAGATATCTCCTCGCTGCCAAGTTTAGTATCACGAGCAACACAAGTAAGCTCTTGTATGTGAATTGTAGTAAAGCGATCCTCTTTAACTACACGCTCTGAAACAAGAATGGAATCCTCAAAGTTGTAACCATTCCACGGCATAAATGCGATACGCATATTCTGCCCAAGCGCCAACTCACCCATATCTATAGAGGGCCCATCAGCCAGGATATCGCCACACTTAATCTGATCACCGCCCTTAACCAAAGGCTTTTGATTGATACAAGTATTCTGGTTTGATCGAGTGTACTTAGTGAGACTATAAATATCGACACCTGCATCACCAGCATCAACCTCATCATTGTTTGCTCTCACAACAATTCTTGAAGCATCTACACTTTCGATGACTCCGCCACGCTTAGCAACAACACACACACCTGAATCTTGTGCAACTATTCGCTCAAGGCCCGTTCCTACAAAAGGCTTCTCAGCTTTTAAAGTAGGCACTGCCTGACGCTGCATGTTTGATCCCATCAATGCACGGTTTGCATCATCATGCTCCAAGAATGGAATAAGCGATGCAGCTACCGATACAACCTGGCGAGGCGACACATCCATATAATTCACGCGTTCAGGAGGCATAACAGTAAATTCGTTCTTGTGACGAACGGTTACCAACTCTTCAACCAGAGCCTTAGACTCATCAAGAACAGCGCTCGCCTGTGCGATAACATAAGTACTTTCTTCAATAGCAGAAAGGTATTCAATTTCATCAGTTACAATGCCATCAACAACTTTTCGGTAAGGACTTTCCAAGAACCCAAATGAATTGGTTCTTGCATACGTTGCTAATGAATTGATCAAACCAATGTTTGGCCCTTCAGGTGTCTCGATAGGACAAACACGACCATAATGCGTTGGATGTACGTCACGAACCTCAAAGCCTGCACGTTCACGGGTTAAACCACCTGGGCCTAATGCCGAAACTCGTCGCTTGTGAGTAACCTCTGACAACGGGTTGTTCTGGTCCATAAACTGAGAAAGCTGACTAGAACCAAAAAATTCTTTAACTGCAGCTGCAACTGGCTTGGCGTTAATAAGATCCTGAGGCATAAGACCATCAGATTCAGCCATACTTAGACGATCACGCACAGCTCGCTCTACACGAACAAGCCCTACACGGAACTGGTTTTCCGCCATCTCACCAACAGATCGTATTCTACGGTTACCTAGGTGGTCGATATCATCAACCGTACCTTTACCGTTTCGAATATCAATCAATGTCTTCAGAACGTCGATAATATCTCCATTATCTAGCGTTCCACCACCTTCTTCGTTGTCACGACCAATACGACGATTAAACTTCATTCGGCCAACTGCCGACAAGTCATAACGCTCTTCTGTAAAGAACAAATTCTTGAATAAGTTCTCTGCAGATTCTTTTGTAGGCGGTTCACCCGGGCGCATCATTCTGTAGATCTCAACCAAGGCCTCTAACTGGCTTCTTGTAGGATCAACACGCAAGGTGTCTGAAATAAATGGACCACAATCAAGGTCATTAGTGTATAGAGTCTCAACATCTTTAACACCAGACTCTACAATTAACTGAAGTACTTCTTCGGTAATTTCAGTATTACACTCAACAACCAGCTCACCAGTTCTCTCATCAATAATATCTTTCGCAGCAACTTTGCCAGTAATATATTCAAAAGGAACTTCTAATTCGGTTATGCCGGCCTTTTCTAACTGTCTTATATGGCGAGCTGTAATTCGACGCCCCTCTTCAACAATAAGAGCACCTTCTTGATCTTTAATATCAAAGCTGGCGATATCGCCTCTTAGGCGTGAAGGAACAAGCTCAAGCGTACTACGCTCTTCCGAAACAGTATGTTTACTAGTTTCAAAGAACATATCAAGAATCTGCTGCGACTCATAACCAAGCGCTCGCATTAGGATAGATGCAGGTAATTTTCTACGGCGATCTATTCGAACAAATACAGCATCTTTTGGATCAAATTCGAAATCCAACCATGAACCACGGTAAGGAATTACACGCGCACTATAAAGCAACTTACCTGAAGAGTGCGTCTTCCCTTTATCATGATCGAAAAATACACCTGGAGAGCGGTGAAGCTGGGATACAATAACTCGCTCTGTACCATTAATAACGAATGTACCGTTATCAGTCATCAAAGGCATCTCGCCCATGTAGACTTCTTGCTCTTTAATATCTTTTATCGCTTTATTTGATGATTCTTTATCATAAATAATTAAACGAACTTTTACTCGTAATGGAGCTGCGTAGGTAACTCCACGCAACTGGCACTCTTTCACGTCAAATGCAGGCTCACCCAGACGGTAGCTTACATACTCAAGAGCTGCATTACCTGAGAAGCTGAGGATAGGGAAAACAGATTTAAATGCGGCATGCAGACCCTGATCTTCTCTAGCTCCGGGCTCTGCGCTTTTTTGTAAAAAGCCGCGATATGAATCCATCTGAATGGATAACAGGTAAGGCACATCCATCACGGTCGGCAATGTACCAAATTCTTTACGAATCCGTTTTTTCTCAGTATATGAGTAGGTCATTTTGTTCCCCAGCTTTATGACTAGACACCTACAGGCATCTCTTTTCGGTTTCATTCCGATAAGTTGAAACTGTCTTGCTGCGCCGCCTCAAATAAATTTAAGGGCCGGCAAATTCGGTATAGCTTATACAACGGAAAAAGGCCGACAATAAATATTGCCAGCCGATTCCGATTTAGCTTAAGCGCAAAAACTTTGCATCAAGTAATTACTTGATCTCAGCTGATGCACCAGCTTCTTCAAGCTGCTTCTTAGCTTCTTCTGCGTCGTCTTTGCTAACACCTTCTTTAACAGTAGATGGTGCGCCGTCAACCATAGCTTTAGCTTCCTTAAGGCCTAGACCTGTAAGAGCGCGAACCGCTTTGATTGCGTTAACTTTCTTTTCGCCAGCTGAAGTAAGAACAACGTCAAATTCAGTTTGCTCTTCTGCAGCAGCAGCGTCGCCGCCAGCAGCAGGTGCAGCTACAGCTACAGCAGCAGCAGCAGAAACACCAAACTTCTCTTCCATTGCTTCAACAAGCTCAACAACTTCCATTACGCTCATTTCAGCGATTGCATTTAAAATATCGTCTTTAGACAGAGCCATGACTCAGATCTCCTATAAATTAATAACTAGATAATTAGGCTGCTTCTTTCTTTTGATCGCGAACTGCTGCGACAACGCGCGTAACTTTCGACGGTACTTCGTTGAATGTACGCACAAGCTTTGTAATAGGCGCTTGAATAACACTTGCCAACATACCCAACGCTTGATCGCGAGTAGGAAGTTTAGCTAAGCGATCAATTTGATCGGCACCTAACAGTTCACCACCAACAGAGAGTGCTTTGATTTCGAATTCTTTGTTCTCTTTTGCAAAATCTTTTAGCAGTCTTGCGGCTGCACCCGGATCTTCCATAGAGAACGCAAGGATTGTTGGACCAACCAACACATCTTTAATACATTCGAATTCAGTCCCGTCAACAGCACGCTTAGCAAGAGTGTTACGAACAACTCTTAAGTAAACGCCACCTTCACGAGCCTGCTTACGCAATATCGTCATATCGGTAGCGGTAACACCACGATAATCAGCTAATACTGCAGACAAAGCACCACCGGCTGCCTCGTTGACCTCGGCGACTATCGCCTTTTTGTCTTCGAGTCCAATTGCCACTGGATTTCTCCTTCACACGCTGACAAAAGTCAGCAATTTAAATATGTCCGGCCTTTCCTACGAAAAACCAGACAACCGTACGGTGAAAGCACTCAAAGAGTATGGTCACACCGTCTGCGCAGGTTATTAAGCCTAAAATACTTTATTAAAGTATTTTGACCCCTGCGGTCTTTGACAGTCTTGGCTCTAGCCCAGACTACAAAGTTTTTTTAACTCAGCCTTAAACAGAAACTGAGCTTTGATCAATAACTAAACCAGGACCCATCGTAGAAGAAACTACTATTTTCTTCATGAATACGCCTTTTGCTGCTGCTGGCTTAGCTTTTTTCAAATCTGTTAGTAATGCTTCAAGGTTCTGCTTAATTGCATCTGCCGTGAAATCAACTTTACCTAATGGGCTATGGATGATGCCATTTTTATCAGTACGGTATCGAACCTGGCCTGCTTTTGCATTCTTAACTGCAGTCGCCACATCAGGTGTAACTGTTCCAACTTTAGGGTTAGGCATAAGACCACGAGGCCCTAGAATCTGACCTAACATACCCACAACACGCATAGCATCAGGGCTGGCAATAACCACATCAAAGTCAAGATTTCCAGCTTTAACTTCTGCAGCCAGATCATCCATTCCTACAACGTCTGCACCTGCAGCTTTTGCTTTTTCAGCATTTTCACCTTGAGTGAATACTGCAACACGCACATCTTTACCTGTGCCATTTGGCAGCACAGTAGATCCACGAACTACCTGATCAGATTTACGTGCATCAATACCAAGATTGACAGCTACATCAATAGACTCTTTAAATTTGATCTGAGAAGATAACTCAGATAAAACAGCCACAGCTTCTTCAATAGAGTAAGCCTTTCCTGCTTCAATCTTTTCAGCAGTTAGTTTTTGACGCTTAGTTAACTTAGCCACTTACAGACCCTCCACATTCAGACCCATACTTCGGGCTGTACCTGCAATAATTCTTACTGCTGCATCTAAATTACCTGCATTTAAGTCAGGCTCTTTAGTTTGCGCAATCTCTTCAAGTTGAGCGCGAGTAACCGTACCCACTTTCTCAGTATTTGGTCGACCACTTCCACTCTTAATACCAGCCGCTTTTTTAAGCAGAATAGCTGCAGGTGGAGTCTTCATGATAAAAGTAAAACTTCTATCAGCATAAACAGTAATTACCACAGGAACCGGCAAGCCAGCTTCCACATTCTGAGTCTTGGCATTAAACGCCTTACAGAACTCCATGATATTTACGCCGTGCTGACCCAATGCAGGACCAACTGGTGGACTTGGATTCGCCTTACCAGCAGCAACTTGAAGCTTAATATATGCTTCTACTTTCTTCGCCATACTTCCTCCTAACGGGTTCCAACGCGCTTAAGCTCCCCGCCGAGACACAAAAAGCCCGCCCTGCGAACAGGACGAGCACCATATACATTTTATCTTTTAGTCTTTTTCGACTTGACTAAACGCCAACTCTACAGGAGTCGAACGACCAAAAATCAAGACCGCAACTTTAACTCGACTCTTCTCGTAATCAACCTCTTCCACAACACCATTAAAGTCTGCAAAAGGCCCATCAATAACACGAACAATCTCGCCAGGCTCAAACAAGGTCTTAGGCTTAGGCTTCTCAGCACCAGTCTCAACCCGCTGAAGAATTGCCAAGGCTTCTTTTTCAGTTATCGGTGCAGGCTTATCTTTGGTACCACCAATAAACCCTAAAACTCTTGATGTAGACTTAACCAAATGCCAAGTCTCATCATTCATTTCCATTTGAACCAGAACATAACCAGGATAAAACTTGCGTTCACTTCTACGCTTTTTCCCGTCACGCATCTCTACAACTTCTTCAGTCGGCACTAAAATCTCACCAAACTGATCTTCCAAATCTTTAAGAGCCATCTGCTCTTTTAGCGAGTTCATAACTCGCTTCTCATACCCAGAATAGGCATGGACCACATACCAACGCTTAGACATTCGCAGCCCCTTACCTTAAATTAATCCAGACACAAGCCAACTAACAGTAGAATCCAACCCCCAAAGCATTAACGCTACAACCAAAACAAAAACAATTACAATCATCGTTGTTTGCGTTAACTCCTGGCGAGTAGGCCATACCACCTTCCTTATTTCCGACTTAGCATCTTTCAGTAACGCCGAAAACTTTTTACCTTTCACTGTCTGCAAAGCCATAAAGCCCGCAACACCAGCCAACACTAATAGAGCTATAACTCTATAAAGCAAAGACTCAGCAGAAAAATAAAGATTACCCGTCACCCCAACTGCAACAAGTAAAACAACAAACACCCATTTTACACTGTCAAAGCGACCATCTACTGCTTCTATTTTCGAACTCATCTTCACTTACCCTACCGCTATTAAATAGTGGCAGGCCAGGAGGGAATCGAACCCCCAACCTGCGGTTTTGGAGACCGCTGCTCTGCCAATTGAGCCACTGGCCTAAAACTTTCATCCTGCTTGCAACATCACCATTGCAGCACAGTCATTTCATTACAAATAGAATTTTCCAAACTTAAACTGGAGCTCATAACCGGAATTGAACCGGTGACCTCCACCTTACCAAGGTGGCGCTCTACCGACTGAGCTATATGAGCAACACCTAGAATTTGGAGCGGGTGGTGGGAATCGAACCCACGTCATCAGCTTGGAAGGCTGAGGTAATAGCCATTATACGACACCCGCAAAATGGTGGAGGGGGGTGGATTCGAACCACCGAAGCTTTCGCGTCAGATTTACAGTCTGATCCCTTTAGCCACTCGGGAACCCCTCCATATAGACTCGACTTGCGAGACCTACACTTCCACAAAACACAAAATGGAGCTGGCGGACGGAATCGAACCCCCGACCTGCGCATTACAAGTGCGCTGCTCTACCATCTGAGCTACGCCAGCCCTGTGCCGTGTTTTGCGAGGCCGCTATACTAAGGTAACTATTTTACAGATGCAACACTTTTACAGAATATTTGTCGCTTTTCGAAGGACATTTCTGATTTATTTATAATTTTTGACACTTTAACATCTAATCCTTCAGTATATTCCTCCATTACAGCCACCCAATATTCAAAATCTTTTTTCCCCAATTCAGTGACTTTGACATCATACCCCTGATTCCTACGACGCTCCGCCATCCGTCGAGCTGAGTCTATATTTTCAAATACCCCCAACGAAATCCCATTAGCAAGCTCGCCCTGAGTAATCAAATAACTATCAACCTTTGCAGATTGCAGTTTTTTTAGTTTATTAAGTGCAGCTTTACGGCTATCAAATGGTGAAAGATACACCCAATAATTAGGTGCCTTGGCTAGAGTCTGGGTAACTAGCTCGACCTTAACGTCCGCCACCTTAAAAATTTCAAGCAATCGAGAAGCCTTTTCCTCAACCTCAAGCGGCCCTAACAGAAGACATAAACGATCAACCTCTGACCGATTATCAGAGACAACATCAACACCATGCAACGCTGCCTCACCTCTTAATAAAGTTAAACGCTCACCTCCATCAACAACTTGATAAGGCTTATCAAGAATCTCACGTTTATCCGCCTTAGACGACCACTCAATAGCTGCAAAAAGTGAATTCAATAGCAACAAAGTTAAAAATATCCAACGCACCACTCACCTCAACTATTATTTGTCTTCATGCTTTCTTCACTCACTAATGCCAATCCGTCCAAAACCAAGTCAGGAATCAACTCCACACCATCGCACAATGCCGCAACCAGCCCTGCATCTCCACCCGTCACAAATAATCGATCTATTCCTTCTTTTAACTGCCGTCGCTTCAGCTGATCAAATATAGAAAAAATCATATAATTAATTCCATTCTCTACACACTCTGTAGTATTTCTTCCATACATCACACTTTTAGCACCAAGACTCTCAAACTGCACTTTTTTCGTACCAGTAATTAGACTATTTTTCATTAGCCTTATCCCTGGCAATATATACCCCCCCTCATGGAAACCCGCACTATTAATTACATCAACAGTAATAGCACTCCCACAATCAACAACGCAACATGACCCTCCATATTTAAAATAGCCCGCAACCAATGCAAGCCACCGGTCTACTCCCATTTGCCCTGGAGAGCTGTAAGCACAACTCACACCTTCAAAAAATGACTGCGTACGTGCAACAAATGGAGTTATATCCGACCTAAAGCTCTTCAACACGGAAAGTAATTGAACTTCAACCTCCACTGAGGCCACACTAGCCAGGGCTATAGTCTTCACCCGGCTCCATAAAGTAAAATCAGCTAAACACCCTTCGGCACCAGTAGCACTCCCCCCCCTAGCAACAACCACTCCAGACTCAACAGCTCGCCACTTAAGAAAGGTATTCCCTACATCAATTTGCAGATTCATCTGATCTAACACTCACCTCACCAGCATTAATAGTTCTTAAATTTCCATCAACATTCATTAATAGTCGCCCCCTCTCATCAACCCCCTCGCAAACTCCCCGGAGATCGCTACCGACAACCATAACAGCCTTTTGAAACAAAGCATCAAATTTTTTCCACTCAGCAAGCAAGCCCTTAAAGCCACATACCTTATAAAGCTCAATCGTGGAAATTATACTTTCGATTAACAGCCCCCCCCACTCACTTCTTGATATCTGCCGCTCACCCAACAAAGAAGCGGTAGACACCCAAGCCTGATCAATTTCAACCCCTTCAGACTCTGACATCAATACATTTAAACCAAGGCCGGCAACCACCTTCCAACCCTGCTCAGCCTCGCCTTTAAGCTCGACCAAAATTCCGGCTAATTTTTTTCCATCAACCAAGATATCATTGGGCCACTTCAACCCAACCCCCTTAACCCCCCGGTCTGACAAACACTTTGCAACGGCAACCCCTAAAGCCAAACTCAACCCGTCCAAAGAGTCAGCTCCCCCTTGAAGATTAAACGACAAACTCAGGTAAATGTTTCTTGCATAAGGGCTATGCCACACCCTACCTCGACGGCCACGACCAGCCGTTTGACGCTCCGCCATACAAACAGCATAATGATTGGGGTCGACACAACTGTTATCAGCCATTAAGTACGAGTTAGTAGACTCTATACTCTGCAATAAATAAAAGCTTTGAATTACCTGTGAGCGTCGCCCCAGCTGGGTCAACATCTTATCTCGATTCAACAAATCAAGCCCCCCAGAAATACGATAGCCCTTACCCTTCGTCACTTCCAGAAAAACACCAAATTCTTCAAGCTTGCTTAATGCCTTCCAGATAGCAGTCCGACTGACACCAAGATCATTACCTAGCTCCACACCTGAATGATATTCACCATCAGCCAGGCAATTTAATAACGCCACCAAATCCATACTCAAAAACCCACTCAACAGTTATCAGGCAAGTATACAGTTTGACTAGCACAAAACAAAAAAGCCCATCCGAATAGGGATGGGCTTTAAGTTAAATAAATACTAAAAATAGATTTTACGGTATTGGCGTTGCCGTTAGATTACTTCTCATATCCACATTTTGAAATTTCATACCATACAATAGGGTGGATGGCTGTGCAGCATTTGCATGGTTCATCTGAACACTACCAATCGACAACTCTTTAAAGCTAGTTCTTGCATTAACCGCAAAACCCAATGGTCGATCACCCACTAGTGACGGCGTAGCATTCATATCAGCCTTAGTAACATACCGATACCCTTCCGGCTGAGTATCATCCATTATTTTTTCTGAACCCTTTTCACCGTACACACCTTTTGAGTCCGTACCTGTCGTCTTCTTAACAACCTTTGTCTGATATATATCAATAGCGATATCATTCTGTACGCCATAGGTATTATTAATACCATCACCATCATTAGTAGTAATATTATCAAAAACTAATTGCATTGCTGCACTTGACGTGGAGCCAGCTCTAGACTCCCAAGTAAAGCTATTTCTTTTTGTTTCGCTCACTGCTTCAGCCAGAATATTCTTCAAGCTAACCGTAATACCCTCGTTACCCCTTTCTTCCCATATACCGCCTGCAGAGGTACACCCTGCTGCATCAGTAGCATTACCACCAACACAAATATCACCAGACCCACCAGCCTTAATTACCATAGAGGAACCAGTTTCGTACCTTTTGACTATAAAGCGCCCAAAACTTTTACCCGTAGCCTTGTCACCCAACCGTAGATCAGAAATATCCATCACACTCCAAGATTCAGCCTCAACAATTGCTAAGCCTTCATCAGTGACATCAACAGTCATGTTTCGCTTATGGATATCATAGTCAAGCCCTGACGCCCAAATACCTTGACCATTCTCATCCATCATTAGAGCAGCACGACCATTTGTAATATGGATATCAGAATTAATAGTTAAGCCTGAGCCTGTCGCCCCTCCAGTACCTATTGTCATATGACCATCAACAGTAAAGTCGTACGAAGGAAAAACCCCCAAAGCCAACAATAACTCTGAACCACCTTGCACGTCTTTACTCTTCAACGAACCATCATTTTTTCCTACTCGCAAGCCGTCCATCTTATAGCCGCCAGTAAAATTTTCGAAACCTATTCTTAAACCATCAAAAAACTCAGTTCCATTTAGGTTTTCTGCTTTAGTTACATTTAAAGTCAAATCACCCTTACCCCAAGACTGCAAGCCACTTAGCATGATTGCATTTCCGTCTTCGGTATACGTTATATTTGAGACGTTTTCATGAAGAACACTACCGTCATTATAGTCTTCAACCAAACTCCACTCCGCATTAATTCTCAAGCCCTGCTCACCAGCATCAGCATGACCACCTGCCTGAACATAAAATACGTTAGTGTAGTCGACACCATCTACGTTTTGGTTTGCGAAAAGAAGGTTGGCATCAAAACTACCTACACTCTTTAGATATGCAGGCCCATCGGCTAACGCATTGCCTGCAAGATAATCAGAAATTCGCGCTTTGGTCTCGCCCAGCACCACCTTATCAATATGTAAAGCCACATCTAACTTATCAAACGCAATAGCAAGCCCAAGCTCTCCATCATCATCTTGCGCGACATCAAGGGTAAGATTATCAATATTATAATGGCCACTCATATCAAGAAACCCTAACCATTTGCCATCATCGCCCCAAGCAAAATCGTAATCATGAATAGTATTTTGAATATCAAGCGTAATTCCTTCAGTTCCTACTCGACCACCACCTCTTAATTTAATATTACTAGACTTGTCATACTGCCCCCAGAGCGCGCCGCCACTTGCGGCAGCGTTGCTGCTATGCCGAATAGCTCCCACACTGTATTCACCAGTATAATGATCTAAATTGATATCAAGATAATTACCGTTGGCGTCTGTTGCAATATCCAAAGTCATTATTGCTTGAAAGGTTGAATCAATATCATCTAACCAGAATCTATTACCCTGAGTCACATAGCCGAACGCACCATCAGTCATGGTATAACTTGACTCAAAGGTGTAACCATCCGCGCTTAAAGCACCACCCGACTTTATATTCAGATTACCTACTAATTGAGAGTCCCAAAAAAAGCCACCACCACTTGGGCCCGCCATATTACCAGCCTCGGTCCCGAGACGGATATCAGAAAACTCAAAACGAGTAGGCGAGATGTCATAGCCAATATTTAGACTGCCATCAGCCTCAATATCGACTACATACTGCATTTTGGCAGGATCACTAGTACTCACCCCATGATCAGCAGGAGCCTCAGAGATTTTCACACCCTGTATCGCTATTCCAGCTCCATCATCAAAATAAGCAATCTCACCAGCCTCAAAGTGTAAGCCAACATCAAGTGTGATTCCGCTTTGACCACTAATCCCGGACATCACCCCATCATTTAACATTGTTAATTCAGCAAATGCGGTTTGAGTAAATAAAGCAGAAGATAAGCTTAACAATAGCGCCTTTTTATTCATAACCATATCCCCTAGTTACTCCCCGTTGGGAAAACAAGAAGATTCCCCTGCATAGTTATATCGCCATCTATCTCAACCGTATAAATGTCCGTTTGCTGAAAACCAGCATCAGACGGGCGAGCAGTACTACTAGTTGCATAAGTATATTGAAACTTATCAACCTTAATCTGATCAGGCAAACCGATTTCAAGTACTTGACGGTTGAATTTGGCACCATCCCCACCAAAACCAGAATTTATATCTCTAACCTTGAGAGTTAAGCCCTGAAAAGAAAAGCTACCTTTCATATCATCCAGCACAAACCAACCGCCATTTTGCTTAGTCTGAAATGCTAATCGAGCACCACAACGCTTACTATCAGTACAATCACCAAAATAGGCATTTTGAATAGGGCCACCATTTTCGTTTAAGGCTATTTCACCAGATAAGTAAACACCCGCCTGCCCGGAAATAACTGACATTTCTTCGTCATTTATAGAAGATAACTCAGCCATAACAGGAAAAGAAAAGGAAAACGACAGCAAAGAAAGCAGCAATATATTTATTCTAAACTTACTAACCTTTAACATAATCTGACACCTTCCTTTATAGGTCATGGCTAGACATTTTAAGGTACTGAATTGTCATACCTTCAATTTTTGCTGAACCAAAATTCTGGCCAGACCCCGAGATATCTCCAATGTGCATCGCACCAATTCTCAAATTACTTTTGAAATCAGGGTTTGTATAGTAGCCGTTAAAGAAGTCCCACGCACCTTCACAGCTTGTATCCCCATTACAACCTGACCGCAAACCATTGGAAGGTAAGTTTGCCATGTAACCTTTTTGATCCGCGTAATCTTTTATACTGGCAATTTCAAAAACAAAATTTCCTGGCTGAATTGTCCCATCCTGAGCCTCAGTAACACCAATAGACATAGGCTGGAACTGGTTACCTAACACAAGCTCCAGCTCAAAGTTTTTCATATATATAGTATTGCCACAAGACTGGCCAGAGGCATCACAAGAGCTAATTGAAAGTTCAGGGGTATAAAAATTTAAACGGTATTCACCAACCAACTGATTTTTATTGTCATCCCCCCACAAGCGAAGGTAACTTCCGTCAAAAACCGCGCTTTTAGCATTGATACTTAAGCTATCGGGGGCATTAGTTCCTACTTGAACCTGTAATTTCAATCCGATATCTGGTCGCTCACCAATTATCACCTCACCAGAAGTGGCATCAGTCCCGGCCGGACGACTTGAACAAGCTCCAGAATTTACAGCAGCCGATGCATTTACACAGTCATAACCTGTTCCTGCCGCCACTTTTTTAGGTGCTGCGAACTGCAATATTGCTTTATCATCAAGCCCTATATCATTACCATCAAGCAATTCAATTTCGTATGGATTGACTAATCTACCAAGATTTACAGGATTAAGTGTCTCCCCATAATTACTACCCGCATTTGCTATATAAAGCTGGGAAACAGTGATATCTACATCTTCACCTTTCGTACTTTTGATGCCAGATATTTTAAACGACTGGCCATTTGATGCATCTGTGACGGCATTAAAAACAAAATCTTCAAACACCATTCCAATGCCGGCACCATCGACACTTGACAATTCATTATCTGACAAAGAGGCGAGCTCCGCCTTAGCTGCACTGCACACAAAAAATGCAGATACAGAACCAATTGTGACTAGCCTTTTAATCTTGCCACTTAGCATACCAACCCCTTTATCAATTAAAATAATCCTTTACCTCTATCAATATATTCCGTTCTCATACCTTCGACTCCATGCAGAGCTTCAGCCATATTTACAGTAACACTGCCATTCGGAATATTAAAAAAAGCGCCCGATGTTGCTCTAACAAAATCCGCATTATTTGGATTTTGCTTCCTTACGTCCTGTAACCACTCTAAATCTTGCGTTTGAAATGAGATAAACATGCCCGTCGCAGAACCTGTTAAGTAACGATTTCCATTCTGTTCTTCAATAGTACCAATGGGAAAACTTTCAAACTGTGAGAGATTAAAGCATGCTTGCACACCCAAAACCTTGCAATCCTTCACATATATATTAATATCCCCGCCTGGACACCAAAAAAATGAGCAATTTGGGACATCGATCTCGCTCGAAGAAAACGATCCTAGCAAATTCTTTATAGACCAGCGAGTGAAACCACTTGCTCCACTCAACACAAACTTCTCATCATCAGCAATACCAATCATCGTTGACCGGATAGGGTCTAGATTGCCATCTTTATCTACCAATTTAGCCTGCGCTTCAATTGGGCTCCCTCCTTCCAGCAACGGAGTAAGCAGTACTAGCAACTGATCAGCAAAATTCCCCTCTGAGGTAGCCGCTTTCATCCCCTCCCCCTCATCACGTATATCTACATCGATATTACCTGTGAGCGCCTCAATATTACCAGAGAGCATTCCTTTTGCTTCACCAAATCCAATCCGAACACCTGTCATTTGCTTTGAGTTTTCATCGTAAGCAAACTCAATAAATGGATCCACTATTTTGAACGGGACAATTTCACCATTCTGATAACCAGAACCATCATCCTTTACTGGGCGAGCCGCATTAGGATTTCGATCATAATATGAGGAGTCATAAATTTGTCCCAATGAGAAGTTGCTTGCCATCACATCCGCAGGCTTTTGCTCTCCATATGGATCATCTCGCTCATATCGACCCAACTCCATATACTCAATATTAGTTTGGATATCTATATCCATCCCCATATTAATGCGCGTATAAGATGTATTATTTGTTGCGTCCGGGTGATAACTTTTATCAATAGACATGTACGCTTGCCCAACCACGTTGGACAACTCAGAATCTTCTATTGGCTTAAGTTCTGCGGAGGCTCCTGCCGCCGCAAAAATACATCCGAAACCAATAACTCTACTCAAACGGCTTACTACATTTTTTCTTATTTTAACTCTAGACGTTGAACTTGCCATCCTAGCTTTCCTTATTCGTTAAAGCGCCAACACCTACTTAAGACATTTCGCTCTATTTTAAAGTATGGAAACTTATAGTTTTGTACCAATAAGTGCATTCTAGCCACTATTCCGCTTAGTAACATGAACAAACCCATACTTCCGTACCATTTGTGTTTTTTTTTATGATTCTCGCTAACCACGTCTCATTTTTAGATTAAAAAACATACAGCCCTTAAAAAAGCCCTCGACCTCTATCAACATATTCAGATCTAGCCCTTTCTATACCATTTAAGGAGCTAACAAAATCTACCTGCAAACCGCCCGTTGGGACATTAAAAAAGGCACCTTGTACCGCATCCGTATAATTAGACGATACATTTGATCCATTCACATCCTTCATCCACTCAAGATCCTTTGTCTGAAAGGATAAAAATAAACCATCCGCAGCGCCAATTGTGTTGCCAGCCTGATCTTTTTTAGCAATATGAAGGGAGTTAAACTGCTCCAATGGAAAACACACGCTAATACCTAAAAGAGCGCACTGATCAGCAGTAAAGTTTATACTTCCCAACCAGCCAAAATCTAGATTAAACGGAGAGCCATTCAGTATGCCAATAGACGTCGCTCTTGCTGTGTCTGCCTGACCTATATATGCACCACCTGAATGTATCAAGTTTGCATCCGTCCCCACTTTATTCCCTGAAATCAACCCTCCATGCGATACAATAACATTAGGCATCTGGTCATCACCATAACCAACACAAAAGGTGTTATACCAAGGACAACCGCCGTATCCTTGCTGCTTTAACGCTTCCTGAAGATTCCCAACTGTACCCTCAATGGCAACATCAACACTTCCAGTTAAACTCTGTATATCACCACTCAATAGACCTTGAGCTTTACCAAAACCTATGCGCGTACCTACAACCTGATCTCCCTCATAGGCAAACTCAATGAATGGGTCTTCAATTTTGAACGGGACAATATCGCCATCTTGATAGGTGATAAGCTGACCATTATCATCATAATGCTTAGGCCGAGGGACATTTGGATTATTTTGATGGTACTGCTCGTTATAAATATAACCTAACGACATATCGTTGATTATTATGTCCGCAGCTTGAGACTCAGCCAGACCTGTTTCACGATCAATCCGGTCATACCTCCCCAATTCAAGTGTATCAATATTTGTTTGAATATCGATATCCATTCCTAGGTTAAGCCTGGTATATGAGATATTGGAGTTGGATGGGTTTACAGTTTTATCTATTGAGAAAAATGCCTGACCAGTAATATCAGACATCTCGGAGTCATTAATAGGCTTTAATTCAGCACTAACACCAGCACTAAAGATAACTCCTCCCAATAAACTGGAGATTATACTTTTCTTATTTTTGAGAAGCCTACACCCAAACATAGAACACCTTCTTAATATGACTATTAAGACGATTGCAATCCGTTTCTATCGTCACTTAACCACAGAGCAAGGAAATTTGGCACTGTAGTACTTATTTATTTTTATTTAAGGTAATTCTACAGACCTAAACCAAAATAAATGAGAGCGTGTTCATACATTTGTACCATTTTTACTTTTTTACAACATTGCAGTAAGCCTTATAGCACTAAACTCTATTGGTACTAATGAACATAATTTTATTGTACAAAGCTTTTCGAAGAAATTGTGTTTAGAAATGTCCCGCTTTCGTAACTTTATATTTCACTTTCTTCCAGGCAATAAAAAACCCCGTTAGGATAACCTAACGGGGTTTCGTATTTAGATGCCTGACGATGACCTACTCTCACATGGGGATACCCCACACTACCATTGGCGCTGAACCGTTTCACGACTGAGTTCGGGATGGGATCAGGTGGTTCCAGTTCGCTATTGTCATCAGGCAAAACCTTGGTGATTTGTCTGGTCTTATTGTCTCATTCGACAGCCATTCAACTCACAACAATTCGGTCTTGCTTTGCTCTAACATTCAGTAAGTGTTTTAAAGTTAAGTTTTTCGCTTTTCAGCGTTAGATAACATTCGGATCATAATCATCATTATCCGATTAATATTTTATAGGGTTTGTCTTCTATACAACCAAAACCACTTGGGCGTTATATAGTCAAGCCTCACGGGCAATTAGTATTGGTTAGCTCAACGCCTCACAGCGCTTACACACCCAACCTATCAACCTCATAGTCTTTAAGGGCCCTTTAGGGAGCTCGAAGCTCCAGGGAAATCTTATCTTGAAGGAGGCTTCCCGCTTAGATGCTTTCAGCGGTTATCCTGTCCGAACATAGCTACCGGGCAATGCTACTGGCGTAACAACCCGAACACCAGAGGTTCGTTCACTCCGGTCCTCTCGTACTAGGAGCAACTCTTCTCAAATTTCCAACGTCCACGGCAGATAGGGACCGAACTGTCTCACGACGTTCTAAACCCAGCTCGCGTACCACTTTAAATGG
>ENA-OSET01001680-OSET01001680.1-sediment-metagenome-genome-assembly--contig:-NODE-1680-length-22694-cov-4.634965_pt1 | contig 22694 bp, 21 predicted proteins | sample MGYA00237882_ERZ534229 | MGnify/ENA primary metagenome ERZ534229 (study PRJEB26408, sample SAMN06266212) | sediment metagenome | isolation source: Hudson Canyon methane seep mesocosm | place... | reverse complement strand
TAGAAGACCTTTTGATCTTCTGGGTTGCTGTGAGCTCGCCGTCCTCGTGGTCCAGTTCCTTGGGAATCATCCGGAACTCCCGGATCGACTCCACCCGGGCGAACTTCTCGTTGGTCTCGTTCACCACGCCCTGGATTAGCTCCAGGACCTCGGGCTTCTCGGAGAGGTCCCGGTAGGTGGTGTAGGGAATGTTCCTTCGCAGGGCCCAGTCGCCCACGGTGTCCAGTTCGATCCCGATAAGCGCCGAGAGGAACTTCCGACGGTCGCCTATGACCATGGCCTCCTTGACGTACAACGAGGTCTTGAGGCTGTTCTCGATCTCCGACGGAGAGATGTTCTTTCCACCCGCCGTGATGATGATGTCCTTGATGCGGTCGATGATTCGCACGTGGCTGCCGCCTACCCATTCGCCCACGTCGCCGGTCATCAACCAGCCGTCCTCGGTGAACGTCGCGGCCGTCTGCTCAGGACGGTTCCAGTAGCCGGCGAAGACGCCTGGGTGCTTCGTCTGGATCTCCCCGGTCTCATCATCCAGACGGAAGCCGATGTCCGGATACGGCTCGCCGACGGTGCCGGGCCGCATCCGACCCGGGAAGTTCCCGGTGGCCACGGCGGAGTTCTCGGTCATGCCGTACAACTCGTAGACAGGCACCCCGATGCCGGTGAAGAACTCCAGTACCTCGGGGGCAATGGGCGCCGCACCCGATCCGGCGTGCCAGCAGCGTCTTAACCCGAGGCGCTCCTGGAGGGCCCGGAACACCAGGGGGTAGCCGATCAGGTTCAGGAGTCGGCTCTTCGGGGTGTGGAAGCCACCATTGGCCACCTTCTCCCGGCCGATCAGGGTGGCCAGATGAAGGCTAAACCGCAGCCAGAGCCGCTTGAAGGGCGAGGAGTCGCTGCCCTTGATAAGCACCGTGGCGTGGAGCTTCTCCCAGATGCGGGGCACGGCAAAGAACAGGGTGGGCTGGACCTCGCGCAGGTTCACCGTGACCGTCTCGATCGACTCGGCGAAATTGAGGCAGAGACCACAGGAAACCATGTGCCAGGTGGAGAAAATGCGCTCCGCCACGTGGCACAGCGGCAGGTAGGTGACCACGAGATCGTCGGCCGTGGGTACACGCTTTCCCCTCAGCCCGTTCTCGCCCATGATCCGCGTGATTGAGAACTCCGTGTTGGCGTTGGTGAGCATGGCCCCCTTGGGTGGGCCGGTGGTACCTGACGTGTACACCAGCGTCATCACGTCGTCGGGTCGGGCCTCGGCCATGCGGCCCACCACCGCATCGGGGTTCTCGGCCCGGTGCTGTCGACCTGCGACCAGGAAGTCCTCCCAGTCCATGAGCCGATCGTCGGGGTAAGAATGCACGCCCCTGGGCTCGCAGTAGATGATCCGACTGAGGTTCGGAACCGCTGCCGGATCGATCTCCAGGACCCGGTCGACCTGCTCCTGGTCCTCCGCGAGGTGGATCGTCGATCCACAGTCGGTCAGGAGGTACTCGACCTCGGCAGCGGGATTCGTCGGGTAGAAGCCGACGGTGATGCCACGCACCGCCACGGCTGCAAGGTCCAGTATGACCCACTCCGGGCGGTCCTCAGCCTGGATCGAGACGCGGTCGCCTACGCCGATGCCGAAGGCCAGGAGGCCGTGGGCCGCGTCCATGACCAGATCCCAGGTACGGGCCCAGGAGTACTCCTGCCAGATGCCGAAGTCCTTCTCCCGCATGGCGATGCGGCCCGGGTCGCTGGTTCCCCAGTCGCGGGCGAGGCTGGCGACGGTGACCGTCGGGGTCGGCGCATCCGTGGAGGAACGTTCCTCAACCACCAGTGTCATGTTCCAGTCCCCCCCTGTACCCACTGACCGGCCGTCGGAACCTAGACCGTCCCACCATGATCGTCTATTCGTAAATCGTCTGTAGGAGAACAAGTGACTGCCGACCGCCGGAACGTAGTTACCGCTTCCAGCCACATCGCAACTCGGACAGTGACGATTCGGTGACAACATGCGGGCCGCCAGATCCACAGGGGCCCGTCTCGGGCGGTGGGTAGGGTCGCCGTCGTGACCCCGGAAGCCGAAGTGCAATCCGATGACCCGGTGGTCCTGACCGTCGGGCGACTCGGGAAACTCCTGAAAGAGGGATTGTCAGCCCTCTTCCCCGGCGACCTGTGGATCGAGGGCCAGGTGTCCAGCTTCCACGATGCCCGATCGGGCCACGCCTACTTCGACCTGGTCGAGCCGTCAGACGAGCCGGGACGTGCCGTCGCCGCCAGGCTCAGCGTGGCGCTGTTCTCCAATGTCCGGGGGCGGGTGGACCGCACACTGTCCGAAGCGGGCGGGCTGGCCCTGGCCAACGACATGCAGGTCCGCATCCGGGCCCGGATCGACTTCTACCCGCCCAGTGGTCGCCTGCAGCTCATCATGAACGGCGTCGACCCCGGGTTCACTCTCGGCCGCCTCGCCGCAGAACGCGAGCGCCTGCTCCACGCCCTGGCCGACGAGGGCCTGCTGAGGGCCAACCGGGCCAACCCCATTCCGGTGCCGCCGCTACGCGTCGGCCTGGTTACCAGCATCGGATCTGCCGCCCACGCCGACTTCAGCGAAGAATTCTCTCGTAGCGGATTCCCGTTCACGGTCCTGGAGCGCGACGCCAGGGTCCAGGGCGACGGATCGGCGATCGACCTGGCCGAGGCCCTGCACATGGTCGCCACCCACCGGCCGGACGTGATCGCCCTGGTCCGGGGTGGCGGTTCGGCCACCGATCTGGCGGCCTTCGACGCCGAGGTCCTGGCGCGGACCATCGCCACCCTGGACGTGGCCGTGGTGACCGGGATCGGACACGAGGTGGACCGCGCAGTCGCCGACGAGGTGGCCCATACCGCCTTCAAGACCCCAACCGCGTGTGCTGCCGCCATCGTCGGACAGGTGGCTGCCTTCGCCGACGCTGTCGCCGACCTGCAGGAGTCAATCGCGCAGCGCGCCGGCGCCAGCACCACCCGGGCAGCCGACCTGCTCGACGACCTGGCGCAGCGGACCGCCAGGTCGGCCACCGCCGTGCTGGACCGCCGGGCCGATCGACTCGACGACCTGGTCGGAAGACTGCGTCGCTCGCCGATGGCCACCCTGGACCGGCAGGCCGAACGACTTGCCGGGATCGCCGACAACCTCCGGGCGTTGGACCCGGCCAGGATCCTCGCCCGGGGATGGTCGATTACGCGCCTCGCTGACGGCACCCTCGTCAGGTCCGTGACCGACACGGCGGTCGGCGACACGCTGGTCACCCATGTGACCGGGGGTACGGTCACCAGCACCGTCGACGGGACGGAACCGGCAGGCCGCGAGGAGGCGCCGTGAGCGACGAACACCAGGAAGCCGGCGTACTGCCCGGCTACGCCGACGCACTCGACGAGCTGCAGGAGATCCTGGCGTCGCTGGAGTCCGAGGCGACCGACGTCGACCAGCTCGTTGAGCGGGTCCAACGAGCCGATGTGCTCATCCGCCACTGCAGGTCCCGCCTGGACGACGCCCGCCTCCGGGTCGAGCAGGTCGTGGCATCCCTCGGACCGGATCCCGACGGGTCCTGACCCTGGGCGATCCGGGAGACTGCGCCGTGTTCATCCGCAAGACCACCACCACCGACGCCTTCGTGGCCGTCGATCTCGGCGACGTGCCCGGCCACGGGGTGGTGCGCCTGGCACCGAAGATCCTCCAGGGTGGTGCGAAGGACCTCGCCCGCTCGGTCACGTACGCCCTGGCCTCGCTGGAACGTCGTGAGACCGGCGTCTCGGCGGGCGTCAACTCCACCCCCGACGGACGCGACGCCGCCATCGCCGCATTCGCCGCCGAGGTGGCCGGATGGGACGCCGGCTACCGGCTCACCGCCGGTAAGGGCGTTGCCGCCGGCGAGCTGGGCGACCTCGAGACCCCGTCCAACGCCGTCCTGCTCGCCACCGGGGCGGTGGCCGCCGGACTCGCCGCATGCCCGGACGCCGGCACCGCCGTGGTTGATGGATCGGCCGGACCGGCCCTGCTCGACGAGTTGGCCGGGCGTGGCCTGTCGTTCGTCGAAGCCGAGGACCCACTCACGGCTACGGCAGACCTGTTGTTTGTCGGCTCCGGGGTGGGGGCCATCGACCACGTGGCTGCAGACCGCCTGCAGGTCCGCGTCATGGTTCCCACCGGACCTCTCCCGATCACCACGAGGGCGGTAGCCCACTGCCGGCGAAACGGCGTGCTGGCCCTCCCGGACTTCGTGACCACCGCCGGCCCCCTCGTCGGCGAGGCGGACGCGGTTCGTGACACGGTGTCGACCATCATCGGTGACGTTCTCGGCCACGGGGACGGTCCGCTCCTGGGTGCCTGCGAACGGGCCGAGGCCTTCATGGCCGGCTGGCTCACCGACCTGCCGTTCGGGCGACCCATGGCGGCCTGACCCGGCGGGATCCACCGGCGGCGACCCGCCTCCTGATCCGGGTACGAGATCCCCGGCCGGATCAGGTCTCGTTGAGCGCGGGGCTCCCGGCGAACGGTTCCACCATGCGCCGGACCCGGGCCGGATCGCCGGCCACCAGCATGTACTCCACGTTCCGCAGGTGGGAGACCTCACCAACCCGCTCGCCGGCCGGTGAGTGGATTCCGATCTGTGCGCCGACGTAGCGCTTCGAGTCGAACGACAAGATGACCACCTCGCCACGCGGGCGGCAGATCTCCACCAGCTCTTCCAGCCCGATCCACGACTCGTCGTTGTGCGAAAGCACCACGACGTCGGCCTGCAGGCCCGCCACCGTGGCCTCCAGGGCCCCAGGCATCTCACGCTTCCGGTTGAACACGCTCTTTGTGGCCTCGTCGCGGCAGTCGATCCGCTTGCAGGCCACCCCGTAGTGCTCCGGCGCGTCCCAGGCCACCAGGGTCTCCCAGACGTGGTAGTTGGTGAGGTACCGGTGCTGGTTGTAGGGCGGATCCAGGTATGCGATGTCGAACGGCCCCAGGTCGCCGGCCAGGGTCACGGCGTCGCCCCGCACGGCCGTACCGGTCCCCGCCAGGAGGTCGGGCATGCGGAGTTCCAGGTCCCTGGACGACCGGGGGGCCCACGCCTTCAGGTAGGCCATCTGCTGTCCGGTAGTGGAGTCCACCCTGTCGGCAGCCTCGATAAGGCTGGTCAGCAGGATCGGGAACATCGGTGAGCCTGCAAAATCGGTGTTCAGGGCAGAGCGGATGGCATCGACGCGGGCGCCGTTGAAGGGCTGGAAGAATCGGGACCTCTCGCAGAAGGTGTCGGTGAAGTAGCCGGGCTCACCCGGGAGGCCGGCCAGGTGCTGTAGGGCCCCGGCTACCTCGCTGCGATCCACCTCGTCGGCGTCGGCGACCACGTAGCAACGGGCGAACACCTCCGCGTAGCGGGCGGTGTCGACTGCCGTCACGATGCCGCCCAGCCGCTTGAACTCCTGGGCCACCCTGGTAGTGCCGGTGAACAGGTCCAGCGCCGTGCGGGCGCCCGATGCCTCGAATAGCCCGCCCAGCACCGGGACCAGGCGACGCTTCGACCCCAGGTACTTGATCACGCCGTTCTGCTCGCGGGGGCGCCCTGACCGGTGGTCGACATCCCTCCATCGTGCCCCATTCCCGTCATCGGGATCGGTCAACCACCGGAGTGAAGGCACTGTCACCCGGATCCGGCACGAGGCCGAAAACCTATTGGTGTATGAGTCGCACCAACATAGACATCGACGACGCCTGCGCTGTCGTGATGGCCCGCTACCAGCTGAAAACCAAGCGGGAGGCAGTGAACCTCGCACTGAACACCCTCGCCGCCGCCATCGAGGCCCGTATCCCCATCCTGCACGCCAACATCGACTTCGACGTCCTCGCCCGTCACACCCCGCTCCAGGTCGTCATTCCCTGACCGCTGGCGGAGTAGTGCATCCGCCGGCATGACCCGATTCGCCAACGACCACGGTCACCCTCCTCGTACGCTGGGCCGCGTCCCGACGGGACCACACGGGGCTGTAGCTCAGTTGGCTAGAGCACCTGCTTTGCAAGCAGGGGGTCGTGGGTTCGATTCCCATCAGCTCCACCATGGACCATCCACCCCGAGATCCGTTGGACGGGCACCTGCTCGACCGGCTCCGGGAGATCTGCCTCGCACTGCCCGGCGTGGAGGAACGCCTCAACCACGGAGCTCCTGCTTTTGGCGTCGTGAAGCGCCCCGCCTTCTGCAACCTCCACGAGCACCCCGCCGACGGGCGACCCACCATCTGGTTCAAGGCAGCCTCGGAGGTCCAGGCCGAGCTCGTCGATCAGGAACCCGAACGGTTCTTCGTACCTCCCTACGTCGGCCCACGGGGCTGGGTCGGCCTGAGGCTCGACGTGGACCTCGACTGGGACGAGGTGGCCGTGGTGGTGGAGGAGTCCTGGCGGCTCACCGCCCCGAAACGGCTCACTGCCGAGTTCGACGCCGGCTGACCGGCATTCGGAACAACTCCTCGCGACTATCAGGCCTCGAGGTGGCCCGACAGCACGTTGACCGTGTTGGTACCGATCTCGTCCACCGCGTAGCCACCCTCCATCACGTAGAGGGTGGGCAGGCCCAGGGCGCCTATACGGCGTCCGACCTCCAGGTAGTCAGCGGTGGCCAGGCGGAAGAAGCTGATCGGGTCACCCTCGAAGGTGTCCACACCCAGCGACACCACCAAGGCATCCGGTCGGTGGGCGAGGACCCGTCGGCAGGCATCACCGAGGGCCGTCGACCATTCGGCGAAGCCCGTGCCGGGGCGCATCGGATAGTTGGCGGTGCAGCCCTCTCCGAGACCGACCCCCGTCTCGTCCTCATAACCGAGGAAGTACGGGAAAGCGTCAGCCGGGTGCCCGTGAAGCGACGTGAAAAGCACGTCGGCCCGCTCCCAGAAGATCTCCTGGGTGCCGTTTCCGTGGTGGAAGTCGATGTCCAGCACCGCCACCCGATCGGCCCCGTCGACGAGGAACCCCTCTGCGGCGATGGCCGCGTTGTTCAGGAAGCAGTACCCGCCGAACTGGTCGGACGACGCATGGTGGCCCGGCGGCCTGCACAGTCCGAAGGCCACCGGCGACCCGGCGGCGACAAGGCGCTGCCCGGTCTGGGCAATTGCCGCAGCAGCCGATACGGCCTTCCACGTCCCGGCGGTGATTGCCGTCTCAGCGGCGAGGGCGAAGTACCCCAGCCGACCATCGGGCTCGAGGGGCACCCGGTCGTGGCGGAGTCCCCGCACCGGGAACATCGTGGGGATGGCGTCGCCCGTATGCCCGGATGCCGTCCAGTCCTCCCAGAACGTCCGTAAGAAGTCGACATAGGCAGGATCGTGGACCCGGACGACCCCATCCAGGTCGACCGGCTCAGGATCGTGGCGGTCCTCGAACCCGGCCGCATCCAGGGCGGCCACCACGTGGTCCCATCGTTCCGGACACTCGAATGGCCGAACCAGGCCACCCTCGAAGAGTTCCCCTGACGGGAAGTGGGCACGGTGGTCGTCGCTCAGGATGACCTGCATGCCGTCACCGTAGGTGGGTCGCCGGTTCAGCGTTCCTCCAACTGCATCCGCAGGGCATCAGTGACCCCGCCGGCCAGGTAGAGGTCGCTCCCGGGTGGCAGGAGGCCGCGTTCCTCCAGGCGGTTCATGACCCGCAGGACGAGGACGCAGTAGCGGGCCGCGCCGAAGACCTCGTGCCAGCGCACACCCACCGCACGGCGCCCCAGCGCCCGCTCGTACACCCCGACCAGTTCCTCCCGGGTGGGTTCGCCGTCCAGGCGGGGGTTCCCGCAGGCCTCGTGGATCCACCGGTCGAAGCTCAGGAACCATCCCAGGTCGAACTCCGCCGGGGCGATGGTCGCCCCCTCGAAGTCGGTCGTGCAGGCCGGCCTGGCTCCATCCCAGAAGATGTTCCCCAGCCTGCAGTCACCCCAGCAGAGGGCCGGTGGGGCATCGGGTGGAACCTCGGCCCTGAGCCTCCGCCAACCCTCGGCCAGGGTCGGATGCAGGCGCCCGCGCAACTCGCCCGAGGCGAACTCCTCCCACAGGTCCAGTTGGCGGAGGTTCGTGGGCTCACACCCCTCCGGGACCAGGTGGGCGAGGCCGGCGGCCATCCAGTCCACCCGGTTCACCGTGGCGATGGTTTGCGCCGCCGCCTCGTTCATGGCCCGCCTGCGCTCAGGCGTGGCCTCCGCATAGAAGCCCTCGGCCACGTACGCCGGATCCTCCCGCGGTATGTCGCCAGCTACGAAGCCGGTCACGAAGAACGGTCCGCCCAGGACCTTCCCGTCCGGCTCGAAGCCGACGGAAGGGGCCACGGGCACCTCAGAGTGGTCCTCCAGTCCCCGCAACACCCGCCACTGCAGCTCCACCTCGACGGTGGTGGTCGGCGACTGCGCCGGGTAGATGGCCGCCTCCGGAGGCTCACGCCTCACGACAAAGCGCTCCTCCACCTCCCGGCCATCCTTTTCGACTACGGCAGGCAGGATCAGCGTCTCTCCCGAGTAGCCGCCCTCGGGTCGGACCGGTGCCGCCAATCGCACGGCCCCGACCCCGTCGTCAGAGAGGCGGTCGACCAGCCATTCCTCCAATGCCCGGAGGTCCAGGTCTTCGTCCAGCGGGCCCCTGAGGTGATCTGGCACGATCCGTCGGTTCGATCAGTCGCCCCGCGCCACGCTGGATGGCCGGTAGAAGGTGAGCATCTGGGCGACACCACCGCCTACACCCACCAGCAGCGCGATCCACAGCCCGGTCATGCCGTCGAGGTCGCCGGCGATGCCCATGGCGTCATCCACCGACCAGGAGCCGGGACCCAGGATCGCCGTCACCAGGGACATGGCGGCCAGCACGAAGACGTACTCCCAGCCCTCCTTCAGGATCATGAAGCCGTTGGAGCGGTGCGTGGTCCACCAGGCCACCGTCATGACGCCGATGATCCCCGCCGCTGCAAACGACGAGAGCAGCCCGACGGCCAGCAACAGGCCCGCCCCCACCTCGCTGGAAGCTGCCAGGTATGCGTTCAGGCGACCCGGTCGCATGCCGATGCTGTCGAACCACCGACCGGTCCCGGGGATCTTCCCGCCCCCGGTGAACTTGTTCCAGCCGTGGGCGGCCATGGTCAACCCGATGACGCACCGCAGGATCAGCAGGGCAAGGTCGGTCGCAGTCGTCGGCTCCATGTGGGTTCCTCCCGGTCGACCCGCCCGGCGTTCGGACGGCATGCGGGCCGGACACTACCGGCGGTCCCCGAAGCGGTTCTGGTCCGCCCGTCCGACCCGGTACCCGGCCGTAGGCTGGCCGGGTGATGGTCCTCAAGATCGCCTTCGCCATCGGGGTGGCCCTGTTCATGCTCCGCATGGGCATCGCGGTGCTCAGAGCACTGGCCACGCCTATACCCGAACCGCCGCCGGCCGGCGACCTCCGCAAGGTGAAACTGCAGTACCGCTGCAGCCTGTGCGGCACCGAGGTCCGGATGACGGTGGCCACCGAGGAGGCACCCGATCCACCCCGTCACTGCATGGACGACATGGAACTCCAGCAGACCGAGGACCTGTAGGCGACCAACAGGCTTAATCCACAGCCTGTGGACAACTCTGTGGGTGAATCACATCCGTGTTGTTCGCCCCGGTGTACCGGCAAACGAGCCCTGGTTCAGTGGTACTGCGTGGCGGTGATGATCCCGCCCAGGATCGACCCCAGGCCGAGCAGCAGGATGCCGTTGCTCGTCCCGCCCGGCATCCAACCCACGTAGTTGAAGAAGATGATCAGGATGCCCAAGCCGAGAAAGCCGAACATGAGTACCGCCAGCCAGGTCGGAGAAGGCTCGTGGCCAGCCGACATCGAAGAGTCCGGGCGCGCTCCTGCCCGGGTGCCCTTCGGGGTGACCCGACCACCCTGGACCTTGCGCTTGGCCGGACCGGGCCGCGACGGCGCGTCCTGTGGTTCGACGTTCTCGCTACTCGACATGCCCGGAGGATAGGGCAACCGGCGACCGACCCGGGTGGTCGGAACCAATTCCCCGGCAGCGCTGTGTGTACCAGTGGCTAGCGTGCTGCGCGTGGGCGCCCGGGTACTCGTCATAGACAACTACGACTCGTTCGTCTACAACCTCGTCCAGTACCTGGGGGAACTGGGTGCAGAGCCGATGGTCCACCGCCATGACGCCGTGGACCTGGCCGCCATAGCCGCTCTCAAACCCGATGCGCTGCTCATCAGCCCGGGCCCGGGGCGACCAGAGGATGCCGGCGTCTCGACCGCTGCCATCCGGTGGGCGGCCGGCCGCATACCGGTGCTGGGCGTGTGCCTCGGCCACCAGGCCATCGGAAGCACCTGGGGAGGCGACGTCGTGCGGGCGCCGGAGGTCATGCACGGCAAGACCTCATGGATCCACCACGAGGGCACCGGGGTGTTCGCCGGCCTTCCCAATCCCCTGGAGGCCACCCGCTACCACTCGCTGATCGTCGATCGCCAGTCCGTACCCGACGAGCTGGAGATCACGGCCACCAGCGAGGACGGGCTGGTCATGGGACTACGCCACCGGGAGCTCGACGTCGAGGGCGTGCAGTTCCACCCAGAATCGATCCTGACGACCGGAGGCCACGACCTGCTGGCCAACTTCCTGGCACGCGTGGGCTGAACCGCCCCGGTTCCACTCAGTCCGTAGAGCCGGGTGCGTCCCCGACCGGGTTGCCATTGTCCGATCCGTCGTCAGCCTGCCCGATGACGATGGTCACCATCGTTCCGAAGTCCACCTCGGCATCCGGGAGCGGGCTCTGGCTGATGACCCGCCCGTCGTTGGGGCTGAACGCGGGAAGCGGCTCATAACGGACATTCACCTCCAGGTCCACCGATTCCAGGGCGATCACGGCGGCCTCCTCCATCATGGATTCGACCGACGGAACCATGACCAGCGGCAGCCCGGACGAGACCACGATCTGGATGGTGCCTCCAGGCGCCAGCTCGCTGTGGGCGGGCGGCTCGGTCCGCACGACCTGGCCGATCGGCACCGTCCGGCTGCGCTCCTCGGTCGTGCTGGCCTGCCAACCCAACCTGGAGACAATGTTCATGGCGTCCAGCACCGGACGGTTGCTCAGGTCCGGGACCTCCTCGACAGCCGGTCCCGTCGACACGAACAGGATCACCCTCGCTCCCGGCGCGATCTCGAAGCCCGGATCCGGCGACTGGTCGATGACCTCGCCGCCCGGAACGACCGGGTGCTCCTGTCCGACGGTCTCGACCTTGAGCCCCATTGCCTCGAGGTCGCGGGCCGCATCGGTGGCGAGGTCGCCCAACACGTCGAGGAGCACCATCGGACCCGTTCCACGGCTGACCCACAGCCGGACCGTCTCCGCCGGCTCGATCTTCGTACCTGCCACAGGCTCCTGGCGAAAGACGGTGTTCTCCGGGTAGTCCAAGTTCACCTCGTAGTCCATCTGCACGCTGAGGTGGGCGTCTCGCAGCGTGTCGCGGGCCTGGTCCAACGGTCGCCCGATCAGGGTGGGCACCTCGACGAGCGTGATCCCGACCGGAGCGGGATCGTCGCCGCTGACTCCCAGGGTGTCGAAGAACTCCAACACCAGGTAACCGAAGGCGACGAGCAGCCCTGCCAGCACGACTGTGAACAGCGCCGTCCGACGGAGGCCGTCATCGCGCCGGTGGCGGCTACCGCTGCCGAAGTCCTTGAGCGGCGCGGGCATGGCCGACGCCGGGCTGGTCTGCGGAAGGGGAGCCGGAGCACCCACCCGAAGGTCGTGCGCCCCCTCCCGGTAGCGCCGGAGGTCACCCCTCAGATCCTCGGCGGTGGGATACCGGTTCACCGGGTTCTTCGCCAGCAGTTTGAGGGTTATGGCCTCCAACGAATCCGCCACCGCAGCGCCTGCCGTTCTCAACGACATGGGGCTGTCCTGAACGTGGCGGTAGGCGATGGCCACCGGCGTCTCGCCCGTGAACGGGGGCCGACCGAGGAGCATCTCGTAGAGCACGATGCCCAGCGAGTACAGGTCGCTGCGGGGATCCACCGGACGTCCCTGCGCCTGCTCAGGCGAGAAGTAGGTGGCGGTACCCATGACGGAACCCGACTGGGTGAGGTCGTTCCTGGTACCCACCAGGGCCGTGGCGATGCCGAAGTCGGCCACCTTCACCTGTCCGTTAGGAGCCACCAGCACGTTGCCGGGCTTCACGTCCCTGTGCACGAGGCCACTGCGATGGGCAAAGGCCAGTGCCGCGGCGATGTCGGCGGCGATGTCGGCGGCCCGGTCCGGATGGATGCTCCCCTCGGATCGCAGCATCTCGGCGAGGCTCCGGCCCTCGACGTACTCCATGACGATGAAGTAGGTGCCCTGTTCCTCGCCCCAGTCGTAGACGCTCACGATGTTCGGGTGGTTCAGGTTCGCCGCCGCCTGGGCCTCTCGCCGGAAGCGCTCCACGAAGCTGGGGTCACCGGAGAATTCGTCGAACAGGACCTTCACGGCGACCGGGCGATCAAGAAGCAGGTCCCGCGCCAGGTAGACGTCGGCCATGCCGCCGCGCGCGATCTGGCGATGCAGTTCGTAACGGTCGTTGAAGACTGTGGGTCCCGGCGCTGGCACGGCGCTGGATTCTACCGCCAGCCGGATTCTCCGGGCTGTCGGTCAGGCCTGATCGGTGGGAGCGGCTTCCAACCCTGCCCGGAAGCCTTCGATCAGGCGCCTGGCCTCGTCGAGCGACCCGACGACGATCGTCTCGTACACGGCGATACGGATCGGCCCGTCCAGGCCGGCCAGCCGTAGGTCTCCACCCTCCACGAAGGTCGGATCGAACCAGAGGAGGCCGGACGGACGGCCACGGAAGACAGCCACGTCACCATCATCGGATCCGATGAACCATCCCTGGCGGGCGTACAGGCCAACCACCAGGACGACGGTCGCCAGCACGCAGACAGCCATGGCCAGTGCTGTCCCGAACGCGACCCGACCTTGGTCGGCCTCTCCCAGGGTGGGGGTCGACCACTCCGATCGGGCGGCCGGAACCGCCGATCGACGGTCTTCGCGGGCCTCCGGTCCGGCCACGACCTCGAGAACCAGGACCGTGACGTTGTCATGGCCACCGTTCTCGACGGCCTCGTCGACCAGCCGGTCCGCCGTCTCCTGTACAGATCCGGCAGCCAGCACTTCGGCCAGCCTTCCGTCGTCCAGCTCGTTGAACAGTCCGTCGCTGCACAACAGGTACCGGTCACCCAGCGCCGGCTCGAGTTCCCAGCTGTCGATCACCGGATCGGCTTCGATGCCCAGGGCTCGGGTGAGGATGTTGCGCTGCGGGTGTCGGGCCGCCTCCTCCGCTGTGAGTTCCCCGGCCCGCATCAGGTCCGCCACCAGGCTGTGGTCGTCGCTCACCTGGACCAGCTCACCGGCCGCGAAGCGGTACACCCGACTGTCTCCGATGTTGGCGACGGCGAGGACCTCGTCGCCCGAAGCGGAGTTGGCGACGGCGAGGGCGCACAGGGTCGTTCCCATTCCCGAGAGGTCCGGCCTCGTGACCGTCATCTCGAGGATGGTCCGGTTGGCCGACCGGACCGCAGACACAAGGCCCGCCCGATCGCGTCGGTCGAACACGCTCAGCATGGCAGCCACCGCCTCAGCGGAAGCCACCTCGCCTCCGCGGTGGCCCCCCATTCCGTCCGCCACCACGTACAGGCCCTCCACCAGGCCGACCGAATCCTGGTTGGAGGCCCGGATCAGACCGGTGTGGCTGGCAGTTCCAGCCTCCAACCGCACGGAACGGCCGCGATCCATCCGTCGGGAGGCGATCACGGTCGCCGTCGCGGAGCATCCGCAGCCCCGCACCCGGGGCATGAAAGGTCGACGAGAAGCACAGCACCCACGGTGCGCCGATACTACCGGCCACCCCCTGGGAAGACCGGGCGGGGCCCATGCAGGCCGCGCCTCATTGCGCCGACTCCCGTTAGCCTTTCTGACGCTGCACGCGCGAGTGGCGGAATTGGCAGACGCGCAGGATTCAGGTTCCTGTGTCCGAAAGGATGTGAGGGTTCAAGTCCCTCCTCGCGCACCACTGTTCGGGGTACCCGCTGTTGCGTCCGACCCCAGCCCACCCACGGTTCCGCCGTGGATCAGAACGCCGGACCCGGCGGAACCTCCACATCCGGTCGTGGCTCACAGCCAGCCAGCTCGACCACCAGCTCCATCTCCTCGATCGAGGTTGGTCGCACCGTGAGACCGGTCGCCAGGGTCGACCGCCACTGCTGGAACCTCTCGGCTATGCGTTGCCGGGAACCGACCAGGGCCCCGTCATCCAGGTAGTCGTCCGGTACTGCGGCAGCGGCCTCGTCTCGGCGGCCTGCGGCGAACAGTTCGGCTATCCGATCGGCCGCCTCGCCGAATCCCCGGCGGGACATGGCGTCCCGATGGAAGTTGTGCGAGGACGGCCCGTAGCCACCGACCCTCATCGCCACGCCCGGGCGGGCCGCGTCGAACACCGCTGCCACGTCATCGGTGAGCCTGACCGTCACCGCGACCTGCACCTCCAGGTCCGCCATCGTGCGACCACCCCGGTGCAGCCCCTCGGCCAGGTCGGCAGCGTAGAGGTGGGCACTCCCCGGGGTGTATCCCAGCGGCAGCCATCCATCGGCCACCTCAGCGGTCAGCCGCACGTTGGCCGGCCCGCCCGTGGCCAGGAATATGGGTAGGTCGGGGTTCATGTGCAGGATCGACTTCAACGGCCGACCGGCCCCGACCGATCCCGGCCCGGTGTAGGGAAGTGCCAACTCTGATCCGTCGTGGGCGACCGGCCCCTCCCTTCGGAACACCTGCCGGACGATCGCCACGTAGTCCCGGAGCCGCTGGGTGGGGTGCCCCCAAGGCTGGCCGTACCAACCCTCGGCCACCCGCGGCCCGGACAGGCCGAGGCCGCACACCACCCGTCCGGGGGCCAGCCCCTCCAGCGTCCCAAACTGCATTGCCGTCATCGTCGGGGGGCGGGCCGGAACCTGGGCGACTGCGCTCCCCAGCCGGAGGTACCGGGTGTGGGCGGCAAGGAAGGCCAGGGGTGTGACGGCATCGGCGCCGTATATCTCAGCCGTCCATACCGAGTCGAAGCCCAGGCGCTCCGCCAGCAGGACCCGACGAAGGGGCAGTTCCACGCGGGGCTCGGACCAAACGTCCAGACCCAGTCCTAGCTTCACGACCGATCCGTCCCTATGCGTTGACGTCGACCACGACCCGACCGCGGATCCGGCCGCCCAGGATCTCCTCGGACACAGCCGGCACCTCGGCTAGGCCGACCACGCGTGTCATCGACGCCAGCAGGTCGCGGTCCAGGTCCTCGTCGAGGCGTCGCCAGGCCTCGAGTCGACGATGTCGCGGCACGTGTACCGAATGGATGCCACGCAGGGTCACGCCCCGCAGGATGAACGGTGCCACCGTCGTCACCAGGTCCATGCCCTGGGCCAGGCCACAGGCGGCCACACAGCCCTCCGGTCGGATCTGGGCCAGCACGTTGGCCAGCGTGTGGCTGCCCACCGCATCCACGGCGCCCGCCCACCGGGCACGAGCCAGGGCGCGGCCCCCTTCCTCGGAGAGCTCGCCCCGCTCGACGATCACGGATGCCCCGAGACGCTCCAGGTAATCGGACTCGGTGGGACGTCCGGTCGAGGCGTGGACCTCGTATCCCCTTGCGGCCAACAGGGCTACCGCCACGCTGCCGACTCCTCCAGCGGCACCGGTCACCAGCACCGGCCCGGACCCTGGCGTGACATCGTGGTCCTCCAGTGCCAGCACGCAGAGCATCGCCGTGTAACCCGCCGTACCGATTGCCATGGCCTCCAGCGAGGTGACGCCGGCTGGGATCGGAACTGTCCACCCGGCATCCAACCGGGCCCGCTGGGAGAACCCTCCCCAGGCCTCCTCTCCAAGGCCCCAACCGTTCACGACCACGCGGTCGCCGATCGCCACCTCGGGAGAGTCCGACGTTGCGACCGTGCCCGCCAGGTCGATTCCCGGAACCATCGGGAAATTCCGGACAATGGGCGACGAGTCGGTGACCGCAAGGCCGTCCTTGAAGTTGACCGTCGAGTATTCGACGTCAACAACCACGTCACCCTCAGGCAGGTCGTCGTCGGACAACTCCACGATCTCGCAGGTGAAGCCGTCATCGGGCCTGTCGACCATCAGGGCTCTGAACATCAGGGATCCTCCGCTTGCTCTCCGGCCTAGGCCGGAACCGGTTCGGTCAGCTACCGAACATTGCCAGCCACTGTTCCTCGGAACGCGGCTTGAACACGAAGTTGTCCCTACGGGTCTCGCCCATCGGAGCCGAGGGCTGCGGAGAGTAGAGGTGGCCCGGATAGAGCACCGCCTCGTCCGGCACCCGGGAGAGGCGGTGGTGGAGGCTGTGGTACAGCGCAGCCGGGTCACCTCCCGGCAGGTCCGTCCGGCCGCAGCCCTCCAGGAAGAGGGTGTCTCCGGCCACCAGCCGGCCATCCACCAAGAAGCACTGACTACCCGGCGTGTGGCCGGGGGTGTGGATCAGGTCGATGGCGATCTCTCCAACCATCACCACGTCGCCACTCTCGTGGCCGACGATCTCGTCGTCACCCAGACCGGTCACCTTGGCGATGAACTCGACCTCTTCACGCTGGGCGTGTACCGGCACCGATACGTGCTCCATCAACTCACGGGCACCGATCACGTCAAAGCCCATCATCGAGCCGCCCACGTGGTCCGGGTGGTAGTGGGTGGCGAGCACGCCGGTGCATCGCATGCCATCCGCCTCAAGCTCCCCGAGCAGGCCCGTCACGTCGTAGGCGGGATCGACTATCACCGCCTCGCCGGTCACACGGTCTCCGATCAGGTAGACGAAGTTGACCATCTGGCGGGCCATCTGGTCATCGGTGGCGAAGTCGCGGCCGGAGAGCAGCTGGCGGAAGTAGAGGCGGTCGTCGGGGCCGGAGGTCATGGTTGGTTCATCGTAGGGATGCTGGGGTGGGAGGCCCGCAACGGCCGGGGATCAGGTCGGTTTGCCGCCGCTGGGAGTCGGGGAGCTCCCCGGGGATCCAGCGTGGCCGGCACCGTTGCGCCAGGCTTCCTCGGCGAGCGCAACGACCTCGCGCAGGGGCCTGGCGGTGGCGCGTGCCACCCTGGCGGCATCGTCGTGTTCGGCCTTCGCCCGTCCGGCCGACACCTTGACGGCCACCGGATGCCCGTCCACATCGACGACGTGCATGGTCCTGGGAACCGCCCATCGCTCCACCGAATGTGCCCTCACGCCCAGCGAACCGGTTTCAGCCGTGAGGACGCCGGCGACCACCCCCACCACCGCCGGATCGCAGAGCGCGCTCACCGTGTGGGCCGGTCGGCCCTTCTTCATGACCATCGGGGTGATCCAGGCGTCGTTGGCTCCCGCTGCCAGGCATTCGGCGATGGCGTGGGCCAGAGTCTCACCGGTGGCGTCGTCGACGTTCGCCTCCAGCTGTACCAGTGCCTGACCTGAACCGGGTGTTCCGGGCGCCGCCTCGACCGACGTGCCCAGGACGACCTGGAGCAGGTTCGGGCGCCCCTCCAGGTCACGGTCACCTGCCCCGTATCCGGTTGCCTCGACGACCATGGCGGGCATGGGACCCCAGCCCACGACCAGAGCCGCCAGGAGGGCCGCACCGGTCGGCGTGGTGAGCTCGAATGGTATGTCGGTGCCATGGGTGGGCACTCCGACCAGCAGCGCGATGGTGGCCGGCGCCGGGACCGGGATCAGCCCATGGGCGGACTCAACCATTCCCTGGCCGGTGGCCACGCTGCCGGACCGCACCTCGTCGATCCCGAGTACCTCGAGGGCAGCGCAGGTCCCGACCACGTCCACGATGCTGTCGATGGCCCCCACTTCGTGGAAGTGCACCTCCGATGGTGGCAGGGCGTGCAGCCGCCCCTCGACCTCGGCCAGGGCGTTGAACACGGCCAGGGACCGTGCAGCGACGCGTTCGGGCAGGCAGGCGGCGGCGATCATCGACCCGATGTCGGCGGCGGTCCGGTGCACGGTGCCCTCCATTGCCTCCACCTTCGCCTTCGTACCGGCCAGACCGCATCGCAGGGTCGGTCCGGCATTGAGCGTCCAGCCGTCGACGGGCAGCTGACACAACATTTCACGGACCTCGTCGACCGCCGCACCGGCATCGATGAGTGCCCCCAGGGCCATGTCGCCAGAGATCCCGGAGAAGCCGTTGAACCAGGCCACGCGGGTCATGTCGGCACCACCGCAGGTGGTCCCAGCAGGCGGAGCACCGCACACGCCGCACCGAAGCCGTTGTCGATCCCGACCACGCTCAGGCCGGAAGCACACGACGCGAGCATGCCGAGCAGGGCGGTCACGCCATCCAGGGAGGCGCCGTAGCCGACGCTGGTTGGAACCGCCACCACCGGTGCCCCCGTGAGTCCTCCGATCACGCTGGCCAGGGCCCCCTCCATCCCGGCCACGACGACGACCGCGTCTGCCTCGTACACACGATCCAGGTCCGCCAGGAGGCGATGCAGGCCGGCCACGCCGACGTCGGTCAGCCGATCGGGTTGGATCCCATGCGCCCAGAGGACCGCCACGCACTCGTCGGCCACGGGCGCATCTGCCGTCCCGGCCGTCACCACCAGGACGCGTTCCGTCCTCGGCGCCGCCCGGCGCCAGACCACCGTCCGGCCGGACACGGTGCCTGAACCGTCGACGACAAGCGCCGCCTCCACCTGGCCGTCCTCGGCCCGTGACAGCACGACCGGCCCGCTGCCGCCGGTCAGGAGTTCGGCCACGACTAGGGCGACCTCCTCGGCGGTCTTGCCAGGCCCGTAGACGGCCTCCGGGAGGCCCTGGCGCAACGCCCGATGGTGGTCGACGCGTGCGATGCCGATGTCGGCGAACGGCAGTCGCTGGAGCAGGCGGACGGCATCGTCGGGCTCCACCCCACCTGATGCCACGTCGTCCATCAATACACGAAGGGCGTCGGCTTTCACATCACTATCCTTGCCCCTCGTGGCCGACCTCGCACCTCCGGACCGTTCGACTCTGGCGTACCTGGGCCCCCGGGGCACCTTCACCGAACAGGCCCTGTACACCCAGCCCGACCTTGCGGGCCTGGATCTGCGACCCGCGCCGTCCATCCCAGACGTGTTCCGCCAGGTCGTCGCAGGCCAGGTAGACCTCGGCTTCGCGGCGATCGAGAACTCGATCGAGGGCAGCGTCAACATCACCCAGGACACCCTGGCCTTCGACGCTGACCTGCTCATCCAGCGCGAGGTGGTGATCTCCATCCAGCTGAACCTGATGGTCGCCGCCGGCACGACCCTGGCCGACGTCGACCGTGTCGTCTCGTTCCCCCATGCCATCGCACAGTGCCGCGGCTGGCTGGCCGACCACCTGCCGGGTGCCGAGGTCCATGCCTCGAACTCCACAGCCGATGCGGCGCGCATGCTGGCCGAGTCACCCGACCGACGAACCGCTGCGATCGCCCCTGGAAGGGCTGCCGAGGTCTACGGGCTGGACGTGCTGGCGGCCGACATCGAGGACCACCCCGAGAACCAGACCCGCTTCGTCCTGGTGGCAGCCGACGGCATTCCGGCACCGACAGGGCACGACAAGACGTCGTTGGTCGTGTTCCAACGCGCCGACAGGCCGGGATCACTGCTCGGGATCCTCCAGGAGTTCGCCGCCAGGTCGCTGAACCTGACCCGCCTGGAGTCACGCCCGACTAGGCAGGGCCTGGGGGACTACTGCTTCCTCATGGACCTGGAAGGCCACCTCGTCGACGAGTTGGTGGCCGACTGCCTACGGAACCTCCACATGAAGCACGGCGAGGTGAAGTTCCTGGGGTCCTATCCAGCCGCCGGCTCCAACGGCGAGGCCGTGCGCCAGGAGGCCTCCGAGACGTCCCTCTCGGCTGACGACTGGCTGGCCGACCTGCGCACCCGCATCCGGGACTGAGTCGGGCCGGGTTCCCACCGCCGGTGACGGCAGCCCGGTGGCGGAGGGAGGGGGATTCGAACCCCCGAAGCCGTGAGGCTCAACGGTTTTCAAGACCGTCGCAATCGTCCGCTCTGCCATCCCTCCGTGGCGCAGCGTATCGGCGGGGGTCCGCGGTGTCGGGGCGGCCGGTAGCATCCCTGCCCGAGGAGAGGTGGCCGAGCCAGGTTGAAGGCGCTCCCCTGCTAAGGGAGTATGGGCCCAAAAGCTCATCGTGGGTTCGAATCCCACCCTCTCCGCCAGACTCCATCTTGTCGTGGCACCGGTCACCGACGGTGGCCCGATTCTGGGCCGCCCGTACACTCGTCCCCCTGCGCTCGTAGCTCAATTGGATAGAGCATCTGACTACGGATCAGAAGGTTGGGGGTTCGAGTCCCTTCGAGCGCGCTAAACAACTCCGCAGTGCAGGCCCTCAGTGGGTTTGGCTAACTCTCTAAGTTTCTGGTCAAGTCACGTCATGCGACACGACGAGCAGGTCCGGGTAATCAAGGAGATGTGCGCCCATCTCGACGGCGACACCAACGTCGATGCGGGCGGCCTGCGTCGAAACCCGACCATCACCTACACCGACCCCGTGCAGGCCAACCGCGAGTGGAGCGAGTGGTTCCGGGGGATGCCGCAACTCCTCGGCCTGTCCGGTGACCTTCCCGAGGCAGGGTCGTTCCTCACCAACAACGACTATGGGACACCCATCCTCGCCACCCGGGACGAGGATGGTGGGTTCAGGGCCTTCGTGAACTCGTGTCGGCACCGGGGCACCATCCTCGAAACCGATAGCCACGGCACCAAGCGTCGCTTCACCTGCCCGTTCCATGCCTGGAGCTACGACACTTCCGGGACTCTCGTGGGGATGCCTAAGGCCGCCCACTTCGGCCATGTCGAAAGGGAGTGCCTCGGATTGCACGAACTTCCGGCCGAGGAGCGACATGGGCTGCTCTTCGTGCATCCCCAACCCGATGGTGAAATCGACCTCGACTGGCTACTCGGCGAATGGTTCAACGACGAGTTCCCGACCTGGCAATTCGACGAACTCAGACTCCTCACGTCTGACGAGTACGACATCAGGTGCAACTGGAAGCTCGCAATGGACACTTTCGGCGAGACCTATCACTTCAACGCACTCCACTCGAACACCCTTGCACTCAACTTCCACGGCAACGTCCAGACCTACGACGAGGACGGGCACCTCCATCGAATGGTTCTATGCAAGCGGGCCATCGATCAGGTGCGGCTGCTTCCGGAGGAGGAGTGGGACGTTACCGTCGCCGGCCTCCCCGTCTACTGGCTGTTCCCAAACGTCATCCTCATGCCCTTCGAGATCGGCGTATTCCTCGTCCGTGCCATTCCGGCGCCGGGTGAGCCGGGCCACCATGTCAGCAAGGTCGACTTCTACATCCGCCCGGAAGCCGCCAAGTTGAACGTCCTCGGCATCGAGGTAGCCGACTTCGAGGCCTTGGCGACCCAAATTGCTCGCTCTTTCGGCGAGATCATCCGCGACGAGGACTATGCCATGAGCGCCAGCCAACAGAGGTCGGCTGACGCCGGTGCACTCGACCAGATCGTGTTCGGACGAAACGAGCCTGCCCTGCACCACTACCACAACACCTACCGCAGCATGCTGGGCCAGGAGCTTCTACCACTCCTCGACAAGATCACTGCCGACGGGTAGGAAGATCCTGTTCGGCTGCGAAGTAGGCAGCCATACCGGCAGCCACAGGGGTGGCACACGGGGGCACAGCCAGACACAGGGCTGTCGTAGAATGGGCTGTTCAGAGAACAAATAACCCGACTGGAGATCCCCGTGGCCCTACCTACGGATCAGAAGGTTGGGGGTTCGAGTCCCTCCGAGCGCGCCACACGTTGGAAGACATGATCGCAAGGCGGATGTAGAACCCGGGTCAAGAATCGACGGCCTCAGTTGGTTTCAGAAACGCTGCCACGGCCATGCTTCCAGTAGCCCCGGACAACAGCGTGGGAGCGGGAAAGACCTCGCTCGTCGAAGAGATGATGGCGAATGCGCTGAACGGCAGCGGCCTCGCCGGCAGCCCATACCCGCGCGTCAGGAGCTATCTGTGCGCTGGTAACAGCGGAGACGAGAGAATCGCCAGGGGTTGAGCCAGCCTCAAGCTGATACCACTGAATGGTCGCACCTGGATGCGCGGGCAACTCGAGGCGTGCGTCTAGATGCCGCACCTCAATGAGTACCTGCACCTCGGCCTCCGGGGGCAGCGCTCGAAGAAGCATGCAGATGGCAGGAAGTGCCGACTCGTCGCCTGCAAGCAGGAACGAGCGAACTGCCAGATCAATTTCGTATCCGCGCCCTGTGCCAGAGACGGCAACACGATCCCCTGTCTTGGCCGTATCTGCCCACGCGGAAAGAATCCCGTTTCCGTGTCGGACAACCTCGACGTCGAGTTCTAGCGGACCGGGCTTGAACCAGAGCGGGGTGAGTGTGCGGATGGTCGGCCGGCTGCCGTCCGCAAACAGGAACTCATTCCCAGCCCATGTGGGCAGGACTACCTCGGTTGGATCTCCGGGAAGCAGGACTCGCACGCTGGCCGCCGGTAGCCCGGGGTCGAGCCCGTGGAGCATCGGCCCGGCGAGAGTGATCCGAACCATATGGGGGTTACGTGGCTCAATCCGAGCCACTTCGACTATGCGAAACGGGGGGGGTTCCCTACGAGCGCGAATCGCTCTCACGACCACCCAACGGTGCC
>ENA-OSET01001679-OSET01001679.1-sediment-metagenome-genome-assembly--contig:-NODE-1679-length-22705-cov-16.271610_pt1 | contig 22705 bp, 21 predicted proteins | sample MGYA00237882_ERZ534229 | MGnify/ENA primary metagenome ERZ534229 (study PRJEB26408, sample SAMN06266212) | sediment metagenome | isolation source: Hudson Canyon methane seep mesocosm | place... | reverse complement strand
TATTTCTGAAGATGTTGATGGCGTAATTTGGATTGCAGAAAAAAATGGCCTTAGTAGGTTTGATGGATCTTCTTGGATTACTTATGGTACAGAAGAAGGGCTCCCTTTTGGTGGGCTTAATTATGTAACCTTTGATTCGAATAATGAACTTTGGCTTGCCAACAGTATTTTTGGATTGATACATTTTGATGGACTCAACTTTACAACATATAATACTAATTCAGGTTTAATAAGCAATACTGTACGAGCTATTGCAATTGATGAAAATGATAATAAATGGGTAGGTACTGCTCAGGGAATATCCGTGTTAAATGCAGCTAATGAACTGGAGGAGAACCATACAATGATGTTGCTTTTACCTGAACCCGACACCTTAAACCCTGTTGTAGATATAGCGCTTGATTCACAAGGTAATGTGTGGGCTGGAGTTTATGTAGATTATTTAGTAACCGTAGGTGGTGTAGCTGCTTGGAATAGTGATACTTGGACTGGATTTACATATGACAGTGAACTGGTAGGTCCAGTAGTAAGAGCTTTAGCTGTTGATGCAAATGATGCCATTTGGGTAGCTACTAGTACTGGTGTCACTAAAATTACTAACCCTCAATTATCAATCTCTCAATTACAGAATTCTATTCTTTTGAGTGTTTATCCAAATCCGGCTTCATCTAGTTTTGTTGTTCGATCTGAAAACCAAATAGAATCGTATAAAATATTTAATCTTCTCGGAAAAACGATGAAGGAATCAAATACAGTTAATTTGAGTGAAATTCACATTAATTCAGAAAGTCTATCAAGCGGATTGTATATTATCGATGTAGTAACTTCTACAGGACGAGTAAGAGAATTTGTCGTGATTGAGTAAGAATGGATTTGTGTTTTGATAAATTAAAAAAGCATTTAGTTTTTGCTCAAAACACAATTGCCCCAAAAGTTTTTTATTTACTTAGTTTTTTTCCCATCAAGGAAATCTTTAAGGTAGTAAGGTTCGAAGTAGGCAACATCTTCAAAGTCTTTGGCGAGGTATGCTTTGTGAACTGATTCAGCCATCGCTTTAGTGGCTGGGTATATATCAGGACTAAAGCTTGAATTAGCTCTTTTGTAGAGCGACTCAGATTTACCAGAGCCATCTCCAAAAAAATGACATTTGTTTGAAGCTAAGACTTTGTCGAAGGAATATTCTTGTAGAATTAAAGCTTCAGTATCTTTTATTTTATTGAATTTTGAATCGAAAATAGCTGTGTAAACTTCCATTCTTCTTGCATCGAGCATAGGAATTAGAATATCGTTTTCTTCTACCTTATTCTCAAGGCAATAGGTTCGAGAAAGGATTTCTAAAGTCTCCAAACTGATGAGTGGTATACCTAATCCATAACAAAGCCCTTTTGCTGAAGAAACACCTATACGCAAACCCGTGTACGAGCCAGGACCTTTACTAATCGCTACGGCATCAAGATCTTTTAAAGTCTTATTGGCTTTGGCGCAAATGTCTTCTATAAAGATGTGTAGCTTTTCTGAGTGAGAGAAATTTCCATCGTGAAAATCAACAGATTCTAGAACATTGCCATTTTCTGTAAGGGCTACAGAACAGCTTTTTGTTGCAGTATCGAGAATGATGATGAGCGGCATTTGGTTGATTGTTGTTGGTTCTTAGTTCTCAGTTACGAGGTGTAATTTACAGCTTTTATAGGTGCAAGAAAGGTGGTAATCAGACTAGTTTTGTACCGATATTTATCGGGAGATAAGTTTTAGTTGATTAGCTGGATTGTGTTTTGATTCGCGAAATCGTTAGTTAAATTCACTTATAAATTAATGTTTAGTGTAATACTATACGAAATCAAAACTCAAAACTTAGATTTCAAAACTCAACACTTTTTATTGTGCACTTATTGATCTTTCTTATTCTCTACAATAACTTTCATCTCGTTGCGAAGTTTTTTAGAAACGGCACCGTATGGAGCATTGATGATTTCATCTCCTTCATTTAAGCCAGAAATAATTTCTATGTTTTGATCATCTTGAATTCCAGTTTCTACAGCAACTAATTTCACCTCTCCGTTTGAGTGAACAAATACACATTCAAATGCCTCTTGTTCTTTAGCGTCTTTGCTATATTTTTCTCTAGAACTTAGAACTACAGAGCTACTATCCTTACGCGTAGTAACAGATTGTATAGAAAGAAGCTTGATGTTTTCCTTGATCTGTGTGCGAATATCAACAGAAGCCGTCATTCCTGGGCGGAAAGGGTGTTTATGGTTGTCCGTTAATTGTTCGTAAGAAGATTTAAGAATTCTAATTTTAACCTCGAAGTTAGTTACTTGGTCAGCGGAAGTTCCGATAAGATTAGCTGAATTCGCAATTTCGGTAACAAGCCCTTCAAACTTTTCTTTCATATAGGCATCCACATTAACATCTGCAAAGTCGCCTAATTTCACACGAAGAATATCATTTTCACTTACATCAACTACTACCTCCATATGGGCTAAATCCGCGATGCGCAATAATTCTGTTCCAGTCATTTGTGCAGTACCCACAACGCGTTCACCTTGCTCAACATTTAAGCGAGAAATCGTTCCAGAAATAGGAGCGTATATCGATGTTCTATTTAAATTATTTTGAGCCTCTTTTAAAGAAGCTTTTGAGCTCTCTACACTGTATTGAGTTGCTTCAACAGCGAGTTGGGCTAACTCATAAGAGTTTTGACTTGTTTCATATTCAGCAGAAGAAATAGCTCCTTTTTGGTAGAGGTTGGTATTTCTATTGTGTTTTAATTCTGCATTTTTTAATTGAGCTTTTTGCTGTGCTAAATTTGATTGCATATTATTCAGACTCGCCTCCATACGGTCGAGGTTTGCAGCATACAATTCTGGATTGATACGAAGTAATAAGTCACCTTGTTCTACCCAGTCACCTTCTTGAATGTTTAGCTCAGTAATCTCACCGGATACATCTGGCGAGATTTTCACTTCTACCTCAGGTTGAATTTTCCCATTGGCAGGTACGGTTTCAGTGATGGTTCCTAAAAACACATTTTCAGTTTCTACTACCAGCGTGTCGTCACTACCGATATAGCCATTTTTCTTTGCAATTATAAGTACAGAGAACAGTACAATTGTACCTATAATTAAACCCGTTTTATTTCTCATAGTTCAAATGTTAAGCTGGTATAGAAGTCGTATAATTTTACTTTAAAAATCAAGTCGTATTTGGCTTGTAGTTCGTCTGATTCAGCTTTAATCAATTTATTTTTCGATTCGTTGAATTCGTAACTATTTACCATTCCAAGTTCATATCGATCGTTGATATATCCGAAAGAAGCCTTGTAAGCTACTACAGCTTTTAACGCTGCTTGATGTCTTTTATATGCCGCTAACTGATCAGCATAGGCTTGCTCCATACTTTTACGCAATTGGTTTTTTGCTAGCCGTGCATTTAAAATCGAATTTTCGATTTGTATTTTACTTTGGTTCACTGCTGTGCGTGTCATCCATTGGTTAAATATGGGGATGTTGAGACTTAGTGCAACTCCAGATTGTTTGTTGTTCTCCAACTGATCGTTAAAAGAAATCATATCCGCTGCATTCTCAGAATACAATGTACTGTTGCGATATCCTATACTAAGATTTGGATAATAACTAGCCCTAGCAATTTTTAAATCATACTCAGCACTTTTTACTTGTAAGTCAGTCGACTTAATAGAACTCTGGTTTTTTAATGCTATAGTAAAGTCCTTATCGATATTTTCTTTGAGTTGAAAATCTGACACTACAAGGTCTAGACTTAAAACTTTTAAATTTTGATGTTGTTCTAATTCGAGAATTTGAGCCAATTGAAGTTTAGATAAGTTCAATTGATTTTCAGTCTGAATTAATTGTTGTTCTTCTAGAGCGAATTGAGATTGAATATTCAGAAGTTCACCTTGCGCCAAGGATCCCACTTCAACAAGGGTGTTGATTCTTTCTTCTTGTCCTTTTGTTAATTCAAGTTGCTTACTAGCGGTGTTGTAGAGCTCTTCGTTAAATAATATTTGTAAGTAACTTAAAGCTAATGCGCTTATTAAATCGTTTTTTGAAGTCTCTAAATCATAGATGCTTTTTAAACTTTCGTTGGCAGCTTTTTTTATTTGATTGTAATTTTTAAAGCCATTAAAAAGTGTGGCATTGGCTGAATATGAAAGGTTCAGCGATGAACTAACTTCCTCAACAAAATCATTTGTAAAGGGATCTATATATCTACCTCGGTTTTTATTGAATGAGCTTGATGCGTTAAGGGAAGGTAGAACCTGTAGTTTGGATTGCAATAATTGATTCTCCTTTATTCCAATATTTAATTCAGCCTGTTTTAAAGAAATGTTGTTTTTTAAAGCATAATCAATACAGTCTTCTAAACTCCAAACTTGTTGAGCCTGTAGAGAAGTATAAGAGAATAGGAAAGCAAGAATGCTTAATATTTTCATAGAAATATAATTGTTAGATTTCTAACAAATATAGTAATAAGGAATCAGTTGGAGTGTTAATGCGTGTTAAGAGTCTTGCTCTTTTTGCAATTGCTTGCGATGACGGAACCAGAAAAAGAAACCTACACCTATTAAGATATAAGGAAATACCATAATGTAAAGAATTCCTGCATTCAAACCAGATCCTTGTGTGTTTCCTCCAGCTACACTTGTTTCTGCAACTGCTCTACACATAGAACAGCCTTGTGCGAATAAGTCATTTGAAAGTAAACTTGTTAGTAACAGAAGTGTTAATATGGCGACTTTATTTCTCATTAGAAATTGTAATACGGTGAAATCATTAGGTAAACCACAACACCCGTGAAGGTTACATAAATCCATATTGGCATACTCCATTTGGTGATTTTTTTATGCCCAACAATATCCCCTTTTATAGCCTTGTAGAAAGAAAGTAGTACAAGCGGTAGCACTATAGTAGCCAAAATTATATGACTCACTAAAATGAAGAAATACAATGGTCTTAAAGAGTTCTCTGCAGGGAAAGATGTTTCGACACCAAATGAGTGGTAAGTAACGTAAGAGAGAATGAATAAAGCTGATAAACCAAAGGCAGTAAGATTCAACTTTTTGTGCAGTTCAACTTTCTTTTGTTTAATAGCTCTTAAAGAAATTAAAAGTAGCACAAAGCAAGTAGCGTTTATACAAGCGTGTAGCTTAGGTAAATGTTTCGCAAATGCTGGGATATTCTCAGCTTGTGGCAAATTGTACAATAAAACTACCAATGCAAAAACTGCAGTTGAGACAATATAAATGAGCCGAGTAACTTTTTTGTTATCCATCTTGTTTTTGATTTTCTTTTAAAAGTATTTTAATGTCGTTTACCAATTGTAGCACATCCTGATCGTTTGTACCATCGTAAACACCTTTTACATTTCCTTGCTTATCGTAACCAGACCTTACTCTACCTTTATCGTCAACTAAAATGAAATGCTCAGAATGTAAAAATCCTCCAGGAGCTAATTCATCTTCGCCAGCATTTGCAAAATAACCATGAAAAGCAGTATTGTAAATAGCTTCTTTTGTTCCTGTTAAGAAGTGCCAGTTTTCAGTATTAGCGTGCATTTTTGCAGCATATTCGTTTAGGACATCTTCCTTGTCGTAATCAGGATTTACCGTATGAGATACTAAAACAAAGTTTTCGACTCCTTTAAAAGCACGTTGTATTTTTACCAAATTATTCGTCATGATAGGACAGATAGAAGGGCAGGTGGTAAAGAAGAAATCGGCTACATAAACCTTACCTTCTAAATGAGCATTTGTTATAGTATCCTTATCTTGATTGACCAATGAAAAGTTCGGTACCGTATGGAAAAGAGTGTCTCCTTGAACAATTTGCTGAGCACCAACAAAAGCTAATGGATTAACTTCTTTTTTTCCACAAGAAGTTAATGCAGTAATACAAAATACAAGAGCTAATAGTCTATTCATTTTTCTTTTTCAATTCTCTTTGATACTCTGCTAAAAGAACTTTAAGGTCGTCTCTTAAAAGTTTAATCTCAAACTTACTTAGGTTGTTATAGCTGTACATAACAATGTCGTTATTGTCGAATCCTGTACGCATTCTCCCTTCTTTATCAGAAATAATAACTTCGGCAATATTTAGCTCGTCACCTGTAAACATTTTATCAGTGATTTCTCCAACCCACACATTGTCTTTCATGATAGAATTTAGCGAATCTGTAGAAAGCGGAATGTTGATCCACTGGTCTTTAGGGATACTGTTTTCTTCGAAAATTGAAGCATCAAAAGTATGGGTTGAATCCTCTACAACAAAGTTTAAGAAATAGATGTCTTCGTAATTCCCTAGATGCGCCCAAACCTCAGTTTCAAACATATAAGCAATTAACTGATTGTTTAGCGGTTCCGCAGCACGGCTAATGAAAATCAACTTAATATTGTCGTCCAGGTCTTTGAATGAATATTCATCATTCAACCTAAAGTCGCTTATATAATGGTGTTTAGGTTGCGCTCTTCTATTCTCTTCAATTAAGGCAATATAGTTCTGTGCTTCGTCTGCTATAATAGGAAGGTATAGGAAATTGTGTTTTCCCGCAGTGAGGTATAGGTACAAAAGAGAGGGTAGTACTAATATTGAAAATAGTACTACCCCCTTGATATAGTTAGGTGTTTGTTTCATTACAAAATCAAATCACTTGCTTCTGTCAATAGAATAAATAATAGGTAAGGAATCAAAATGAATGTTGGTAATGCCAAAGTCCATCCGAAGCTTCTAGTTTCGTGCTTTACGTGCATAAAGTAAGCAACGATGTAGTACGCTTTAACTAAAGTTAAAATGATGAATGTCCATTTTAATATTTCGTAACTAACAGGCTTGTAAATACCTAATACTACTTCTACAGTTGTTAATGCTAAAAGGATCCAGAATACTAACCAAATCTTTTTTGTTCCTCCGTGATTATCGTGTGACATATCTATTTATATGTTTAAGTTTGTGAGTGTGAATATGTTAAGTCAAAAATTATACCAAATAGAAGAAGGTAAATACGAATACCCAAACTAAATCGACAAAGTGCCAGTAAAGTCCAACTTTCTCAACCATTTCGTAGTGACCTCTTTTTTCATAAGTACCAAACAATACATTAATGAAAACGATAAGGTTAAGAATTACTCCTGTAAATACGTGGAAACCGTGGAATCCAGTAATAAAGAAGAAGAAGTTCGCGAATTGTGGTAAACCATATTCGTTAGCAACCATACTTGCACCGTAAATATGTTCAGCTCCTTCAGAAAGTGTAGCAATCAAAGTAGGGTCTGTAATGAATTTTTCAGCACCTAATCTTAGTACGTCAAAATTATAAGTTTGTCCCATTACCTCGGTACCTGCAGCGATTACTTTAACAATGCTACCATCGGCTAATTGTAAAGCTCCTTCGGCAGTACCGTGAATAAAGTGCATCCACTCCCAAGCTTGAGAGCCCAAGAAGATGATACCACCAATTACGGTTAATCCCATCCACCATGCAACTTTCTTCGAGTCCATGTTTTTACCATGGTGTACAGCAAGTACCATAGTCACAGAACTCATAATAAGTATAAAAGTCATTAAGGCAACATAGATCAAAGGTTGATTACCTTCGATACCAGGGAAATGTGTAAATACATTTTCTGCTACTGGCCAGATTTCAGCGTATTTGAAACGAGCGAAACCGTAAGCTCCTAAAAAACCTGAAAATGTTAAGGCATCCGTTAAAAGGAAAAACCACATCATCATTTTACCATAACTTGCGTTAAAAGGCTTTACGCCTCCACGCCATACGTTTTCTGTAGTTGCTTTTGCTCCCATTGTAAGTACTTGCTTATGTGTGTGTTATTATAATCTTTTGTGCAACTTTAATCTTTAAAGCTATTTTAAGCGTGCCAAAGATAAACCTTTCCTGTAAAAGAGGAAAGCGATAGGATGGCTTTCCAAAAAGGTTTTTCTTGTTTAGAGTATTTCTAAATATTAACGAGTAAATAAGAAGAAAAGAAATAAGTAAAGCCAAAGCCCATCTAAGAAGTGCCAGAAGATGACACCTAACTCTAAACCTAATGCATTGTCTGTTGTGTATATCTCTTTTTTAGCTCTAAAATACATTATTGCAAGTGAGATGAGTCCAGCGAATAAGTGCAATAAATGAACAAGTGTAATTACGTAAACAAACGATCCTGCTGCGTTACTGTTTTCTCCGGTAAAGAAAACGCCCATTTCAGTCATTTGAGACCAGCCTTCAAATTGTAAAAAAGCAAAACTTAATCCAAGAACTAAAGTGATGGCTAAGTTTCTTTTTACGGCATCGAATTGATTATTTCGAGCTGCTTGTAAACTCTTTTGTATGGTTAAACTACTTAAGATGATTACTGCAGTGCTTAAAAAGAAGGCATCTGGTAAATCAAATTCCATCCAATTTCCTTCGGCTTGTCTAACAATATATCCAGAAGTGAATCCAATAAAAAGCATTACAATACTAATCATAGATATGAAAAGTAATGGTTTGCGTGTTTTTCTTTTGTCTATTTGAAAATCAGTTTTCATTATTGAAGTAGGTATTTATCGAGTACGTAAATGATTTGAACTACGGGTAGGTAAATCAAGCTTCCAAACATTAACTTTTTAGCCGATGTTTGATCGCAATTTTTTAAGAGTAAAGCGCTTTTCTTATAAAGGAATATACCCATTAGTAAAATAAGAATTGCTCCAACAGGTGATAATAATAGTTTGCTTTCGATTCCAACATAAGGGAATGCATATGGAAGTATAGATACAGGAATCAGCCATATAGAGTACAACATGGCTTGAAAAGCTGTTCTTTTATCCTTCATTCCTGAAGGTAACATTCTAATTCCTGCTTTCTTGTAGTCCTCATCTAATAACCAAGCAATAGCCCAGAAGTGAGGGAATTGCCACAGGAATTGGATGGCGAATAAGGTTCCGGCCTCAATTCCAAATTGGTCTGTAGCAGCAACCCAACCGAGCATAAAAGGTATAGCACCCGGAAAAGCACCTACAAATACAGCAATAGGGCTCACTGTTTTTAAAGGTGTATACACTGCAGCATATAATACAAGTGCTGCAGCTCCAAACATCGCAGATTTGACATTGATATAATAAAGGATGACCATCCCGATTAAACCGAGAATACTCGAAAATAATAAACCTTCGGAAGTCGCCATTCTACCAGCTGGCATAGGTCGTTCCTTAGTTCTATCCATTAATTTATCGGTGTTTCTTTCGTAAACCTGATTGAAGCCGTTTGATGAGGCAACGACCATGAATCCACCTAAGAGAAGCATGAGTAGGATTTTGAAGTCGACTTCATCTACAGCAAGTAAATAACCTACTAAGGCCGAGAAAACTACGGTGCTTGATAGACGTAGTTTTGCTAACTGACTGTAATCTTTGATCTTATTTCTCAAGGCTACGATTAGATTTGTGAGTGCAAAAATAGGTATTAGAAGGGAGGTATGCTTTGCTTTTGATGAAAATTAATTGACTTGCAGTTGTTTTGAGGTTCATGTAGCTGTAAGGGTTTAGTTTATCAGTTTGTTAATCTCCTCTTCTATAGCTTTATTCTTTGTCATTTTATCAACCACTATTGGTGGTGCAACTCTTTCTTTACAATCGGTGAGTCTACATCTTTCACAAGTAGCATTTACTTTTCTGGTAACAATTTTAGGCTCGTCTAAGAATTTGATTCCCTTTTTTAATTTATCGTTAACAAGAAGCCCTAGAGTTACACTGCTGTTAGAATTAGGTGTCGGGTACATAGATCGAGCAATGGAGATACATAAATATTCATTTTCTGAATCTATATAGGAAGATCGTTGAGCTTTGATGATATTCGTATTTTTGCCCTCCTTTAATTGCTGCTTCTTTAGGTCTTTTAAAACGTTAATGGTAATCCATCTTCTGCAGTAATGTTCCGCAATTCTGTTTCCGTGTGGATTGTGTAATTTATTTAGATGGAGTTCTTTATTGAGGTAGTATGTCTCTGAGTGATTATCGTTATTAAATCTTAAAAAGAATAAATTTTTGACGCCCATTTTCTGTGGGAGTATATTGGTCATTCTTTGGAAAAGCATCTCTGGTGAAACCTTGTATTTAACTAATAGTTTTTCAATTTTATCTGGATTGAAAGTGTTAGAGTTGAAGAATTCTTTCAGATCGATATGTAACTCGTCTTGATTGATGAGTAGTGCAATAGAAAAGTAGGAAGCTTTAAAGTTATTCAGTACTTCATCGAAGTTTTTTGCTATATGATGGCTAAAGGTGTAGGGGCGCTCTTCAAGCTTTAAAAAGTTAAATGCTATCTCTCTACCTAATATAAATGAGAGTTGTGACTCTTGAAGAGTGGGGTTGGTGTATAGAGTGTTCTCGTCCTTCGATTTTAGTATCGATCGTAGCCCTGATAAATTTGGGTATTTCTCAGTATTTATGGTTTCAAAGCTATAGTTGTAGTGGTCTGTAAGTGTTTTCTTTAATTCCGAAATACTCAAACCTTTTTTGTCCAATCCGAATGTTCTAAGGCAAGAGGCTACACTATCTTCAAGTTCCTCAAAATAGTTTAGGTGCAACTCTTGGTAGGCTCTAAGGGCAGAGTAGTAAAAGTGTTCCTGGTTGAGTTGGTGGTCTCTTGCGATTTCAAAAATAGCGCTGATAAACGCGTTTACTCTTGTTGGAGCTTCAGCAAGGAGTCCGACCAGTTTTTTAGAGTCTATTCCGAAAAAGTCTAAGGGGATTTCATTTAAAACGTCACTTTTTATCAATGTACTTAGTGGGGAAAGTCTTTTTTCGAGTTTTAAAGAGACCATTTCGTCGAAATTCAAGCCCAATGCGATAGATATTGATTGAATTTTATCTGGTTTTGGGTATTTTTTTCCCTTTTCTATTTCATTTAAATAAGAGATCGAAAGTCCAGAAGATTCAGAGAGTTTCGCTAATGATAGTCTTTTCTCTGTTCTTGCCTGCTTTAGCTTTAAGCCAAAAATAATCTTGATGTTCTCCTTGTTTACGCTCATGTTTCAAATATAGATAAATTATTAGCTTGCGAAAATTCTTTATCAGCGAAAAAATATAAAAGAGCGAAAATTCGCAATTGATGAAAAATATAACTTAGCTTTGTAAGGAACCTAAAATCAAGTCAATGGAAACCCTTTTGAAAACGAAAGTTAAAGTCCTTAAGGATGATAAATATAATTCAGTTATACTTTCTGAGCAGGCCTTAGATTTTCTGCATGCTCTGCATGAGAAGTTTAATTCAAGACGTAAAAGTTTAATTCTTGAACGCTCACAAAGACAGCAGGAAATAGATAAAGGTGTAATGCCTTACTTTTTACCAGAAACCAAAACTGTCCGCGATGGAGATTGGAAAGTTGCTCCAATACCACATGACTTGCTAGATAGGAGGGTGGAAATTACTGGGCCGGTAAGTAGAAAGATGATTATCAATGCTTTGAATTCTGGAGCTAATACATTCATGGCTGACTTTGAAGATAGTAATGCTCCTACATGGGCTAATGTTATTGATGGTCAGCAGAATTTAAAAGATGCTGTGGCTGGAACAATTAGTTTCCATAAACAAGGATCTGATAAGATTTATACGCTCAACGAAAAAGTAGCTATTTTAATGGTACGTCCAAGAGCTTGGCATCTAGATGAACGTCATCTAGTAGTTGATGGAGAAGTAATGAGCGGTGCGCTTGTTGATTTTGGTTTGTATTTCTTTCACAATGTAAAGTCTTTATTAAGAAAAGGTACAGCTCCCTATTTTTATTTACCCAAAATGGAGTCTCATTTAGAAGCTCGTCTTTGGAATGAAGTTTTTGTGTTTGCACAAGATTATATGAAGGTTCCACAGCAGACCATTAGAGCAACGGTTTTAATTGAAACGATTATGGCGGCTTTTGAAATGGATGAAATTCTATTTGAGTTGAAAGATCATATCGCAGGTTTAAACTGCGGGCGTTGGGATTATATATTCTCATTTATCAAAAGGCTGCGTGCTCATAGCGAATTTGTATTGTCAGATAGAGATTTGGTGGGAATGTCAATTCCCTTTATGAAAAATTATTCGCTTCTATTGATTAAGACTTGTCATAAACGCGGGGCTTCTGCTATAGGTGGTATGGCTGCTCAGATTCCGATTAAGGAGGATGAAAAAGCCAACAGAGTCGCTTTAGATAAAGTTGTTCAGGATAAAATGCGGGAAGTTAAAAATGGTCACGACGGCACTTGGGTAGCACATCCAGCATTGGTGTCGGTAGCAAAAAATGTGTTTGACACATTGATGCCTACAAAAAATCAAATTGATGTTTTAAGATCCGACGTTAAGATTACAGCAAAGGATTTGCTTGAAGTTCCCGATTTAGTCATTACCGAGTCAGGTCTACGTAAAAACATCAATGTTGGTGTTTTGTATCTCAATGCTTGGTTGATGGGTAATGGTGCGGCAGCAATCTATCATCTAATGGAGGATGCTGCTACTGCTGAGATATCAAGAGCTCAGATATGGCAATGGATTAAGCATGGTGCTGTCTTAGTTGATGGGTGTAAAGTAGATAAGGAACTCATACAGAGTTTACTTCCAGAAGAACTAGAGAAGATTAGAGATTATGTAGGAGGTGTTTATTATAAAAATGCACGTTTCCCAGAAGCAATTAGATTATTTGAAGAGCTAATTTACAGCGATGAATTTGAAGAGTTCTTAACAGTAAAAGCATACCCAAACATTTAAATTATTCCACAACTAACGTCATGTATAAGACCCTAGAAGACAAAAAAACATGAAAGCTCTACAAGAAAATAATTATAGTTCCGCACTCGAGACTGTAAGAAACCTAAAGCAAAAGCACCAAAAAACATGGGGCTCAATAAGCCCTGAAAGCGCAGCTAGAATGATTACTCAAAATCGTTTCAGGACAGGTTTAGATATTGCAAAATATACTGCCGCTATTATGAGAGAAGATATGGCAGCATATGATGTGGACTCTTCAAGCTATACACAATCATTGGGTTGTTGGCATGGTTTTTTGGCTCAGCAAAACATGATAGCTGTTAAGAAACACCATAAAACAACGAGTAAAAGTTATTTATACTTATCAGGATGGATGGTTGCAGCATTGCGTTCAGAATTTGGTCCTTTGCCTGATCAATCTATGCACGAAAAAACGAGTGTACCAGCATTAATAAAAGAGATTTATGATTTTCTACGTCAAGCTGATGCAATTGAGTTAAATGATTTATTTAGAAGACTAGATGATGGCGAGGATGTGCAAAGTCAAATTGACAACTTTGAAACACATATAGTCCCTATCATTGCAGATATTGATGCAGGTTTTGGAAATGAAGAAGCTACCTATTTGTTGACGAAGAAAATGATTGAAGCTGGTGCTTGTGCTATTCAAATTGAAAATCAAGTTTCTGATGCTAAACAATGTGGTCATCAAGACGGGAAAGTTACTGTGCCGCATGAGGATTTCATAGCAAAAATTAATGCTATTAGATATGCATTCTTAGAATTAGGAATTAATGATGGGGTAATTGTAGCAAGAACTGATTCTGAAGGTGCTGGTCTTACTCAAAAATTACCAGTTAGTAAAGAGCCTGGAGATTTACCATCTCAATACTTATCTTTTGTAGAAGCAGAAGAAATTGATATTAATGAAGCTCGTGAAGATGATGTACTGCTTAAACGAGATGGTAAATTAGTACGCCCTGTGCGGCTGCCTAATGGTTTGTATAAATTTAAAGAGGGATCCAATATTGATAGAGTGGTCTTAGATTGTATTACAAGTCTACAAAACGGAGCAGACCTATTATGGATTGAAACACCAACTCCAAACGTTAAGCAAATTGCTCACATGGTAAATAGAGTTAAAGAAGTTATACCAAATGCTAAATTGGTTTACAATAATTCACCTTCTTTTAACTGGACATTAAACTTCCGGAATCAAGCCTATCAAGAAATGCTAAATGAAGGAGAAAATGTGACAGCTTACGACAGAAATAATTTAATGTCTGAAGAGTATGATAATACTGAATTGTGCTTCCGTGCAGACGAAAAAATTAAAACCTTCCAAATTGATGCAGCAAAAGAAGCGGGTATCTTCCATCATTTAATTACTTTGCCTACTTATCATACAACAGCACTTCATATGAACGATTTAACTGAAGGTTATTATGGAGAAGAAGGTATGTTAGCCTACGTAAAAGATGTTCAAAGACAAGAGATCAGAAAAGGGGTTTCTTGTGTAAAGCATCAAAGAATGGCTGGATCAAATCTGGGAGATGATCATAAAACATTTTTTGCTGGAGAGAAAGCATTAAAAGCAGAAGGTGTCAATAATACTTCAAATCAGTTTGAAGTTAAAAAGGCTAAATTAAAACAAGAGCTTGTTGCGTAATGTTACAGAATCTACTGAAGAATATTAGTTTGAGTATGTGAAAAAAAAATGAGCGATTTATCGCTCCTTTTTTTTATACGTAATCTTCGCCCTTTTGTTCTTTGGCATCCTTCATATATTGCTTAATCAGTTGCTCGTTTTCTTTCTTACAAATGAGTAAAACATTTTCTCGATCAACTACAATATAATCTTCTAAGCCGTCTACCACAATGAGTTTATCAGCGTTAGAGTGAATCATATTTTTTGAAGCATTGTAAAGGATTACATTATCACTGACTAAAGCATTTTCATTTTCATCTTTTGGAATATGTGAATAGATAGATCCGAAAGTACCTAAGTCACTCCAGCCAAAATCTGATGGAAGCACAAAAACATTATCTGCCTTTTCCATAATGCCAAAATCAATAGAGATACTTTTTAGAGCAGGGTAAGTCGTGTTAATGAATTCAGTTTCTTTATCCGTATTTAATAAGTGTTTACTAGCTGTAAAAGCATCGTAAATCTCTTTTAAGTCCTTTTGAAATCTATTGATAATACTTTCTGCAGACCAAATAAAAATCCCAGAATTCCATAGGAAATCCCCACTAGCAATAAATTGCTCTGCAAGCTCAAGATTAGGTTTTTCAGTAAAAGTCTTAACTTCTTTTAATTCAGTGTCACTACTTAGGTGTTCATTCTTGTATTGAATATATCCGTAACCCGTGTCTGGTCTACTTGGTTTAATACCTAAAGTAATAAGTACGTCATTATTCTCAGTAGCATTCAGAGACTGCTTGATACAACTAACAAACTCATCCTCTTTCAGAATCAAATGATCTGAAGGAGCAACGAGCATCGATGCATTTGGGTTTTTCTGATGTATTTTAAATGCTGCATAGGCTATGCAAGGGGCTGTGTTTTTCATAGCTGGCTCACAAAGAACTTGCTCGCTATTTACACTTATTTGTTCTAAAACGAGTTCCTTGTAGATGTAATTTGTGACAATGTATATGTTTTCAGCAGGACAAATTTTAGTAAGTCGATTAAAAGTTTGTTGAATGAGCGTTTTACCAGTTCCTAAAACATCAATAAATTGTTTTGGGTGTTTGGTTCTACTCATAGGCCAGAATCGGCTCCCGATTCCGCCTGCCATTATTACAGCGTAGTAATTATTATTCATTGCTTATGAATGTTGAGTAGTTTCTACTTTATCTATTAGTGCTCCTAATCCTGGGCAATCACATGACTTAAATACAGAGCAAGAGTTCAGTAATGCAGATGTTAGTATAGCGAATAGGTATATAAACTTGTTTTTTGTTAAGTTTAATCTCATATCAATGCGCATAAAAGCGTCTATTTATTTATAGATTCGGTAAATTTACATTTATTTTAGAGAAAATTAATGCTATGGGTTTAATTGCATCCTTCGGGAAATATTTACTTTTTATCGCGGAAGTTTTTCGAAAACCAGAACGTCGATCTGTAATGTATAGATTGGTTGTCAAAGAGGTCTTTGAATTAGGATTGAAATCAGTCTTATTTGTTGTCTTCGTTTCGTTGTTCGTAGGCGCCGTTGTTACTCTACAAACTGCAGCTAATATGGAAGGTAGTTGGATGCCAAGGTATTTGATAGGATATGCTACCCGTGATGCGGTAATATTAGAGTTTTCTCCAACTATTATTAGCTTATTGTTGGCGGGTAAAATTGGATCGAATATAGCATCTAGTTTAGGTACTATGCGAGTTACTGAGCAAATTGATGCATTGGAGGTTATGGGGGTGAACCCAGCGACTTATTTAGTAAGGCCTAAAATTTTTGCATTGATATTTTTTAATCCACTTTTAATCTGCTTAAGTATGTTTGTGGGTGTTATTGGTGGTTGGGCTGCAGGAGTTCTCACTGGGGAATGTTCTTCCTCAGAGTTTATTGATGGTATTCAGTATGATTTTATTCCCTTTAAGGCCGTTTATGCATTAATAAAGACAGTGTTGTTCGCGTTTATTATAGCAAGTGTGTCATCTTTTCATGGGTTTTATACGCAAGGAGGCGCTTTAGAGGTAGGACGCTCAAGTACAAGAGCTGTAGTTTTTAGTTCAGTATTAATCATTGTTACCAATTATTTATTAACTCAGATATTATTAGGCTAATGATTGAAGTGAGAAATATAGTAAAGTCTTTTTCTGAGAACATCATACTCAATGATGTTTCATTTGATTATGTACATGGGAAAACAAATTTAGTGATTGGTCAAAGTGGTTCAGGTAAAACTGTGTTGTTAAAATGTTTACTTGGGCTTTATACTCCGGATTCTGGTTCAATATCCTTTAATGGATCAGATATAGTAGTGTTGCCAACTAATGAGTTGAAATCATTAAGGAAACAAGTTGGAATGGTATTTCAAGGTGGCGCTTTATTTGATTCATTAAATGTTGAGCAAAACGTATTATTTCCTTTGGAGATGTTTTCTGATATGTCTAGAGAGGAGATGTTAGAGCGTGTTAACTTTTGTTTAAAACGCGTTAACTTAGAAAATGTTAATTATTTGTTCCCTTCAGAAATTAGTGGTGGGATGAAAAAAAGAGTTGCTATTGCTAGAGCAATTGTCTTAAATCCAAAATATTTATTTTGTGATGAACCCAATTCTGGATTAGACCCATATACAGCTATTCTAATTGATAATTTGTTGCAGGAGTTAACTCACGAATACGGTATGACAACAGTTATTAATACCCACGATATGAATTCGGTAATGGAGATTGGAGAAAATATATTGTTTATCAAAGACGGTCGTAAGATATGGCAGGGAACAAGTCAGGATATACTGATTGCCAGTAATCAAGATTTACAAAATTTTGTGTTCTCCTCGGAGCTTTTCAAAACGATTAAAGCGAAAAGCATCTAATTTAATGTATAAAAAAAGGCTTTCCGCACATGCGGGAAGCCTTTTTTATTAAATAAAAATCATCAATTACTTGATGATAACTCTTTGTACGTTTTCAGAAGTACCGTTAGCTACTTTTACAAAGTATAAACCTGCATTGTAGTTAGACATGTCAAATGAATCGTTAATCATTCCTTCAACAGTTTTAGTAGAAACAATTTCTCCTAATACATTGATTACCTCAATTGTGTATGAGTTAGCTTCAGTAGAAGTAACTGTAAATACACCATTTGATGGATTAGGGAAGATAGAAACACCACTTAATTTAGTTTCGTTAATTGCCATGTCGTTAGTTTCAACGATAAGGAAATTATCTAACATAAGTCTTTCCATGTCTGTAGAGTGGTGGTGGAAAGTAAAGTAGATGCTTTCCCCAGCAAAGTCATTCAAAGAAACAGTTTTTTGAGTCCAAATAGTATCCTCGTCTTGAGCAAGTGGGTAGTGTGCCTCGTAGGAATAAGCGATATCAGTTTCACCTGGATCAACATCATTGTATGGTTCCATTCCTCCAGTAGTGATGTAAACATCAAAACCATCAATCCAGTTGCTAACTCCTCTGTGGTGGAATTTTAATGCTGCACCTGCGTCAGGAATTGTTACTGGTCCCATTCCTAAGTAGTTGTCTGCCTGAGCAGAAGCATCAGTAAACCAAGAGTATGCAGTCATGTACCATGCTGTATCTGGAACTGTTGGGTCAAGGTTTTCATCCCAGTCAAAAGTTAAATCTCCGTTTGGAGCCGTTGGGATACTGTTGTCATCTCTGTCGTAAGTCCAGAAAAAGCTGGAAACGTATTCTAATACATCTGCATCAGTTTCATCTGCATAAGGTGCAGGTATAGCTTCATCAAAATCTTCTCTCATTAACTCGAATGCCTCAGCATCAGCATCGTCAGCGATTAACAATAAGTTACTACAGTCATAGTAAAATAATGTATCACCTTCAGCTTGTTTGAATTGTAAGTTGTCAGCAACTTTAGTTGCTTTAACTGGTGCTAAAGAGCGAACCGATTGTTGAGCAAAAGCAGTTGCTCCGATTAACATAGCAACTGATAATAGTTGAAGTTTTCTCATAGTGTTGTTGTTTAATTGTTGTTTAAGTCCTACAAATTTAAGTTATCTACTTAAATATCACAAGTGCTCTCTTCATAAGCTTCTACACTAGGGCATGAGCATATTAAGTTTCGATCTCCATAGGCTTGATCAACACGTCTCACCGATGGCCAGAATTTATTTTCGCGTACCCATTCTAGTGGGTAAGCTGCATGGTGTCTAGAGTAGCCAAACATCCACTCGTCGCTGGTGCATTGTTCTAATGTATGTGGAGCATTTTTTAATGTATTATCTACAGGGTGATATTCACCTGTGATAACGTTCTCTATCTCTTTGCGTATACTTATCATAGCTTCACAAAAACGATCGAGTTCTTGTTTGCCTTCACTTTCTGTAGGTTCTATCATTAATGTTCCTGCCACAGGGAATGAAACTGTAGGAGCATGATAGCCATAGTCCATTAATCGTTTAGCAATATCTGTTACATCGATACCACTAAGGTCTTTTAGATCTCTACATTCTAAAATCATTTCGTGGGCTACACGTCCGTTTTCGCCCGTATATAGTATGTTATAATGCTTTTCTAATTTTGCCTTCATATAGTTGGCATTTAGAATAGCGTGTTTAGTAGATTCTTTTAACCCCTCTTCGCCTAACATTTTTATATAGGCATAAGAAATGAGGAGCACTAAAGCAGAACCCCAAGGAGCTGCAGAAATTGCAGAGATACTATTTTTTCCACCACACTCAATTACTGGATGCCCAGGAAGGAATTCTACCAATTGAGGTGCAACACCAATAGGACCTACACCAGGACCACCACCACCATGAGGTATAGCAAAGGTTTTATGAAGGTTTAGGTGACAAACATCTGCTCCAATTTCTCCTGGAGAAGTTAATCCAACCTGTGCATTCATATTTGCACCATCCATATATACTTGTCCACCGTGTTCGTGAATAATTGAAGTGATTTCTTTTACAGAAGCTTCATAAACACCATGTGTTGATGGGTAAGTAATCATTAATGCTGACAATTCATTAGAGTGCTTTTTAGCTTTTTCTCTCAAATCATCTACATCAATATTCCCCATTTCATCACATTTAACAACAACAACTTTCATTCCAGCCATCACAGCAGAAGCAGGGTTGGTTCCATGCGCAGAAGCAGGAATAAGTGTAATGTTTCTTTGCTCGTCACCACGAGATCTGTGGTATTCTCTAATAACCATTAACCCAGCGTATTCACCTTGTGCACCAGAGTTTGGTTGAAGAGACATTCCCGCAAAACCAGTTATTTCACATAAGTCTGCTTCTAGTTGTTTGAAAATTTCCAAATACCCTTCAGCTTGTTCTGTAGGAATAAAAGGATGAAGAGCACTAAAATTACTCTCGTTTAAAGGAAGCATTTCTGAAGCTGCATTAAGCTTCATAGTACAAGAGCCCAAGGCAATCATTGAATGGTTAAGAGATAAATCTTTGCGTTCCAATTTCTTGATATAACGCATCATCTCTGTTTCCGAATGGTGTGAGTTAAAGACTTCATGAGTCATGAAATCGGTAGACCTTTGTAAAGATTTCGAAATGGTACTCGAATCATAGACATCGGTAATTCTATTGTAATCAACTCCTTTTGATGCAGCTAGTACAGCAAGTATGTCGTTCAAGTCATCAATAGTCGTTGTCTCATTTAGACTGATGCTAATGGTGTGCTCATCTATGTATAAGAAGTTGATATATGCTTCTAATGCAATTTTATTAATTGCATCCGCAGCGATATCGTTTAAATCGATTAATAGCGTGTCGAAATATTGCTCGTTGATTTGTGTGAAACCTAAACCTTTAATCGCCGAGGCAAGCGCATTTGCTTTATTATGAATACGAGTTGCTATATGTTTTACACCACTTGCACCATGATATACAGCATACATTCCAGCCATTACAGCTAATAACACCTGTGCAGTACATATATTAGAAGTAGCCTTCTCTCTTTTAATGTGTTGTTCACGCGTTTGAAGAGCCATTCTTAAGGCAGGCTTTCCATCAACATCTTTAGATAGACCAATGATGCGTCCTGGAATATTTCTTTTGAAAGATTCTTTAGTTGCAAAATATGCTGCATGAGGCCCTCCATATCCCATTGGGATACCAAAACGTTGAGAAGTACCCACAACAACGTCAGCACCCCAAGAACCAGGAGATTCTAAAAGAGCCAATGAAAGTAAGTCGGCTGCTACAGCTACGCCAGCCTCTTGAGCGTGTGCTTTTTCTGTGAAGTTCTTGTATTCAAAAACTTCACCTGTAGCCGTAGGATATTGAAGGATGCCACCGAATACCTTTTCAGTAAATTCAAATTCTCGGTGATCGCCGATAATGAGTTCTATCCCTAGGGGTTCAGAGCGAGTTTCTAGTAAACTTATTGTTTGTGGTAAGCAATCTTCAGAAACAAAAAAATGATTTGCATCTACCTTCTTCTTGGCGCGAGGTCTACTGTTGTGTAGTAAAACCATAGCCTCTGAAGCTGCAGTAGCTTCATCTAACAAAGAAGCATTCGCTATTTCCATTCCCGTTAGGTCGATAACCATGGTTTGGTAATTCAATAGGGCTTCTAATCTACCTTGAGCAATTTCTGCTTGATAAGGCGTGTAGGCGGTATACCAGCCTGGATTTTCTAAAACATTTCGTTGGATAACACTAGGAAGTACTGTATTGTGATATCCTAAACCAATGTAGGTTTTGTATTGTTTATTTTTTTGAGCAAGTTCTTTAATATGTGCTAAGAACTCTTGTTCCGTTAAAGCGCTTTCAAGCTTTAAGTCATCCTCAAGGCGAATTCCTGCTGGAATCGTCTGATCAATTAATTCGTCAACAGAGTTTAAGCCAATTGTAGCTAGCATTTCTTTTACATCTTCCTCTCTTGGACCGATGTGGCGAAGTAAGAACGAGTTTGTGTTCATTTTTTTATTGATAGTAGGTTGTATAAGCTAGCAAAATTACGAAATAATCGATGGTGGTATCTATTAGTAGAATGAAAAATATAAGTATTTTTGAGTGTATGAGATTTATAGTAAAGATTTTAGATTTTTTGGTTGCTAGTAATATCTATGTGTCACTTGGTGCATACACATTAACATGGTTAAGCTTGCAGGTTTATGATACCGAAAATACCGAATTAACTCTCTTTATTTTCTTCTCAACTCTCTTTGCTTATAATTTTATACGTTTGGTTCGCGTTCATCCTATGTTATTAGAAGGAGAATCAAATAGGCATAAAAGTATTTTTAGATTAAGAATACTATTATGGGTGATTTGTATACTGTCTGGACTTATATCCTTTTATTTTTTCATTGATATTTATCAATCTATTCTATCCCTACTAATTGTTATGGCTGTGATATCGATGGCCTATGCATTACCTGTGTTTAAAAAAGATGGGGAGTTGCTGCGATTAAGAGATGTTCCTGGTGTTAAAATATTTTTAATAGCTATCGTTTGGTCTATAGTTACTGAAGGTTTCCCAGCTTTGGTGAGTGGTATTAGTATAGAGTTACTACCAGTTTTAGAACGATTCTTATTCATTTTCGCTCTAACTATTCCGTTTGATATACGCGATTTGAGATTTGATGATCATGAACTGTTGACTATACCTCAATATTTTGGGGTTAGAAAAGCAAGATGGATAGGAGTAGGTGCATTATTGTTCGCTGAACTGATATTGGCTTATCGGTTTTTTTTTATGGATGATTTTAATTTGTGGGGAGCAATCGCAATCTATTTAACCTATGAGTTCTCAGCATTTTTAATTTATAAAAGTCATCCACAGTTACAAGAGCGCTATGTAACAATAGGTGTAGAAGGGATGTCTATACTTATAGGGTTACTGTTTTACCTTTCTCAAATCCTCTAATAGAATCTTGTAGAGCGGTCTAATTATTGTAATTTAGTGGGCTAAAATTTAACAGATGAATTGGGAATTTTCGGAAGATTTTGCCAAGAAAATGGATCTTCAAGATCCTTTGGCCGACTATAGAAATCGTTTTTATATACCAGAAGTAAATAATGAAGAATCGGTTTATTTTACTGGTAATTCACTTGGACTTCAGCCTAAATCTACACGTACTTTTATCAATCAAGAATTAGACGATTGGGCAAAATTAGGGGTAGAAGGTCACTTTCAGGGTAAAACACCTTGGTTTGATTATCATAAATCGTTAACCAAAGCTAGTGCGAAAATTGTTGGTGCCAAAGAGTCAGAGATTGTTGTAATGAATGGCTTGACAACAAATTTACATTTAATGTGGGCATCTTTTTATCGTCCAAC
>ENA-OSET01001676-OSET01001676.1-sediment-metagenome-genome-assembly--contig:-NODE-1676-length-22739-cov-11.172271_pt1 | contig 22739 bp, 21 predicted proteins | sample MGYA00237882_ERZ534229 | MGnify/ENA primary metagenome ERZ534229 (study PRJEB26408, sample SAMN06266212) | sediment metagenome | isolation source: Hudson Canyon methane seep mesocosm | place... | reverse complement strand
CGCCACTGATGTTCCTTCAGATCTCTACGCATTTCACCGCTACACCTGAAATTCCACTCACCTCTACCATACTCTAGCCTACCAGTATCAAATGCAGTTCCCAGGTTGAGCCCGGGGATTTCACATCTGACTGAGTAAACCGCCTACGCGCGCTTTACGCCCAGTAATTCCGATTAACGCTCGGACCCTCCGTATTACCGCGGCTGCTGGCACGGAGTTAGCCGGTCCTTCTTCTGTTGCTAACGTCACATCTAACGGGTATTAACCGCTAAACTTTCCTCACAACTGAAAGTGCTTTACAACCCGAAGGCCTTCTTCACACACGCGGCATGGCTGCATCAGGGTTCCCCCCATTGTGCAATATTCCCCACTGCTGCCTCCCGTAGGAGTCTGGACCGTGTCTCAGTTCCAGTGTGGCTGATCTTCCTCTCAGAACAGCTAGAGATCGTCGCCTTGGTGAGCCTTTACCTCACCAACAAGCTAATCTCGCTTAGGCCACTCTCTGGGCGGGAGCCGAAGCCCCCTTTGGTCCGTAGACGTTATGCGGTATTAGCTATCGTTTCCAATAGTTATCCCCCACCCAAAGGCATGTTCCTAAGTATTACTCACCCGTCCGCCACTCGACATCATCTAGCAAGCTAGACATGTTTCCGTTCGACTTGCATGTGTTAGGCCTGCCGCCAGCGTTCAATCTGAGCCATGATCAAACTCTTCAATTAAATATTAAAAATATGAATTTTTTTTGGTGAACTCTCACTTCGTGAGTGTCCACACAGATTGTCTTGTTCTAATTGTTAAAGAGCATTGCTAACTTCGTTAGCGGCTTAAGTAGTGTCCGTAGACCCTCTTAAGCGGGAGGCGCATATTACGTCATTCCCATTTGATGTCAACAATTTAATTTAAATTCTTTTCAATTAAATCTTGCTACATCCCGCAGCAACTGTACGTTCCTAGTACATGCAACAAATCGGTAAAACCTATTTCGTTGCGAGAGTCCTAAGTGGTCTCCCTTGAAGCGAGGGCGCATTATAGAGAGAACAGATTCCTATGCAACCCCTAATTTCAAATTTGTGTTTAAGTGCGCAAAAAGCCATCGACATGTACATTTATGGGACAATTTGAGGTGATAAATCGCCATTTCTTTTTGATATGATGTATCACATACACTTAAATCAGGAACTACCATGACCATTCGAAGTTATAAAGATAAGTTCCCTAACTTGGCTGAGCATTGTTATGTAGATGCATCATCCGTAATAGTTGGGGACGTTAAATGTGCTGAGCATGTCAGTATTTGGCCACTCGTTGCAGCCAGAGGTGATGTTAACTATATAGAAATAGGCGCTAGAACCAATATACAAGACGGAACAGTATTACATGTCAGTCGAATTAGTGAGGCTAATCCACTTGGTTTTCCTCTTGTTATAGGTGCAGATGTAACAGTTGGACATAAATGCATGTTACATGGATGCACCTTGGGGAATCGGATACTAGTTGGTATGGGCGCTATTATAATGGATGGTGCAATTGTGGAAGATGATGTGTTTATCGGTGCCGGAACATTAGTCCCTCCCAATAAAACCCTGAAAAGCGGTTATTTATACAAAGGAAACCCTGCTCAACAAGCTAGACCGTTAAAAGAGAGTGAAGTAGCATTTTTAAAACAATCGGCTCTCAACTACATCAAACTAAAAGATGAATATATAGAGCAATCTAAGTAAATTCAGTACGCATTAACCTGTTCGACGGTGAGCCATAAATCACCGTCAGAATTCAGTTGATCTTCGGCAAGCTTCGATTCAATTAACTCTTCTATCTCAAACTGCTTGGTATTGTAGAGTTTAATTAAGCTTTCTTTATCCAATCCACCGATATAGCAAACTAACATTTGTCCCGAGGACATAACATCCACTTTAACCGCGTTCTTTTCCTCTATATATGCGCAACCATCTAAAATTTGGATGGCCTGGTTCATAGACTACTTCTTAAGGTATGTATTACAGGCGCGACATTTGGTCGATACCCAGTCCATAAATAGAAACTTTCTGCCGCCTGCCCTACTAACATGCCTAAACCATCAAATGTGTTTAATACCCCAAGCTTTTGCGCGTGTTGCAGAAATACCGTTGGTTTATCGGCATAACTCATGTCGTACACACAAGCACTACTACTAATTATAGAATCTGGAATAGGAGGTAAATCCCCAGTTAAACTGGCAGAAGTAGAATTAATAATCAGATCAAAAGATTGCTGAACCTCATTTAGCTGATTTAACCCCAGCCCAATAAAATTATCTTGAGGTATCAGTGAAGCCAATTGCTTAGCTTTTTCTTCTGTACGGTTAGCAATCATCAGCAGTCTTGGTTCTAAACCTAATATAGATTGCAACACTCCCCTTGCAGCGCCGCCTGCGCCTAACAATAAAATACGCGCACCTTTAACTGGCACACCTAAACGCATTAAATCTTGGACTAAACCTTGACCGTCTGTGGTATCACCTAAAAAAGTACCGTCTCTTTTTCTAATAACAGTGTTTACCGCTCCAGCAATCTTCGCGCTGTCTGATAACTCATTTACCCACTTTGCGACTTGTTCTTTGAACGGAGAGGTTACGTTGCAACCTTTGGCATCTGCATTAAGAAAAAATTCTTCCAACGTTGGAATAAAGTTATCTTTGGTTGCCAATGTACGATCATATTCAATCTTTAAGCCAGCTTGCTCAGCAAACATTTGGTGAATAGAAGGTGACTTACTTTGTGCAATTGGGTTACCAAATACTGTGTATTTACTCACGAAAGCCATTCTCTAGGCTGTAAGTAATTGGCATATAAATCGGCTTCTTTACTTTCTGGCTCTGGCTCGTAGCTATACTCCCACCGAACAAGAGGTGGCATAGACATTAATATTGACTCAGTTCGGCCACCTGTTTGTAAACCAAACAAAGTGCCTCTGTCATATACCAAATTAAATTCTACGTAGCGACCTCGCCTATACAGTTGAAAGTCGCGTTCTTTTTCACCAAAATTAATGTCTTTACGCTTTTCTACAATAGGCACATAAGCATCTAAAAACCCATTACCCACTGCCTGCATAAACTTAAAGCTTTTTTCAAAGCCCTGTTTATTTAAATCATCAAAAAATAACCCACCTACTCCACGGGTTTCATCCCGATGTTTCAAATAAAAATAATCATCACACCACTTTTTATATTCTGGATATACGTTGTCACCAAAAGGCAAACAAAGCTTATTAGCAACTGTATGCCAATGCACAACATCTTCAAGGAATGGATAAAAAGGAGTGAGGTCGAATCCACCACCAAACCACCAAACGGGTTCTTCACCCTCTTTTTCAGCGATGAAGAAACGCACATTCGCATGAGTAGTAGGGACAAAAGGATTATGCGGGTGAATCACCAAGGACACACCAACCGCTTGAAAACTCCTACCTGCTAGTTCAGGCCGAGCAGCGGTGGCCGATACTGGTAATTTGCCACCAAAAACATGGGAGAAGTTGACTCCTCCTTGTTCAATAACATTACCGCCAGTTAACACGCGAGTGCGACCGCCTCCTCCTAGCTCTCTTTGCCAATTGTCTTCGACAAAGCTTCCTTTGCCGTCCACCAGCTCTAGGGTTTGGCAAATATCATCTTGTAACTTTAATAAATACTGCTTAACTTTTTCTATATCTGGCACTAAATCGGCTTTCATCTAACTAATTGTCTCTTATTGTTTTACCGGAAATCCCGTGACGGATTTGACTAGGTTTATTTGCCCCACCTAACGCGCCATCAACTAGCAATAGGGTCTTATCGAACTGTTGATATAATTGTTCCGCATTAATAGCAGGGGCGATCCCTGACACATTAGCACTGGAGGATATCAAAGGCTTGCCGAATAACTCGCATAATTGACTTACAACAAGGTGTTGACTTACTCGCACTGCTACCAAGTCACTACCACCAGTCACCCATTTAGGGCATTGTTTAGCCGCCGGTAGCAACCAAGTGACAGGCCCAGGCCAGCTAGAAAATATTTCAGTGCGCATATACATAGGAATTTTCGTGTCATCAACATAAGGCAATAATTGTGAATAAGTATTGCCGACTAGGATCAAACCTTTTTCCACTGGACGTTTTTTCAAAGCCAATAAATCATGCACTGCACCTTCATTGTCTGGATCACAGCCAAGCCCAAGCACAGCTTCTGTTGGGTAGGCAATCACTCTACCTTGTTGCAAAGTTTGAAGAATCAACTCAGCATCTTTAATTGTTGATAGAAGTTTCATGTAGTCCTAAATTAATCTGGTTTTAATTCAAAGCTCAGGCCACTTTTAAGTGGGATGACTATAGAAGATAAATTCAACTTGTTAATATTGGTCGTGGCAGAGGTTGTCTCAATCAAATTCCACAAACATTTAGAGAATGTATGAGGCGTTATTCAGGCTTAGGCATTTTATATTGACATTGTTTTTGCGGACATAACAATTCAACCACAGAGCTTCCTTTCTTCTCCTGCATAATTGGCCAATTGCATTCTGGGCATGGGTAATCAACAGGTGGTAAGTTCAATAAGTATTTACATCTAGGATAATTATCACATGCATAAAATGACTTGCCAAACTTATTTGCACGCTTAGTGATATGCCCTTTTTTACATGAAGGGCAGGTTAATTGAGTATCTTCACTGTTATTGTTTGATTGAATATAATCACATTCTGGAAAATCACTACAGCCAATAAATAACCCAAATCGACCCTTTTTAATCACTAACTGAGACTGGCATTGCGGACAGGAAGAACCCTCAATGGTTTTGATTTCAGCATTTTCATATTCGTGTAAGGGCTTTGAAAAGTCACATTCTGGATAACGGCTACAACCAATAAAAGCACCAGATTTACCACGTCTAACGTTTAAATTGGCAGTACATTTTGGACAAGGACCAAAGGCTTGTTCAGATGCATTTGTTGAAAACAATGAATGATCAATCTTAGACATTTAATAGACCACTCTTACTATTTATAGATAATAAATGATCAGTGAAGCGGCCCTTCAGGCTCTTCAAACAACAAGTCTTCCATCTGAGCATACGCATTTTCTTTTCCTGGTACGTTAAATAGCACCATCAACACTACCCATTTCATGTCTTCTAAACAAAACTCTTTAGAATCAATCTCCATCACTCGGTCAATTACCATTTCTCGAGTAGATGAATCTAATACATTTATTTGCTCGAGAAACATCAGAAAACCGCGACATTCAACATCTAAACGCATTTCTTCATCTTGAGTATAAACACGGGTAACAAAAGAAGTAGGCCCTTTAACTAAGTAGGGTTTGATATCTGTCTCTTGCAATGCAGCAAGCTTCTCCAACCAAGACAAAGCCTTGTATATTTCATCGTGATGAAAACCCGCTCTAATCAACTCATCTGTTAATTCGTCTTGATCGACGCGTATCTCAGTTTCGTTGTGGATAAAGTTTTCAAATAAATACATGAGGATATCGAACATATTATTTTTCCCCCAATCTAATGTAACCGCCGGGAACAGCTGTCACTAAACCGCGCAATTCATATTCTAATAATTGTGACATTACATCTGCTACTTCTATGCCGCTGCGCTGAGCCACTATATCTAGTGGCGTTACTTCAAAATCTACACTATCTAACAATTTGTCTGATGCCAAGCTTTGTGACATGTTTTTTTCCGATTTAACTACTTTTTTGTCTAGTGTAGATAAAATAAGATGCCTAAACTCTTCATTAATATCTTCTATGCAGGTAACTAACTTTGCCCCCTGTTGAATTAAATAATGGCATCCCGCTGACATAGGATTGTGAATATTTCCTGGCAGCGCAAAGACTTCTCTGTTTTGTTCTAAAGCGCACCTTGCTGTAATCAAGGAGCCACTCTTTATTGCTGCTTCAACGATAAGGGTTCCAACAGACAAGCCACTAATGATTCGATTTCGTCGTGGGAAAAACTCTGGTCGCCCTGGTGTCTTAGGGGCAAATTCAGAAATAATCACGCCATTATTTTGCAATATTTGCTCGCCTAACTGTATATGGCGTCGTGGATACATTTTATCAATAGCTGTTCCCAAAACAGCAATAGTTGTATGCCCTCCGGACACAGCTCCTTGATGAGACAAACCGTCAATACCCAGCGCTAAGCCACTAGTAATGTTCCAACCATAGTCACTAAGTTGACTAGCAAAAAATTTGGCGTTTTCCCTACCTTGGGGGCTAGGGGATCTGCTTCCAACCATGGCGATTTGGTAATTTTTTAGGTGTTTAGAGTTACCGTAGCCAAATATCAAAGGAGGTGGACTAGCAATTTGTTTAAGTAAATCTGGATATCTAGGATGATCGAAATGTAATAAAAAACGGTTACTTGCGGCATTGAGCCACTGCAAAGTTTCGTTAATAACACTCATATTGGGACGCTGAATCGCTTCAATTTGCAATTGATTAAAGCCAAGATTCTCAAGAGAGGCCCTTGGTATTGAGAATAAATCAGACAATCCAATATGAAATTTTTGCTTTAATTTATTTAGGCTAACGACTGAAAAATTCGGTATCTGAATCAACTTCAACCAATTTTTCAACTCGCTATTATCATTGTCACCTAACCCAACATCCTGTTGCATGTTTTGCTCCCTGGATACTCCTATAACTCCATTTAGTTAAGGTTTAGCTACTATCATTCCTCTCTTTATGACTTTAGCTGATTTAGTAATAAGCGCATAACTTGCTGTATCAAAAGTTTTGAAAACCACAATTTCACCAACCTTTAAGGCCGGTTGAGAAATTTCGTCACCTTGATTAAAAGCGCTGCGGATCGTGTTAGATTCGCCTTCATATTTGGGTTGTTTGCCATCAATTATTCGTGGCCCTTGACTGTATATGCCCATTATCGTTCCAGCAGAAACTTGATCAGCACCAATATCCAGCACCACCACATTATATTTCCCCAACAAATTATGTTGCTCCAGGTCATCAATAATGTAACCAACTTGGTCTTGGGCTGCCGTAAGCAAAACTTCATCCGGTTCGCTAGAGACTGCCGGAATTATTTTATCGCCACGCTTAACTTCTAGTTTTGCTTCCAAAATTTTAATCAGTGTTTGTTTACCTAAGTTAGCATCCACTAACTTAGCTTTAGCCAAATGACGTATTTGTAAACCAATAAAGTTGCCATCCATGTCAAATAACTCATTTTGCTTTCTAACAATGATTAAATCCTTTTTACTTCTACGCGCTGCTTTTCCAAGCACTAGGTTATCTGTGGCATAACGCACAGCGCCCTCTTGATCACCTAGAATATGAGGATAACGATCATAAGCTTGTTGCGACATGATCATTTCGTTTTCAATATAAGGTTTGATGACTGACCATGGCAGCGCAGGTATTGCATCTGGTGATTTGACGGATTTAGCGCCCTCTGGAGAAAGTTTTATTTTAGGCTTTGCTGATTCTCTCACCACTTCAAGAACCATTTCACCTTTTTCATTTTTAACTAAACGTAATTCGTCACCGGGATATATTAGGTGTGGATTAGTGATATGAATGTTAGTTCGCCATAGCTGTGGCCACTGCCAAGGCTTATCCAAATACATATTGGATATGTCCCACAGCGTATCACCCTTCTCTACTACGTATACTTCAGGAGCGGTATTTTTAACCAAAATGCTATCCGCGAAGCAATATATTGGCATGAGTACCAACAGTATCAGCGACCTAATTAATTTTTTGCTCGTCATACTTATATACACCTTGATGCAGTGACTATTATGTTTTGGATCGATTTACGCTAGAATAGCGCAGCTTGAAACGTATTAAATAGCCAATTCTATTTGATCGTATAGTAAATAATACACTCACCAATACTAACTCTGTCACTGTAGCGTAAAGTTACTATTGGTTATATTAGTTCCTGAGTCCGAGACTCATTATAGTAGAATAATACAATGGCAATATTAGAAGTATTGCGCTTTCCCGATGAGAGATTGCGCACAGTAGCAAAAAAAATTGAAAATGTTGATAAATCCATTACCGCGTTGATCAGCGATATGTTCGACACTATGCGTGATGAAAATGGCATTGGTTTAGCAGCAACGCAAATTGATGTGCATAAGCGGTTGGTGGTTATGGATGTGTCAGAAAACCAAGATGATCCTATGGTTTTTATCAATCCGGAAATCACCCACAAAGAAGGTAAAACAATCAGCGAAGAAGGTTGTTTATCCGTACCAAATAATTATGCGCAAGTTGAAAGAGCTGAAAAGATTACAGTTACAGCACTTGATAAAACCGGTGAACCTTTCACATTAGATGCTGATGGTTTATTGGCCATTTGTATTCAACACGAGTTAGATCACCTAATGGGTAAGTTATTTGTGGATTATTTATCCCCACTTAAACGCCAAAGAATTAAAACCAAGTTAGAAAAAGAAGCGCGACTTGCGGCAAAAGGTTAAAACTCAATTGGATAAACGGTTAAAAATTGTATTTGCTGGAACGCCAGAGTTTGCAGCATTACATTTACAAGCATTAATAGACTCCGAACATGATGTAGTTGCGGTATATAGTCAGCCAGACCGCCCTGCTGGTCGCGGTAAAAAACTACAAGCTAGTGCGGTAAAACAACTGGCTGTTGAGCATTCAATCCCAGTCTTTCAACCTCAATCGTTGAAAACATCAGAAGCTCAAATTGCCTTAGCTAAACTACAAGCTGACATCATGATAGTGGTAGCTTACGGATTGATTTTACCCACTTCAATATTGAACACACCGCGCTTAGGTTGCCTGAATGTACATGGCTCTTTGTTACCCAAATGGCGAGGAGCAGCACCGATACAGCGCTCTTTATGGGCGGGGGACAGCGAGACTGGTGTAACCATTATGCAAATGGACCAAGGATTAGATACAGGTGCGATGTTATTTAAACACTCACTGGCTATTTGTGCAGAAGACACCAGCGCCAGTCTCTATCAAAAACTAGCAGAAATAGGCCCTAAAGCACTACTTGAAACCTTATCCAAATTGACCGAGTTACAACCTCAAATTCAAGATGAGAAACTCGCAAGTTACGCAAAAAAGCTTTCGAAAGAAGAAGCCAAAATTGATTGGGCGTTACATGCCAAACAATTAGAGAGAAATATTCGTGCTTTTAATCCATGGCCAGTGGCTTTTTTCACCGTTAACGATTCCAATGTAAAAGTGTATTCATCAACTGTTGTTAAAAATGAGCTTCCTGATACCCCTGTTGGACAGATTGTGAGCTCAGACAAAAAAGGTATTTTAGTGACAACTGGGAATGAATGTTTATTACTAACTAAGCTGCAACTCCCTGGCAAGAAACCCATGTCGGTTGCTGATGTGTTAAATGGCAGAGCTGACTGGTTTAAAATAGGCACGTCTCTTATATGAATTATTTCTTATGAAGGGTAAATATTTAAATTTACGTGCTGATGCCGCTAAAGTATTACATCAAATATTAGAGGAAGGTCAATCCGCAAGAGAATGTCTGCCTCTAGCCCAATTGCCTCACAAAGAACAAGATAAAGCATGGCTGCAAGAGATGGTTTACGGTGTTTTGCGTAACCTACCTATTTTGCAGTTTTGGCTTAGGCAACTTTTAGATAAACCATTAAAAAACCGCTTTAAAATAGTAGAACAGTTAATCATGTTGGGGTTTTATCAATTGGCTTTTAGCAGAGTTAGTCAACATGCTGCAGTGTCGGAGACAGTAGCTGCTTGTCAGCCACTCAATACCCTAGCCATGAAAGGTCTAGTCAATGCTATTTTGCGTACCTTTATCAGAGAAGAAATATCCCTACAAGAAGCACCAAATAAACAAATCGCGTCTGGATTGCCTAAGTGGTTATATAAAAAGCTGGAGGCGGAATATCAGAATGACTTTATTGGTTTAGTCGCTAATATGCAGGTTAAAGCGCCAATATGGCTTAGGGTCAATACGCAAAAAACATCTCATTTTGATTTTGTGGTCGAGCTAGAAAAAGCTCAAATCGAATTCAGCCAATCACCCGAGCACCCAGAAGCAGTAATATTATCAAAGGGTTATGACATAACTAGTTTACCCGGTTTTGATTCAGGATGGTTTGCTGTACAAGATGGCGCAGCTCAACTTGCCGCGCACTATCTTAAACCTCAACAAGGTGAGTCTATCCTAGATTGCTGCGCCGCACCGGGCGGTAAAACCTGTCACCTAATTGAATTTCAGCCAAATATGGCAAAAACAGTCGCTTTAGAAATAGATGAAAAACGTGCCACAAAAATACAAGAGAATTTAGTCAGGCTGGGTCACAATGCAGATATTGTAATAGGTGATGCTAGTACCCCAGAGAAATGGTGGGATGGTGAATTGTTCGATCGTATTCTGCTTGATGCTCCTTGCTCAGCAACGGGTATTATTCGTAGGCACCCTGATATCAAATGGTTGCGTAAAGCCAAAGACATTGAAGTATTGGTAAACCTTCAAAAACAAATATTGGATGCTATTTGGCCACTTGTTAAACCCGGTGGAACTATGCTTTATGCCACTTGCTCTATTTTGCCGGAAGAGAACCATCTGCAAATAGCTGATTTTTTATCTCGAACCTCTAACGCATTGTTAGATAATACTTTTCACAACGATTCTGAAGATAAACTAGGTAAACAGATATTGCCTGGAGATCAACAAATGGATGGTTTCTACTATGCCAGACTGCTAAAGTCTGAGTAATAATAAGGTTTGAAGACCACTAATGAAGATAATTATTCTGGGCGCTGGCCAAGTTGGCGCTACTCTAGCTGAAAATTTGGTAGGTGAGAAAAATGAAATCACCGTCATAGACTCTGATCCTGATACGCTCAGACACTTGCAAGACAGACTAGATTTGCAAGTGGTCGCTGGTATGGGCTCACATCCAGATGTACTAAAAAAAGCTGGGGCAGAAGATGCCGATATGCTTATTGCAGTAACTAACAGCGATGAAAGCAACATGATGGCTTGCCAAGTTGCTTACAGTTTATTCAAAACGCCTACTAAAATAGCCCGTGTTCGCTCTGAGCAGTACATCATTTATCAAGAGCAATTGTTTAAACACCAAGATGTTCCTGTAGATCACCTTATCGCACCTGAACAACTAGTTACAAAAGCTATAAAACGTTTAATTGATTATCCTGGCGCATTGCAAGTAGTTGAATTTGCCGATGGCAAAGCAAGCTTAGTAGCAGTTAAAGCCTATTATGGTGGTTTATTGGTAGGTCATGCTCTTTCTACTCTCAAAGAGCATATTCCTAACGTAGAAACTCGTGTAGCAGCCATATACCGTAGAGGCAAACCGATTCGTCCGCTGGGTACAACGATTATTGAAGCGGATGACGAAGTATTTTTTATAGCGGCAACTAAACATATTCGCACGGTTATGAGCGAGCTACAAAAACTAGAATCAAGTTATAAACGCATTATGATCGCAGGTGGTGGCCTTATAGGTGCTGGATTGGCTAAATTACTTGAACACGATCACAATGTGAAATTGATTGAGTTCAATCCTCAAAGAGCTAAATACCTCTCCGCACATTTAGATAAAACCATAGTGTTTGCCGGTGATGCTTCAGATCATGAACTGTTAACTGAAGAAAATGTCGAGCAAGTAGACGCCTTTATCGCTGTAACTAACGATGACGAAGCCAACATTATGTCGGCAATGTTAGCCAAACGACTTGGCGCGGCAAAAGCCATGGTGCTCATTCAACGTGGTGCCTATGTTGATTTAGTTCAGGGCGGCGAAATCGATATTGCTTTTTCTCCGCAACAAGCAACCATCTCTGCTCTTTTGACTCATATAAGACGAGGCGACATAGTAAACGTTTACTCACTTAGAAGGGGAGCAGCAGAAGCTATTGAAGCAATTGCCCACGGAGATCGAAATACATCTAAAGTGGTTGGACGAGAAATTCGCGAAATAAAACTCCCTCCTGGTACCACTATAGGTGCCATAGTACGCAGTGAAGAAGTCATCATTGCTCATGGCGACACAAAAATTGAAGCCAATGACCACGTAATTCTTTTCTTAGTGGATAAAAAGTTTATCAGCCACGTTGAGAAGTTATTCCAACCAAGCGCATTCTTTTTTGGTTAAAACCCCAATATATAAAGGTCTCTCGAAGAAGTTGACTACTAAGGAATCACAAACCTCAGTACATCTATGGACACGTTTTAGTGTAGTTAGTTGAAGATGATTAACTTTAGATAGTAAAAAACTCCAAGTTCACCTTAGAAAAAACAGTTTAAAATTCATACAAATTGATGTAAGTTTATACAGCTGAATAACATTTAAGGAGGAAAGTTATGAACAGCTATAATTTCACGATTTTCAAATCTACATATCAATCAATACTTATCGCAATTAGTTTAGCAACGATCGCCTTTTCTAGTGCTGCTTCACAAGATAGCAGCGAAGATGAGGAGTTGGCGCGCATGCAAGCTCAACTTAATGGCGAAGTTATGTCTAAGCCATTTTTAGCGGAAAAACCAAAAGAAGTTGATGCCTACATAAAGAGCATGTTGGAAAAAAAAGTAAAACCTCCCGAGTATATTGGCACTCATTGGCGCACTGGATATACCTGTCGAGACTTACTACGTTATAACTGGACTCAATATCGTAATTGTCGTTATTACCATCGTTACCACGGTAGGTATTACTACTAACATCACGTTTTTTAACCGGTGAAAACCACTTTAATTATGACCCATAAGGCAATGAAAATGACACAAAGGATTTACAACTTCAAACTACTCATACTCGCTATTACCGCACTTACACTATCTGGCTGTGCGGCTGTACATACTTCAATAGCCAAAAAAGACCTTGATGTGCAAACTAAATTAAGCACCTCTATCTTTGTTGACTCAGTGGCACCAGAAAAGCGAAAGATATACTTAGAAGTTCGTTCTGCCGTAATGGAATTTGATCGCAATTCTTTTAGAGAAGCTTTGTCAGCGCAAATTACCAACAGTGGAAATGGATACACTATTGTCGACAGCCCAGAAGACGCACAATATGGCATGAGTGTTTTCGTACGCAACCTTGAGAAAGCTTCACCTTCAGCGGCTGACAACTATCTCAAATCAGGTTATCAAGGTGTTGCTGTAGGGGCGGCAGCAAGTTATGCAACCGGCGGCGGATATAAAGGCGCTGCAGCGGGTGGGCTAATTGGCGGTTTGGTGTCTACTGCGGCAAATGCTTTTGTTAAAGACGTCACTTTTTTACTCGTGGCTGACATTCAAATTAAGGAACGGGCACGTAAAGGAGTGTTGGTTCGTCGCGATTCACAAGTTAACACTAAAATCTCTGACGACGGAGCGACAACTCAAACATTCTCAGAAGCCACTAATCAAAAAGAATATCGCACTCGAGTAGTGACCACGGCAAATAAGGCCAACTTAGAACTAGAAGAAGCTCAAGCAATTATGTTTGAAAAGACGGCCTACGCCATGGCCTCTTTTTTCTAAGCACAAAGACAAAAGCACTACTCTGCTGCTATTTTTAGGCGAGTAGTGCCATTTTCATTTATACATAATGGATTAGATTTTAGTCAGGGAACTTAACTGTGATAATGGAACAATTACACTTAAAACACTTTTTTAGCTAAATCATCTTTGGTAAATAGTCTCGCAATTTTAGCTTCTCCAGAAAGTCGGTGAAAAGAGTACAAGTAAAGAAAACACTTCCAACCGTCCAAACAACATTGCCACTATTAACAGCCACTTACCACTATCAGACACATCAGCATAAGTAGCAGCCACTTCACCTAAACCAGGTCCTAAATTATTTAGCGTGGCAGCGGTAGCGCTAAACGCTGTCACGTCGTCCATTCCTGTAGCAATTAGACCTACCATAATAATGACAAAGATCATGGCATAGGCGGAAAAGAATCCCCAAACAGCTTCTACAACTCGGTCTGGTAAAGCCCTTTCACCCAACTTCACAGAGTACACTGCTTTAGGATGTATCAAACGGTCCACTTCTCGTTTACCTTGTAGATACAGTAAGAACACTCGAATAACTTTTAAACCACCTCCAGTTGAGCCGGCACAACCACCAATAAAACTTGAAAAAATTAACATAATAGGTAAAAACACTGGCCAATTGGAGAAGTCTGTTGTGGTGAAACCGGCAGTTGTACTCACAGATACAGATTGAATTAGCGCTTGGTCAAATGCTATACCAGCATCTTCAAACCAACTGTGCTGCATCAACACAATAAAACAAATCAGTACCAAACTTATTTGAATAATAAAAAAAACTTTTAACTCAGGGTCATAGAAATACCCCTTCAAAGAACGCCCACTGGCAGCTGCGTAATGAAGGGCAAAATTTAGCGCAGCTATCCAAAGAAAGATAACGCAAACTATATTCACACCCACACTATTAAAATGGCCTAAGCTCGCATCATAGTTGCTAAACCCGCCTATTGCGATGGTTGAAAAAGCATGACAAATAGCATCAAACCAATTCATACCCACTACCCAAAATGCAATGGCGCATACAATAGTAAGAGATAAGTAGATATACCAAAGGTGCTTTGCAGTATCAGCTATTCTGGGTGTCATCTTAGAATCTTTTACTGGTCCTGGTGTTTCAGCTCTGTATAACTGCATTCCACCTACACCTAATATAGGTAAGATTGCCACAGCAAGAACTATGATACCCATTCCGCCTAGCCATTGTAGTTGTTGTCGGTAAAACTGAATTGCTTTTGGTAAATAGTCAATTCCTTCAATAACGGTAGCACCCGTTGTTGTTAAACCAGAAAAAGCTTCAAAAAAGGCGTCCGTCGTGGACATCTGAGGTTGTTCTAATAATAAAAAGGGTAATGCACCAAAACTTGCCAGTACGGTCCAAAACAGAACCACAATTAAAAACCCTTCTTTAGCTCTCAAGTCAAATCTATAACTTCGATTCGGATACCAAATAACTAAGCCTGTAAATAAACATAAAAGAAATGCTAATAAAAATGGCAAGCCACTTCCATCTTCATATATGACGGACACGATTGCTGGGGGGATCATGGTTACACTGAATAAAGCAACAAGAAGCCCCAAAATTCGAATAATAGTACGATATTGCATGGCTTAGCTTTGACTCAAATTAAAATTGCCGCGCAGCACTGAAGGCAAATTGAGAGAAAAGAGGTTTAATTGTGGGTAAATCATTGGCTTACTTATTTATTCTTGTAATTATTATTTGCTAGACACCGAACCAAAGTCTAATTCAAAAAGTAAACATATGTAATTATATTCATGAATTTCACTTAATAAGATAACAGAAAGATCGCAGCCGTCGAAAATTTTTCTACAATAAGAGAGCAACAATCTCCGTTTGTTTCAGGCAAAAATGATTAACTATGTTGGTAACCACTCACCAACATTAAATCAACTCTAATTTTCGATATATTTTTTAGTCTAACGAGGCTGCAGAATACGCCAATCAAGGCTTATAATTTTTTGTTAAATTTCAGCCCAAAAAGTAACTTAAAATAATTTAAAAATGTTCTTTTCTAGTGCTCAACATGCGTGTATCTTCTACGTTGATTTTGAATACAGGTTAACCACTTCGAAATTTTATCCACAAAGTAACCGTCATAAAATGTTTCATCATTGAATTGATACATGCTTCTATAAATATATGTTTATTAATAGATTTTTATTTGAATTCTATAAATAAACAGATCATTAAATTAATTCTCTAATACATTATCTACATAGTTATCCACAGAATCTCCTCTGGATTAATGATAAATTGCTTCTCTTGTGACATTCTCTAAAATTAATGATTTTCTAAAATAAATATATGGGCTCCTATCATGGTATCTGACGTTGAAACACTCTCCAACCCTTTAGTATTAGTAGATGGTTCCTCTTATTTATTCAGAGCTTATCATGTCCCCTATTTACAGGCCTTATCTACGTCTTACGGACAACCAACAGGTGCAATTACTGGTGTGTTAAACATGATAAAGAGCTTACAAAAAGACTACCCAAACGGAAATATAGTGGTGGTGTTCGATGCAAAAGGTAAAACCTTCCGCAACGATATGTTTGCCGACTACAAAGCCAATCGTCCACCAATGCCAGACGACCTAAGAACACAAATTGCACCGTTACATGAAATTATTCAGGCTATGGGTTTACCTTTGTTGGTTATTGAAGGTGTCGAAGCAGATGATGTTATCGGAACTCTGGCTAATCAAGCATCTGAGCTAGGTATGGAAACCGTTATATCTACAGGTGACAAAGATATGGCACAGCTTGTCACACCTCATGTTCGACTAATCAATACCATGACTAATGTCGAAATGGATGAAGCAGGCGTTGAAGAAAAGTTTGCTGTAAGACCAGATCAAATTATCGACTATTTGGCCCTAATGGGTGACAAAGTGGACAATATTCCAGGTGTCGATAAATGTGGACCAAAAACAGCCGCTAAGTGGTTAGCCGAGCACGGCACACTTAAACAAGTCATGGCCAATGCCGACCAAGTCAAAGGAAAAGTTGGCGAACATTTGCGAAATGCACTTGGTCATCTGCCTTTATCTTACGAATTGGCTACTATTAAGTTAGACGTAGATTTAGCCGAAAACGTGCAGGACATCAAAGCAACTGAAGTAGATTTGGATAAATTACTTGCTCTAAGTAGTCAATTTGAATTGAAACGATTAGTGACAGAAACCCAACAAAAAATTAAACAGGCCTCTACCCCACAGAATACTGATTCAGAAGAGCCGAACGAACAACCATCTTCTCCTAATCACTACCAAACGATCTTAACTCAAACTGATTTTGACATTTGGTTGGAGAAACTCAGAACGGCTGAGTTATTTGCATTTGACACTGAAACAACCAGCTTAAATTATATGGATGCAGAATTGGTAGGTGTATCATTTTCTGTTAAAGCAGGCGAAGCCGCATACTTACCGGTAGCCCATGATTATTTAGATGCGCCTGAGCAACTTGACCGCGCCCATGTACTAGCCTCACTTAAACCACTGTTAGAAAACCCAGAAGTAAAAAAAGTGGGGCAACATCTCAAGTACGATAAAAACGTACTAGCCAATTACGATATCAACTTACAAGGAATTGCATTCGATACAATGCTTGAATCTTATGTGTTGAATAGTGTTGCCACTCGTCACGATATGGATAGTTTGGCAGAAACATACCTAGGTCAGACAACTATTCATTTTGAAGATATTGCCGGAAAAGGAGCCAAACAAATTACCTTTAATCAAATCCCTCTGGATAAAGCAGCACCTTATGCAGCGGAGGATGCCGACGTAACATTACGTTTGCACAATGTTCTTTGGCAAAAACTAAGTGCAGAAAATGACTTAATAGATGTATTTAGAGATATTGAGATACCTTTATCCCCGGTTTTGGCAAAAATGGAGCAATTTGGGGTGCTTATCGACAGCCAAAAACTAGCACAACAAAGCCAAGACTTGGCTGTACGCATTTTGGAATTAGAAAAAGAGGTGCATGAGTTAGCTGGCGAAGAATTTAATTTGGGCTCACCAAAACAGTTGCAGGAAATTTTGTACAAAAAAATGGATCTACCAATTCTAAAGAAAACTCCGAAGGGCGCACCATCCACAGCTGAAGAGGTATTACAAGAATTGGCCATCAATTACCCATTACCCAAATTATTGATGGAGTACCGAGGTTTGAGTAAATTGAAAAATACTTATACCGATAAATTACCTAAGATGATCAATGCGCGCACAGGCCGAGTTCATACCTCTTATCATCAAGCAATTGCAGCAACAGGTCGATTGTCTTCTACAGAGCCTAATCTACAAAATATTCCCATTCGCACCGAAGAGGGTCGCCGAGTAAGACAGGCATTTATAGCAAGAACAGGTTATAAGATTGTTGCCGCCGATTACTCTCAAATTGAATTGCGAATTATGGCCCATTTATCCGGTGATAAGGGCTTGTTAAAAGCTTTTGCAACCGGACAAGATATCCATTCAGCTACCGCTTCAGAAGTATTCGATACACCACTAGAAAACGTCAGTACAGAACAACGTAGAAATGCTAAAGCCATCAACTTTGGTTTAATCTACGGTATGTCCGCATTTGGTCTATCTAAACAACTGAATATTCCTCGTCATGATGCGCAAAAATATATGGATTTATATTTTGAACGTTATCCATCCGTATTAACCTATATGGAAGAAACACGACAAATTGCTAAAGAGAAAGGCTATGTTTCAACCGTCTTTGGTAGACGGTTATATTTACCCGAAATTAATGCCAGTAATGGCATGCGCAGAAAAGGAGCTGAGCGCGCCGCAATAAATGCCCCTATGCAAGGAACAGCAGCAGATATCATCAAGAAAGCTATGTTGGCCGTTGATGAATGGATTGAGACTCTACCTATTGATGATGTGCTTATGATCATGCAAGTACATGACGAACTGGTTTTTGAAATTAAACAACATAAGTTGGTTGAATATCAAAACAAGATTGTTTCGTTAATGGAACAAGCTGTAGAGCTTGACGTTCCTCTCATTGTTGAGGCTGGGGTGGGTGAAAACTGGAATGAAGCCCATTAAACTTAACTATCGTTCTATTGACCGATAAAATAACAAAACAAGCTTGGCTTATGAGCGCTTTTTTAATAAACTTGCGCGCGTAGGGTACAGAGGTAAGATATTTTTAGCCTTTGCTTAAACCTCGGCACTTGCCGGGGTTTTTTTTATTTTAAAATAATAATTTATTTATTTTGAACTTTCTGTTTTAACTGCGCTCTTATGTACAGTTTATGTGTGTCTCTATGTGTTTTACCCCACTTTTATGTGGGGTTTTTTTTACCTGAAATTTCCCACTTTGCATCCTTTCTAAATATCTATTCAAGCTAAATTTGTTCTATTTAAAAAACATTGGGAACGTTTTCAAAATATAACAGTCTTTACCTATAGTTATTATGTGTGTTCTCAATGTTTTGGCCCTACCTATTTTGAGTAGGGCTTTTTTTATTCTTTAGCGGCTTTCCTTTCATAGCCATACCAACCATCTAGTTTTTGTTGCAAATTTTCCAGTCCAATCCCACTTAGCGATGAGAAAACATCAACGGTTACGTCCCCACAAAAAGCGAGAGCAGCTTCTCTAGCCATCATTAACTGATTTTTACGCTTTCCTGATTTCAATTTGTCAGCTTTAGTAAGAAGTGCCAGTACGGGTAAGTCTGCTGCAACGGCCCAATGAATCAAATCTTGATCCAAATCTTTAAAGGGATGACGAATATCCATCAACACCACTACCCCTTTAATGCTTTCTCTTTTTTGCAAATATTCGCCTAAAGACCTTTGCCATTTCTTTTTTATCGCTAATGGTACTTGTGCAAATCCATAACCAGGTAGATCGACTAGTCTTCGGTTTTCATCTAGTTGAAATACATTAATTAATTGTGTCCGCCCTGGGGTTTTACTGGTTCTAGCAAGACCTTTTTGTCGAGTTAATTTATTTAACGCGCTCGATTTTCCTGCATTAGAACGGCCGGCAAAGGCAATTTCTATACCTTCATCTGGTCCTAGGTGTGTAATATCAGGGGCACTGATACTAAACTTAGCTTGGCTATAATGACTCACATTTACTCCTGAAAACGATGCGAAACTATCAGTATTACTATAATTTCAGGCATTATATCAGGGAAAATGAAAACGCCGTGCTCTTTAAAGACAGATAAAATCGCAACTTATCTAATGAATTTATTTTACTGGCGGCGTAAATGTGTAAAATACCCAGCTAATGTTTAAAAATAGTTAGCTAATCAAATGATTAATGAGATAAAAATGAAAAATATAGGTCTGCTAGTCTGTTTGTTTTTGAGTTTTAGTACCAGTGCAATAGCGCAAGGTGATGCTGAAAACGGTAAAACAATTTCGGTTACCTGCGGTGCTTGCCATGGCGCTGATGGGAATAGTGCAATTGCTATGAACCCTAAACTTGCCGGTCAACATGCAAACTATTTAGTTAAGCAGTTGACAGAATTTAAATTGGCAAGCCAAACAGGCGGCAAAGAAGGTCGAAATAATGCGGTAATGAATGGCATGTCAGCAGCATTATCAGAGCAAGACATTCTTGACTTGGCTGCATTCTTTTCAAGCCAAGAAGCAACATCTAGCGAAACTTCTGAAGAAGCCGTCGAGGCGGGCAACAAATTATACGTTGGCGGCGATTTACAGCGCGGTATTACTGCATGCATCGCTTGTCATGGACCAAAGGGAAATGGAACGAGTTTATCCGGTTTTCCCGACATAAGTGGTCAGCATTCAGATTATATCGCCACACAACTAAAAGCTTTTCGTTCAGGTGAAAGAGCTAATTCTTTAAACGGCATGATGGCTGACATCGCTAAAAGGATGAGCGATAAAGATATTGAAGTAATATCCAGTTACGTTGCTGGTCTGCATTAATAGAGTCAAACACACCTAATAACCAATTGGTTGTTAGGTGTATTTAAAAATCTAAAAAAAGTTCACTTTATTTGTAAGTAAAGTGTAAATAAGTTGTAAATTTTTATTAATCCTGTATTCTCTCGTCCAAATAAAAACAAAATGGAATTACAAGCATATCGCTTGTCATGGAAGTAGCAACACAACGACAGTTGTACTGCATTTTTAAAGCCTTTACGGGAAAGGCATGGACGAAAAATAAAGCATCAGGAAGATCGACAACAATAAAATTATCTTCGCAAAAATAAATAAAAAGAGAAGATATTACGGATATAAGTTGTTTAGGATGAACAAATATTGGGAGAAGTGTCTGCTGACACTCTTATCTATGAAAGAGCGATAGTTTATCTATCGCTTTTTTTCTATCTAAAATTCACTGATATAACACCATTACGTAAAACTAAGGTAGAATCACGCCCATTATTAAGCCCTACACAGGTGATTTATGGCTAGGCAAAAGAAATCTCGTAAAGTTGGAAAAATTGGTATTTCGAAAACTCCTTCAAACGTACGTAAACCGACTGAAAAACGCGTCAAAAAACATCTAGGAAAACCCGCTGGAAGTCGTAACAACGAAGCGCTAACACTCAAACAAGATCCTAAAAAGGTTAATAAAGACCCAAGGCATGGAAGTAAAAAACCGGTTAGTCTGATAGCAGAAACAAAAGAACATAAATCAGTAGCTAAAAAGGTTAAATATTTTTCTCCTACTCAGGAACTTGCAGCCATTGAACAAGACCCACGGTTAGCCACTCTTTTAGATAAGATTGACCTTGGTAAAAAAGTTAGCAGAGAAGACCAGCATTATGTTGACCAAACATTAGCCAGGCACAAGATTCTATGCGACATACTTGGGCTAACAGACGAACCTGAAAAACAAAAGGAATCATCTGAAGAACAAACAGATCTTTATTCTCAGTTCGAAGCTATAGATATTAACGATTTTAAAGAGTAGCGAATAGAATTATGAATGTAATGTTTTTGCTTGTTGCATTATTTATTCTGGCCGGTCTTGCGTTTTATGCCGGTTCACTGTTATTTAAGTTAAAAGCACAGCAACTGCAGCGTAACCAAAAAACCCTACATAGAATAAATAACATTTCTGAAAGTATTCAAACCATTGCTAAAGCGTTGGATCAACAGCAATGTAACTTATCAGAGGGTTGCATCAGGCTATTTCATCTTCTAGAAGCTTTACCTATAAAGGACAAACCTGACTTTTCTCAGCAATTTGTTGGCCTTTATTCTCTCTACGATAAAGTAAAGGGCTTGCCTACTCATGAAAATAGAAAAGCACAGAGCAAAATACAAACTAGGCAACAAGACTTACAAAGAGAAGAGTTGGAAGCGCAATTCGAATCCCAAATACTAAGCGAAGTTTCGAAGTTAAAGACTTTTACTATTTAGTATCTTAACTACTAATAAATCTCATTGATTTAGCACTTTGCATCCAAGGTGCTACTTTCATAACAAAAACAGTCTGTAGTATGGTCGTTAAGCATACCGACTGATTGCATAAAAGCGTAGCAAATAGTTGTGCCTAAAAAAGTCCCCCTGTTTCTTAAAATATTTCGCCATTTTGTCCGATTGTATTGTTGAGGTTGGAACATCATTCTTTGTTAGCCAAGAATTAATGATGGTTTTGTCGTCTACAAACCGCTAAATATAGTCACTGAATGATAAGCCGGTTGGCTCAATACGCAAATACGCTTTAGCATTTTTTATAATCGATTGAATTTGTAGTCTATTACGCACTATTCCAGCATTTTGCATCAAACGCTCTACTTCATTTTCGGTAAGTGTTGCTATTTTTACTCGGTCAAAATTGAAAAAGGCTTCTTCATAATTTGCTTGTGTTTTTAATGTGGTGATCCAACTAAATTATGCTTGCTGAGCATCTAGACACAGTTTTGCAAACAATTCTTGGCTGTTGGTGGCTGCCCCCTAACCCAAACTCTATCGTGATATTCCTGATAGCATTTATCATCACTAACCCAACTACAAGGTGTTTTTGCCACCTGATACCTACTTCTTCATGTAAATGCTGTTTTAATCGCCTTTAAGCCTACATAGAGTGCATTACAAAAGGTATACTTGCCGACGTTTTTTTAAATTTAATTATTGGTAAGCCCTTTTGTGGCAGAGGAAATGCTAGAGCATATGCAAAAGTTTGATTGTAAGACATTTCAGGGACTCATTTTAGCGCTTCAA
>ENA-OSET01001675-OSET01001675.1-sediment-metagenome-genome-assembly--contig:-NODE-1675-length-22740-cov-36.239112_pt1 | contig 22740 bp, 20 predicted proteins | sample MGYA00237882_ERZ534229 | MGnify/ENA primary metagenome ERZ534229 (study PRJEB26408, sample SAMN06266212) | sediment metagenome | isolation source: Hudson Canyon methane seep mesocosm | place... | reverse complement strand
TGATTAAATTTGAACCAGGTAGAGATTATCGTGACTAAACTTCAAGAGTATTTTCATACTGATTGGAGTGCGATGACTGGAACAGACTGGTTTGGTCTGGTGTTGACGGTAGCGGTCTTCATTATATTGGTTGTTGTCTTTTATTGGACATACAACCCAAAAAATAAAGAAGAATTGGAATCACATCGCACCATGCTTTTAGATGAAGACGAGAAAAAATCGGAGAAATAAGATGGCAGATAATAAAAAGAATCCTACTCAGGTGGAAGACACCGGCCATGTTTGGGATGGCATTAGGGAATTAAACAACCCTTGTCCACGTTGGTGGCTAAACTCACTTTATTTAAGTGGTCTACTTGTGATTGTTTACTTTATCCTGTACCCATCATTACCTTTAGTGAATGATAGTACTAAGGGCTTATTAGGTTGGACTCAAATAAATGAGTATAAAGAAGACCTTGCTAAAGTAGAGGCAATACGTAAGCCATTCGAGGAACGTTTGGCTGCAATGACTACAGGAGAAATTCTTGCAGATCAAGAAATGCTTAACTATGCAATTGGTTCAAGTAAAGTTCTTTATGGTGATAACTGTGCTGCTTGTCATGGTACAGGTGGAGCTCCAGCTGAAGGTGCTGGCTATCCAAACTTAACCGATGATGATTGGTTGTTTGGCGGTTCTATCAATGAGATAGCGATGAGTATTGCTAATGGTCGTGCTGGAACTATGCCTGCCCATGAGAAACTATTAAAAACAGAAGAAGTTGATCAACTTGTTCAGTTTGTTGTCGACAGTTCGAATGGGGTTGCTAATGAAGCGGGCTTGGCCCTTTATAATGCTAAAGGTTGTTTTGCATGTCATGGTGCAGATGCTAAAGGCGTGAAAATGATGGGTTCAGCAAACTTAACAGATAAAATTTGGCGCTTCTCAGGTGAAGAAGATCAAATTAGGCATACTATTCTTCATGGTGTAAATGACGCTACTGATGTAAAAACTCGTGTTGCCGTAATGCCGCAATGGAGTGAGAAAATGGCTATTATCTTACAAGTTACAGCAGATGCGATTGCTGATGAAGAAGATCCGAGTGAGATTGATTGGTCAGATGAGCTTGAAGGTGATGAAGCTGAACGCTTAACAGAAACAGAAATTAAAAAATTAGCTGTTTATGTTCACCAATTTGGTGGTGGTCAATAATATAAATCGGTAGAGTTGTTTACTACCTCTATTGAGTTTGGAGAATTATTATGAATGTAGATTGGGTTTCCGTATCTGTAATATTAAGTGTTATTGCAATGATTGCTGGACTTGCTTACTTCGTGCATTATGCACTGAAGCATATCAATGAAGATAAGTCTGATAAGTAACATCTAAATTGATCACAAAAAAGCCGGCTTTATGCCGGCTTTTTTATTGGCAATAAATTCAATACTCATTAATAAGCAAATGCTTATATTGATAAAAATATGCTATAATTTTTTGTAAATATATAGCTAGGATAATTTTGTGACTGAAGAATCAAACAAACAGACTACTAACGTTGATGATATTTATGAAGACGTAGCTGAGTGGCATATTAATGTCGGTGGCATTAAAATTGTAGCAAAACGTCTGGCGGGTAAATTCCGAACTTTGAAATGGATCGGTATGTCAATTTGGTCCATTCTATTTTTAGGCCCATATCTACGTTGGAATGATTCTCAAGCTGTTTTATTCGATTTGCCAAACCGTCAATTTAATATTTTTGACATCACAATATATCCTCAAGATATTTGGATGTTGTCATTAACACTACTCTTTTTTGCAATTTTACTTGCTGCTGTTACGAGTATCGCAGGACGGGTGTTTTGTGGTTACTTCTGTTTTCAAACTGTATGGACGGATATATTTACTTGGATAGAAGGTAAAATAGAGGGCACTACGCCTCAAAAGGCAATGAAGTTTAATAATGCCCCGTGGACATCTAAGAAGCTCAGCCGTAAAGTATTCAAACATACACTCTGGCTACTCATTGGTTTATTGACTGGGATTTCCTTTGTAGCTTGGTTTACTGATGCATTTGAATTATGGGCTAACTTATTTACTCTGAATGTTTCTATGATGGCTGCAATTGTCATTACTGCATTTACGTTTGGTACTTATACCTTTGCTGGTTTTATGCGTGAACAAGTCTGTTTTTGGCTGTGTCCATATGCGCGCTTGCAGGGTGTCATGTATGATCAAGATACGCTTTTGCCATCATATGATGCTGAACGCGGAGAACCTCGTGGTCGAATAAAAAAGGGACAAGATAATTCAGCGAAAGGAAGCTGTGTAGACTGTAATGTATGTGTGGCAGTATGTCCCACAGGTATAGATATCCGTAAAGGGCAACAAGAGGGGTGTATCACATGTGGGATATGTATAGATGCCTGTGACAGTATTATGGATAAAGTCAAACAACCACGCGGCTTGATTCGTTATGCATCCTATAAAGAGCTTCACCATAATGCAAAAACAATTCCTTTATATAAACGTTTTAGAGTTATTGTTTACGCCGTTATTTTATTAAGTGCGATGTCAGGCATTATTTATGGCTTTATGAATCTCTCTCCAACAGAGTTCAAAGTGGTACATGAAAGACAGCCTTTGTTTGTTCGCTTGAGTGATGGTTCGATTCAAAATAAATATACAATTAAGTTGTTAAATAAAACGAAACAAACGTTAGAAATTAAATTCGATATTAAAGGATTAGAAGGTGCTAGTTTACATGGTCTGAAGTTAATGACTGTTGAGCCAGGCAAGGTTGTACCCGTAACTGCATTAGTGCGTGTATCAGAAGATAAATTGAAGGCTGGTGTAACACCGATTATTTTCACTGGTGAAGTATTATCAGATTCAAACATTACTTTGAATTATAAAAGTATGTTTATGAGCCCTAAGTAGAGATTAAATAGATAAAATGAACATTTCACAAAGTAATAAAGAAGCACTAAAAAATCCGTGGGTATTAGCTATACTTCTGTTTGTACTGACATTTGTATCGATGAATGCTGTGTTCATTTATTTAGCGTTCAAATCTCCACCTAGTTTAGTTGATAAGAATTTTTATGAAAATGGTGAAAACTATGACCAGATTCAAAAGAAAATTGATCAGCAGAAAGCATTAGGCTGGACAGGTTTAATTATTATTCCTACTAAAACACGGGTTAATCAAAAGCAAGCTTATGAGGTTTTACTGCAAGGTAAAAATTCAGCTTCACTTGCACTTGATTCGGTCGTTATCAAAGCATACCGTCCATCAGACGCTGATGCAGATTTCTCAACAGAGATGTTAAAAACTAAGCCAGGAACATATCAGGCTGAACTTAGTTTTACCTTACCAGGAACATGGGATATTGTGGTTGAAGCTATTGAAGGAACGAATGAATTTGTTATGACAAAACGAGTATCTATCTCACCATAATTATTACTTTATAGTACGGAAATTCATAGCCATGTGATAAGGTAGTTGTTTGTTTTTCAACGTTGAACGTGAATCTTGTCTATACATTGTTATCACTGTAGTTTGCCTGTAGAAGAAGAGGGCTCATTTACTGCTGAGATTGCCGGTGAACAACATGAATTTTGTTGTTTTGCATGCCAAACTGTTTGTCAGACAATTTATGATTCTGGTCTAGAAAGCTTCTACCAGAAGACGCCTGAGGGTGAGGCCTTGTCTCCTCCGCCTGAACTATCTCCCGAAATTTCAGCCTATGACCTCGATGAGGTTCAATCTGACTATGTTGATACGGATGGAGACCTTAGAACAATAAACCTTCTTGTCGAAGGAATTCATTGTGCTGCGTGCGTATGGCTTATTGAACATTCACTTGCTAAACAACGTGGCGTTGTCACTGCAGAAGTTAACCTGACCTCTAAGCGTTTACGACTTAAATGGAACAACTCATTAAGTAGTCTATCAACTATTTTGAAGGCTTTAGGCGATATCGGTTATGCAGCAGTTCCATTTGACCCAGATACAGCTGAAGGTGCACTAGCTCGAAGGCATAGATCCTTACTTTACCGTATGGCCTTTGCAGGCTTTGCGATGATGAATCTAATGTGGATCTCAATTGCTTTATACAGTGGGGCTGATGAAGGTGAATTCAAAAATTGGTTTCATTGGATTGGCTTTCTTATCGCCACACCCACTTTACTTTATGCTGGTTACCCATTCTTACGTAATGCCATAATAGGACTACGTAGGCGTTATTTGACCATGGACCTTCCCATTGCTATCGGTGCTACGGCCACCTATGCTTATTCAACTTATATTACCGTTACAGGCTCAATTAGAGGCGATGTTTACTTTGATACGGTTGTAAATTTCCTCTTCGTCATTTTAGTTGGACGTTATCTAGAAGCTATATCAAAGAGACAAGCTTTATCAGCAACATCAAGGTTATTAGAACTTCAACCTAAGCTTGCAACTATTATTACAGATGGCAAAGCAAAAGTTGTACCTATTCGAGCGGTTAAGATCGGAGACTACCTGTTAGTTAAACCTGGTGAAAAAATTCCAGTTGATGGTGTTATTGTCGATGGTCAAAGTGCTGTGGACGAGTCAATGTTAACAGGTGAATCTCTTCCCGTTGTGAAAATGATTACTGATACGGTGGTTGCTGGAAGTATTAATGGTGAGGGGGCATTCACAGTAAAAGCTCAACAGGTATTACGTAATACTGCATTGTCTAAGATTGTCACACTAATGGAAGATGCTCAAGCATCTAAAGCCCCAATTCAATGTACAGCAGATAGGATTGTCCCTTGGTTTGTCGTGATCACATTATCGCTAGCTGCTCTGACTTTTATATATTGGTATCAATTTGACTTTGAACAGGCCTTACTTGCTGCAACATCAGTACTTATTATCACTTGTCCTTGCGCCTTTGGTTTAGCTACTCCTATGTCAATTGCTGTAGCCACAGGTGTTGGGGCTAATGAAGGAGTTCTTGTTAAACAGGGGGCTGCACTAGAGTTCTTATCTAGGGTAAGCCATTTTGTTTTTGATAAAACAGGCACCCTAACTAAGGGGGAGTTACAGGTTGTGAAGGTTGAATCATTTAATCATTTGACTCAAGATGACTTGCTTATGCTGGCAGCATCTGTAGAACAACACTCAGAGCATGGCATTGCTAAAGCGGTCACCAACTATGCTTTTGAAAATAATGTGTCTCTAGCAGAGATCTCTGAATTCTTATCTTCCCCAGGACAAGGGGTCCAAGCAACAGTTACTGGTAAACGTATAGTTGTAGGAACGAGCTCGTGGCTATCTACGCTGGGAGTAAATACGCTGGGTAACTGGGAAAATAAGGCTGATGAACTAGAAGTGCAAGGTATTAGCTGTATTTTTATAGCTGTTGATGGTGAGATAGAAGGAATTATTGGACTGGCTGATCAGTTGAGGGATGATGCACAAGAAATGATTCTAGCACTTCAAAAGGAAGGCGTTTCAATCACAGTTCTAAGCGGTGATAAAAAGTCAGTTGTGAATGCGATTACCTCTAGTTTAGGAGATATAGAACGTCAAGCTGAGGTGTTACCAAAAGATAAAGCGGATGTTGTGCGTAGTTTACAGCAACAAGGAAAGATCGTTGCTATGGTTGGTGACGGTGTTAATGATTCGCCTGCTTTAATTCAATCTGATGTCGGCATAGCTTTAGCGTCGGGCACAGATGTTTCAATAGAAAGTGCTGACATTGTGCTCTCTCACAATGAGTTGCATAAAGTAGCTGAGGCAAGGGCACTAGCACGTCGAACATTACGAACAATCAAGCAGAATATAATATTGTCCATTAGTTATAATGTCGTTATGGTACCTTTGGCTATGATGTCATTGGTTAGCCCAATAGTTGCCGCACTGACAATGCCTATCAGTTCTTTATTAGTGATAGGAAATGCAGCAAGAATAAAACGTTTCTTTAGGAGCTGACAAAGTGGAAGTTATCTATGGTTTATTACCTGGTATGTTATTGTTAGGCATTATTGGCGTAGCAATATTCTTTTGGGCAGTTCGAAGTGGTCAATATGATGATATGGATGGTGCTGCAAACCGAATTTTAATGGATGATGTTCCTGTGAAGATGGATGCTGACAGTAAAAAGACTATATCAAATGACATGGAAGAAAATGATAAAGAGACACCTTAAGCAGTTACTAGGCATTATATTATTATTGTTGAGCTCATCAGCTGTGATGTCAGCTGATACGATTAAACTTGGTATGACCGCTGTTCTCACTGGTCCTTCGGCAGCATTAGGTAATGATATACGAACAGGCGTTGAAAGCTATTTCCAGTTAATTAATAAGCAAGGTGGCGTACAAGGTCGCCAATTAGAGCTTGTGGTTTACGATGATGGTTATGAACCGGCGCGTGCTGCAAAGAATATGCGTAAGCTGATTGATGAAGATAATGTCCTTTCGGTTATTGGTAATGTAGGTACACCTACGGCGATTGTAACTGTCCCTATTGCTCAAGAGAAAAAGACTTTATTATTTGGTGCCTTCTCAGGTGGTGGGGTATTAAGAGAGGATCCTGCAAGTCGTTATATTATTAATTATCGTCCTAGTTATGCTGAAGAAACTACGGATATGATTAATGGCTTGTTTAGAGCTGGAGTTGAATTCAAAAAAATTGCATTTTTTACTCAGCGAGATGGTTATGGTGATGCCGCTTATCAAGGTGCAATTAATGCTCTAAAGAGCTATGGGTTTAAACACTCAGAAGATTTAGTACATGGACGCTATACGCGAAATACACTTAATGTTGAAGATGCTGTTGCTGCATTATTAGATGCTCCAATTACACCAAAAGTTGTCATTATGGCTGGAGGTTATGCGCCTTCAGCAAAATTCATTAAATTAGTACAGCAAGAGTTACCTGACATTTGGTTTTTAAATGTATCTTTTGTGGGAAGTCATTCATTACAAAAAGAACTATCAACAGGCATTAATAACGTTATTGTAACGCAGGTTGTTCCAGACATTGCATCATCACTTCCTATTATTGATGAATTCAAATTAGCACTTAATAATTTTGATCCATTAGTGGAGCCAAACTCAGTATCTTTAGAAGGGTTTATTATTGCCAAAATATTTTATCGAGGGTTAATGAAGGTTCCAGGCGAGATAACGAAAGAAAGTATCATAAATGGAATTGAGTCATTGGATGGTATTGATATAGGCATTGGGCTTGATATTTATTATGATGAAATTGAGCATCAAGCGGTGCATAAAGTATGGCTAACTCACTTGAAATCAGGGGTGTTCAAGTATTTTGAGTGGGATATGTTGCTTGTTGGTGATAGGTTAAAAGAATAAAGGTGAACTTTTTAAATCTATTCATGTTTAAAAAGTGGAGTATTAAAAGTCTACTTCAACTCTGGTCTTTTGCCACAGTTTTGGCCATTATCGTTATTGCGACAGTAGCAATTTATACCAATAAGTTCTTCACTGATACTCAGAGTAACTTAACAAATAATGTACTACCAATGGAGGGTGCAAGTCGTGAAATTAATGCGATTTCTTTTTCATTTATTACTAGGCAAAATCAGATTATTGCTTCTACATCATTAGAATCTATTACTGCTGTGATTCCAAGAGAGAAATTAGAACAAGCGTTTGCTGAAAACTGGGAAAAAATGTCAGCAACAGTAGTAGATAATGAGCAAGGTAACAAAATCGTTAATTCATTAATGGATTATTATCAGCGATTTTTAGAAGTTGATAGTGAGCTTTTAATGTTAATTCGTCAGCAACATGGCTTGCGAAATAAATTACAACATCAAGCTGTAATGGTAGAGCGCCTTGAACAGCAAGTCCAAAATCAGGTTGAAGCAATTTCAGGACGAATCAATCTTCAGCTTAGTAGAAATAAAAGAGCAACACGCTTATCACTTAAGGAGCAATCAAAGTATACAACTGCGAGAGTTGTAGACAGTGTGATTTTTAGTGAGCAAGACTCAATTCAAAAGTTAAGTCAGTCAGTTAGACTGCATGCTCTCAAAATAAGTTATTTAACGCAAAAGCTTATGCAATTAGAAAATAGGGATAACCTTCGCAGCCTGCTCGATAATGATATTAGGCAACATGAAGCTATTTTAAAAAATGATGTAACACGATTAAAGAATAAATTACGATTTGATGATGAGCTCCAGTCAATGACTACGTTATTGGAGAGCGATATTCTCGAGTTAATTCGAACGGTTGTTGAAGGGGACTCATCAACTTATCGGTTAAGACTGAGGCAGTTACAGAATAATCAGTTATTAGCACTTGGACAGCAACGTTCTATTGCTATCGTAAAAGTGATGACTGCCAAATTGAATCAAATTTCTAGCTTGGTCAGTAGTCAGAGTATAAGGACTGTGAGTGAGTCAGCACAAGTCGCCAAACAGGCTCGTTGGATCATCATTATTTTAAGTGTTTTAATTACGCTTGGCATGATTCGATTTGTTGTTTCAATTGCCCAGCGCATAAATCGACCACTTTCTGAACTACGCAGTGCAATGCATGCATTATCTTCAGAGCAGTTTGATACACGGCTTAAAATAACTTCGGGTAAAAGTGAATTTTCCGTACTTGCAACTGATTTTAATGTGTTTGCTGAAAACACCCAGAATTTGATTGGAGATTTAGCGGAAGCTAAGGATTCAATTCAGGTTAGAGAGCAGCACATCAGTGCTATTTTGAATGGTGTTCCTGAGGCTATTTTAACGTTGTCTGCAGCGGGTATCATTCAATCAACAAATCCTGAAGCTGAACGTGTATTAAAAGTTAGCAGCGATACAATGATAGGAATGAATTTAGCTCGGTTTTTTGAGCCAAGCCAAGGGCTTTTATCACTTAAAGATCTTTTATTTTGGCTAGAGACAAGTAGGGAGCTTGAAGGTCGAGATTATAATAATCAGCCATTCTCGATGTGGCTCTCTTTAAATGCTATTTCGAGTGAAAATGATGACTTATGGGTATGTGTGATTTCAGATATAACTGCATGGAAACAAGCTGAAGAGAACCTGAAAACAACAAGCTCAGAGTTAGATACTATTTTACAAAATGCAATGGTAGGGATTGCATTTATTAAAGATCGGGTATTACAGAGAGTTAATCAAAAATTTGAACAATTATTTGAATATGATAGAAAAGATATCGAAGGTCAGTCTTCTCGACGTCTTTATTCTAATGATGACGCCTTCGAACAAATTGGTGAACAGGCATACACAATATTAAAACAAGGCGATAGCTTTGAAGGTGAAGTACAGCTAGTAAGGAAAAATGGAGAAGCATTTTGGTGCTCATTATCTACTAAAGCTATTTCAGCTGACCATCCACATGATGGTTCAATTTGGTTATTTGAAGATGTGACACTTCAGCGTGAGAATGATGAAAAGTTACGACAGCTTGCTAGTTTAGACTCGTTAACAGGTTTACCAAACCGTGGCGTATTTAATGACCGTTTAGAGCATGCAATTCATAAGGCTCACAGAAATGGTACACGATTAGCTGTGTTTTTCTTGGATTTAGATAATTTTAAAAATATCAACGATTCATTGGGACATAAGGCGGGAGATATCCTACTCTGCGAGGTGGCCCAACGCTTAAAATCATGTGTACGTGAAGGGGATACTGTCGCACGTTTGGGGGGAGATGAGTTTACGATTATTTTAGAAGAGGTCCGTTCAGCACAGTATGTAGCTAAAGTAGCTGATAAAGTGTTGACTGCTGTTTCTCAGTTATACATGTTAGAAACAACCGAGGTAAGCGTGAGTCCAAGTATCGGTATAAGTTTATATCCTGCTGATGGACGAGATGTTGATTTATTATTGAGAAATGCAGATGCTGCTATGTATCATGCAAAAAACAATGGTCGTAATAACTTCCAATTCTATTCAACAGAGATGAATGCTTTAGCGACACAACGACTTGTTATGGAAACAAGCTTGCGTAGAGCCGTAGAACAAAATGAATTGTTTTTACATTTCCAACCACAGATCAATTTAGTCACAGGAAGACTTTCTGGTGCCGAGGCATTATTACGTTGGGATAGTGAAGAATGGGGGAATGTATCTCCAGAAGAGTTTGTACCAATACTGGAAGATACAGGGCTTATCAATGAGGTGGGTTCAACTATATTACGTCAAGCTGTGCAAGCTTATCTTGATTTAAAAGATAAACTTGATCCTGATTTCCAAATAGCGGTGAACCTGTCGGGCCGGCAATTTCATGGTGGACAATTGTCAGCATTTGTTCGTAACCTGTTAGTTGAAACAGGAATGCAGGCTAAGAATTTAGAGTTAGAAATTACTGAAACAGTCTTAATGGATGATAAAGAACTAGCCGTAACCACTTTAAATGAGTTGAGTGATCTTGGTGTTACTTTAGCTATTGATGACTTTGGTACGGGTTACTCTTCATTATCTTATTTAAAACAATTCCCATTAAATGTATTAAAAATAGATCGATCATTTATTCGAGATGTCACGATTGATGCTGATGATGCCGCTATTGTTGATGCTATTTTGGCCATGTCTCGACGACTACAATTAAATGTGGTTGCTGAAGGTGTTGAAACTAAAGAACAATTACGTTTCTTACAAGACAATGGCTGTGAACGAGTTCAAGGCTATTACTTCAGTAAGCCACTTGATTTTGAATCATTCAGTTATTTTGTTGATAATAGCGATATAAACTCATTGATTAATTAGTCGGTATTCCATGATTGTTTTTTCGTTCTCATTCATGCGAACAGTTAATCCTATCGCATGATAGTGCCATATTTCGGTAGCGGGATTAATACTATCTTGCTCTATTGAATCGGCCTCACCAAAACGGTAACGCATCATCTTAGGGTTTAACTTAACAGATGGAATATATGAAACAGCAGTGATCTGAGCATTAATTAAAGACGCATTATCCTCATTACTTAGTTCGTAACGGTGTGCCCCACTTTGCTGAAGCCTAGCTTCCATGGCTCTAGATTTCATATCGTTAATTTGTAAGGAGTCTACATTTAGATTTAATACTACTTTGGCTGACAAACCACCTAGATGAATACTATCAAAAAAAGCTTCAACAGAAGGCTCTTCACCTTCCTGTGTGAAAATGGCTGTTTTACCATATTCATGGAAGCCCTCTTGTGCTTGGCGGTATGTTGTTGTGCCCAAGTGAATACCAAAAACCTGACTATTGCCATCTGGCATAGTCGTTACTTGCCAAGGCATGGGAGCGTCAGACTGTTTTGATGGTAGCAGCATTAGGGCTGCAATGCCGACAATCGTTATGAATAAACCTATCAAAAAACTACGTAACATTCGCATATGGATTTAACCTATTTATTAAGCTGTGTGAGGTGGAACTTGCAACCAGAAAGTAACGGGGCCATCGTTGGTTAATGTCACCTGCATATCTGCAGCAAACTGACCTGTTTCAATAGGATGATATTGTTGTTTGGCTTGAGTACAAAAATAATTAAATAATATTTCACCATCAGCTGGTACTGCGGCAGTTGTAAAACTAGGCCGTAAGCCTTTATTAGTATTAGCCGCCAAGGTGAACTGAGGTACTAATAATAGGCCCCCTTTAATATCCTGGATAGACAAGTTCATTTTATCATTTTCGTCAGAAAATACTCTATAGGCTAAAAGTCGAGAAAGTAATTTATCAGCTTGTATTTGAGAGTCCCCACGCTCAACACCAATGAACACTAGTAAGCCTTTATCGATGTTAGCAATCATTTTGTCATCAACACTGACATTAGCATGTTGAACGCGCTGTAATAGTGCGATCATGCAGAAGGTCTATTAAAATAAGGTTGAATAGCCTTAGCTATTTTACGGGTTGCAGTAATAAGGGCTTCGACTAAGGCTGGCTCGCCAGCAGCATGGCCTGCCATGGGGACAATATTAAGCTCTGCATCAGGCCAAGCTTGATGTAGTTGCCATGTTTGTTGAATTGGACAAACTATATCATAGCGACCATGAATGATAATGGTTGGAATATTACGTATTTGATCAAGATTATTTAGAATTGGATTATCTGCGATAAAACATTCATTTAACGCAAAATGAAGCTGAATACGAGAATGGGCCAAAGGACCAGACTCCTTTGTATGATCATGTTTATATTCATAATCACGCAAGGTAACGATTGTTGATTCCCATGCTTGTAATGTTTGTGCCGCAGCCATTTGATGGACTTCATCTGCATGAGTTAATTGTTGATAATACTCATTTAATGGCTGTTTTTGATCTGCTTCAGATAAATGACCAACGAGGTTCTGCCAAGCATCGGGGAATAATTTTGACGCGCCACCTTCAGCATAAACCCAATCTATATCTTGTTGCCGACCTAAAAAAATTCCGCGAAGAATCATTGCTAAGACATTTTTGGGATACTGTTGTGCATAACATAGCCCCAATGTTGCACCCCATGAGCCACCAAAAATTACCCAGTTATCAATATTAAGTTGCTGACGAATGATTTCCATATCAGCAATCAGGTATTGAGTTGTATTGTTTTCAAGTTCTCCGTGTGGATTCGAGCGACCGCAACCGCGCTGATCAAATAGAATAATTCTATAAAGTTCTGGATCAAAGTAACAGCGGTGTTGAGGGCGGCAGCCAGAGCCTGGGCCACCATGTAAAAATACAATAGGAATACCTTCTGGGTTGCCACACTCTTCTACGTAAACTTGATGCTGTAAGCCGTTGCTGAGTTGTTCCATTTTAATATTATGCGTGGCATAAGGTTCAATTTCGGGATAAAGCAGGATCATGACTCTTCTCAAATGTAGACTATATTGCTCAGAACTATACCACGCTAGGCTTATATCATAATGTAGTAATGGTAATTATTGCAGTATTGCGAGAGAATATGCGGTTATATGCAACATACTTTAAAGTTGTGAACAAATGTTAATGAAGGCGAAGATAAATGAACCTGCACGAATTTCAGGCTAAACAATTATTCACCCGTTATGGGATTGCAGTGCCACAAGGCCAAGCTGTCACTAGTGGCTCTCAAGCACGCCAAGCAGCTGAACAGCTAGGTGGTGAACGCTGGGTCGTTAAAGCACAAGTTCATGCTGGAGGTCGAGGTAAAGCGGGTGGTGTGAAGGTCGTTGATACACTTGATGGCGTCTCAGATGCGGCTTATGACATGTTAGGAAGACAACTTGTTACTCATCAAACAACAGCAGAGGGCTTGCCAATTAATCAGGTTTTGGTGGAGCAACCTTCTGATATTGAACGTGAGCTATATCTAGCCGTGTTAGTCGATCGTGTGACTCAACGTATTGTATTTATGATTTCTGCTCAAGGTGGAATGGATATTGAAGCGGTTGCAGAAGAAACACCTGAAGCAATTCTGAATTTGTTTGTTGATCCTGTTGTTGGTTTGCAATCTTATCAATGCCGTCGCGCAGGATTCTTCCTAGATTTAAAAGGTAATGCCTTTAAACAACTGCAAACTGTCATGCAGGGTTTATATCGTTTATTTACAGAGAATGATGTCAATTTAGTTGAAATTAATCCTCTTGTTGTAACGGGTGAGAATGACTTGCTTGCTGTTGATGCCAAACTTAATTTAGATGATAACGCTTTATTCAGACATGCCGAGTTAGCAGCTATGTTTGATGCAACTCAAGAAGATGAAGCAGAAGTAGTCGCACAGCAATTTGGCCTGAACTACATTGCATTGGATGGTGAAGTCGCTTGTATGGTTAATGGTGCAGGTTTAGCAATGGCTACCATGGATTTAATTCAAAAAGAAGGTGGCGAACCAGCTAACTTCCTTGATGTAGGCGGTGGTACAACTGCTGACCGCGTTGCTGAAGCATTTAAATTGATCTTATCAGATAAAAAAGTGAAATCAATTTTAGTTAATATTTTTGGCGGCATAGTTCGTTGTGATTTGATTGCAGAAGGTATTATTCAAGCAGCAAGAGATGTAGGCCTATCTTTACCTGTTATCGTTCGCCTTGAAGGTACAAATGCTGAGCAAGGACGTGAATTATTAGCTGCAAGTGGTATGAATATTCACGTAGCACAAGATTTAACCGACGCTGCTCGACAAGCCGTATCATCTGCACAGGAGTTTTCAGCATGAGTATTTTAATCAACAAAGATACCCGTGTTATTTGCCAAGGGTTTACCGGTAAACAAGGTACATTCCACTCTGAACAAGCAATCGAATATGGCACACAGTTTGTGGGTGGTGTGACACCAGGAAAAGGTGGTCAAACACACCTTGAGCGACCTGTATTTAATACTGTCACTGAAGCGGTTGCTGAAACAAATGCAAATGCAACAATGATTTATGTGCCAGCAGCCTTTGCAGCTGATGCCATTCTAGAAGCTGCTGATGCAGGCATTAAAATCATAGCCTGTATTACAGAAGGTATTCCTGTTCAAGATATGTTGCGAGTCAAGCATGCTTTGAAAAGTTCTGATTCACATCTGATTGGCCCTAACTGCCCCGGCTTGATTACACCTGGGGAATGTAAAATAGGCATTATGCCGGGCTCGATTCATTTACCCGGTAAGATCGGTATTGTGTCACGTTCTGGAACATTAACCTATGAAGCTGTTCATCAAACAACTCAAAATGGGTTAGGTCAAAGTAGTTGTGTGGGTATTGGTGGTGATCCTATTCACGGTATGAACTTTATTGAATGTTTAGCACTATTTGAAGCTGATCCTCAAACCGAGGGTATCGTTATGGTGGGTGAAATTGGTGGGCAGGCAGAAGAGGATGCTGCTGACTATATTCGAGACCATGTCACTAAACCTGTTGTTGCTTATATTGCGGGTTTAACTGCACCAGAAGGCAAACGAATGGGTCATGCTGGTGCTATCATCAGTGGTGGCCAAGGTACAGCTGAAGCTAAATTAGCTGCACTGAAAGAAGCAGGTGTTCATATTGCGATATCACCGGCAGAAATGGGTGAACGCATGTTAGAAGCTTTAGGTCAGTAATTTATGACTATGGATTTCTGCTTGGTAATGGGGCAAATCAATCCAGTTGTTGGGGATGTGTCCGGAAATGTTAAAAAAATTATACAAGCAGCAAATGAAGCTCGAGATACGCTAAATGCCGATTTAATTGTATTTCCTGAACTAACATTAACAGGCTATCCACCAGAAGATTTACTACTTCGACCAGGCTTAAGTAAACGTGTTGACAAAGGGCTGCGTAAATTAAAAAAGAAGATTAAGGATGTGGCTGTTCTTGTAGGTCATCCAGCTGGGGTAGTCAGAGAAGAGCTTTATAACGCTGCATCACTGATTGCTGATGGTGAATGTTTAGCTACATATTTCAAACAGCATTTACCCAATTACAGTGTTTTTGATGAAAAACGGTATTTTGTTGAAGGTAAAGAAGCTTGTGTTGTTGAATATAAAGGCATTAAATTTGGTATTACGATCTGCGAAGACATTTGGTTTACTGAGCCCACGTCACAAGCAGCTGATGCTGGCGCAGAGATCATTTTAAACCTTAATGCTTCTCCTTTTAGACAAGGTAAATGGCAGCTGCGTGAAGCTGAACTTAAGCAGCGAGTGATAGAGACAGGCTTACCCATTGTGTATGTGAATCAGGTTGGTGGCCAAGATGAATTGGTGTTTGATGGCTGTTCATTTGTTTTATCTGCTACAGGTGAGAAAATAGTACGAGCACCAGCTTGGCAAGAAATTTTGTTCCCCGTTTCATTGAAGCATAATGCAGAACAAGGTCTATCTGTAGTTGGAGAGCTTGCTGAAAAAGAAACTGAGTTGGCAATGATTTATCAGGCACTTGTCATTGGATTGCGTGATTATGTTGAGAAGAATCATTTTTCATCTGTTGTTATTGGTTTGTCTGGAGGTATCGATTCTGCTCTAACATTAGCCTTAGCCTTTGATGCAATAGGGCCTGAACGAGTTAGTACCGTAATGATGCCATCTCAATATACCGCTCAGATGAGTCTTGATGATGCCCAAGAAATGGCAGATGGTCTCCTAGTCGAACATAGTATTATCGCTATCGATTCACTATTTGAACAATTCTTAGCGAGCCTGTCAGAACAGTTTGCAGGTAAAAATGTCGATACGACTGAGGAGAATATTCAAGCTCGTGTTCGCGGCACATTATTAATGGCAATATCAAATAAAACAGGCGCAATGGTATTGTCGACAGGTAATAAGAGCGAGATGGCTGTAGGTTATTCAACCTTATACGGTGATATGGCCGGTGGTTATTCGCCATTGAAAGATGTTTACAAAACCTTAGTTTATCGTCTATCTGAGTATCGAAATAGTCTATCGGAGGTTATACCTCAGCGAATTATTACTCGACCACCTTCCGCAGAATTAGCGCCCAATCAGCTTGATCAAGATAGTTTGCCGCCATATGAAATTCTTGATCTGATCTTAGAGCGTTATATTGCTGAAGACTGGTGCTATGAAGAGCTGGTTGCAGCAGGAAGTGATGCCGAGATGGTTGCAAGAGTGATCAAAATGGTAGATCGTAACGAATATAAGAGACGACAAGCACCGCCTGGAATTCGTATTACCAGTCGTGCATTTGGACGAGACAGACGTTATCCGATAACATCTGCTTATAGTATTAATTCAACAATAGAGTAGGGACAAACGATGAAAAAGATCGAAGCGATTATTAAACCCTTTAAATTAGATGATGTCCGTGAGGCATTATCAGATATTGGTGTAACAGGGCTGACAGTATCAGAAGTGAAAGGCTTTGGTCGTCAAAAGGGTCATACGGAGCTTTATCGTGGTGCTGAGTATGTTGTCGACTTTCTGCCTAAAATTAAGATGGAAATTGTGTTGGCAGCGGAACAAGTTGAGTCATGTATAGAAGCCATTATTAAGGCTGCACATACCGGTCGAATTGGGGATGGTAAAATCTTTGTGACACCAATCGAACAGGTCATTCGAATTCGTACTGGTGAAGAAGGCGAATCAGCAGTATAAAAATATGAAGGTTCTCAGAAAATATTTATTCTGGGAACCTTGGTTTTATTTTAATTCGGTTTGATGAATAGCTGCTACACCAGGGTGACCAGGAAAGTTATGTTTTAATACGCGTAACGCATCTTCTGATAACTCGTTTAACTCTAATACCTTATAAGCCTTAGCCATCATCAATAATGCTTCCGGCATGGCAGGCGTTCGAGGGTAATTTTCTACTACATATTTACCACGGTTAGCGGCTGCAAGATAGGCGCCTCTACGCATATAATAATGTGCAACATTAACTTCATGTTGAGCTAAGCGATTACGTAAATAAACAATACGTTGCGCTGCATCTTCGCTGTAATAACTTTTGGGATAACGATTAACCAGTGTCGTAAAATCTTTTAAGGCAAAACGAGCAGAGCCAGGGTCACGTTGTGATTCATCCCTAGGAATATATTTTTCAAATAAGCCGATATCGCGAGTAAAGTTAGTTAACCCGCGTAGATAAATTGCATAATCCATGTTTGGGTTTAAAGGGTAAACACGCATGAAACGATCTAAGGTTGCCAATGCTTGTTCAGGCTCATCCGTTTTATAATATGCGTAGGCAGACTCTAATAAGGCTTGTTGAGCATATTCACCAAAAGGAAAACGCGCTTCTAATTGACCGTAATATTGCAAGGCGGTGGTGAAGTCTTCAGCATTTAATGCTGCCTTAGCTTCAGAGTAAAGACGCTCTACTGTCCAGCTATCTTTAGCAACTACTTCATCTGCAGCAAAGTAAGAGCAACCCGACGTTGAAAGTAAAACAAGTATAAGAGCTAGGTAATATTTTTTCATGCGGGTAGATTACGCTAGCAGCTGAATGAAGGCAAAGCTGATTTCAGGTTTTACTTGAATCAGTTTGGAGTTAGAAAAAAATAATCCATGTACAATGTGGATAAATATTTAAATTGACTGAGAAATTTCATGTTTCGACTATTAATAAGCATTATTTTAGGTTTAGTCTTTTCACCTATAAATGCGACAACATTCACCATTGCTAATGATAATACGCGTATTGTTGGCCACAACTTAATTGTGCTTAGTCATAAGGAAGATACCTTATTAGATATTGCCCGACGTTTTGATATTGGCTATAACGAAATTGTGATGGCAAACTCTAATTTAGATCCTTGGTTACCAGGGGAAAATGAGCGTGTTTTAGTTCCCAATAAATTCATTCTGCCTGATGCGCCGCATAAAGGGATTGTCATAAATTTAGCTGAAATGAGACTTTATTATTATCCTCCGAAAAAGAAGGGTCAACAACAACAGGTGATCACGCACCCTATTGGTGTCGGGCGTGAAGGCTGGACAACACCACTAGGTAAGACCCGTATTATTCAAAAGAAAAAAGATCCTACATGGACACCACCGGCATCAATATTGGCTGAACATCTGGAAAAAGGTGATCCCTTACCTAGAGTTGTTCCAGCGGGCCCTGATAATCCATTAGGTGCTTTTGCCATGCGTTTAGGTATGCCAGGGTATTTATTACACGGTACCAATCGACCTTATGGTGTGGGCATGCGTGTTAGCCATGGTTGTATACGTTTATTTCCTGAAGATATTGAGCATTTATTTGGTATTGTTGCAGTCAATACACCTGTCGAAATTTTGTATCAGCCCTATAAAGCTGCATTAGAGGGAGATGTACTTTATCTGGAAGCGCATCAAACACAAGAAGATATAGATATGAATGCAGGTAGTAATATGACACCAATGGTTGCAGCAATATTAAATGCGCAAGATAAGATATTGGATGATGATAGCTGGCCTTTTGCAGAAGAATTAGTTCGACAACAGCAAGGTGTTGTTAAGCAAGTTAATAAATCAGATATTGAAGTGATTGATGATGTTTGGTTTATCCATGCTGGGCTTACTCAAGACGTAAAATTAAAATTAGCTCAAGCATCAACGAGCTTGAATTTAAATGATTTATTTTGGCCTATGCAAGGTGCTGCTGAGGGAGAACTATTGATTGGTCCATTTGAAAATCATCAAGAAGCGGACAGTATGGCGCTTGAAATCAATCGTTTAACAGATGTATCGATATGGACAGCACTACTGGCTGGAGATGCACTGTAGGATTTAGACTTTTAACTTGGTTTTTTAAATATCAGGCATAAAAAAACCGGGAGCAAGCCCCCGGTTTCTTATTACAACAAGAAGCTTATTTGCTCATTGCTTTTTCAAACATACGATCGATTTTTGCGCAACATTCATCAACAGAACGTTGTGCTGAGTCAGCCGTGTCTTGTGCTGTGCGAGCTGCAGTTTCAGCATCATTAGCTGTACGAGTTGCTGTATCAGCAGTGCTTTGAGCATTGCGAGCTGCAGATAATGCAGAGTCAGCTGTTGATTGCGCTGCTTCAACTGATGCTGTTAAAGCATCCATTTCTGCTGTGTTAGCACATGCAGTTAGTAAAGCTAAAGGCAGGATGACAGCACCTAATTTAGTTAAAGATTTCATTTAATTCTCCGTATTTTTGAATATAATTCATGGGTACAACGACATTGCTAAAGGCAATATACATTGTGAGGCTATCAGGAATTAGTAGGACTGTCCAACGTCTATCAACATAAGCTTATAAATAGTCTATTTCTTTGGTATAATTACGCCTTTATTATCGATGTGGCAAAGCTGTTCACATTATTCGGTTAGCTTGTAACCGTCATCTTGCTCTGGAAAAATTAGTCTATGCATCCTATGCTGAATATCGCCGTTCGGGCAGCCCGTAGCGCGGGAAACCTTATTGTTCGTTCTTTGCAACATGTTGACCACCTTGAAATAACCACAAAAGGTTTAAATGATTTTGTGACAGATGTTGATCGTTTAGCAGAACAAGAAATCATTAATACTATCCATAAATCTTATCCTGAACATGCTATTTTGGCGGAAGAGTCTGGTATTCAAGGTGATAATGACACAGTATGGGTGATAGACCCTTTAGACGGAACAACAAACTTTTTACATGGCTTTCCACACTATTGCGTTTCAATTGCAGTCATGGTCCGTGGTCGAATCGATCATGGTGTTATTTATGATCCTTTACGTGATGAATTATTTACAGCCAGTCGTGGTGATGGCGCAAAAATGAACGATCGCCGTATTCGTGTAAATAAACGCAAGGAATTAACAGGCTCTTTATTAGCGACAGGCTTTCCATTTAAATATCCTCAACATTTAACACCTTATCTGGAAACATTTGGTGCATTGCTTCCACAAGTGGTTGATATTCGTCGTGCAGGTTCTGCAGCTTTAGATTTAGCCTATGTTGCAGCTGGTCGATTAGATGGTTACTGGGAAATTGGATTAGAAAAATGGGACTTGGCAGCTGGCGTCCTACTTATCGAAGAAGCGGGTGGAGTTGTGAGTGATTTTGCTGGTGGAGATGACTATTTCAAAAGTGGCAATATGGTGGTAGGTAGTTTACCTCTCCATAAAAAGATATTAGACAGCATTACCCCTCATCTAACAGACGAGTTGAAAAAATAACGGATTTTGCCTTTGGGCATTTTATTTCATATGCGAATAGCATTCATTTATAGAACTAAAAATTAATGACAATTACTACTAGAAAACTACGCAATATTGCAATTATTGCTCACGTCGATCACGGTAAAACAACCTTGGTTGATCAATTATTACGCCAATCGGGCACATTTAGTGACCATGAGGAATTGCAAGAACGTGTAATGGATTCCAATGATCTTGAAAAAGAACGTGGCATCACAATCCTGTCTAAAAATACGGCAGTGAAATGGAATGATTACCATATCAATATCGTAGATACTCCGGGCCATGCCGATTTTGGTGGCGAGGTAGAGCGTGTTTTATCTATGGTTGATTCTGTATTGCTATTAGTTGATTCATCTGAAGGCCCAATGCCTCAAACACGATTTGTAACGCAAAAAGCATTGGCTTTAGGTTTAAAACCAATTGTTGTTATTAACAAAATTGATAAACCAAGTGCTCGTCCGGCTTGGGTTTTAGATCAAACTTTTGACTTATTTGCTAACCTTGATGCTACAGATGAACAGTTAGACTTTGATGTTGTATATGCGTCTGGTTTGAACGGTTTTGCTGGTTTGAATGAAGATGTTCGTGATGGTGATATGGAAGCTTTATTCCAGTTAGTTGTAGATAAAGTGGAAGCGCCTGATGTTGATACCGAAGGTCCTTTCCGTATGCAAGTATCATCATTGGATTACAACAGCTATGTAGGTGTTATCGGTGTTGGTCGTATTGAACGCGGTAAGGTTAAAACTAATACTCCAGTGACTGTTATTGATACAGAAGGCAAAAAACGTAATGGTCGTGTTTTAACTGTTATGGGCTTTATGGGTTTACAGCGTGAAGAAGTCGAAGAAGCACAAGCGGGCGATATCGTCGCGTTTACAGGCTTAGACCCTCTGAATATTTCTGATACTTTATGTGACCCAGCAGAAGTTGAAGCATTACCGCCACTCTCTGTTGATGAACCAACAGTAACAATGACTTTCCAAGTTAATAACTCTCCAATGGCAGGTAAAGAAGGTAAGTTTGTAACGACACGTCAAATTAAAGAACGTCTTGAACGCGAATTGATTCATAACGTGGCATTAAAAGTAGAACAAGTCATTACAGACCCTGATAAATTTAAAGTATCTGGTCGTGGTGAATTACATTTATCTGTATTGATTGAAAATATGCGTCGTGAAGGTTTCGAAATGGGTGTGTCTCGCCCAGAAGTAATCATTCGTGAAGTAGATGGTGTTCGTGAAGAACCTTATGAAGCTGTGACTGCTGATGTGGAAGCTGAGCATCAAGGTACGATCATGGAAAAACTAGGTGAACGTGGCGCCCAATTACAAGATATGGCTCCTGATGGTAAAGGTCGAGTACGTTTAGACTTTATTATCCCTTCTCGAGGTCTGATTGGCTTCCGTACTGAGTTCTTAACTGCAACACAAGGTACAGGCTTGATCTTTAGTGTATTTGATCATTATGCAGCTGTTAAAGAAGGTGACTTTGGTAAACGTAGTAACGGTGTAATGATTGCTAATGGCATGGGGCAAGCAGTTGCCTTCTCTATTTTCAGTTTGCAAGACCGTGGTCGTATGTTTATCGGTCATAATGATGACGTATATGAAGGTATGGTTATCGGTATTCACTCACGTGATAATGACTTGGTTGTTAACCCATTAAAAGGTAAACAATTAACTAACGTACGTGCATCAGGTACTGATGAAGCGATTAACTTAACTCCACCGATTAGAATGAGCTTAGAGCAAGCGCTTGAGTTTATCGGTGAAGATGAATTGTTAGAAGTAACACCTAAATCAATTCGTGTTCGTAAGAAGTTATTACTAGAACATGAACGTAAGAGTGCTTCACGCAAACCAAAAAGTTAATTTAGGTTTAAACATGAAGTAACAGAAAAGGGTATCCTATATAGGATACCCTTTTTTATTTGTAGTGAGGTTTAAAATGCGAATTTTGGTTCTAATTGCCATTGGTCTTTTACTGTATGTGATTATTGGTAATATATTACGCAAAAATCGATCTGTAACACCTAAAACCATATCTGAAAAAATGGTGCAGTGTCAGCATTGTGGATTACATATTTTAGAGCAGGAAGCTATTCAAGATGATAAAAATTACTATTGTTCACAAGAGCATCTTGAGGCCGATCGATAGTTCATAATGACCTTGTTTAACTTTGGTATAGATCCAAGTCTAGTTAA
>ENA-OSET01001672-OSET01001672.1-sediment-metagenome-genome-assembly--contig:-NODE-1672-length-22749-cov-42.105505_pt1 | contig 22749 bp, 23 predicted proteins | sample MGYA00237882_ERZ534229 | MGnify/ENA primary metagenome ERZ534229 (study PRJEB26408, sample SAMN06266212) | sediment metagenome | isolation source: Hudson Canyon methane seep mesocosm | place... | reverse complement strand
CAACGGATCAGCTAAAACCAACGGCCGAAAATCCTGCCCAGTTGGCGCCTGAACTGACCGCTAAAGCGCAGCAGGGCACAACTGATCTGCTAAAACCAACGGCCGCCAATCCTGTCCAGTTAACACCTGAGATGGCCGCTAAAGCGCAGCAGGGCACTACTGAAAATGTAAAACCAACGGCCGCAAATCCTGCCCAGTTAACCCCTGAACTGGCCGCTAAAGCGCAGCAGGGCACTACTGATCAGCTAAAACCAACGGCCGCCAATCCGGTCCAGTTGACACCTGAGATGGCCGCTAAAGCGCAGCCGCAAGTAATAACTGAAACATCTAAACAATCGCCATTCACTCAGAATCCAAGTGAGTCTACTGCACGTGAAAATGCACTACTTTCTGAGACCACAAAACAGCCCGGCGTTTTAAATCCTCCAAAGCCGCAGACTTTGGCCCAGAACCTTTCTCCGGATGCAGGCAGTAAACGTTCTGACCTAACGCCGACGACTGATCGAGTCAACCTTCAAGAGTCTGTGAATACGGGAGCCGCTAAAGCATCAACACCGTTGATGGATGATTTAAAGAAATTTAATAACCCCTATGCGACTCAACAAGTAGGAAATAACTTAAGTCTCAAACAAAAAACAAAAGACTTACCTATTAACGTAACGTCTAAAAATAACAGCGAAATAATTTCAACATCGGCCTTTATTGAAAACCGAACTAAATTGCGTGATGTCGCTATTAATACCGCTATCGCTTCGGCCTCATTGTTTAAAAGCAATGACATAAAACCTGCATCACCCAAAGTAACTGACGATGCTATTGCATTACAAGTCACAACAAGCGCTGAACACGGAGAAGAAAAAATTAAAGAAAGTGAACTTCGTCGTCCCGGAGATTTAACACGTTTTAATTTAATAACTGCTCGAAATCAGCAGCACCTTCAGTCTCAAATGTCAGAGCGTGTCACTCAAATGTTACGCGCGGGTCAATGGAGTGCTGACATAAAACTTAATCCTGAGAATTTAGGGCTCATTAAAGTTAATATGGTGATGGACAAAGAGCAACTCAAAATAATGTTCACCACGCAACATCATAATGTTAAAGAATTAGTTGAATCGTCAATGCCACGATTACGTGAGTCTTTGGCGGAATCAGGTATTAACCTCGCTGATACCTCTGTTGGTCGAGACTCACAACAACAAAGGCAACCGGGAGACCCTGACTCAGGCGATCAATTTGATTTCCAAACTAAAACAGCTGAAAATAACAGTGAAGAATTAACAGAAGAAAAACAAAGATCAACCCATGACGGTGAATTAGATACTTTTGTATAACCAGTATAGCGAGTAAAACATGGCTGAAGATGCACTAGAAGATGAAGAAGAGCTAGAGGAAAAAGAACCCAAGAATATATTGAAAATATTGGTTTTTGTTTTAGCCGCTTTACTGTTAATTGGCGTGAGTGTGGCAGCAACCCTTTACCTCACTGGTTTTTTTGATGTCAAAGATGAACAATCCGTAGCGGTTCTAAATGAACTGGAAGACTCGACTAAAGATGCCGATGGTACTCTAAAAGAAAAAGAGTTGCCGGAAAAACAAAAAAAAGAAACGCCTGAAACGCAGCAATTTGAACAAAGTTATCAGGAAATGAAAAGTAAATTCACGGTCAATGTCCCTAATTCTAAAAAATACTTACAATTTTCTCTCAGTGTAATGACCCACTATGATGAGAAGGTTTTAGGTAATGTCGACAAGCACCAAACGGCACTTCGTTCAGCCATTCTACAAGTGGTTCGACAAAAACCGGTTGAAACTTATAATTCTGAGGACGGGATGGCCAGCGTACTCATTGAAATAAAAGAAGCCATGAACGGTGTTTTGATGGGATATGAAGATTTTGGCGGTATAGAGGAAGTGTTTTTTACCGAATTTGTCGTTCAGTAAAATAGGCAAAAAATGAATCGTAATGAGTTACTTTCAGAAGAAGAAATTGATGCACTGGTTAGTAATACCGGCGAGGGTGTAGGAAATGTTGGTGGTTACAATACTGACATAAGCGTCGAGAGCTATGACTTGACCATGGAAGACAGTACCTTAACGACACAGTTAGGGGCACTGGAAATGGTTTGTGATCGATTTTCTCGGCTATTTCGCACAACCTTGGTTGGAATGTTACGTTATCAACCGAAAATAAAAGTTTCAGAACTGCGCGTCGAGACCTTTGGCGACTACCGGAACGCGATTAAATTACCCGTGTCTATTAATATTGCTCGGCTTCGCCCTTTACGTGGCAACGCACTGTTTGTTATCGACCCGAATTTGATTTTTAATACCTTAGAAAGTTTCTTTGGCGGACAAGGAAATACCGCTAGCGGCAGTGATAATTTTCGCGAATTCACCCCGACAGAGACACGGGTTATCGAAATGTTGCTTCAAGATATGTTTAAAGATTTAGTCGAATCTTGGAAGCCTATTTGTGAGATTAATTTTGAATATTTGAGTTCTGAGGTTAATCCTCAATTTGTAACTATCGCTGAAGAACATGACCCGGTCATTATTAAACGTTTTAGTATTGAAATGATGAATGATGTCACAGCCACCGTGGAAGTTGTTTATCCCTTTGCTACCATGAAACCCATTAAGGATTTATTAAAAAAACAAGTTTCTGGAAATTCAACGGATGAGCGGGATATGGCCTGGCACCAGAAATTATTTGATGCTATCTGCGATGTAGATCTGGAAATAAGATCGAATATTGCGCACCCAAAAATCACCCTTTATGAGTTGGTTAATTTTAAAGAAGACTTAATAATACCTATTAAGGTTGGCGATACTCTGCCCCTTGTTATAGAAGGTGTTCCTGTATTTGATGGTTTATACGGGACAACAAATGGGCATGCCGCCATTAAAGTATTAAAAACACATGAACAGGAGTGATTATGAGTGAAGATTCTGGTGAGAAGATCCCTGACACTGTTGAAGAACAAGTCAAAACACCCACCATCAACACCATTGAAGATGAAGTCGATATTGATGTTTTACAGAATATACCCGTCACACTGTCTGCAGAAGTAGGACGAACCGTGATGAAAATCAGAGATATCTTACAACTCAGTGAAGGCAGTATTGTTGAACTGGATCGCATCGCCGGTGAGTCAATTGATGTTTTGGTTAATAATACGGCAGTGGCACGCGCTGAAGTTGTCGTCGTTAATGAACGATATGGTATCAGACTCACTCAGGTCCTTGATGCGGCTGATCGATTACGTAAATTATAGTCATTCAAATGACAGAACAGTCCGAGTTAATTCAACCTATTCTTAATTTGGCGCTGGTATTGCTCTTAGTCGTCGCCTGTTTATGGTATCTGAAGCAATTTTATTTAAGAAAAAACTCCAAATCCGGTCGCTTAGTCCATTTAGAAACACTCGCAGTCGGTACAAAAGAACGTGTGGTTTTAATCCAGGTTGATTCACGCACCTTATTACTGGGTGTTTCCCCGCAAAATGTAGTTCTGCTCTCCGAGTTACCGGAACACAAAACCAGTCAAGGTGAAGAAACTGAAGCTAAAATAAGTTTCTCTGAAGTGACCAAAGATATACTCAGGTCATCGTAATGCTCATCGCCAGAATTATCTTTTTATTGTTGTTATTGATTCCTGAAATAACGCTCGCGCAGGCACCCGGCCTACCCGGTGTTGTTATTGAAGATTTACCCGGCGGCGGTCAAAGCTATAGCCTGACATTACAGATTTTAGCGTTAATGACCTTATTAACACTGCTTCCGGCAGTGTTACTGATGATGACCTCGTTTACGCGAATCATTATTGTTTTATCCATCCTCCGACAGGCATTAGGAACGCAACAAACACCCCCGAATCAGGTTCTCATTGGCTTAGCGTTATTTTTATCATTTTTTATCATGGCTCCCATTTTTACCCAGGTAAACGATGATGCGATTCAACCCTATTTAGATGAAACGATTAAGGCAGACATTGCTATTGAAAAAGCGCTACTGCCTATTAAAGGTTTTATGCTAAAACAAACACGCCATACTGATATTGAATTATTTGTACAATTAGCAGGACATGAAGAATTAAAAGGCTCGGCCGATGTACCGTTACGTTTTCTGCTCCCTGCTTTTGTGACCAGTGAGTTAAAAACGGCTTTTCAAATAGGTTTTTTGATTTTCATTCCCTTTATGGTCATTGATTTAGTCGTTGCCAGTGTTTTGATGTCTATGGGGATGATGATGTTATCACCGATGATGATTTCACTGCCCTTTAAGATTCTATTATTTGTCTTAATCGATGGATGGTCGTTAATCTTAGGAACCTTAGCAGGGAGTTTTTATGCAGCCTAACAGGAGTAGAGCGCAATGACTCAGGGAGAGGCCCTTGATATTGGCCGTGAAGCCTTATGGGTCGTTGTCTTAGTGGCGGGACCTTTATTATTAACCGCATTAGCCGTTGGCTTGTTGATTGGTGTTATTCAAGCTGCCACGTCGATTAATGAGGTGACCTTAAGTTTTATTCCAAAATTACTGGCCGTCGTCGCTGCGTTATATTTTTTTGGCCCTTGGCAACTTACTTTATTAACTAATTTTGCAACAGGGGTTATTCAACGAATCCCAACACTGATGTAACAATGGCAGACTATGATTATTTTATGGGATGACATTATAGATTGGTTTTATACTTTCCTTTGGCCGTTTAGCCGAATTAGTGCTGTTTTATTAGTAGCACCCATTTTTTCTTCAACCTTAGTGACCGTACGGACGCGCATCAGCCTAGCGCTACTACTGACTTTTTTAATTTATCCCCTTTATGATTGGCCTATTATTGATGTCACTTCAGGGTTAGGCTTCGTGTTGTTTTTACAGCAAGTGCTGATAGGCGTTGCCATCGGCTTAATTATGCATTTTGCATTTGCTGCTATTACCAGTGCCGGTGCCTTTATTGCCACCTCAATGGGCTTAAGTATGGCCGTTGTTGCCGACCCTGTTAATGGTCACCAGTCGCCCGTTTTAGCACAAGTTTTACTGGTGATTGCCACATTAGTTTTTTTATCCATCGGTGGACATTTAATTATCATTGAAATGATGCTGGATAGTTTCAGATTAATCCCAATTAACGAATTTTATGTGAATAGAGAAATGCTCTGGGCTATTTTGCAATGGTCATCTCTCATTTTTTCAGGTGCCGTTATGATTGCCTTACCGGCTATGGTGACTATGTTGTTAACCAATTCTGCGATGGGGGTTATTTCACGTGCAGCGCCCGCGTTAAATGTATTTGCTGTTGGCTTTCCAGCCTCTCTCTTTTTTGGATTGGTCATGATTTATTTATTAGTTCCGTTTTTTGGCTCGGGAATGGAAAATGTATGGTTTCGATGTTTTGAATATGTTCGAATTTTCTTAGGTGTTGCTTAGCGTGAACTCTTATGGCTGAAGAAGAAAGCAACCAAGAAAAAACTGAAGAACCGACGGCGAGGCGACTTGAAAAAGCCCGAGAAGATGGCCAGGTTGCACGGTCTAAAGAGTTATCGACGGCAATGATTATGATTGTTTCTGCCGGCTTTTTAGTTATTTATGGTAGCCAACTGATTAACAACATGGGTGATTTAGTTATTTCCAGCCTACAAATTGACCGAGAGACTATCTTTAACACCCGAAAATTACCCGCCTACATGTTACAAAAATTAGCCGATGGTTTCATTGTCTTTTTACCACTCTACCTAGTGACATTTATTTTATCGTTAGCAACCCCGGGACTTATTGGCGGTTGGGTTTTTTCAACAAAAGCTATGGCACCAAAGCCTAGTAAATTAAACCCAATTAAAGGATTGAAACGTATTTTTGGTTCACAAGCAATCATGGAGTTACTCAAGGCTCTTGCTAAATTCTTCATAGTCGGCGGCAGTGCTTTGTTCATTGTATCGGGTCAAATTGATCAGTTTTTATCATTAGGAACTTTGCCACTAGAGCGCGCTTTTGCTAAGAGTGGAGAATTACTCAGCTGGAATTTCTTATACATGTGCATTGGCTTAATTATTATTGCCTTAATCGATGTGCCTTACCAAATACATACGCATGTTAAAAAGCTTAAAATGTCTCTTCAAGAAATTAAAGACGAACTCAAAGATGTTGAAGGGCGCCCTGAGGTCAAGCAACATATTCGTCAGAAACAGCAAGAAATGGCAACTGCGAGAATGCTTGAAGATGTACCGTCAGCCGATGTACTGATCGTAAATCCAGAACATTTCGCCGTGGCATTATCCTATGATCGTAATAGCGAAGGTGCGCCGGTATTGGTTGCAAAGGGCGCCGATGAAATAGCCAAAAAAATACTCGAAATTGCACAAGAGCATAAGATACAGATTTTACGCATCCCGCTGTTGGCGAGAGCCTTGTTTTTTACCACCGAAGTCAAACAAGAAATTCCTGATTCATTGTATACCGCGGTCGCACAAGTGTTGGCCTATGTTTTCCAACTTAATGAATTACAAGCCGGCGCTCCAAGACCGGCTATGCCATCGCCGACGGTACCTGACGATTTCCAATTTGATCCAGAAGGAAATCCTATTTATTAACCCTATAATAATACGTCTTTTAAAGACCGAAACAGACAGACAATTATTTTTTAAAATACAGGAGAGAGACCATGGCTGAAGAGAAAGAAAAACCCGACAAAAAAGCCCCCAGTAGCGAAACAACTGCAGAGGAAACAGTGACCAAAGCAACGACTGAAAAGGAGGATCAGTATGCGGAATTTGAGGAGTTCACCGATGATCTAACCTTATCGGATGATGACGTTGTAAAAGCTAGTAGCCGCCCCAAACCTAGTTTGCCAAAGACTGATAATGTAGCCACGAGCCTGGATGAAACTGCAGATGTAGTCAATAACGCTGCAATCCGAGTCAATAATTCATCTAATCTCATTAATGAAAGTGTTGTCACCCTGGAAAATTCGGTTAATGCCATACAAAAAAAACAAACCATCATTTTTTCAGTTTTTAGTGTCCTTATTTTAGTTGTCATTTCTATTGGTGGCGTCTTTATGAGTCGATTGCAGGAATCTATCACACAAGCCGATGCTATCACCTTAGCGGTGGGCAAAAAAGTCATTCACCTTGATACGGAGTTGCAGCGGCTCGACGAAATGCAATCTGAAGTTTTATCATTAAACGAAACAAACCAACGGTTAAAAAATAAAATTGATGAATCCATGAGTGTCTTTGATGTTTCTTTTCGGGCCGCGAAACGGCGAGAAGAAGGTTATCTCGCCAAGAATGAGGCCATGACTCAAACGCTTAACCAACATTTCAATAAAGGCTTTAATAAAATTAACAAAAGTAATATTGATCTTAAAGATCGCATACTAGATACTAAAAGTCAGGTCTCTAATTTAGGTAAAAAAGTACAAGTTTTACACGGTGAGGTAAAAAAATTCAAAGACCAAAAATTAGTTCAAAAACTAAATGCGCTAATAACCTTAGAGCAAAATAAATATTTTGAGGTCATTTCTGCTGCAGACAGGCGACAAGCCAGTGTAGAGGCCATACAGTATCCTCCCAAAGAAGTTAAAGAAGTTAAAGAAGTTAAAGAATCTATTGAAAAAGATAAGGGTGGTTTGTAACCTTATCGCAAACAGCCATTGACGTTTGCATATTGTTTTTTTAAAACTATCTGATCGGTAATTAAATTAAGGTGGCAATCATTCTTAACATGGAAAGAATTCATTGTTACCCCTGAGATAAGGAAGGGGCATGTATTTAGCAAAAAAAATAAAACTGGTTCTCTACCCTATATTGATTACATTATGCTTAACAGGCTGTGTTGAAAAGGAAATCTTTCAGGCATTACAGGATAAAGGTCTCGTTGTTAAATTAGGACCTCCTGTACTCTCAGGAACCTATGCCGCCTTTTATCAGAATGGCCAAAAGAAAGTTGAGGGTGGTATTCGAAATGATCAACGTGAAGGTTTATATACCTGGTGGTATGAGAATGGTCAAAAAAAATCAGAAGGATTCTATAAAAATGGGAAAATCACTGGGCTTTGGACCTCATGGTATGCACAAGGACAAAAGGAAAGTGAACGGATTATTAAAAATGGTAAGATTTCAGGACTCGTAACGCTCTGGACTGAACAAGGGCATAAAAAAGTTGAAGTCAATTACCAACCAGAAAGTGATGGCGTTCTCTGGACGGAATGGTATGACAATGGTCAGAAAAAAGAAGAAGTTGGTTTTAAAGGTGACCTTGTTCAGGGCTTAAGAACCCTTTGGCAAGAGAGTGGATTTAAAGAAATAGAAATTAATTATAAAGATGGAAAACCCAATGGCCTGCGCTCTGAATGGTATGGTAACGGTCAAAAAAAATTAGAAGCCAATTTTTTAGACGGTCAATTACAGGGGAATTTAATTCTTTGGTTTGAAAATGGTCACAAAAAGGTAGAGGCCTTCTATCAGAACAACAAGAAACATGCGACCTCACTCTGGTGGTATGAAAATGGACAAGAAAAAGTTAAAGCTCATTACCAAAACGACCGATTGAACGGTGAAGTTATTCGTTGGAATCAAGACGGTTGGAAAACCAGTAATTGTCAGTATAAGTCTGGAAATCTGGAGGGGAGTTGTTTTAGATGGGATGCCAAAACCAAAGAAAACATGAAGGCTTTTTATAAAAAAGATAAACTATACGGCCCCCTTATCTGGCGCAATAAATTTGGTCAAAAACTATCCCAAGGCACTTATATCAATAATTATCGAGAGGGTGAATTTATTTGGTGGATTGGCGGTAAGAAGTCTGTTCAGGCTAATTATGAAAAGGGAAAACTACACGGTCATCTAACCCAATGGGTTAATGGCGTCAATAAAATACAGGAATTTAATTACAGTAAAAACCGGCTTGAAGGATTATCTACACGCTGGTCCGAACGTGGCAACAAATTATCACAGCTCAATTATGAAAATAATGTGATCAACGGTATTGAAACCACTTGGTTTCCTAATGGGCAAAAACGTTATGAAGGTCATCACCATAAGGGAAATATAGATGGCAAGTGGACTTGGTGGGATGATGACGGTGACTTATTATTAACTCGGCAATATAATAAAGGTATATTAATGCCTTAAAATAATTGAAGATTCATTAAGCTAACTGACATAACATAGACAGTGCTCAGTTTCTTTTGCAAAATAAATTTATGTACCGGACGTCACCGTATCATCAACAAAACACGGTGTTCTTTTTTTCCAGACAACATGGTTTATTAAATAGACGCTACTGATGGGTTTTATTAGCTTTACCAAAATGTCTCTCTAGTTCTCACTTACAACAGGTTCCAATGTTTTTTTTCAAAAAATTAAAGCAAAAATATGCCCATGATCGCTTAATTGAAGATTATCTGTATCAGTCAGTGTGCCAAGAGCTTAAATCCAACTATGTTCGCGAAGGACTGTGGGCCAAAGCACAAATGAATAGCGGAGGTGATTTAAATTTACAGAAATCACTCTACATCAAATATCGAAAACAAATCCTCAAAGATGAACTAAAACAAACCGAAGACCTGAATTTATACGGCGATCTCGACCCTGATCAAGAACTCAGCGCACAAGATAATGTCACTTCTTTTTTACTCATCAGCATTTTGGTCGTCGTCAGTATCACTATTTACACCGTTACGACTATGCCATCATTGGCCCGAGTCTCTGAAGTGATTATTGACCAGCCCGGTCAAAAACACATTGATTTGATTCAGACTAAACCAGTGACTACACTTGAAAATTCAGTCCTGGTTAACAATACAACATTTAAAAGACCGATCGCGCTCATTGAGCAAAACCAATTATTTTATGTCACCGGTGAAACACAACCGTTTACCGGCGAGTTTATTGACTACCAACATACCTCTGAGCAAGGTGAAGATTATTTTAAAGTTATCAAAAACTTTTCTGCGGGTAAACTTCACGGACTGATAACTTATTGGAATGAATCAAAGCGTAAAATAAAGTCAGAACACTATCAAAAAGGTTTGAAGCAAGGCATAAGTATTGCCTGGACTCATCAAGGCCAACAATTATGGCAAGAGTTTTTTAGCGGCGGTCAGCGCCAATCACGAACTGAATTTTCCGATGGCAATAAAATCACCGAGATTTATTATCAACAAGATAAGAAACACGGACCGCACACCATTTGGTACCCTAACGGACAAAAAAAACAATTAGTCAACTATGTCAATGACCAAAAGCATGGATGGTTACGACAATGGCGTGAAAATGGTTTATTGGCCTCACAGGAGCGTTATAAACTTGATGTCAAAGACGGTCAAAGAACGGAGTGGGGAGCCGATGGTAATGTTAGCAGAACGTCAACCTACCATAACGATGAACTTATCCATAGCGTAAATTTTGTTAACCGCCAAGAACATGGAAAAGAATCGTTCTGGTATAACTCCGGTGAAAAGAAAGCCGAAGTCAATTATAACAATGGCAAAAAAGACGGTATAGCGACCTATTGGTTAAAAAATGGTCTTTTCAATAAAATTGAGCTTTATGGTAAAGGTAAAAAATATACCGAAACTAATTACCATAAAGGAAAGAAATCAGGTTTACAAACCGTTTGGTTTTCTAATGGTAAAAAGAAAAAAGAAACGCATTATAAAAACGGTAAAGAAGAAGGGATTGCGCGTTTTTGGTATAAAACAGGGAAACTTAAAGAAGAAAAAATGTTTCGCGATGGCTACCGTTCAGGTTTGACTATAGCATGGGATCAAAGCGGCCGAAAAAACATAGAAAAACATTATAAAATGGGCCAATTACATGGTCGTTATACCTTATGGGATGAAAGTGGTAACAAAGGCTGGGAAATGTATTACAAGTTGGGTAAACAAGACGGATTAAATACTATGTGGTATCCCAATGGCCAGAAAAAGTGGGAGATTCTTTACATTGATGACATAATAAACAAATCAACTTTTTGGAATGAAGAGGGTAATATTACCAAGACTGAAACCTTGGGCAGCATTACACCGTAAACAAACTGAAAATTTTAATTATTACGTGAAAAAAAACAACTGTCCCTTTTTTGGCATAAAATTGAACCGACTCAAATGGACAACAAATTGAATATAATTTTTAGACCTATGGGAGATAACTGATATGACAAACAAATACTCTGAGTTATATTCTGTTTTGTCAGAGGCTATCAAAGCCTTCAGTTTAAATAACATTGATGAGGGCAATGAGTCCCTGATGGATTTCCTCACTATTTTAGATCCTTTTCTAACCGAGTTACCTGCAGAAAAAATTGTTCCATTTCAAGAACTCTTAAATGAATCATTAACTTTTTTCGAAGCAAAAGATTATCTAAATTTAGCAGATAAACTATCCAATGAGTTTTTACCCTTGCTTGAAAAGACACTCAATGAATACCCCATGAGTGAACCCGATAATCCGTTAAGCGTCGACTTGTGTGAAGCATTAGATGCCACTATCGCGGCCTTTAAACAAGAAAACAATTCCGTCGGCAATGAAAAATTAATAGCGTTAGTGGACCTTTTAAAATCTGAAGCCACCAGATGGCCAGAAGATAAGATCTTACAGTTAAAACCACTGCTGACTGAATCCCTACAACTTCAAAAGGAAAGTGACTACTCGGGTCTCATTAGTGTACTCGAAAAAAATATCTACCCGTTAGTTGAATAACTTAAGGGAAGCGCAACCAGTTTCTTTTACTCTGCCGACTACTTTTAGTCGTTGAAGTCGATGAAAAGACATGTTTTCTAATATCATCAACAGAAGGAATCTTAAGCACTTTACCCGCGAATAAATAATTTTCATTACCGCGAAAAAACGCTTTCGGATTTTCTTTCATAATCACATTCCTCACCAATCGAATACTGAGATTAGTGGTGCCATAAGCTTTTAATGCAATCCCTTTGAGCGTATCACCCTTTGCAATGGTGTAACGTTGACCCGGTGCAATTTTACCTGGCTTAGCTTTAAGGGCTCTTTTTGCTATTTTAAATTCATTCATTAAAATAGACAGCGCATGCTGGTTGGCAGAGTTAACATCTGCATAACCCGTCTTAAACGGTATCACTAAGATGAAAAATAAAATAAAACAGTTAATCTTTTTGGCATTCATGAATTGGCACCTTTTGTTATAGTGCAATAACAAACTTTTGTTCATTTAGCGGTTGCATCTCACTCAAGTCACGCCCTAAGGGTATGACCAATGAGCTGTTCTTTTTTACCGAAATAACTTTAAATAAATCAATAAAATCACTGTTTAATTTTTCAGTGATATCATCGGTATAATTAAGCGGTAACACCAACAATAATTGTCCAATAGTTATATTATGCATCGACCCCATTTGTAATTGAATAGATTTAGCTTTTACAGAGACATGGGTTATGGGCGGTTGACAATTGAACTGGGATTTCACCTGTTGCCAGGACTCAGTTAACCACGCTTCTACCTGATGATCTAGGCGAGCCGCATTTTGATCTGAAAAATAATCGACAGGCAGGGCCTCAAAAACTTGAGTAATTTCATGCTGTTCAAAAGGGGGTTTATTATCATGATAAACCACAGATAGTTTAAATTCTTTGCTAACAGGTAAGGTGTTTTCGACATCTGTTTCTACCAGTCGAGTAATACTATCCAGATAATTAAAAGAAGCGGTCAACCCTCGATACAGATCATAGGTAATATTTTTCAAAGAATCCGGTTGATGCCACTTTGCCATAATAGTAATCAATTGCGTGTTGGTTTTACCATTTGACGGTAAAAAGCTTGCACCGTAGTAGCTTTTATATTCGTATTGTTTTTTTAAAACAAAACCGCTTTCATTCTGGATTAAACGATTCATCTTTTTTGATGCTGCACGCAAAACAGCGCTTAGATCATGCGTAGCATCTGAAGTAATATTACCATCACGAATAACTTTCACCGCAACTTGTTTTCGCAACCGATTACTTGAACATGAATTAGGATCTGTATCTTTTAAAAAATGAATACCTGCCTTCACATAATGATTTTTACCCGCTGACGTTTCCTCAAGAATGTCAATTTTCTGAATGGAAAGATTTGATTTCAAAATCACGGTTTCATGTAACTGACCGTGACTATCAAGCATACTGTTACTGATGAGGTTAGCCTTTTGACTTAACGCTGCTTTTCTGAGTGCATCTGAAATAGCCTGTTTTTTCGCTTGTATCAGTTGCCCCGACTGAATGGCGGCGTTACCTTCCGATTCAATGTAATTCGCCTGTGCTGTGGTACACAACAGGGCAACAAAAACACTAAAGATTTTCTTCATTCGTCTAACTATTATTTAGCATCGAACGTAGATCGTTTACGATGGTTGAGGTTAATTCCAGTTTGGTTTCATAACTGTCATCCCCGACCGGTGAAATGCTTACTAGGTGCGCCCCATAAATAAGACCTTGTACATGAGCTCTTAAGGTATCACTTGAAACCACCATATCTTCAACCGTTGTTGTTGAATTTATGTTTTGGCCATAGACTTGTTCAATCAGGTTGCGATAAGCATCTAATTTTGAGGCTCTCATGGCCATTAAACGTCTTTGCGATATGTTATCGCTGTGTTGAGTGCTGATATTGGCATAACCTACAGCAATTAATACCTCTTTTTTATAAACCGGTAAAAATTTCTGATCAGTGGTTGCACCATCAGACAAAATTTTATTTTCATACTTCGCCGAACAGGCTGTTATCGAAATGATAAATAACGTAATTAATATTTTTTTCAGCATCACAGCGCTCCAATGCAAATAATAAACAAATCCATAGCCACTCAATTATGTAGCAATCACTATCCAGTAAACGTGCAATAAACATGCCTGTTTTCAAATACCCACTGTTACCGCCATTCTCACTGTTAATTCAAGAAAATAACCGATACTGTTTATAGTTAAAACGGCAAATGATTGCCGTTTTAACTATCAATCTCAATACTGGCTCAAGCCATTCAAAGGTGTAAAGAAAAGACCTTAAAAAGACAAGGAATAAAGCCATGTCCTAAGCCATTGGCACTATAGTTGCTGAGTATTTATATGGTTTCATTTATAAAGTATAAATGATCAATTATCAATTAATGTTAATAATAACAATCAATAACTTAAGCTATAGTATGAAGCAAGTGCCCTGTCAAAATAATGTAAACGCTAATGATTAATAACGCGGCACTGTCAAATTTTTGGCAGTCATTTTCAGTGCCCAATTCATCTTCACTGGTGATTCCGAGCGTATTATTCTGCATCATTATGATGATGGTGGTACCCCTTCCGCCTTTTTTACTGGATTTGTTTTTCACCTTTAATATCACGCTATCGTTAGTGATAGCTATGATTTGTATTAATGCGCTTAAACCCCTTGATTTTTCATCATTCCCAACTGTTTTATTATTTGCCACACTGTTACGGCTTGCGCTTAATGTCGCCTCTACTCGTGTGATTTTGGTTGAAGGACACAATGGAACGGACTCAGCCGGAACGGTTATCCAAGCCTTTGGTGATTTCATCATTGGTGGTAATTATTTTGTCGGTATCATCGTTTTTTCCATTTTGATGATTATCAATTTTATCGTTATCACTAAAGGGGCCGGACGCGTTTCTGAAGTGACTGCACGTTTTACCTTAGATGCCATGCCCGGTAAACAAATGGCGATTGATGCTGATTTGAATGCCGGAATAATCACCAAAGAAATCGCTAAACAACGCCGTGAAGAAGTCGCCGCAGAATCTGAATTTTATGGTTCTATGGATGGTGCTTCTAAATTTGTGAAGGGTGACGTCATTGCCGGTTTCATTATTTTAATCATAAATATTGTCGGTGGTTTAGTGATTGGAACGTCAACCCATGGAATGACTTTTGATGATGCCGCGCATACCTACGTTTTATTAACTATTGGTGACGGTTTAGTCGCACAAATTCCATCACTGTTATTATCAACGGCTACCGCCATTATAATTACCCGAGTGTCATCAAGTTCATCGATGCACAGTCAATTAAAAATACAAATGGGTGACCCGCAACCCTTAGCGGTGACCGCAGGTATTTTGACTATTTTAGGTTTTATTCCTGGCATGCCACATTTCGTATTTTTATTACTGGCTGCGATTGCAGGTGGTATTGCTTTTTATTCCGCACGTTCAGGAAATTATCTCCCGTCAGACACCAGTGTACAAGGAGAGGGCAGCGATGTTGAAGAAGACGAAGACCCCAAAACTAAAGAGTTAAGTTGGGACGATGTTCCACGCCTTGATGTTATTGGACTTGAAGTCGGCTATGCACTGATTCCTTTGATTGATCAGTCACAAGGTGGTGACTTAATGCAACGGATAAAAGGGGTCCGAAAAAAAGTATCTCATGATTTAGGGTTTTTAGTTCCAACAGTCAGACTGCGAGACAATTTAGAATTCTCTCCCAACCAATATCGGATCAATATTAACGGTGTAAGCCGTGGACAAAGTGAATTAATTCCAGGAAAGGAACTCGCTATTAACCCCGGTGTAACACACGGTGAATTAAGCGGCATTGACACACAAGACCCGGCTTTTGGAATGCCTGCCGTATGGATTGATCCCTCAGAACGGGAATATGCCCATACTCTGGGATACACGGTAGTCGACCCATCAACGGCTTTAGCCACCCACTTAAATAAAATTATTTTAGAAAATGCCAAAGAAGTCTTTGGCTATGATGAAGCTCAACAACTCCTCGACCAATTAGCTGAAGTAGCCCCTAAACTGGTTGAAACATTAGTACCTAACAAGTTATCTTTGGGTGCTTTTACAACCGTATTACAAAATCTTCTGGCCGAAGAAGTCCCTATCCGAGATATGCGAACAATCGTAGAAACGTTATTAGAAACCGCTGAACAAACCCAAAATCCAGATATTTTAACAGCGGCGGTCAGACCCACTATTGGTCGCATGATAGTTCAGTCACTCGTTGATGTAGAAGAATCGTTAAAAATTATTACGCTATCCACAGAAATGGAACAATTATTACATGACGTGCTAACGAGAAGTCAGGAACAAGGTCTGGCTATTGAACCTAATCTTGCAGAACAGTTACTATCTAACCTTAAAACCAGTAGCGAAGATATTGTTAATCAAGGGATACAACCTATTTTAGTCGTCTCCCCCGGTATTAGACTCTGGATAGCTAAAATGGTCCGTCATCGTATACATGGAATGACCATTATAGGTTACAACGAAATTCCTGATGAAAAAGAAGTCCATGTGATTCACACTGTTGAATATAAATCTGATCAATAACGGCTCATATTATGAATATTAAAAGAATTGTAGAAATCGATACCCGCACAGCCATGGACAAGGTTAGAGAGTTGTTTGGCGATGATGCGGTCATTTTATCGAATAAAAAACTGGGTAAAAAGGTAGAAATTATTGCTGCTATTGATCTTGAAGATGGCGTTGTTGATTTTAATCAATCTAAAGCCGCTACCATTGGTAAAGAATCAACTGATCATGAATATGAATCTTTTTTTAAAGTGATGCAAAACCAAAATAATCCCGTTAATTATCAAACATTATCAGCTGAAGCTCACTATAAGGCACAGCAACAGATCACAACCCATGAGCATCAGCCACATCTGTCTTTTACCGCCATTGATAAACGCCATTCACAGCATGAGGAATCGCCGGTTAAACTACGCGCCGGTAACAAAGATCACTCAGAGTCAACAACACCGTCAATAAAACTGAACAATGGAAAAAAAACACCTGAGCCAAAATCTACCGTAAAAGCGACGGCTAAAATCAAAAAAACGACTACACCTAAAACTAAAAGAACAGCCGTTCCTAAAACTACTCTTTCAAAAAATAAACGTAAAACGCAATTCGATGCAAAAAAAACACCCCCGATAGAAAACAACAAAGCCCAAAACATAGAACCGATTAGTGATGACATGAATACTCAAAATTCAAAATCTGACCAGATAATTGAATCAATGAGTACAGAATTATCTACTTTGCGCAACCTGATTGAATTACATTTTCAAAATTCTAATACTACAGACAGTCCTATTGAATCAGAGGCGATTCTTCAACACTTACAGTCCTTAGGTTTTTCAGATAATATTATTAATACCATCAAACAAAATTGCTTAATGGCCAATGATAGTGATATCAATTGGTTCAGTGCTGAAGAGTGGTTGACAGAACACATTAATATCTCATCAATCGATCCTATACGGGAAGGGGGCGTTTTTGCTTTTGTGGGTATGGCCGGTGTGGGTAAATCGACAACGATTGCAAAAATAGCGTCACAATATGCTATGACTAATGGTATGGAGAAAATCGCCTTACTCACATTAGATCATAACCGAATTGGCGCTAAAGAACAGATGAAACTAGTCGGTTTTATGCTGGGCATTGAGGTCTGTGAAGTCTTGGATAAAACTGAATTACCGATAATGCTAAATACTTTAAATGATTATGATTTGATTTTAATTGATACACCCGGTAATAACTTTCAGAATGATGACTTCATTGACACGATTAATGTTTTAAACAGTGATGACGTATCCGCACAGATTTTTTTAACACTCTCTGCGAACAGTCAATCCAAAGCTAATGAATTATTTTGTAACACACTCGCTAAAGAAACCGATGGTGTGATTATTACTAAAACAGACGAAGCACTGAATTTAGGCGAAATATTATCGACAGTGATTGAATCGGAATCTGAAATTGTTCTGCTGACCGATGGTCAACAAATACCGAATGATTTACACCGGATAACCGCTAAAGAACTGCTACAGTCGGTTTTAGAAAGAAAAGATGCTAACTTAACGGCTATTGATTTACCATAACATGATTATTTCAGTTTAATAACGCACTATTAAAATTAACTAAGCATTTAATTTGCGTTAACAATGAATAGAGAAGGGGACATATGAAAATATTACATAATGCATTAGGTGTACACGAACAAGCCTTGAATTTACGGCAAATGCGATCAACTGTTTTAGCATCAAATATTGCTAATGCCGACACGCCCCATTATCAAGCACGGGATTTCAATTTTTATACGCTACTTAAAGATATGGAAACCCAGTCAATACGATCAACCCATAGCAATCATATTGATTTTTCAAAGAATGCCTTAGATTTAGGTTTAAAATACCGGATTCCAACAACGCCTTCTATCGATGGTAATACCGTCGAATCTGATACCGAGAATAATTTATTTGCTGATAACACCATGCGTTATCAGGCCACATTAACATTCCTTAATCAGCGAATAAAAGGCGTGTTAACCGCCTTAAAAGGTGAATAAGTTAACCCTTATTACCACATTAAAACATTTATCAGGTCTAAAAATAAAATGAACCACAGCAAGTTATCTAAGAAAAAACCGGTTCAGGTCATTGCCATTACGAGCGGAAAAGGGGGCGTTGGGAAAAGCAATACCGCCATTAACCTATCGATAGCTTTATCCAGAAAAGGAAAAAAAGTATTGCTCTTAGATGCTGATCTGGGCTTAGCCAATATCAATGTCATGCTCGGGTTACGTCCTGAATTCAACTTATCACACGTTTTAAACGGTGAAAAGTCATTAACACAAATCCTTCTTTCAGGCCCTGAAAACATTAAGATTATTCCATCTTCTTCAGGTATCCAATACATGAGCGAATTAGGGGAGCGTGATATTGGTTTATTGATTCAAGTTTTTAGTGAATTAGAGGAAGATTATGATTATTTAATCATTGATACCGCCGCAGGTATTTCTGGTAGTGTTCTATATTTTCTCAAAGCTGCTCACCAGGTCGTTATTATTGCCACTGACGAACCGTCTTCCATTACGGATGCCTATGCATTAATTAAAGTCCTAAAAAAAGAACACGGAATAAGCAACTTATTTTTTATAGCCAATATGGTTGATAGTGCCAATCAAGGTCGTATCTTATATGAAAAGATTAATAAAACAGTCGACCGGTTTTTGGGCGGCGGTTTAATTTTCTTAGGCAGTATCCCTTTTGATCGGCAGATAACGATATCTAACCGATATCAAACACCGATTATCACATCAGACCCCAGAGCCTCGGCCAGTTTATCCTACATGCGGGTTGCAAGGAATATTTCCAACTGGTCAACTCCCGTGATTCCACGAGGTGATATTGAATTCTTTTTTGAACGTTTCTTTGAGCAACTATCACATAATTAATGAGAAATTTAGCACTCTATGTGGATAGCCAAGAAAAAATTGACTATTCACAGGTATTAACCGAATTTTCTCCTTTAGTAAAACAGGTGGCAAACCACCTTGCCGCACGACTGCCCTCTAATATTGAACTGGATGATTTAATTCAGGTCGGTTTAATCGGTTTATTAGAAGCGTATCAAAACTTTGATTGTCAAAAGAATGTTCAGTTTGAGGCTTTTGCAAGAATCAGAATAAGAGGGGCCATGATCGATGAAGTCCGCCGTGTCAGCGATCTCCCTCGTTCTGTTATGAAAAGTATACGGGATGTCAATCAAGCACGAAATGAACTCGAACAAGAATTAGGCCGCGCTGTTTCTGAACATGAGATCGCTGACCATATGGGCTTGTCGATACATGAACTACAATCCCAACAACATAAAAATCATACACTGCAAACAACTTCACTTGATTTTATAACGGAGAACAACCATTCCGTTGAACCCTTATTTAGCGGTCTAACCATAATCGAGAGTCTTGACAAAGAAGCGCTTAGTCAGGAACTCATTAAAGCCATTGATCAACTGCCCGAAAGAGAGCAACTCATTTTCTCCTTGTATTATTCAGATGAACTAAATTTGAAAGAAATAGCCGAAGTATTAGGACTTACTGAATCACGTGTCTGCCAAATTCAGAAAGCATCAATGGTTCAACTAAAAAATATTTTAAGAGATTTTTTATAGAAAATTTGTCATTATATTAATTAGTTCATCTAACTAATTAACGTAGGTCTTTAAAATATGTTTGGAATTAGTAAGAAACCTGCAAATAAACTTGATCAAGCAAAAGCCGTTGTACGTTCAAAGTATGAAGAATGCAAGACTCTTGACAATGACAGTCACCGCTCAGAAATTACCCGGTTACGAATGGCCATGCAAATGCGTAACCATCTCGATAAAACGTTTATCGATGCCGCCAAAGCAACAGAAGTCTTTGAAGAAAAATACAGTGGCGTAGCCCTTACTGCTGAATTAAAAAAGAAGATACCCAGAGCTAAAGAATTTATGCGCTTTGAATCCAAACTCAATGGTATTGTTTTTACGTGGATGCCACCTGAGTTTACCAAAGAAATGTTTTCGTTAGGCAGGTCTTATCAAAAAGTTGAAACGGACGAAGCCACCGCCATTATGAAAGCGCAATCCATTTCAAAGAAAGTGTCAGACGACTTAAACCTTGGTTTCGAGATTGAAGTATTACGGTTTTTAACTGAAGATGAAGACGAATAGGGCAATTAATCTTTTACAATTCCAAGCTCCTGATTGCGTACGTCATCTAACGATTCGAGATAAAATTCAATCAGCATTCCTTCATTGGTAATCCCGACTAATTTATTGTCTTCGGTAATAGGGACGCTAATACCCACAAAATCCTTCAACCGATTGAATGCTAATTCAACCGAGTCAGCACTTTCAAATTTAAAAACATCTGTTTGTAAAATATCCATCCCGGTGAGTGAATCATCTGCTTTAAGTAATCGTTTCATATCCACACGCCCTAGTAATATTTGATTTGAGTCGACTAAATAAATATCATTTTCATCTTCACTTTCAAAATATTTTTTTTTAATTTCCGCCACGGTTTGGTTAACCTGACAACAAACAAATTGCGTGGTCATACATTCGCTGATCGGGGTGGTCCGTATAACTTGTTTTTCTTGCCCCTCAGTCAATTGAATGCCTTTTTTATCTAATTGATAATGAAATAAAGAAGGGGAGAAGTATAGCCGGGTTAATAGGTAAGAGGCGGTTACACCGGATAACACAAAAGTCGTCGCATCAAAATGCTCAGTCATTTCCAATACGATAATAACGGCCGATAAGGGCGCACCAAAAAGTGACGCCACCATAGCCCCCATTCCGGTCACAGCATAAAGGCCATCAGCATTAATAGGGATGTCACTGATAGCTGCAATCCCTGCAACGCTGGTACCGATCATGGCACCCATAAAAACAACCGGTCCAAAAACCCCGCCATTAAAACCAAAAGCAAAACTGAGGCAGGTTGCCAATAATTTCATAAACAGTAAAATAATTGCTAATTGAAAACCTAATTCACCGATTGAACTGGATTGTACGGCCCAGCTACCCACGCCCATCGCTTGTGGATAAAAGCAAAAAATCAAGGCTAGAAAAAATGCACCAAACATGGGTTTTAACCGGTTATCAATTTTTAATTTGCCAGTCAAAGCTTGTGAGTGCATTAACATTTTCATAAATAACACACAAAATAGTCCTGATAACAACCCGATAATAATGCACAATAAATAATCGCTATAAACGGGGGCATGATTTAAAATCAAGATCAGTTCAGAATGATCTTGTCGAAAAATTTCGCCAATAATCATACCGATTACTGCACTCATTGTGACAGCAGAAAACGCACGAATCGAATAGTGCTTTAAAATCAATTCATGGGCAAAAAAAACACCGGCAAAAGGTGCATGAAAGGAAGTAGCTATTGCTGATGCAACGCCACAAGATAAGAGAATCAGGCAACCTTCATGTGAAAATTTAAAACGATGTGCAATAGCAGAGCCAATAGAAGCACACAAATGAACGGCAGGGCCATAACGTCCCACCGATGCCCCCGACCCTAAAGACACGGCGGAAACAATTCCGATGCCTATGCCTTCACGAAAAGAAATCACACCTTTTCTACAGTGTACGGCCTCAAGCACTCCGGAAAAACCCACATTGCGATGACCGGGCATTAAATAATGCGTTAAAAGGCCAACGATAAGGCCGCCAATAAGCAAAGGGACGATAATTGCGAGATAATCGGCTGAACCTTGATCAGACAGGTCATAGATGCTAGTTGAATGTAACTGTGTTTCGGTAAATTCAAATAATTCAATAAACCCTAAGGATCCAAATCCAGCCAAAACACTAATGAGAATGGCGGTTAATAAAATTATCGGTAATGATTTTTTTACTTGCGTTTCCATAACAGCTCCCTGAATCCCACAGATATTTTAATGAACAATAGCAATCCCTAATTCTTTATATCGTCCAAGCACTTGAAATGTTAAGTATTTTTTAGTCCCGCTGATAAATAAAAAAATAAAGCCCAAAAAAATATATATGCGCATAATACATATTATGTTAAATAGTAATGTTTTATTAATTACTCCTTCAACGCTGTTAATAAGGCACTTACAGCATTTCTATCTTGAACAACAGGAGTAGTAAAACCACAAGTCACCATCTGTCTTATCGCTGCAGACTCTCGCATACTATGATTTTGGGACTCATCACTAAACAAATGAACAATCCAGTGTTCCAGTAAATCAATACGTTTAAGTGCTGTCAGCACTTTAAAATACTGACTCACTTCTTGCTGAATTAAAGCAGTGTGCGCAGAAATATCATCAAGGCCATAACGGTCACCATTTATAAACAAACCGCCCGGTAGTAACACCCGATAACATTGTTCAAGAACTTCGTTACGATAATCGTTTAAAAAGTTATGCAAGGTATAAGCACTGGCAATGAT
>ENA-OSET01001671-OSET01001671.1-sediment-metagenome-genome-assembly--contig:-NODE-1671-length-22775-cov-11.397436_pt1 | contig 22775 bp, 19 predicted proteins | sample MGYA00237882_ERZ534229 | MGnify/ENA primary metagenome ERZ534229 (study PRJEB26408, sample SAMN06266212) | sediment metagenome | isolation source: Hudson Canyon methane seep mesocosm | place... | reverse complement strand
TTCAACGATAATACATTGGTATTGATTACTGAAGCCATGATCGTTCTCCTAGAGATGTACCGAAAATAAAGTTCATTTTAATTTTTTAGAAACAACTAATTATTGTTCTCTGACTTAGCTATCGACCCTAAAAAATATATCTTTAATTTATTTGCTAAAAAAGCATTTCTGATGCATTTAAATTCTTATAGTTACATTAGCTAGGTAGCAATGCAGCACCCCACTGCTCCAAATGATCATCTAGCATATAATTATCAACTACCCACTGCCGTAAGACTGCACCTTCTTTTTCTAACGCCTTAGGCTCATTAATTTTTTCCCTAATAACTCGAATCCACTCATTTACATTATTCGCCACTCTCGTTACAGGCGCATTTTTATAGGGCAGAATATCTGTACAAACGACAGGCCAACCCATAATTCCATATTCAAGTAGTCGCAAATTAGTCTTACATTCATTAAATTTATTATGCATCAGTGGAGCAATCGCTAAATCTAAGTTTAAATTAGCCAATTGTTGAGGGTAACTTTCAAAATTAACACCCGCATAAATTTCCTTTACAAAAGGCTTTAACTCATCAATACACAGCCCCATAAAAATCCAATCTACTTCTTTACTCAAACTTTCGACAATCGGCAAAATAAACCGTAAATCACTTACGTGTTCAGTACCGCCAGCCCAGCCAATTCGCAACCTTTTTCTTTCTATTTTTTCAGGACCCTTTAATGAATCCCAACGCCAATTTTCAAGGTAATTAGGCACAACAATAATATCATCAGCCATACTACTAAACTCTGCTTCTAATGCTTCATTGGCAACAATTACACGGTCTGACGAGCGAAATAACTCTTTCACTTTTCGCCGGACATTGACTGGCCACACCCCTTGCTTAGGGTGCCCACTTGGTAACATATAAACTAAATCATCCAAGCCAGCGACCATAAAAGCATTATTAAATCTTTTATACTGCTTCCAAGGAGTTAACATATGATCTAAGAATGCGTTTTGGATCAGTAAAACATCTGGATTTATTCTCTCCATTTCAATAGGCTTGGGGAAAATAAGCGTATCCCAGTTATCTGCCAAACTACTCTCAATAACTCCATTACTTGTCAAAGCAGCTAACGGCCCTCTAACTCTATAGTATCCAACACCAGAACTATCTAATGGAAAAGCATATACTTTTGGCTTACTTTTAATCCCTTCATTCCAGGTTAAATTTATAGATGTATCAACTTGAAAATCTGATGACTTAAGTGATAAATGTTGATTGTAAGCGGGATCATGAGATAACTCTGGCATCCACCGATCAAGCATTAATTCAACTTCTTTTTTAGCCTGATCTTCCCATAGTTTATTTTTTTTAACGTCTCTCAGCGATTCAGCCCCATGATGAATCAAAGTCACATAAGGAGTCCACACAACTTTTTTTCCTAATTGCTGCACTTTGAGGCAAAAATCAATATCACCAAATAATACTCCAAGAGTATTCGCATCTAAACCTCCTATTTGTTGATAAAGTTCTTTACTGACCATCATGCAAGCAGCGGACACAGCTGAAACACACTGAGATATAGCTGCTCTATTCATATACCCAGGGCTACCCATTGGTATCCCTGCATGCGGATAACCTGCTACCCCTCCCATCCCCAAAATAATCCCTGCATGTTGCACGGTCTTGTCAGGTAATACTAGTTTAACTCCAACAACACCAACCTCTTCTCGCTGAACCTGAGACAACATTCCTTGTAGCCATTCTTCCTGTAAAACTATGGTATCGTTATTCAATAACACCATATATTCACCGCTAGCTTCCTCTACTGCAATATTATTTATAGCTGAGAAATTATACGGATTATCATATTTAATAATTTTAATTTTATCTGGATGAGATATCGCTAGCTCAGCCACATATTCAATAGTTTCACTCTCAATGCTTTGGTTATCAATAATAATGATTTCATAATTTAAATAAGATGTTTTATCCAAAATACTATCAATACATGCTTTCAATAGTTTTTGCTGATCTTTTGTTGGAATTATAATTGAAATCCTAGCTGATAAATCAACCTTATAAATTACATTAAAACACCCTTTGACACTAGACAACTCAGCAAATGCATCAATATTATTTCGCTGTAAATGCATCGATAAAACATGTAATCCCATATTGCTATCAAATTCTCTTACTGAGTAAATAGGTCTATGAGCCAAAACATCTGGAACATGTCCAATAGACTGTTCTCCCGAGGCCTCCAATACACGAAATGCTAAATCATAATTTTCTGCGCCAGAAAAACCAGAAAAACCACCTATTTTTGATAATATATCTGTTTTAATAAAACAAAATGTGCCTATATAAGCCGTTGACCTTAATAAATCTAAATTAAAATCTGGCTTAAACAAAGGGATACTTCTTACTCCTTTATTATCTATTTGATCTTCATCGATATAAATATAACTCCAATTCTTATTAATATTTATATAATAAGATAGTAGCGTTAAACATCGTGCATCAAAAACTGCCCCAGGCTCTAGAAAACAAAACCAATCACAATCCCTTTCACCAATACAACCATTAATCCTCTCATATAGGTCATCAATACAATCTAAACTTACCCAAGTTAATAATTCACACTCATAAAAAATACTATTTGGACTTTCCTCTTCCGAGACAACTGTAAGATGCCAATTTAAATAAATCTGCTCAGATAAAGAATCAATTGTATTTGCTAATAACAGCTCTTCGTTTTGATTTAAAACAATCAAAAAATGAAACTCTGGAATAGGCTTAAATTCCATAGTTAGTTTTTTCCAAAAATCGATTTTCTTATTTAAGAAAGCTCGTTTTTCCTGCCATTCAGTGTAAGAATCAACAAGAATTTTCTCATTATTTTTGATTAAAACATTATTACTAGTAGTAGTAATTACTTCAACTACACTTTCTTCCCACAAACTAGTCAGTAATAAACTATCCTTTGCAATTGCCTGTAACATTGCTTGTTGCGTCAAATGAATATATTGTTCTATTTGCGCCCAACACCGCTTAATACTACCATCATAATTTGTAGCTAACCGCCCTACATCCTCTCGCGCAAAAGCAAAGGCCTCCTCAGAATAATCCATAGCGACTCCGCCGCCGCTATAGCCAAAAAAACCCTCACTAAAAGTAGAAGAATATTTCGTCGGTACAATAAAAACAGGGCACCCACAAAGAAGAGCTTCATTTATAATTGCTGAAGGCTCATAACAATACAAGAATTCACTCTCCCTAAGAACCTTAGCTATTTCCTTAGGGGATAATTTGACATCATGACATAAACTTATTGCATTTTTTACATGATGAGTTAATTCATTACCCGAGAGGAGATATTTATTGGCATAATAACAAATACCCTTTCTACTAGAATCTAGAGGATTATTAAAATTATTAAAAATAGCTCTATCAATAGTAGGAAGATAAAGAGGAGAGGCCTCAGTACCTTCCAGAAGAAGCCCTCTTTGATAATGAAACAATATTTCATTATCTGAATAATTTAAATCCCCTCCCAAATGTCCTGGTTTATTTAAAATCCACCTTGCAACAACAGGCAAATTCAATGGGTTTCCTATAATAACTTCGGGGTATAACACAATCGGAATTCGCCCTTCAGCTTTATGCTTCCTTACCACTATTTCAGTTAGCTTAGGAGTTCTCAACATGGGGTTAAATATATTACAAATAATATAAGCTTCTTGACCCAGCTCATTTAAAGCATGACAAAAATAATGTAATGCTCGTATTCCAGCTGATGAATAGCGGTAATCGGGAGCAGAGATATAATAAGGATGGTCTACTGAGGTAAATAAGCTTTTTTTCATTAGTTATACTAGTCCTATATTGATTCCATTAATCTATTTGAAAAACAACCGAGTTCATTAACTTCCATTACCAAATAAACACAGCACGCAATGGTTATTTTACATTGATTGCACTGCTTCTTCCCTATTCTTACCTACCCTAAAACTACCAAACCACTTGCCCAGTACTCAGCCACTTGAGAAAAATGAGCTCTACGATTCATTGTCAAATCATACCCATAAGCTTCAAAATGATACTCCACATTATTCACATCACTCGACATGCCAGAAAGCCAAAGTAATGGCGAGTAACCATCCTTTCTTAATAGTAAATCTGGAGATCCAATAATTGCCGCAGCTGAATCAAAACCACCTGCTAATAAAAATTGAGCTGGCAACTTAGATACTTTCTCGATAGCAGCAGGAACAGAATATTCAAGCAAATTTGGAAAATAAAACCCTACGACCACCCCTTGTTGCATTGCCTCTATAAGTTCTTCATGCCTTGAATTCGGAGTAATGCTCACGGCGCCTTTAAAACTTAAATTACAATAATTAACAAACGAATAATCAGGAAAAAAATCTTCAAATGATTTCTTAAGCGATACAAGATAACGCTCTTCAAAAACACTTCCAATATCCCCAATTGATTCTTGAGGTAAGATAAAAGGAACTGCAACTCCTTTAGTAATATTACTACAGCTCTTATCTTTAGAAAGCTTAGCTAAAATAGCCTTTGCTCGCACTTCAAACTCATCTAATTTTATAAACTTACTCACTCCTAAATAATTATCAAAACGCTGATAAATAGCAGTGTAATCAATTTCAGGCTGAATAAACTTAAAATACCTCCGAGTGCTGTAATGAACTTTATTTTCTAAATCGGCGGGAGTACATCTCCCATTTTCGTCAAAAAGCATACTTTCTGTTAATTCCATTTTTATTTTTCCTGAATACAGGTTTCTAATGCCCTTAATTTTGAGCTTATTCTAATTATTTAGCACGCAAGAAATATCTAACTCAGTTTTTTAAAAGAATTCGAATTAGTGCCGTTTTTTATTTAAATTAAAGATATCTCTTATACGAATAATAAATCAATCTACTAAGGAATCATCATCTGTAAACCCTTGCCCCCAAGGTAGAGGAAGGTGCTTAGCGTCTTTTGTTTTTTCCGAATGGATTTTTATAAATTTGGGGTCTTCACCAATTAAACAGTCTGGTCGGTGCGGTCCTAACCATGGATTCCTCATTCCTCTATCTAAAATTTCTTTTAATGAATTTTCATACAAATTACCAATTGAAAAATCGATGTAAGGACATGGTGTAATTTCCCCCGTTGAAGTCACTGTAATAATTCCTTTAACCGTAATACACCCTTTAAACGAACCATACGATGGTGTCATATGTGTAAAAACCATATATTTCTTTTCTAAGTCCCTTAAAATATCTGCATCTTCCTTATCAATCACAAACTCCGGATGATCAGTACATGAGCCCGTTGGCTTTGCATAAGACACATATAAACCAACGCATTTATCAGTAGCAAATTTACATAAATCTAGAAATTCCTGGGTTTTAGGCTGGCCTTTAATAAGAACCGTAGATAGCAAAAGATTTAACCCGGCATCAATCGTTGCATCAATAGCTCGCATGACCTTTTTATAAGAACCAGGTTTATTCCGAAAATTATCATGCTCTTCTTCAACTAAACTATCCAAAGACAATTGAATTTTTTCTACGCCAATAGACTTAAGGTGCTTAGCCTTCTCTAAATCCAAAAACCAACCATTAGTATCAACAATCACATAATGTTTTTCTGGATCAATTGCGGCAACCACCTCATCCAAATCTCTCATTACTAAAGGCTCACCTCCAGTAATTACAAACCGCGCTAAACCCAGCTCATCAGCCTCTCGTGAAATATCTTTAATCTTTTCAAGATCAATTTTTTTTCGATCATCTGTTACATGAAGCACTTTATCTAAGTGGCGATCCATATAATATTCAGCAGAACAATGCGTACATTGAAAGTTACATAAATAACTTTTCTCTAAACGAATAATAGGACTAATCTCACCACGAGCTTCCATTGCTAAAATATTAGCTAATTTTTCAGCAACATAAGGCTTTCTGGCTCGTAAGCCATTTCTTTTCGCCGTCTCCTCGGCTGTCAACAAACTATCATTAACCGCGTTTAAATCATTTTTCATTCACTATTTCCCCATTCCACACACTAAAATTTCACCACTTTTATTTCAGCTAAAAATGAAATTTCTCGGCATCAATCAACTTTTTATTTTTAACATACCAACTATATAGAGATTCCACTGACTCTCTCATAGATAAAAACTCAAACCCTACTAACTCATTAATTAAACGTGAGTTATTACCACTATATTCGCCCTTAATGTGCTTATACTTAATATGGGTAGTCAATTTACTATCTGCAATATATCGTATCTCATTTGCCCAACTAATAGAATCTTCTACCCAGCCAGAACACACGTTGTATACTTGATATCGCGGCTTATTATTTATAAACCAATACACAATCCTTACCAAGTCATCTATATAAAGAAAATCAACTAATGAATTTTGGTGGATGTTAATAGGCATTCCCAGTATAGAATGACAGCATGCATTAGGAATAAACCGATAACGCCAATCATCATACTCACCAAATACACCAAATAATCTTAAATTAATAATTTTGTCTGTTAGTAACGCGTGTTTTGTCATCACATACTTAGAGAAACCATATTGATCAGTCGGTACAAAATGATCAAAATACTCTTCGGTCATTTTTGGCTTCCAATGAGTTCGATCAAATTCCGCACCCGAACCAAAATAAATCATTTTGCCAAAATAATCATCACACCTGACCAAATTAAAGAACATGGTCAAGTTATGCTCTAATACTTTATTTTTATCTTTTACTGAATTCTTTGGAGCGGCGTCATACGTTGCGGTATGAAGGATGACATCAAATTGTTTTTTCTTCAAATAGACCTGAACAGCAACTGAATCCATTAAGTCTAATTCTGTTCGTGAGCAGATTGTAATATCAATGTTGCCATTTAATTTTTCAGCAAAACTTCTACCTAAAAAACCATTTCCACCGGTAATAAGAATCTTTTTCAAAATACACGTCACCCTAAAATATCTTTATATAATTTCCAAACCACTTTCTCTCAAGACAGCAATATCAATATCGCGGTAGTCAGCTTGAATGATCTTCACCACTTCATCTGAATAACTTGCCGCCATAACAATAATAGCTTTAACAGGATCATCATTTAGCATCGAAGGCGACACTATTGGAATATGTGTTGCCGGTGTAAATTTATCCTGCTTAAATTTCGCTGAGTCCACCACGTATTTTATTTTTCCCTTCAACTCGATCAATGACATTACGGCTAATGCTTGATGTCCTGCTCCCCAGATAGCAACACTACCGCCACAAAACCGATTAATATATTGATTTACTTCACTTTCAAGTACTTTTTGTGTATGTATAAATGATGATAAATCTGTTTTTTCTCTCTTTTTAACTACTGCTGAAAGGCTGTAATCATGCCAAACCTCATTACAAGAAAGCACTTCAAAACCATTACTACTCAAGGTTGAAATAAATGTTTCCTGGGTAAAATATAATAGATGATCACTAATAAACTCTGCAAACAAATTATTTCTTATAATCATATCAAAATTAGGCACCTCAACTAAACCAATCGCACCATCAACTAAGTTATTATGAATTCCTTTCAGAGTGAGATTTGGATCGGGTAAATGCTCTAAAAAATTCAGCATATAAAATGCATCAAAGGGTGCTTCTTTAAGTAACTGGGTATCATTAGCTAAAAAGCTATTTTCAACTCTAAAGCCTTGATTGATTGCTTTTCTGACCGACTCTTCGCCATACTCCAAGCCATAAACACTTACCTCATTCTCTTGCATAATATTGAGAAACTCACCCGAGCCACAACCAATTTCAATCAGTTTATTGCCTTGCAAAAAATAATCATCAATCCACTGCTTAAACTGACCTCGTCTAAAATCAGTCATTTCCTCAGATAGAGCTGTCGCCCTTATAACTTCACGATAATAAGGAACCGGCTCACTCATCAACTGAACTAAAGCGCAATTAGAACACTGGAAAATATCAACATCAACTCCAATTTCCGTTAGGATTTCAATTGCACTAGGTAAAAACTGAGCAGATTTGGGCATATTTATAAACTGTAAAATAGCTTCATCAAATAGCTTTTTACCACATACTCTACATATCTTTTTTTTCATCAATTCAATCGCATATCGTATTAAGCCTTTACTCCTAAAATAATCCCTAAGTCATCTTAAATTTAAAAATCGACAAGGCCATTTTCCATGATTCGTTTTAAAGGGCACTCTTCTTATCCATAGCAGTATATTCAAAAGCCCTCTAGCTTCTACATGAATAACTCGTTCACTATTATGAAAATCACGCCTAGCGACACTGCTCGTAACTGTTGGATGCGCATCAATACCTCTATATCTGTATAAATACCCTATAGCTGAAAGATAAACAAACCGTTTAGTATTTAAAATTTTTAAAGCGCTCCAGCGATCCTCTAAAATATGCTCTTCAATATAGTTACCAAATTTAATAAATGCACTTCTACGCACAAATAAACGAGACCACACAACGCCCCAATTAAATAAAACTGTAAACATTATATACGCCTTAAATCTCAACAAAAAAGACTGATACCATGCTATAGCATACTGTTTTATCAATTTTCCATCTTTATCAACTATAGAACAATTTACAAAAATAAAATCAATTTCTTTCTGTGATTCCAAATACTTTTTTTGTAAATCTATAGCCCCCTGAGGCAACATATCATCAGAAGCTAATAGCGTCATAAACTCCCCTGAAGCCTCATTAACAAGTTTATTTAAATTAGCCGTAATACCACGATTTTCAATATTTGATAATATTAATGTATTCATAAACATTGACTTATACTTCATTATCCAAGTAGTGGCTAATTCCAAGGAATTATCTACCGAGGCATCATCGCAAATAACCAATTCAACTTGACTGCAATCAGAATCTAACAAACTATTCAATGTTTGAATTATAAATTCTTCATGGTTATACAGTGGGATCAAGACAGATGTAACACCTAACAATACTTTACCCATTTAACCTCCTAAAAACTAAAATATTCGACCTGTCCTAATTTTAAATCCATGTCTTTATTAAAGTTAAACCAAAACTTTTAAATACACGAGAACCTAATTAAAAATACTATCAACAGTAAAACCAACCTATTATTACCATGACTATTAATTAAGGGGAGGGAAGGTTTTTTATTCATATTTTAAACTCAATCGTAAATAACTTAAAATCCCCTCCACAATATTATCCACAGACTCTTTATGAGGCCTGTTAGATATTTCAATAACAGAACCATTAGCTAAACCATAAATGAACAACTGACTTAACTTATGCAAGTAATCTTCAGCAAGCTTTGATTCCACTTTGAACTCAGCTTTTTCAAGCTTAGCCCAGCACTTCTTTAGATCATTTGTGGACTTTATTTTTAAAACCCCAGGTAATCCTTCATACCAAGCTCGACCAAAAATAAGTGCCGGCGTCCCTTTCATAATAGACTCGAACCCTACCGTACCTGAAACAGTAACAACAGCCAATGCACTATCAATTAGCTTTAAGGAATCATGCGAAACATCAAGTATTTTAACGCGCTGAGAAAATTCCGCCAATTTAAAATAAAACTCTGTTGTTCGTCCAGACGAGGACTCAGTTAATTTATTAAATTGTGCTGAATGCTCCTTTACATAAATAATTATATTTTGGGGTAAAAATCGATCAAGCATATCAATAATAAGTAACTGATCAACAAATACTCCTGCCGTAGGACTAGTTGTAAGCTCTGGCTGATAATGTAAAGCGACAAAAATATAATTCACTTTTTTATCAAAATCAGATACCATATTCATATATAATGAATTTAATTCATTAATACGTTTTTCTCTAAACCAATTTAATTTCAATAGTTCATAAAGACTATAGGTATAAAAAGAATCTCTTGGCATTAATCCTTTTTTAACATTATAAGACCAATGCTGACGGCCAAAAATATACTGGTAAGTCTTAATAGGACGAAATATAAAATCCTTATAAATCTTTTTTGACATTTTTAGTAGCATCAAGCCTGACTTCGTAGCCGCTCTATTTTCCTGCAGCTTATCCATATACCACAAATTATAACTACCTTTTACATCAGATATACTTAATACCTTTTTCTTTATATCCTTATTAAACCCCGAAGTTTTCAGCGAATTAATATATTCCTTATGGAAAATTGGCAAGCTATCAATATCATCAATAATAAAACTAGCATCACTACCAAAAATAGAAACCACTTCAAATGTAAGTAATGGCACCTTTTTTATTTTCATTGCAACATATAAAGCATAATCATAAACACGGTGAGGTACTTCAGGGGAAATAACCAAATTAATGTCCATATCATCAATAATATCCAACCAACGAAGGACCAACTCTCTAAAGAAAAACTGTCGATGCAAAAAAGGAAAGGAATCACCAAGAGGATCGATTCTATCCATCATTTTTAAGCCTATTAACTCATAATGAGCAATATTTTTTAATTGAGGCTCATCCAAAAAATTCCTTTTTTTTACTTCTGGGTAACCCAATCCATTCCACGCATTCAAATGATTGTGAAAAAAAACATCTTCTCCACATTGCTTTAAGAAATCACTCTTTTTAGTCTTTAACTTACCTTCATCTAAATAAAAAAAATACTTTGGAATAATACTGATCTTTTCATGTAACAAGCTAACAACATCTATCCAAATATCACAAACACAGGTTCCATTTCCAGCACTTGGTAAAATTATAGTATTTTTTGGCACGCCCTTATCCAATATTCGCTGATAATTCATAAAACCACACCTACTCCTTAAGATATCTATTTAATACAAATGCTTCGGCATAAGTATAACCTACTGAATTACCTCTAACAGCGCTTAACCTAACTGCATTTTCAATGTTTCGACTATGGGGGGGAAGGCGCATTTCCCCTTCATAAACCTCTAACACCTTTTTTTTAACACTAATAAAATCACTAATATCGACAAAAACATTAGGCACAAAAAATGGCTCGCTAGTTAATTGCCACTCTGTACTAGATAGCACTTCAAATGAATAAATTTCTTTCACACAAAATAGAGGTTGTGGGCGACATGCTGTCATTACTGCTTTATGCGTTATTTGGTGATCTATATTCAAATCACCAATATGATGAGTGTATATTATTTCAGGCTGTATTTCCGATACCACCGTTTCTATTGCTTGTGTTACATCCAGCAAAGGTACTGAATCCATTTTATTATCTGGAAAGGTTAAATTTTTCATCGACGCTATATTTAAAATACCCGCTACTTTTTGAGCCAAAGAATATCTTTCAACAGCATTGCTATCATCATTACGAGAACTAACGCCATCCGTCATATACAGTATATGCACAACATCCCCAGAAGCAATGTGCTTAGCCATAGTTCCTGAACATCCCAGCGCATCATCATCTGAGTGTGCAGCTATGACTAGAACTATTTTATTCATTCGTCGCCTTCCTTATACTTTCAATCGTCGAACATATTTTTTCAGCTCCGGAAACGGTTAACAAATTTCTCAATTTCAAAAACTTATCCAATCTACGCTCAGCAGTTGCATTTTTTACTGCTTCAATCAATATTGATTCCAAATTCTTTGCATTGAATATAACAGCCCCTAAAGACAAATCATGTTTATTGTAATAGTCCCAGTTTCTATGTTGGTCTTCACCTGTTTTAACTGAGATCGTTGGAACTCCAAGCCATGCAAGTTCATTCAATGTTTGGCCAGCTGCAGAAATAGCAATATCAACTGATGCCATTATTTCAGCCATTGTTACTGGATTTAGTCTTCCGTATACCTGCGAAGTCTTTGCAGATAATTTTTTTGCTAGCTGTTCACTGCCCGTAACAATGATCGCTTGATACTCTACCCCTTCCAGAAGATCAATCACCTTCTGAAATAATATTTCATCTTGCTGAGAGCCGCCAAAAGTAACCAAAATGGTTTTTATCGTTTCTTTAATCTCTAACTGCCTTGCAGTAAGTATTTCTGGTCGAAGAATAACGTACTCTGCCCCTCCTAGACTCATAGCACTCTGATTATTATAGTCCATCTCTTTTCCATATATTCCGGGACAGACAACTAAGTCCACTGGATATACAATTCGATTATAGTCATCTAGCACCACCACAAATGGAAACATTTTTTTTAGTTGATGATAGAAATCAACATTAGGTCGATAACTATCAACCAATAAAATAGTATTTGTTGATACATACTTTTTCAGCTTCTCAGCTTCCCGGAGCCAATCGAAGGTTTCAGTTCCATCGGGCACAGGCTCACCACCTTCCATTTGTGCTATCAACCTAGCGGTTCCATTATTCCATGCATTTTTGATCGCGAGACATCGCATAAGATGCCCAAAACCAATATCTCCGCCGCCATCAGCCAGAATGAGTAAATCAGCCACCAAATACCTTCTTCACATTTGTATTCAAGAAGCCTTCAATATGAGCTTCACTGAACCCCCAGCTCTTTAAAAATGTCATAAACTTACTGATAGAAGTACCCATATCCACATAAGGAAAGTCAGAGCCATAAATCACTCTTTCACTTATTTTTTTATACGCAAAAGCTAAGTCGCGCTCTACAGATGACCCTAAATAGTATGGGAGCGAAAATGAAGTCTCCAAATAGACATTGGGACAAGCATCCGCCAGTAAAAATGCCTCTAGAACTCTTGCCCCTCCACTATGGAGTAATACCACAGGAACAGTTGTAATCTCTTCTAGTAAAAATGCAGCCAGCTTCAAATTATCATAACGATACATACCCGTTGAACCATAACTGGTATCAATAAAAATTGGCATTTCGAGGTCTACAGCAACCCTTGCTAACGCCAACACTTTTGGAAAGTCACTCTCATCGATCTCCTGAAAATAACAATGAAACTTAACCGCATCAATTCCTGCCTTTTTTAAACTTTCTAGTCGGTCAGCTTCTGCTTGATTATGTATATTCCCTAATACAGTAAAACGAGCTTGAGGAAACTCTTTACGCACTGCTGAAGTAAAAACAGCTGCTTCAACAGGGGAAAGCTTTTCATTGAAAAGCATAAAATTCCCAGCGTCGATTTTTTCTTTCAAAGCAGGAAGGTGATACTTAAAACAAGTTAGCAACTCCCATTGCCCCATGCTTCCCTCATCACACCAGCGATCATCAAGGCCATCTTTGCCACAGGGTAAGTGGATATTGCAATCAAACATGCTCTAGTACCAGCATGAACTCTTTTTGTGGGATAGGAGCATAGTCATGAAGCAACCTGACATTGGGGGTTAACTCCAAAGCAAAGGCAATCATTGCACGAGGGTCGTGGTAATAAACAAAATCTTCTTCAGGATAGTCTGGCGTACGATAAAGACTTAAAAAATCAACAACAAGGGCTTCAGAAACCGAAGAAAATGCTTTTTGAATCATCATCCTCGAAAAGGCCATATTGTCATAGGCTTCTTTGAAATTGAGATTTAACACTCCTAGCATCAGCCCAACCTCTGCCACGGGTGCTAACTCTTCCTGCTCTGCAAGGTTCTGCACGGCAAAACTTGAGTTCGGATGTTGTTGCTTTGCTTCAGCAATCAAGTCTGGATTAATATCCCAACCTGTATAATGTTCGAGTCCGCACCCCGCATCAGAACAACTCAATAAAAAATCACCAAAGCCACAGCCAATATCCAGAACACTCTTTCCGTCTAATGCTGTAGCACGGAAAACTTGATCAAAGCGATAACGTTGCTGTTCTTCACTTCCCCAGCCCAGCGTGTGAACATGTCGCCCGAGTTTTTTATAGCGATCAGAATATCGCGCTACTGTAGATTTCGCAATCGCGAGCAATTCATCGTTCAAAATATTTCTCCAAATCTAGTGGGTATATGTTTGACCTTCATATCGATATTGTCCTAATTTAAGTTTTTTCTTAAATCAAATGCTACGTGCATCACCAAGTCTAAATCTGGATCAAGGCAATTAACATCAGATACTTCTTTGATAAGCTTTCTTTTATCAACACCATATTTTTCTGCACATTCATTGATTAAAGGTAAATAACTTGTATGAAACTTACTCACTCCGATATGAATAGCATCACCATTTAGCCCCTGTTTTGATGTCATTAAAGGTGCAATTACCTTGTCAGCAAAATCATAAAGTTTGTATTGATCAAATGGCTTATCCAGAACCCTTTCTTTGCTCAACAGATAAGTCAAAACCTCAGTTTGAGCATTACCTGCACTTCTTCCCATTCCTAAAATAGTTGAATCTACAAATTCTGCTCCTGCTTTAACTGCAGATAAAGAGTTTGCTACAGCCAAAGATAAATTATTATGTCCATGAAACCCTAAAGGAGTAACAACATGCTCTCTAGTGGTATCAATATAATTGAATACTTCATCTGGAGTCATGCATCCAGCTGAATCGACTAAATAAATTGCATTAGCTAATTCCCAGCGGTCAATATTTTTAACAATCTGTAGAAATTCATAGGACTTTACTGCATAGCTCTTCATCAGGTTCAAACCCAACCAGAGCCCTCTTTCCTTGACCAATTTCGCGGCAGCCAGCATATCACTGTATCTATTGATATTTGCACCAATTCTGATGAAATCAACACCCAAGTCAGCCGCCATACGAATATCGTCCAAACTTCCTATTCCAGGAATAAAGAACACACCAATTTTAGAATTCTTAACTACAGACTTAGCACCTTTGATATAGGCCCCATCACTTTCTTTTGCCAACCCAGTGACTGCACTCTTGCCTGCACCAAGACCCAAACCGTGACCTATTTCGATATATTCAAAACCAAGCTCATCCAACCCTTTTACAATAGAATTAGATTGCTCCAGTGATAACTGAAAATTGACAGCATATGATCCATCTCGAACTGTATTTTCGATAATCGTGGCCATTTAATAATATTCCACGTTGAGGGTTGATTTAAAAATATCAAAATTATGTGACAACTCATTCATATCAGAGCCATCAACCACGAGCATGGCGTGTCTGCCTGCACAGTTTTCAATTGACTCAACCATCTGTTTTTCTGAGTAAATAGTCCGGAAGCGTTGTACGAAGGGTAATTTTTTAACTTCATCAACATTTATACTTTTAACAACCTTACCTACCTCAAAGTCCAAAAATGACAGCATTGCCGCTCTGCACATGTAGTTTTTCTTGTCATGCTCAACCTGAAAATCGTCGGAGCCAAGCACTTGATTCAGAAAAACTTCATTCAGATCAATACCTGTAATGAGCGGGTTGATCGTTGATGATGTATAGACCCCCGCACCTCGGTTTGCACATTCGACGAGATAGATTTCATTATTTTTAGTAACAAAATATTCGCCGTGAGTATGACCAAAATCATAACCAAGAGCTTCAACGACCACTTGGTGATTTATTAGTAAACGTGATTTAAGCTCATCATCATGCCGAGATGGATATGAGACGCTTTTGGTTACAGGCTTTTTTCCCTCAGCAAATTTTCGTGATGCCACAGTGAGTGAGTGATGTCCGTTTGAAAAACAGAAGCCATCAACCGTCACTAACTCACCGTCAATAAACTTTTCGCATATCAATGTAAGACTAGGTGAATAACTAACTGCGTCAAAATAGGCATCAACAAGCTCTTTGGCATAATAAACAATGGTTACACCAAAAGTACCTCGACTATCCACTGGTTTGATCACAACGGGGTAGCCTATCTTATCAGCTGCTTCAATAGCATCTTGTGGCGTTCTAACTTTATAAAATTCAGGCTGCAAGACTCCAGGCTTAGCGCACGCTTCTCGTTGAGAAAACTTATCATTGCTGAACAGCGCTGATTTAACAGATGTAAATGGCAATCCCAATTTTGAAGCCACAACAGATGCGGTATATAGCGAGTAATCACAATTATCGGTTATTACCGCGTCGATAGTATGGGTCTCGGCTATTGTAATATGAGTGCGTATATTACGACTGTCTTTAACGTATGTAACATCCGCTAGACTGAAAGAGTCAGCATGTATATCTGGATGCGTCGCAACGATGTGATGCCCATGTTCTTTTATCTTTTCGAACAGTGCAAACTGTTCCCATCCTGCACCAATTACCAATATTTTCTTTTTCTTCATTAGGCTATAACACCTTCACGGTTAATGTCGTCTAAATGTAGTAAAGCATCTTGCTGAATATTTTTCTTATACGTCGCTTTCCCATCCAAATATTTCTGCAATTCTCTGCAATCTATTCCTTCTGGATGACGTAAGAATTTAAAATCCTCAGATTTCAAAGAACCTCCAGATACTAATGTTTTATTAGCTACAAGCCTGTACAGAATACTCTCTTTAAACTGATTTTCTTCCGGCTGTAGTTCCTCTCGACTATCATCTATTAATGTTTGTTCTGCTGCCCGGATTCCTTCTACCATTCTCTTAAATTCATGTGGCTCCAGTGAAAATGGTGCGTCTGGCACAGGTAATGTACGATCCAAAGCAAAGTGCTTTTCAATAACCTTTGCCCCAAGTGCTGTTGCCGCAATTGGGACATAAATATCCGGAGTATGATCAGAAAACCCAACGATACAATCAAACTCATCCCGATATTTCTTCATGATATTCAGATGAACCTTATCGTAAGGAGTTGGATAGATACTATTGCAATGTAAGATAATAAACTTGTCGTTATTGTAGCTTTTAAAGATGTCAATAACGTTCTTTAATTCCTTCATGGTCACAATGCCAGTAGAGAGGATAACTGGCTTGCCAGTAGCAACAACCTTTTCAATAATTTGTGGGAAGGTGCCTATTTGTGCAGATGCAAGCTTGTATAGTGGAACATCAATTTCCTCAAGAATATCAACAGCCCTTAGGTAGGTAGGAGCAGAAAAAAAGGTGACGCCCTTTTTAGTACAATACTCAGATAGAAGCCCATGCCATTCATCAGCCATATCAATCTTTCGATGTAGGGCTTTAGTCTTCTCGGATGGCTGGTAATAGAGCTCTCCAACATCAATAGACTGAAATTTAACTGCATCCGCACCACACTCAACGGCAGCATCAATGCTCTTGAAAGCCAGTTCAAGACTCTGGTTATGGTTTGACCCAATCTCGGCGATAATATAGGTGCGACTTCCACCTACCTCACGGCCATCAATAATAATTTTATTCATATATTCAGAGTCCATAATCTGTCTTGGTGGATTCGATTTTCAAAGTAAACGTCTCCCCATTCACTTCAAAAAATGCTGGATATTGCTCATTATCAACAACGCGCAATAAATTAAATTGTTCAAACAATGTTTTACCTAGGTCAAGTTGGCTATTTTCAGCACAACGGCGGGGGTAAAATGTAGGCTCACCAATTTGGGCTTCTGCCTTATCAAGGATAGAAGGATAGTCTGAAATAAAGGCATAGCAGAGTCGCATTGTTGCCTCTGCCTGCAATTTACGCCACTTCGGACTCAACTCAGTCCCATTCAACTCGATACACTCTTGTAGATAAGTTGAGCCAGCATCCACTTTATCTTCTGCTTCGAGTAAAGTAATAGGAATATGGTTTTTTCCTTCGAGAATTTGCCAACTCATTGGAGACCACCCACGGCCTTTTGGCAAACCGCTTTCATGCACTACCAGCGTGTGCTTGTATTGCTGACGCGTACTCACAGAAACTATTTGCCCAAAACTCAGGCAAAAACAGAAATCTGCTGGTACAGCATCAGCAATCTGATGAGCTACAAAACATTCATGTCCGGTTGCCCGCCATTCCTCGGCAAGCTCATTCACCCAAGAGTTGAGCCATGATGCTTGGTCAGAGAGGATCATGATTTTATACCCCCCCATTTTTTTGGTCGCAAGTGTAATAGCATCAAGTTTGGCAATCCGATTTTCAATTTCAGAACGCTTTTTTACCCACTCAGATTTCAAAATTCCCAAGCGAATGACATCAACAAACCCTTCACCGTCAAAATGGTAATCACGGAAGATGCCTTCACGATTGAAACCCAGTTTTTCATGAAAATGTAGACTACGTTCATTGGTTATGAGAACTTCAGCGCTCACTTTGTGCAAGTTGAACTCATGAAATGCCTTGTCAAGCGCACTCATACTGAGTTTTGTGTCAGTGCCTGCAGGAGCGTCTGGTGCAGCATAAAACCCCAAAAATGAACTCTGGTTCTCGGGTCGATACTGGGTAAAATATACCACACCATCTGGCATATCATTTTTACCTTGGTGAATATACCACAGTGCTTGCGGGTCATGCTCCATACGAGCAAACCAAGCATGGTGGTCAGCTTCGCTAATTTCCAGGGTGGCGCACATACTTTTCCGCACTTCCGGCGCATTACGCCAAGCGAGTACAAGCTGTAAATCTATTTCAGTTAGTTTATGGAGAGTCATTGGTTATAATCTCAAGCGTCAAAGAAGTTCATGCTTATATTCTTCCTAAAACCCACCAAATTGGTAGGTATTGCCCTGGTGAGCCATAACCCAGTTTTTTATGTTCATCTAGCAACTCGAATTCATAGTAGAAACCATCACCACACATACCTTGAATCCATTCTGAAATCTGCTGATATATTTCAGTATCACGATATGTTCGAGTATTTGTTTTTAGATCATAAAACTTCATGGCTATCGCCACACCAGCTGCACTTCTTATGTGAGCCTCATTTGTTACAATACCTCGCAACCCATCTCTATGGCCAAATGCACCTTGTAGACTCTGAATACGAAAGGTTTCATTGTAAACTAGGTCTCTATCAATTCTAGGTTTTATGACGTTAGCAGTATATTCAGGCGTACAATGTTGCATAAGTATTGCTGCATGAAGTCCATAAACCAATGGCATTGTTTCTACGTCATAACTTTCAAACGTGTCTTTTACGAATTCCAAGATTATTGGCAGAATATCATCTATCTGTTCCGAAGCATGATCTTGCCAAGCATGAACCCCTATAAGAGAGAACAAGTGATAGCTTCTTGGGTTAGATCGTAATGCCATTAACTCGTTATTTTCTTTCTCCAGAAAGGAACCATAATCATCATTCCAATGTTTCATTAAATAACTGAAAGCCTTCTTCCCCATATCAAGATAACTATCATCACCACTCAGCTTATGATAATCACTAATGGTTTTAAGCATCGCCACCGTTGGGGGTAAATCTTCTATTTCTGCTGTAATTCTGCGTATTTCATCAGTAATTTTGAAACCAACACCGTCACCATGCTTTCCAAGCTCCAATGCCCACCCACCGCTAGGCTTCTGAATATCACGAAGTTCATTCAATATTGACTTCACAGCATTCAGATAATACTCGTCCTTAGTAATTTCATAGGCGCTGAACAAAGCATAGGATGATTCTGCAAGATAAAGTAGCCCTTCTGGCCCCCAGGTTTCATCAACAATATATCTTCCCATTTCAATAAACTTATCAGCCAGAAATGTTGCTGCTGATAGAGCATCATCAAGTTTGTCCAAATCAACACGATATTTCATTTCATCAGTAAGGTTAAACACTTTTCACTCTCTTTCTCATTAAGTAGTCTTGTTTAATTTCAGCAATCTGCCAGTCATCCATGTTATCAATGTCCTGAACTTCGAGATCATCAAGGACGATTACGCCTTTGTTTTTGCCAAAAGTATTCTTGTTATCAATATTGAATATATTTTGTGTATGAAACCAATAAAATTGGCCCGCATCAAAATATGCGTCAGGTAAATCTTGAGAGCGGCTCTTTTCATACTCTGGAAAGTTCATTTTAACTCCAGATTTTGCATCTAGCTTACAAGATCGCCATATAGGTGAACTATACTTTCCAACAGGAAAAACCACGTCGTATTTCGAATTAGTCAGCAACTCTAAACCTTCGGAAATTCTTGCTATGGTAAGTAATGGCGAGGTCGCATATATACAGCAGCCGTTATCAAATTGTTGCCCAAGTTCTGAATATTTCGTCAACACTTCGAAAACCACGTCACCTGGCCCAGTAAAATCATCCGCATTTTTTTGACTTCGCATAAACGGAACTGTTGCTCCATAGCGGCGACTTATTTCAGCTATCTCATCATCCTCAGTTGAAACCATTACTTCAGAAAATAATTCGGATTTCAAAGCTGCCTCAATTGCGTATGCAATAATTGGTCGCCCATTGAAATCTTTAATGTTTTTTCTCGCTATTCTTTTACTCCCACCTCTGGCTGGAATAATACATATATTCATATCAAGACCTCCTTAAGTATTGCAGCCACGCTATCTTGCATTTCAAAGCTTAGCCCTTGAAACAGAGGTATGCTAATTGCCCTACTGTAGTAGCGTTCTGCATTCAGAAAATCACCTTGCTTAAAGCCCATGTCTTGGTAATACGGTTGAATATGCACGGGAATATAGTGAAGGTTTACACCTAGATCATTTTGTCTTAGTTCATCGAATATCTGAGAATGAATCTTGGTCATTTTATCTAGTTCAAGTTGAATCGGGTATAAATGTAACGCCGAGTAGCTGTCTTTATCTTGATGCGGCGTTATAACGGGCAGATCTTTTAACAATGCATCATATCGTTGCTGAAGTTGATGCCGTGTTGCGACAAAGTCGTCCAGCCGCTGCATTTGGCTTACACCCAGTGCAGCTTGCAGTTCTGTCATACGGTAGTTGAAGCCTAAATCAATTTGCTCGTAGTACCAACCTCCGTCATTTTTTATCATTAAGTCAGGATTACGAGTGATGCCATGACTACGCAATAACTGCATTTTTTCAGCAAATTCGGCTTGATTGGTGGTTGCTAACCCACCTTCTGCTGTGGTGATAATTTTAACGGGATGAAAACTAAAGACGGTAATGTCGCTGTAACGGCAGCTACCAACAGCTTGACCTAGATATTTACCACCAATAGCATGTGCTGCATCTTCTATAATTTTAAAGCCATATTGCTGACTTAGTTCATGAATACGTTTCATATCGCATGATTGCCCAGCGAAATGAACGGGGATTACAATTTTTGGGAGTTTATTTTTTGCTTTGGCTTCAATTAATTTTTGTTCTAGTGCAACAGCACACAGGTTATAGGTTTGTGGATCTATATCGACGAAATCTACTTGTGCACCACAATATAATCCACAGTTTGCAGAAGCAACAAAGGTATTAGGACTAGTCCAAAGCCAGTCACCCTTGCCTAAACCTAACGCTAAACAGGCAATATGTAATGCTGAAGTTGCACTATTGACTGTAATGGCATTTTTCACGCCACAATAGTCTGCGACTGTCTTTTCAAACAAAGGCACTTGCGGGCCTTGTGTTAAGAAATCTGACTTTAAAACAGATATTACTGAGTCAATATCATTTTGGTTAATATCTTGCTTACCATAAGGAATCATTGTAGCTATACCTGCCCCACTTTTTCATTATTCATAGCTATCCATGATTGCAATGATTCAACACTCATCCATTCAGTATTATTATCAGAGCAGTAGGTGAAGTTTTCCGGGACTTGTTTGCCATCCTTAATGCGCATAGGGTCATTACTCCAGTTATGTATCGCTGGTAATATTTTAAAGTGTTCTGGGTATTCAAGGGTGTATAGCGCATCTTCTACTCCAATCATTTGCTCATGAAGCTTTTCACCAGGACGAATACCAACAATTTCGTGTTCTGCATCAGGAACACAAGCGCATGCAGTATCTACGACTTTCATTGAAGGGATTTTTTTAACGTATATTTCACCACCAACCATATCGTCAAAAGCATGCCAAACCAGCTCAACACCTTGTTCAAGGGTAATCATAAACCGTGTCATTCGAGAATCGGTAATAGGTAGTGACCCCTTATCTGCAATTGAAAGAAAGAATGGAATCACTGAGCCACGAGAGCCCATCACATTACCATATCGAACCACTCCGAACCGAGTATCATGGCTGCCGGCATAAGAATTACCCGCGACAAATAATTTATCCGAAGCTAGTTTTGTTGCACCATAAAGATTTGCAGGACTACTAGCTTTATCCGTTGATAATGCAATGACACGTTTAATACCTTGATCTATACAAGCATCAATCAAGTTCATAGCACCCATTATATTGGTTTTAACACATTCAAATGGGTTGTACTCTGCTATAGGCACAATTTTAGTTGCAGCTGCGTGGACAACGTAATCAACTCCGTCTAGTGCTCGCACTAGACGCTCTTTATCACGTACATCACCTATAAAGAAACGAACGCGGGGGTCATTTCCATAGAGCTTGGCCATTTCCCACTGTTTCATTTCATCACGTGAATAAATAATGATTTTTTTGGGGTTATACTTTTCCAGTGTCATTGGAATAAAGGTATGCCCAAACGAACCTGTACCGCCAGTAATTAGGATAGTTGAATTATTTAACATTTAATTTGTTACCATTTAATTTTACGAAAAAATCATTCCACTTGTATTTAAGTTGAAATGATTTTATATTTTATCAATTTGTAGCCAATAATCAGGCTCACTGTTTTCGCTTTTAAATTGATTTAAGTGTGTAGCTTACTAAATAGACACTCTACAGCCTTGCAAGCGCAGCTCCCAACGCCTATCATCTCATTATCACCCCAACGCCCAATGCCAATTGATAGAACATGGTTAACAATTCTTTAAATAGCTGGCGATATTTTGGGTCTACTTTAGGTAAAACAAGAATCTCATCACCAGGTCTAATAACGATACCTGCATCAAACCAACCGGAATGCTCTTCTGTATCGTCAAAACTACCGTCTCTATGCGC
>ENA-OSET01001670-OSET01001670.1-sediment-metagenome-genome-assembly--contig:-NODE-1670-length-22776-cov-12.548086_pt1 | contig 22776 bp, 23 predicted proteins | sample MGYA00237882_ERZ534229 | MGnify/ENA primary metagenome ERZ534229 (study PRJEB26408, sample SAMN06266212) | sediment metagenome | isolation source: Hudson Canyon methane seep mesocosm | place... | reverse complement strand
AATAACTTAACTTTTTTATCATTCATTTTTTGCTTATTATCAAAGAATTAAAGCAAAAGTGGTGACATGATTGCTATTTTTTGGGGGCTAAAACCATCATTTTTTCAAATCATGTCACCACTATTGTGAAACAAAGTGCGTTATTAGCAAACACCCTGAAACAAAAAAACCCGCTAAGTTAGCGGATTTTAAGTGCTTTTTAACTTTATGAAACAAGCTGAAACATCATTCTATATTTTGAATTTGCTCTCGCATTTGTTCAATGAGTACTTTCAAATCAACAGAGTTACGAGTGGTGTCGGTACTAATTGATTTTGAACCTAGGGTATTTGCTTCTCGATTCAGTTCTTGCATTAAGAAGTCTAAACGACGGCCTACCGGTTCATCACGTTGTAATACATTTTTTACTTCTACAATATGACTTTCTAGGCGATCTAACTCTTCGGCAACATCACTCTTTTGTGCCAAGACAACCATCTCTTGTTCTAAACGTTCTGGATCGAGATTCACTTGAAGATCTGCTACACGTTCTGAAAGACGGTTTCGTTGCTGCTCTAATATTTCTGGCATGAGTCGATGGGTTTCTTTGGCAATGGTATCAATATCATTACATCGTTGTTCTATCATATGTTGTAGTGCTGTACCCTCTGTTTCACGACTAGTGATAAGCTCATCAATCGCAATATTTAAGCTACTCATTACAGCGGTATTCAATGCTTGTTGATCTAACGTATCAGCTTGCAAGACATTCGGCCATTGCAGAACTTTCAACATCTCGATGGGGGCTGGTCGGGTCGTTAACAAGGCTAATTGATCACAATGATCAATCACTGACTTAGCTAATTCCTGATCGATATTAAGTGAAGACTGTTGTTCTTCAGGTGTTTTATAGCGCAAACTAGCATCTACTTTACCTCGGGCAAGTTTCTCGGAAAACAACTTCCTAATTTGCATTTCAAGTGGACGGAATCGTTCATCAAGGCGCAATGATGTTTCAAGGTATCGGTGGTTAACACTGCGGATTTCCCACGTTAAGTCACCTTGTGGTGTTTGCTCTTCTCTGCGAGCAAATGCGGTCATGCTTCGAGTCACGATTATTCCTGAACTAAAGTTTAAAGTGACATATTAACTAAAAGCATCGGTAATAGCATTCAAGCAACGTATAATGACGGTATTATTTTTATATATTGAAGGAAGTTACTATGCGTCCAAGCGGTCGTCAAACGAATGAATTACGCCAAGTTACTATTACCCGTAACTATACAAAACATGCGGAAGGGTCTGTTTTAATTGAAATGGGTGATACTAAAGTTTTATGTACTGCTTCAGTTGAAGAACGTATTCCACAATTTTTACGAGGCAAAGGTGAAGGTTGGGTTACAGCAGAATACGGTATGTTACCTCGTTCTACAGGATCACGAATGGCGCGTGAAGCGGCACGTGGAAAACAAAGTGGTCGTACTCAAGAAATTCAACGTTTAATTGGCCGTTCATTACGCGCCTCAATTGACCTCAAAGCCTTAGGTGAACGTAGTATTACTATTGATTGTGATGTTATTCAAGCCGATGGTGGCACACGTACAGCTTCTATCACCGGTGCATTTATCGCATTACAAGATGCCATTGACTCTTTACTTGCTAAGAAAAAGATCAAGAAAAACCCAATCATAGGTCAAGTCGCTGCCATTTCTGTTGGTATTTATAATGGTGAACCTGTACTGGATCTTGATTATGCTGAAGACTCAAATGCTGAAACAGATATGAATGTGGTGATGAATGAGGCCGGTGCTTATATTGAAGTACAAGGTACGGCTGAAGGCCATGCCTTCCACCCTGAAGAACTAACAGCCATGTTAGCTATTGCCGGTGAAGGTATTGCTGATTTAATCGTAAAACAACGTGAAGCTTTAGAACAATAATTCACAGGACTCTGGCAATATGAATAAAATCGTTTTGGCGAGTGGCAATAAAGGTAAATTACGTGAATTTTCCGAATTGTTTGCACCTATGGATATTGAAGTAGTACCGCAGTCTGCTTTTGATGTTCCAGAAGCAGAAGAAACTGGGCTAACGTTTGTTGAAAACGCCATTATCAAGGCTCGTAATGCCTGTGAACATACAGGATTACCAGCCATTGCTGATGATTCAGGTATCGAAGTAGATTATTTGCTTGGCGCACCTGGTATTTATTCTGCTCGGTATGCGGGTAGCGATGCCAGTGATGAAGATAATCTTAATGCCCTCTTATCAGCACTCAATGGCGTGCCTGAGAAAGAGCGTGTTGCACGTTATCAATGTTTATTAGTCATGATGCGTCACTCAAAAGACCCTACCCCTTTAATCTGCCAAGCTGATTGGGAGGGTCATATTCTAAGCTCTGCTCGTGGTGATGGTGGCTTTGGTTATGATCCTATCTTTTGGGTAGCGGCAGAAAATTGCAGCGCAGCACAATTAACATCTGAGCAAAAACATGCCATCAGTCACCGTGGCAAGGCAATTCGGCAATTTATCCGAGAGTTCCAACTATAAGCACAGTCATCACTTTCGTGAAAGCACTCATTCTTATTTTCTGCATTTATGGTTTGAGTGCTTGTAGCGCTCACGTTGCGCCAAGCTCAGCGATTAAGCCAATTCGCAACATAAATAATTTGCAACATTTAAACATTGCAATCGATACGCCATTTATTGAGCTCCCTCAGCTTGATAAGTTTTCAATTTGTCATGGCAACACCTGTGCGAAGTTTGCTTATATTTCTTTGTCTTCACCACAATGGCAGAATATTGAGGTACTATTTCAACCCGAAGCGACCAGTGCCAAGCAAGAACGAGGACAAATCAAACTAGCTATCGCTTTATTTGAAACGTATAGCGGTGAACAAGCCGGTACTGATAAAGATAAAGCAAAAAATGATCTTAGTGGTGGCATCCATGGTCAGTTAGATTGTATTGATGAGGCCACCAATACCACAGTGTATTTACGACTACTTGCCAATGCTGGGTTATTAAAAAGGCATCGGCAAGCGTCACGCACATCACGTGGTGGCCTGTTGTCTCCTCATAACACCGCGACCATTGTAGAAACTGATTCCAATAGTCGCTATGCTGTAGATTCTTGGTTTTATGACAATGGCGAACAACCAGAGATCATTCCCATAGAACAATGGAAATCTGGATGGAAACCAACAAAATGATTAGTTATGTATAACTTTACTGCACTCCCTCCACTTAGCCTCTACATTCATGTACCTTGGTGTGTGCGTAAATGCCCTTATTGTGATTTCAACTCACACAAGTCACCAGATGAGTTACCCGAAGATGCATATATCGATGCCTTAATTCGAGATTTAGAACAAGAATTACCTTCTGTGTGGGGACGCACAGTCCAAACCATCTTTATTGGCGGTGGCACACCCAGTCTTTTTTCAGCTAAGGCCTATGAACGCTTATTTTCATCAATACGTGCTTTATTACCGCTTAGCTCTCACGTGGAAATCACCCTAGAAGCAAACCCTGGTACCTTTGAAGCCCAACGCTTCTCTGACTACCTTGATATAGGTATTAACCGTTTATCCATTGGTGTTCAAAGTTTTAATGATGACTCTTTGACAGCTCTTGGTCGTATACACAATGGTAAACAAGCTATTCATGCGATAGAGACTGCACATAAAGTAGGATTTGAAAATTTTAATTTGGACATTATGTTTGGCTTGCCTAATCAAAATGAAAAAACAGCTAGAAATGATGTCGAAACCGCAATAGCGCTAGAACCCAGCCACCTATCCTATTATCAACTGACACTTGAACCCAATACCCTATTTTATCAACAGCCACCAACGTTACCTGACGAAGATCCCATTATTGATTGGCAAATAGCGAATCAACAACGACTAGCCGAGGCGGGTTATCAGCAATATGAAGTCTCAGCCTATGCTAAAAATAATATGCAATGTCAGCACAACTTAAACTATTGGCAATTTGGGGATTATCTCGGCATTGGTGCCGGAGCTCATGGAAAAATAAGTGATGCGGCTAAGCAATCTGTAATTAGGCGATCTAAACAGAAGCAACCTCAAGCTTATATCGATAGTGCGGGAACGCCTACCATTATTCTAAGCGAAGAGCCTATAACTAAGCATGATATGGGATTTGAGTTTATGCTCAATGCATTGCGTTTGACCGCTGGATTTCCTACACCCCTATTTTATCAACACTCAGGTTTACCGCTATCTCACATCAACAAAGCCTTACAACAAGCTGAAGAGCTAGGCTTGATAACTCGAGACATTCATCTCATCTGTCCAACAGAAAAAGGACAGCGTTATCTTAATACTTTAATTGAGCTATTTCTGCCAGAATAGTATGCTGTTAAACATAATTTTAAGGAGAATGACATGATTAAAGAAACAGCTTTTATTGCTGTTACATTATTAGCGGCGGCATCAACTAGCCAAGCTGAAGTTATTTCTATTATTGATACCTATGATGTACCCAATTCAGAGCAAGGTATTGTTCGCCCAGTACAAGGCATGTCAATGGCACAGGTTGAACAAAAATTTGGCCAAGCTGAATCAGTTTCTGCTGCCGTTGGTGAGCCACCCATTACAACTTGGACTTACCCAGGTTTTAAAGTTTACTTCGAACATAACCTTGTGATTTTCTCGGTAATTCCTCATTAGAAAAATGCAGGTTTTATCTGTTAATGTTTCATTGCCTGTCGAAATTGAATTTAATAATAAACTCATATCAACGAGTATATTTAAAAAGCCTGTTGAAGGTTCCGTTGCTGTTTCACAGTTTCAACTTGATGGTGATCAGCAAGTTGATCTAGAAAATCATGGCGGTGGCCATAAAGCAGTGTATGGATTTTCTTCCGCAGAATATGATTATTGGAGACATGCACTTAATAAACCTAATCTTCATTTCGGTCAGTTTGGTGAAAACCTCACCATTAGCAATTTAGATGAATCTAAAATCTGTATAGGTGACCAATTACAAGTTGGTGATTGTATTCTAGAAGTCACCCAGCCTAGAGTTCCTTGTTTTAAATTAGGTATAGCCTTTGCTCTAACAACAATGCCCAAATTGTTCATTCATCATGGTCATACCGGAATCTACTTCAAAGTACTACAAACGGGGTCGGTTAAAACGGGAAATACTGTTGAAAGAATTTACCAGCACCCTAAAAAACTTACGGTAAAAACATTATTTAAAGCTTATTTTGATCCTGATTTTATTGGTGCTTATAAGATCATGAAAATCGCATCTGAGATTGATGAGCTATCAGAAGAGTGGCGTGAAAAGGTTTTGGCTAGACTTTAGTCAGTAATTGAAAAACGTTTTTTTGCACTATCAGGAATCGTTCCCATTCGTGCATGGTGTAATGAGTCAGATTCAATCACCACTAAAACTAATACACTCAATAGCGTTGGTAAGATACCTAAACCACCTATCAAGGCGTAGACCATTTCAGTCATCATATTACCGTACTCTTGTCCTAACCAGCCAAGCAAAGAAACGGTACATAATAACGCCAAAACACCGCTAAAGAGCAAGCTCCAACGCTTTGCAATTTGCCAATGAATATAGACAAACTCACTTTTTTCTCTCTTAATTCGAGTAGCACGAAAAAATGTTACTGCAAGAGCAATAAATGAGAATACGGGTACTAATGCAAGAAATTTAATGTACTGTCCACCAAATGCGGCAATACCTGTAAACAATAAAATATGATTCATAATCAAGTTGCTCAAGAAAATATCATGGGGAACTTTGGCCGCCTTAATTTCTTCTTCTGTTACTTGTTGTTCATCACTCATCGCGTACTCCAGGCAACGGATGGACTGACTGCTCTTTGCAGAACAATCAGTCATTATCAATTTAGTCAGCCATATTGCTCAAAATAGCATCACGTACTGCATCTAGTGTTGCATCAACAGTCACTAATGGCGATGTGCTTTGTTTAATTGCTGTATCAGGATCTTTTAAACCATGACCTGTAAGCGTACAAACAATCATGCTTCCTTCTGGAATCTTGCCACTATTAATGTCATTAATCGCACCAGCTAATGATGTAGCAGAAGCCGGCTCACAGAAGATACCTTCATGTTCAGCTAATAGCTTTTGTGTTGCTAAGATATGCTCGTCAGTACATTCATCGAACCAACCTTGAGATTCTTCGCGTACTTTTAATGCTTTATCCCAGCTTTGTGGATGACCGATACGAATCGCTGTTGCCACTGTTTCAGGGTTATCAACCATATGGCCACGCATAAATGGCGCACTACCATCTGCTTGGTAACCAACCATTTTAGGACGCTCAGTGATAATGCCATCATCAAAGTATTCACTGTAACCCATCCAGTGGGCCGTAATATTACCGGCATTACCTACAGGTAAACAGTGGAAATCAGGTGCACGAGATAATTCTTCAACAATCTCAAATGCCGCTGTTTTCTGACCTTGTAGGCGGTATGGATTGATTGAGTTAACAATCGTTACAGGTGCGTGTTCTGCCACATCTTTAACTAATTGCATGCCTTCATCAAAGTTACCTTTAATTTGGATAACAGTTGCACCATGCATCATACCTTGTGCCAATTTACCTAAAGCAATTTTGCCATCAGGAATCAATACAAAAGCAGCAATTCCTGCACGAGCAGCATAGGCTGCAGCGGCTGCAGAAGTATTACCCGTAGAAGCACAAATAATGGCTTTACTACCTTCTTCAACAGCTTTAGTAACTGCCATTGTCATACCACGATCTTTAAATGAACCTGTTGGGTTCAGACCCTCATATTTGATATAGATTTCTACATCTTTACCTAAGACAGCTGGAATATTCTCTAGTTTAAGTAATGGAGTATTCCCCTCACCTAAACTGATTAATTTAGTATCAGCACTTACCGGTAAACGGTCACGGTAACGTTCAATTAGACCTGTATATCTTGGACGAAATGGCATGTTTTTTTCCTCTTAAACTTATTTATTATTCTTCATTGTCATTCCCGAGTTCTTTTATCGGAAATCTTAATAACGTAATAGATTCCCGCTTAATACATGCGGGAATGACATGAAATGTAATTTAATTTTATCCTAGTGATTCCATGCGAATTCGCATCACAGAATCAGTCACTGTTTCCAATGCTTCGATTTGTGCAATCGCTGCATCCATATTTTTTTCAACAATTTCTTGTGTCAGCATAATGACAGGAACAATCCCACCCTGCTCTTCTGGTTGTTTTTGCAAGATAGCTTCAATACTAATGCCCTGCTCACCCAAAATACGAGTAATGTCAGCAAGCACACCAGGCTTATCTTCTGTAGCAACACGTAAGTAATACGAAGTTACCACTTCAGCAACTGGCAAAATAGGCGTATCCGTTAATGCATCTGGTTGGAATGCTAAATGAGGCACTCTATTTTCAGGATCAGTTGTTATCGCACGAACAATATCAACAATATCTGCAACTACTGCTGAAGCTGTCGCTTCTGAACCCGCACCAGCACCATAATAAAGTGTCGGCCCAACAGCATCACCTTGAACCAATACGGCATTCATTACACCATCAACATTGGCAATCAAACGACGGTGGGGAATCATGGTTGGATGAACACGTAGTTCAACACCTTTTTCTGTTTTTTTCGCAATACCCAAATGTTTAATGCGGTAACCTAACTCGGCAGCATATTTCACATCTTCTTGAGCAATTTTACTAATGCCTTCGGTGTACGCTTCATCAAATTGTAGCGGTATACCAAATGCAATTGAGGCCATAATTGTTAATTTATGAGCCGCATCAATACCTTCAACGTCAAATGTTGGATCTGCTTCGGCATAACCTAAGGCTTGTGCTTCTGCTAGTACATCAGCAAAATCACGCTCTTTATCCCGCATCTCAGTCAGAATAAAGTTCCCAGTGCCGTTAATGATTCCAGCTAACCACTCAATGCTATTTGCAGATAAACCTTCACGCATTGCTTTAATGATTGGAATACCACCCGCAACGGCTGCTTCAAAGGCAATGGTTACGCCTTTCTCTTGGGCTTTAGCAAACAACTCATTGCCATGAAGTGCAATCAATGCTTTGTTTGCAGTAACAACGTGCTTGCCATTTTCAATGGCTTTCGAGACTAAGTCGAGAGCGATGCCTGTTCCACCGATTAATTCAACAATAATTTGAATATCAGGATTATTCACCACATCCATCGCATCATCGGTAAGCGTAATGCCATCCGTATCACACGCTGTATCTTTCGCTAAATCACGTACCGCAGCATGCGTAATTTCAATATCACGGCCAGCACGACCAGTAATCTCTTGTAAATTCCGGCTTAAGACATTAACAGTACCACTTCCAACCGTACCTAAACCTAATACACCCACTTTTACTGATTGCACCTTAACTATACTCCTGAATCTTTTTTGAACATATCACGAATCCCACGTATTGCTTGGCGTGTACGATGTTCATTTTCAATCAAACCAAAACGAACATGATCATCTCCATATTCACCAAACCCAACACCTGGAGAGACAGCAACTTTCGCTTCTTGTAATAATTTCTTTGTAAACTCTAATGAGCCCATTTCTTGATATTGCTCTGGAATTTTGGCCCAAACAAACATGGTTGCTTTAGGCTTTTCAACTGCCCAGCCAATTGCAGTTAGACCATCACATAAAACATCACGACGGTTCTTATAAAGCTCAACTACTTCATCCACACAATCTTGCGGTCCATCAAGTGCAGCAATGGCAGCGACTTGAATGGGTGTAAACATACCGTAATCAAGATAAGACTTCATTCGCGCTAATGCCGCAACCAATGTTGGGTTACCTGACATAAAACCAACCCGCCAACCTGGCATATTGTAAGTTTTCGATAAGGTATAAAACTCAACGGCTACATCTTTTGCACCCGGAACCTCTAAGATCGAAGGTGCTTTGTAACCATCAAAAGTAATTTCTCCGTAGGCTAAATCGTGTACCACCCAAATCTCATGTTCTTTCGCAAATGCAACAATCCGCTCGAAGAACTCTAAATCAACACACTGTGTTGTTGGATTGCCGGGAAAGTTTAATACCAGCATTTTAGGTTTTGGCCATGAATCTTTCACTGACTTTTCTAATTCAGCAAAAAAATCACCACCAGGAATTAGCGGTACATGACGAATATCAGCGCCTGAAATCACAAAGCCATACGGATGTATCGGATAGGCTGGGTTAGGAACTAAAATCGCATCTCCAGGCCCTACAGTCGCCAATGCTAAATGTGCTAAACCTTCTTTCGAACCAATAGTTACAATTGTTTCTGTTTCCGGGTCTAAATCAACATCAAATTTACGCTGATACCAATCACAAATAGCTTTGCGTAATCGAGGAATTCCGCGCGATACAGAATAACGATGCGTATCAGGCCTTTGAGCCGCTTCAGTTAATTTATCAATAATATGTTGTGGCGCAGGCTTATCTGGATTGCCCATACCAAAGTCAATAATATCCTCACCTCGCGCACGTGCTTGTGCCTTCAAATCATTAACGATATTGAATACATACGGCGGGAGGCGTTTAATTCTTGGAAAGTCGTCGTTCAACTCAGCACCTGAAATATAGAAAAAACGGTTGGCAAACAGAGCAAAATAACTGAAAATGGCACTTACTTCAAATTACATTTTTCAAATGAGGCATTATGACTGAACAAGAAGCATTCTATGAGGAACTTCTAACTGACTTAAATAACGGTAACTTAGTCTTACCAACTTTACCTGAAGTTGCCCTTCGAGTACGTGATGTTGTCGATGATCCAGAGGCGTCAGCATCTGCGTTATCAGAAATAATTGTAACCGATGCCGCATTATCAACACGACTGTTAAAAGTAGCCAATAGCCCGCTTTATCGTGGTCGAATTGAAATAGATAGTGTTCAAATGGCAGTTGCTCGACTCGGTCAAACAATTATCAGAAGTTTAGTCACTAGCCTTGTGATGGAACAAATGTTCCAAGCAACATCGAAAAACCTTGATAAACGTCTACACGACTTATGGGAACACAGTACTGAAGTTTCCGCTATATGTCAGGTTCTTGCTAGTAAACAAGCTGGGATTAAAGCCGATGAAGCAATGTTGGCAGGCTTAATTCATGAAATTGGTATATTACCGATTCTAATGAAAGCAGATGAGAAGCCAGAATTATTAAAGAATGCAGCAGCATTAGATGCTGTTATTGAAAATATTCATACTAAAGTCGGCGCCGAAATTTTAAGAAGTTGGAAGTTCCCTGAAAACCTGATTGCAGCTATCGAAGAACAAAATGACTTAACAAGAGATAGTGAAACCGGTCCTGATTTAGTTGATTTAGTCCAAGTTGCACGTTTACAAAGTTATATGAATACAGATCGCGCTTTAAGTGAAGAAGAACTCAACAAAATTCCTGCATTTAAAAAACTCGGGGTTGATACAGCAATCAGTGTTGTAGAGCTGGATGAAAATAGTGATGAATATGCTGAGGCATTGGCTTTATTTGGTTTTTAAACTTTAAAAACTATCCTGCATAATAAAAAGGCCGCTATTTCTGATGAAATAGCGGCCTTTTTTTATAGCTTAAACAATTTGTTTATACTCGTTATTAGTCTCAGACTTCCGGACGCATATGAGGGAAAAGTAATACATCTCGAATTGAGGGTGCATCTGTTAACAACATCACTAAACGATCAATACCAATACCTTCACCCGCTGTTGGTGGCATACCGTACTCTAAGGCACGAATATAATCATCATCAAAGTGCATGGCTTCATCATCACCTGCATCTTTTTCTGCCACTTGCGCTTGGAAACGTTCCGCTTGATCTTCTGCATCATTTAACTCTGAGAAACCATTAGCAATTTCCCGTCCACCTACAAAAAACTCAAAGCGGTCAGTCACAAAAGGATCGCTGTCGCTACGACGAGCTAGTGGCGATACTTCTGTTGGATAGGCTGTGATAAATGTTGGTTCCATTAAGCGGTGTTCAACTGTTTTCTCAAATATCTCAATTTGAACTTTACCTAGGCCATAACTATCTTTTAGAGGAATACCTAGTCCTTTAGCGATTACTGTTGCAGCCTCAAGTGTCGATAATTGTTCAACGGTAATGTCAGGATTAAAGTGCAAAATAGATTCGATAATGGTCATTCTATGGAATGGCTTGGCAAAATCTAAGTCTGTCCCTTGATAATGAACTTGTGCTGTTCCCAATACATCTTGGGTTACCGTGCGTAACATCTCTTCAGTCAGATCCATTAGATCGTTGTAATCTGAATATGCTTGGTAAAACTCAACCATGGTAAATTCAGGATTATGGCGTGTTGATAATCCTTCATTACGGAAGTTTCGATTGATTTCAAATACCCGTTCAAAACCACCAACAACTAAACGTTTCAAATACAGTTCAGGTGCAACACGTAGATATAAAGGCATATCAAGGGCATTGTGATGCGTTTCAAAAGGCCGCGCTGTTGCGCCACCAGGAATCACATGCATCATCGGTGTTTCTACTTCTAGATAGTTCTTAGCCATCAAAAAGCGTCGAATACCATCAATAACTTTAGTACGAATAATAAATGTATCACGGCTGACTTCATTCATGATCAAATCAACATAACGTTGACGATAACGTGTTTCTTGATCTGCTAAACCATGGAATTTCTCAGGCAATGGACGTAATGATTTAGTCAATAAACGAATATCATCCACTAAAACAGATAATTCACCTTTTTGGGTACGGAACATGGTGCCTTCTGCAGCAATAATGTCACCTAAATCCCAGCGTTTAAAATCAGCATAAACCCCTTCTGCCAAATCATCACGTTTAACATAAAGTTGCATATTGCCAGACATATCACGAATATTAGCAAAGCTTGCTTTACCCATAACACGCTTAGTCATTAAACGACCAGCAATTTTGACTCGACGTGGCGATTCTTTTAAGTCTTCTGCTGACGTATTTTCATATTCAACAGCTAATTCAGCATTCATCACATCGCGACGGAAATCATTTGGAAAAGCATTGCCATTTTCACGTAGCTCAGCTAATTTTTCACGACGTTGGGCTATCAGTCTATTTTCATCTTGTTCTATTTCGTTTGTCATGTTGTTTCTCTTTATAGTCCTGATTTCAGTGATGCTTCAATAAATATTTCTAAATCACCATCTAATACGGCTTGAGTATTACCGGTTTCAACATTGGTTCTTAAATCTTTAATCCGTGACTGATCTAATACATAAGAGCGAATTTGACTGCCCCAACCAATATCAGACTTACCATCTTCGGCGACTTGTTTTTCTTCATTTTGTTTAAGTAATTCAAGTTCATACAGTTTTGCTTTTAATAAACTCATCGCAGTATCTCTATTTTTATGCTGAGATCGCTGAGACTGACACTGTACAACGGTATTTGTCGGTAAATGGGTAATTCGTACCGCTGAATCAGTTTTATTAATGTGCTGACCACCCGCACCACTGGCACGATAGGTATCAACTCTTAAGTCAGCCTTATTGATCTCAATATCAATATCATCATTAACTTCAGGGTAAACAAATACACTACAAAATGAGGTATGTCGTTTTGCACTAGAATCAAATGGAGATTTACGCACTAAACGGTGAACTCCTGTTTCTGTTCGTAATAAACCAAAAGCATAGTCACCTTGAAGGTGAATAGTTGCACTTTTGATTCCAGCGACATCACCAGCAGAGGTTTCAACTAATTCCACTTTAAAACCTTGAGAATCACCCCAGCGTAAATACATACGCAACACCATATTGGCCCAGTCTTGCGCTTCAGTACCACCTGAACCAGATTGAATATCTAGGTAGGCATTGTTAGCATCCATTTTGCCTGAAAACATGCGTTGGAATTCTAGCTTAGCTAACGCTGTTTCCAATTCTTCCAAATCAGATTGCACGGCATCAAAGGTATCTTGATCTTGCTCTTCAACTGCCATTTCTAGCAATTCTCGTGCGTCCTCAAGTGTTTCACGTTGGTTGGATAACGTAGTTACTATTCGTTCTAAGCTAACGCGATCTTGACCTAGCTTTTGAGCTCGCTCGGGATTATCCCAAACGGCTGGTGATTCAAGCTCTCGCGTGACTTCTATTAATTGTTCAGCTTTAACATCATAGTCAAAGATACCCCCTAAGATCGTCACTACGACCTCGGAGATCTTTTATTCGCTGCATTGTTGCACCTAATTCCAATGCTAAATCCTCTTGTGTTTATTCCATACTGACATAATGGTCAGTAAAAACTGTAAATTATAACGCATTCACTCACCATCATTATCTTTTTGGTAAGAATCGCATAGGATCAACCGGCTTTCCATTACGCCTAATTTCAAAATGTAACTGATCACGCTGCGTGCCTGAACGTCCTAAAGTGGCTACCTTCTGCCCCGCTTTAACAAGCTGTCCTTCTTTAACCAATAATTTCTTATTATGTGCATAGGCACTTAAATACACATCGTTATGCTTAATAATAAGTAAGTTACCATATCGAGGTAAACCATTACCGCTATACACCACTTTACCTGCCGCCGCCGCCTTAATACTTTGTCCTGACTTACCGGCTATATCAATCCCTTTTCGGCCTGTCGCACTTTTTGAATAAGTAGAAATCACCTTACCTTGTGTTGGCCACCGCCACCCTAATGGTCCACTTGAATATTTTGTTTTGGTTTCCGTTTTCTTTATAACTTTCTTACTTGTCGATTTTTTAGGACTTATCTTTTTTGCAACAGTTTTAGTTGACGTGGCTCTGGTAGATTTAAACGAAAGTTTTTGGCCAACATAAATTCTATAAGGTGAGCGAATATTATTTATTTTAGCTAAATGTTTATAGTCTAAGCCGTAACGCCAGCTGATTGAATAAAGCGTATCGCCTTTTTTTACTTTATAAATTGACGGGGCATGAGACTTTGTTGATTTATACGAACTACTAGAAGAACCATAACTCCCGACAGGAGCAACTGCCTGACCACCTCCACAGGCAGTTAATGACAATATAACTAGTACTAATAAAATTCTCATCATTTATTTCAGAAGTAAATAACCTACTATCACGGCAATAACCGTTGTCCACCCAATACGATCCATCCATAGATGTAATTTTGATTCCAAGGCTTCCCCACCCCAACGCATTAATCCCGCGACTAAAAAGAATCGTAAACCTCGACCTATGGTTGAGCCAATAATAAAAGGAATAAGTGCCATTCCCAATGCGCCTGAAGCAATCGTAAATATTTTATAAGGGATAGGAGTAAAACCCGCTAAAAATATTGCCCAGAAACCCCATTGTTCAAACCAACTTTCAGCTACTTGATACGCATGCATATAATTTAATGACACCAACCATGGTTCAATGATTTCAAAAGCAAAGCTACCAATTAAATACCCCAACAAACCACCAGCAACAGAGGTGATTGTCGTGAGTCCAGCATAAAACCACGCCTTATTAGGTTTAGCTAAGGACATTGGCGCTAACATGACATCAGGTGGTATCAAAAAACAGGATGATTCGGTAAAACTAACTAATGCCAACCAATAAGTTGCATACTTGTGTCGAGACCACTGCATCACTCGTCCATATAATGCAGAAAAGAGCCCCATTAAATTTGACCCGATAATAAGGGCACAAAACTGACAGCATCTAATTCTGTTTCTTCAAAGGTATTACCATTGCGATCAATAACCCGTAATGACTGGCTCACATTGCCACCAACTGGAATAACAAGACGACCACCAGGGGCTAACTGCCTTAATAACTCCTGAGGCACTTCTTCTGGAGCACAAGTAACAATGATGCCATCATAAGGCGCATTATCATCCCAGCCCCAACTACCATCACTATGTTTTAACTTGATATTATTTAGCTTTAGTTGATAGAAACGTTCACGTGCTTGATTTTGTAATGGTGATATACGCTCAACACTATAGACACGCTCTACTAACCGAGATAATACGGCAGTCTGATAACCTGAACCTGTGCCCACTTCTAATACTTTTTTCTTTGCTAAACCCTCGAGCAATATTTCTGTCATTTTGGCTACGATGAACGGCTGGGAAATAGTTTGACCATGACCTATTGGCAGCGCCGTATCTTCATAGGCACGAGATGCAAGTGCTTCATCAACAAATAAGTGACGGGGAAGCTCTTTCATAACAGCGAGCACGTCAGAGTTTTGAATTCCCTGCTCCTTCAAACGCATGATTAAGCGATCACGCGTCCGTTGTGATGTCATACCAATACCACGTTGGTTAGGTGTCACTTAGACACTCCTTGCAACCAATTAGCCACACCATCAATAGCATCATAATGGGTTAAATCAATCTGCAGTGGTGTAACCGATACCGCTCCTCGGCGAATCGCATCAAAGTCAGTACCAGGACCCGCATCTTCTTCTTCACCAGCAGGGCCAACCCAATACATTGCTCGACCTCGAGGGTCTAACTCTTTAATTACTGGCTCAGCCTTATGACGACGGCCTAGACGTGTACTTTCAAATCCCGTAATTTCTTCAATCGGTATATCTGGAACATTAATATTTAAAATAGTATCGGCAGGTAATGAGGATTCGAGTAATTGTTTGATTAATTTCTTCGCAGCCCATGCCGCTGTTTCATAGTGTGTTGCAGTATGACCATTGAGAGAAATTGCGACCGCAGGCAACCCTAAAAACCGCCCTTCTATTGCGGCTGCAACAGTTCCAGAGTACAACACATCATCGCCCAAGTTGGCACCTGCATTAATTCCAGCTACAACCATATCTGGCTCATCATCCAGCAATCCTGTAATCGCTAAATGTACACAATCGGTTGGTGTGCCTTCAACACGGTAGATACCATTATCTAGCTTATTAACACGTAAGGGATTTTCCAAGGTTAACGAATTGCTCGCCCCACTACGGTTTCGATCCGGAGCGACAACCGTAATATCACCAAGAGTAGACATTGCTTCAGCTAAGGCTTTAATACCTTCCGCCATATAACCATCATCGTTACTGATCAATATTTTCATTATTTACAAATAACTCTATAAAACATATATAAAAATGGGCTATATACTAGCAGGAATACGGCATGAAGACCCAAGTTGTTTGACTAAGCATAAAAAAAGGGTCTCATTAGAGAGACCCTTTCATTTTTTCATTGCTAATAAGAGACTTTACATCAACTTATTATCTGACTGCCCACCACCATAACTATGGAATTGCATTGGCTCTCCACCCGGCGTGACTTTAACCGCACAGTACTTAAATTCAGGAATTTTAGCTGACGGATCAAGTGCTGCATTAGACAACTTATTAACAGCAGCCTCGTAATAACAAAAGGCCATAAATACGGCACCAGTCGGCACAGCTTCATCAGCACGAGCAATCATCGAAATTTCACCACGACGAGTTGATAAGGTAATTAACTCACCTGGATTAATTCCCATTTCATCCAAACTAATTGGGTTAATGGTTGCAACCGCTTCAGGCTCTAAGGCATCAAGTACATTTGAACGTCGTGTCATTGAACCAGTATGCCAATGTTCAAGCATTCGACCAGTCATCAATACAAACGGATAGTCTGCATCAGGACGTTCTGCCGGTGGCACAATATCAGCGGGAACAAACTTACCTAAACCATTATCACGTTCAAAATGCTCAGTGAAGATCACATCGTCACCAGGATCACCTTCTTTCAAACATGGGTAGACAATTGAACCTTCATTTTCTAAACGCTCCCATGTCATACCCGCCATCGTTGGTACGGCCTTACGTACTTCTTCAAAGACTTCAGCAGAGTCTTTATAATTCCAATCTAGACCAAGACGTTTAGCCATTTCTTGGATAATCCATAAGTCTTGGCGTGCATCGCCTGGAGGTGGAACAGCTTGTCTACCTAATTGAACTAAGCGATCAGTATTAGTAAAAGTAGCAGTCTTCTCTGAATAAGCTGAAGCAGGCAATACAACATCAGCTAGATAAGCCGTTTCAGTTAGGAAGATATCTTGTACAACCATATGCTCCAACTCAGACATAGACTGACGAGCATGATTTGCATCAGGATCTGACATGGCTGGGTTTTCACCTTGCACATACAGTCCGGTTAGATCTTTAGCATGAATTGCATGCATGATTTCAACAACCGTTAAACCAGGATTACTATCTAAGTCACAGCCCCAAAGCTCTTCAAAATAAGCATGTGCCTTTGGATCATCAACAGGCTGATAATCAGGGAATACCATTGGTATCAAGCCCATATCAGAGGCACCCTGTACATTATTTTGACCACGTAACGGATGTAAACCTGTTCCTGGACGACCAATCTGACCAGTCATTAGAGCAAGAGAAATCAAACATCGAGCATTATCAGTACCATGCACATGCTGTGATACGCCCATTCCCCACAAGATCATTGAACCTTGTGATGTTGCATACAATCGAGCAACTTGCTTCAAGGTATCAGCAGGAACACCACAAATAGGTTCCATCATTTCAGGTGTATAAGATTTCAGGTGCTCTTTCATCGCCTCAAAACCTTCAGTACGCTCTGCAATGAATGCTGGATCAATCAAATCTTCTTCAATAATTGTATGCATAATCGCATTCAGCATAGGTACATCACTACCTGGTTTAAATGCCACATGATGAGTCGCTTGGCGAGATAAATCTGTGGAACGTGGATCCATCAAAATTAATTTCGTGCCACGGCGCATGGCATTTTTCATCCATGTGGCACCAACAGGATGATTAACAGTTGGGTTCGATCCAATAATGACAATGACTTCAGCTTTATCAACATCTGAAACAGGGTTAGATACCGCACCTGAACCTAAACATTCTAATAAGGCGACAACTGATGAGGCGTGACAAAGTCGAGTACAGTGATCAACATTATTCGTTTTAAAACCTGTTCTTACTAATTTCTGGAATAAATACGCTTCTTCATTACTCCCTTTAGCACTACCAAAACCTGCTAAGGCATTCGGGCCCTGTTCATCACGGATTTTATTAAATCCACCAGCTGCACGATCAAGAGCTTCTTCCCATGTCGCTTCACGGAAGATCTTATCGACATCATTAGGATCCATTGAGAATTCAGCTGATTTAGGTGCATCATCACGACGAATTAATGGTTTAGTTAAGCGATGTGGATGATGAACATAATCAAAACCATAACGACCTTTCACACATAAGCGACCTTTATTTGAAGGTCCATCTCGTCCTTCAACATAAATAATCTTGTCGTCTTTTACGGCATAAGTCATTTGACAACCGACACCACAGAATGGACAGCCAGACTCAACCAGTCGATCGGGTTCAACAAGTGCCACATCATTAGCAGGTGTTAATGCTCCCGTTGGACAGGCTTCAACACATTCACCACAACCCACACAGGTACTGTCACCCATAGGATCATCTAAATCAAAGACGATTTGTGTATGCGTGCCACGCATTGCCAAGCCAATCACATCATTATTTTGCTCTTCACGACAGGCTCGAACACAACGTGTACATTGGATGCAAGCATCCATATTAACGGCAATACCGGGATGTGAGCTATCTTCTTGAGGCTGATGGCGAGCATCAAAACGTGGCAAACCAATATCGAGTTTAGTTGCCCAATAATCCAGTTCTGAATTTAAAGTATGAGGTTTTTCTGAGACATCTGATTTGAGTAACTCAACCACCATTTTTTGTGATTTTTCAGCTCGTTCACTGTTCGATTGAACCGTCATGCCTTCTGTTGGCTGGCGGCAACATGATGGTGCTAATACTCGCTCGCCATCAATTTCAACCACACATGCTCGACAGTTACCATCGCTACCTTGTCTATCGGAATAACAAAGGTGAGGAATATCAACATCATTTTGTTTTGCAACATCAAGTAATGTTTCGCCGTCTTGAGCAACAACATCTTCGCCATTTAAAGTGAAATTAATAGCCATTATTTCACCTCCGGTTTTTGTAATTCTTCTGGGAAATACTTCATCACACTACGAACAGGATTAGGTGCCGCTTGGCCTAAACCACAAATAGAAGAATCAATCATTACATCGGATAATTCTTCTAATAGGTCTTCATCCCACTCTTCTTTTTCCATCAACGTAACGGCTTTAGCCGTACCCACTCGACATGGCGTACATTGACCACACGATTCTTCTTCAAAGAACTTCATGGCATTGACCGCTAATTTACGAGCACTGTCTTGATTAGAAAATACAACTACGGCTGCAGAACCAATGAAACAGCCATATTCATTTAAAGTATCAAAATCTAAAGGAATATCACCCATTGATGCTGGCAACATACCGCCCGATGCACCACCGGGGAAATAACCATAGAACTCATGACCATCTTGCATGCCACCACAGTATTCATCGATTAACTCTTTCATGGTAATCCCGGCATCAGCAAGGTGAACACCCGGCTTATTAACACGACCACTGACAGAGAATGAACGCAAACCCACACGACCATTTCGACCATGGTCTGTTAGGCAAGCAGGACCTTTCTCTAGAATGTCTCGAACCCAATAGAGTGATTCCATATTGTGTTCTAGAGTTGGTCTACCAAATAAACCAACTTCAGCGACAAAAGGAGGACGGAGACGTGGCATACCACGTTTACCTTCAATCGATTCAATCATGGCAGATTCTTCACCACAAATATAAGCACCCGCACCACGGCGCAGATGTATTTCTGGTAAATGTTCTACAGGAGGATTCGCTTTTAACTTAGCAATCTCTTGTTCTAAACTTTGTCGAATAGCCGCATATTCATCACGAAGATAAATATAAATATCATTAATGCCTACAGCCCAAGCAGCAATCAGCGTACCTTCCAAGAAACAGTGAGGATCACGGTCTAAATAATATTTATCTTTAAATGTGCCAGGCTCACCTTCATCGATATTAACCGCCATTAATTTTGGCTCAGGCATACCACGTACAATTCGCCATTTACGGCCAGCGGGGAAACCCGCACCACCCAAACCACGCAAGCCGGAATCATCCATTGCATCCAGTACTTTATCAACGTTATACGTACCGTTCACACAGAGTTGGTATGTTTTATACCCTTCCTTTTCAAGGTAGGCGTCATACTCAATCGGTTCAATGATTTCAGGCTCTATCGCTTTGGCTTCCACTGCCGCTTCAACCTTAGCAACATCAGCATCTTCAATAGGGTTCATACCTACTACAGCAACAGGTGCTTTATCACATCGGCCAATACATGGGACTTTCTGAACCCGAACACCCTCGCCCATTCCATCTTCTAATGAGCTAATTAGATCGTGCGCGCCTTTCATTTCACAGGTTAAAGATTCACACACTCGAACAGTTAATGCAGGAGGTGGCATTTCACCTTCTTTAACAATATCAAAATGATGATAAAAAGTAGCCACTTCATAAACTTCGGCTTTAGACAGCTTCATTTCACGCGCTAATGCGACTAAATGAGCTGCAGAGATATGTTTATAAGCATCCTGAATTTTATGTAAGTGTTCAATCAACAAATCTTTCTGTCTTGATTCATCACCTAATAAAGCTTGAACTTCTTCTAAGGCTTTAGGATCAACTTGTCTGCCTTTACCAACCGCTCTTGGTAATTTCAGTTTATTACCCGATTTTCGAGCACTGATTTCCTGCTTGCTCATCTACATTCTCTCTTTAGACATTATTTGAGCACCAAGTTGGTGCCAGTATTTATTAGCTTAATAGATGAAAATATCATGCCTAGAACTAATTGTGAAGTCATATACCGTGATTGAAACAGCAAACATTTCTAAGGTGAAAGTTCATATACAAAAAGACCATCAAATAGAATCTACTTGATGGTCAATGTTTACTGATACAACTCTTAACTCAAAACCAAAACATATGGGCAACTAGCTGTTTTTTATTACTATATCTCTTAATTCATCTTTCATAGAAAGCCTTTCTTTTCCTAGGCGATTTACATAATCATCACTTGTTGGTTCTTCACCACTTTGAATTCGATAAATTTGTTTATCGATCGCCTCATAGCGCTCCATCAAATGATGGAAATAATTATTGCTCGATTTCAGTGCATGTATTTGTTGTTTATATTCTGGGAATTCTTTTGTTAATGGATGATGTGTTAATGGCATTTTTGTCTCCTCAATAATGATAGATTTAGCTTATCATAATCATAAATTCATTATCACTTCTAAGTAAGTATTAGCTGATCTAGATCAGCATTTATTTATCCACTAGACCTTTTTCTTCTACTTCTTCCAACCATAAATCATGATGTTGCTTTGCCCAAGCAGTATCAACATGTCCAGAAACCATTCCTTCTAAAGCCCCTTCAGTACCTATCGTCGCAATGTAGATATGACCAAATGAGAAGGCAACAAGACCTAGTGCTGTAATAACATGAATAACATGTGAAACTTGCATCACTTCACGCTGCTGATCGAAGTTAGGGAAATCTAAGATTAAACCAGTAAAACTGAGTGCTAACCCCATTAGTACAAGTGACCAGAACCACAGTTTTTCACCCGCATTTAGCTTTTCTGCTGGAGGATGATTGTCACCAATCATGCCACCAAACTCTTTCATCCATTGCAAATCAATTTTATTAAAAAAGTTGAGTTTAAACCAATGAAACATCATCGATAATAGCCCCACCATAAATAATGGTCCGAGAATATTATGAGTCCACTTAGCTATCTCAGCATAAGATGCAAAACCTTGATGTCCAAACAGAGGGATTAGCACCAATCGTCCATATAGAAGGCTTAAACCAGTGATGCCTAATATAACGAAAAGAATAGCTGAAACCCAGTGCAGTCGACGTTCCTTTAGTGTCCAACGTTCTACTGTTTTTCCCGTACGAGGATGACTTAATTTAATCTCCCCACGCCACAGATAAAAAATGGCTAATACAGCTAAAGTGAAACCTAATAACCAGCTACCATATTGTGCGATGGGCCCATTTCTTAGTTGACGCCAGTTTTGACCTGAACCTTGTATAAGTTCATTAGTCTCACGACCTTTAACGGCAGAATAACCTTCTGTATTACTTCTAACTTGACGCCAGTAATCTGATTTAGGGTTTGTTGCTTCAACTTGTTCCTCACTAGCAGCTGTAGCAAATCCTGTTGAAATATAGCCTGTCATGGGTAATAAAAAAATAGCTAATAACATGATGATGCCTGTCCAGAACATCATTTTTTTACGTCTATTTAATGAGCTTGTATTAGACATCAGCGATCCGTTTGAACTTGACCAAAACGTTTGGCCAGAATGGCTTCACGTTGTTCAGCAGTTTGACTATGATTATCAACCTTACCTTTATAGATGCCTGCTTGATGCATCGTTACATCAGCATCTTCATAACATGCAGACAAACTCAGCATTAAGGTAACTAAGAACAGATATTTCATTATTTCACGTTATAAGCTGTGTCCCAGCCCCATGCTTCTTGACGACCTTGACGACGCACAACACGATTACGGAACAACTCAGAAACCACATCGCCATCACCTGCTAGCAATGATTTAGTCGAACACATTTCAGCACATAAGGGTAACTTACCTTCAGCTAAACGATTACGACCATATTTTTCAAGCTCTTCATGTGAATGATCTTCTTCAGGACCACCAGCACAGAATGTACATTTATCCATCTTGCCACGAGAACCAAAAGCCCCTTCTTGTGGATACTGAGGCGCACCAAATGGACAGGCATAAAAGCAGTAACCACAGCCAATACACATATCTTTATCATGC
>ENA-OSET01001669-OSET01001669.1-sediment-metagenome-genome-assembly--contig:-NODE-1669-length-22781-cov-10.882840_pt1 | contig 22781 bp, 18 predicted proteins | sample MGYA00237882_ERZ534229 | MGnify/ENA primary metagenome ERZ534229 (study PRJEB26408, sample SAMN06266212) | sediment metagenome | isolation source: Hudson Canyon methane seep mesocosm | place... | reverse complement strand
GTGCTGTAGCAAAAATTAATTTTAATTTCATTCTGATCCCCTCTTGGATTTATGAATACTAGTTATATAAATTGCTAGAAATCTCTTTAAGCAATTCACGGTATTAGTATATTCTGATATTCATACCAAGTAAAGTAGTATGTTATTATTTTTTACTCTTTCCTGTAAAAATAAAACGTGTCCTGATTACCTCTGAGCTACTGACATTTTAAATGTAGCCAGCTAAATATCTCGCATTCCTGCACTGTCTTAGCAGTGATCTAAATTCACACTGAATAGATTCCCGACAAAACTTATGCCCATGCTTGACTCATAGTCATAAAATTACATGCCTATGAACAAACCACTGGTTTTCTATTCTCGGACAAGATCCTAGGCAGGTATGTATTCCCTCGCGGGAGCATGGGAACAAGATGCGCTAGTTTTTTACTATCCTGTACTTTGTTAATAGCCATGTTAAATTAAGGGGTTAGCCGTTGGGGCGCAGTGCTTTAGCCTGCTTTGACAACTAAAAATCGTAGGCTAATCAGACTGTGAAAGTATTCGGCTTTAGCTCCCCTCTTTGGAAAATAGGGGCTGGGGAGGTCAAAAAAGAAATACTTTCACAGTCGCTAGCGCTTATCCACCCTACAAAAGATAAACCCGTTTAACTTGGCGGAAAGTTATGGGGAATCAGTTGAAATTTTGATTCATAAACAAGCATAAAAATAGTCTGTTTCGAATTCATTATTCACTTAATGCATCAATAGGATAGATAAACCTTTGGATTGCAAAGCCTGATAAACCACCTATTAGCAACCATAACAAAGCATTAGCTATGCTAGTCTGCACTATAAAATCTGACCATATCTGAGTTAACGCTGCTACGGCTTTTGGATCAGTATTGACAAAACCATGGATTTCAGCCTGTGGTGCACCAATAATATGGGGTACAAAAATTAAAACCAGACCTATCACTTTATTTAATGTCGATTGATATGCAATCAGCCATAGTGCAAGCGCCGTGATAATAACAGTTAATATCCACCAGGCTTGCCGCCCTTCAAGAAAGGCTGCCTCCATACCGGGTATTTCTGGTGGCAACCCTAATGCAGGCGCTGCAAAGACGGTTAAATAAGCAGCTCCCCCCCAAAACAATCCTTTTATGACATTGACTGAAGTCGTTATTGCCATGCTACTTAGTAACATTAAGGCATAGGCAAAACATAATAAAAAATTAGTAGCAAAACTCCATGAATTTCTTTCCATCCCATCTGCCGGCGCCCATGCTTCTGCTGGTTGACTGATTATAGCTTCAGAAACTTCATAGACTTCTGCACTTAAAATTAATGGGGTGATAAAAAAGGCCTGGTAGGCGCTGAAAATAAATCCTGCAATTATAGCGATAGCAAAAGCAGATAAAACAAGGTTTCTAAAGTACATGAATGAAAATCAATATCTGTAGGTTAAAATAGCCCAAATTTGATGCCTATCGGGCTCGGAATTTTTATCATTTATAACAGCATACATTAGCTCCGTTGATAATGTATCGTTCCAGTTAATATTAATAAGAAGATTAAGTTCTTCATAACGACTCAGCATAATTTGAAAAGGCAGTCATACTCTGTCAATGTTGTATTAACGGATTTTGCAAGGTTGGGTTAGATTTTTTTGTGTAACAAAAAAACGTAACCCAACAAAAGCCTCGCATTATTGCCAAATGTCGGGTTACGTTATCTCGCTATGCTCAATAAGCTAACCCGACCTACTAGAGATAATACTTGTTTAGAAAGCCATGCCCAGCAAGGGAGGGCTTCAGAGCTGCATCCATCATTTTACTCTGAGTAATTACAGTTCTTCTTTTATTGTAATCTTTGCTATTAGCTGCATTAAATTTACCTGCTGCACTAGCTATGAGCGAGGATCCTATAATATCCGCCCCTAAGTAACAAAATTAATAATTACCCGTCTATTTTGAGCTCGCCCCTTTGGAAAGCGGTTACTTTTAGCTGGCCTTGATTCGCCATATGCTTTCACTTTGACTTTTTGTTCATCAAGACCCTGACTGACCAGGTAACGCTTAACTTCCTCTCCCCTGTTTTTCGAAACAGCTAGATTTGTTGCTCGCCTACCCTTACCATCAGTATGACTTTTAATAATAAGCTGAGCATTGGGTACAAATTCACGCGCATATTGAACAATCAGGTTTAATCGCTGTTTTTCTGCCGGTGATAACTTTATATTACCTTTTCGATAATATATGGCCGTTAATGAATCAGGACCGAAGACACTGAGCCGGACCATTTTATTATTAGCTGCTGTTGAATAAAATCCACTTTTTATAGCGACTTTACTTTTAGCGACACCTAGTTTATTTAAATAAGCAGTGATAGCCTTGGCCCGTCTGCTAAACCATTTTTTATCTCTGACACCTGAGATAGCCGTATTACTGATAATCGTCACTTTTGCACCGTTCACTTCTTTAATATAGCGTGCGGTATTTTTTAGCTGAGCTAAAACGTGACTATTTAATGTCGGACTATTGGCTTTAAAAAACAAGCTTCTCTCCAGCACATCCTTTATACCATGAGGTAAAAAGTTTTTTCGGCAATCGCTAAACTGTCGATAATTGGTTGCAAAATTAATGGCTAAAACGGAGACTTGAGTTTCTGGGAATTCCCTCTGCGCAGAAGCTCTAACATAGCTAAATCTGGGAGAGTAGCCACTCGATAATGCATCCAGCATAAGCTCAGCCGTTTCTCCATAAACACTTAACTGAGGTATATTCTGGATATTTTTTGTCTGATCCAGATAAACCAGGTGATCCTTACTTCTCAAAGGCTCATGTAACCAGGGCGGCATATCGACAAATAAACTGGCCTTTACAATTTCTGGTTTAAAGCGCTCTTCTTTGATAGAAAAACGTAACAAGTCGCCAGACTGATGCATAAAGTCTGCAGTTCCATATAGCGGTATAGATTGTTTTAACTGGCAAAATGAATCGCCTTTAATCATTTTCCAGTTTGCAGTCAATAGAGGTGCGGCAACCTTATCAGCAAAAGTTACTGAGCTGAAAAGCAAAAAAATCATTATCGCTGTCTTGAGGGCTGTCATGTTTTTAACCTACGATTCATCATATTGAGCTATTTTATAGCAATGATCCCTGGCTCAAAAAGTAGCAAATATCCTTATCCAATCAGCTTTAAACCGTAATTTAAGGCTTCATACACTCTATAGCGGCAAAAAACAGATTTTTTTTACTTTTTTCTATAAGAAATCAACAATATTATTTAAAAATTCAGCTGGCTTATCAATATGCAACCAATGCCCAGCCTGTTTTAAAGTTGATATCTCTGCATTAGGAAAGCTCAAAGCAATAGCATTCTTATCTGTGTAGTTCGATTCATCTCCCATGATAAATAAAACCCTCCCCAAATAAGGTGCGATTAAATCAACTGATGGAAAGGCAATAATATTATCCGCTGATTGATAAAAGTAATCTAAATTAACGCGCCATTTGTACTGTCCGTCAGTTAATTGCAAATTCTGCAATAGAAACTGTCGATAAGACAACTCAGGAATATCCATAGACAACAAATCATCCGCTTGCTTCCTATTCGATATTTGCCCTAAAGGCACCCGCTTTAAGGCATTAATCGTGTCATCAAAACTATGCTGATAAGTGACGGGAGAAATATCTGCGACAATCAAATGATCAACTTTTTCCGGGTAAGTTAAAGCAAACCACATCGCAACCTTACCTCCCATACTATGACCTAATAAACTAGCCATTGAGAGTTTTTGCTCATCCATAAAGTGTTTTAAATCTTCAGCCATTGCAGGATAATCCATCTCTGGCGCATGTGGAGACTGGCCATGGTTTCGCATATCCAACACATAAACATGGTAATGCTCAGCCAGTTTCTTAGCGATTAGACGCCAATTACGAGAAGATGCGAAAAAACCATGAATCAGAATTAAAGGAGTAGCTGCACTCTCCCCATATTCCTCAAATGCTAATTTTATTGTTTTCATTAAGTTGATTAAATGAAGCTAAAACCTGCACCAATGACACCGCCAAAAACCCCACCCCAAACAACTAGCCAACCTAGATGTTGTCGGATGATGTCTTGCACCATTTCTTTGACCAGCTGTGGTGTTAATTCATTCAGGCGTTTATCAATCACTGTTTCCACCTTCCCGATAATATCTTCACCAATTTTATGAGCATCTAAACTTTGCTCTAATGCGGCTTTAAATCGATCTGATTCAACCATTTCCATTAAAGTCAGTTTCATTTTTGCAGTAAACGGTTCTTTTAGTGGTACTAAAGCCTCTTCTCCACCCATCATTTGCAACATACCGCCAAACGAAGACTCCATAATGGAAGAAACTAGACCTTCATAAACTTTGTCGTAATCAACGGCATCCATCAACGGTTCTAGATTAAGGACTTTATCCCCCTGTTTTTCTTCTGTATGAATAAATTGTTCAATATTTTCTACAGTAAAGAACTGGTTCATCATTAGACTTTTAATGGATGACTTAAATTCTTCGAATCGATTTGGAATCACTCCCGAACCATAAAGTAAAGGGACTTTCTCAAATAACATATGTATCGCTAACCAATTGGTTATAGCACCCGACAAGGCAAAAAAACCGATCGATTTCATCAATTCAGACTGAACAGGACAAACATAACCCGTTGCAATAATTGCAATGGCTAACAAATTGGTAAGAAAACTTTTATTTAATACTTTTTTCATTTTTTACTATTTTAAACACTGACTAACGACATCACAGCACTATTGTCTTAAGACATAATTGAAGAACAATCATCTCTTCCAAAAAACAAGCGTACTTTTATCATGGTTTTTAAACCCATAACTGAAGGATAACACCAAACAATTAAGCACCTCGAATAACGCCAAGTCCTTAATAACAGCAATGATAAAAATCAATCAGAACGGCGAGGGTAAACAAAATCATTTAGTTACGCCATTATAGCAAAGAGAAGGAAAAACATTTATCCCTAGCCTTTTAATTAGGAAATTATCTATTGCATACCTACATTTACAATAGCGTATAAAGGACTCCGAGAGCTAAATGCCATTAGTTATAGGAACAGCTATCAGCCAATGCTTCCTCTATCTACCACTAATTCCAGGGGTCATTTATTACTTAGGAACGTTAAAAGAATGAACTTACCCCCTTTAAAGTTCCACTACCATTAAGTTTAAGAGTAATGGTAGTGGAGCGCAGTGCTTTAGCCTGCTATTTTTAGCTATGAATGCAGGCTAAAGCACTGCGCCCCAACGGACTAATCCCTTAACTTAATGGCAGTGACGCAGAGCATGGGAACTATTTTGGTCGTTTATTTATTTCGAGTTTCCTTAGTAGCTTAAAATAGCAGTGCTAAAGCACTGCGCCCCGATAAGCTTATTTTTATAGCCAAATCATCATGATTGGGTATGAATATTTTTATGATATCCCTAAGAAAGGATGAGAGGGATAGCGTCCACTTATTTCAAACTCTTGGTTTAATGGGCTTGGGTTAGCAATAGCGTAACCCAACAAGTCTTTGAAAAATGGTGGATAACGCTAGCGCTCATCCACCCTACAAAAGATAAAACGCCCTTAACTTAATGGCATTGGGACGTAACCCTTTAATTGATGGGAGGGCAGAATATATTTCTATCACCTACCTACAACGGGTGGAAGAAAAAAATAGCGCACGAAATAGAGACCAATATTAGCATCACCCTCCTTTAGCCTTTAGCTTTAACAAATTTCTTATAATTAATAGAGATCTTAAGCCCTATAAATCGACCTGACATTTTAATCATCTCATCCGTCTTATTATCAAAGATCAGCTTCACTATACTTAACGCTCTATCTTCATAACCTTCTTCAACACCCTCTGTTTCGAGTTGAAAATGGTAATGGTAAACATCCTGCCCGTCTGTATGCTCTATTTCCAAAGGCTGGCCTAATTGACTCAGCATTTGCTTTCTTTGTGGCAAGTCGGCATCAATCTTTTCAATTAAATCGGTATTGGCTCTTAATTGTCTTTTTCCTTGATTAATTTCCGCACCACCCAGCGAACGTATGGATATTTCCAGGAATTCTGCGGGCGCCATTTCTAGAAATAAAGAAGAAAACGACCAAAGCGTTAATCGTTGCTCCTGATTAAAACTTAAATCAAAATAGAATTTAACTTCGGGCTGAACAATATTGCCTTGCTGATCCACTTTACGAAACCAATAGCGCCAGCTTTCTCCAGCCTTTCTGCTAATTTTTTCACTCGGTTGTAATTTAGATAAGGAAACAAAGTCCTCATTATAAAGAATAGGATCTCTAAATGAGATGTTAAATTCATCCGCAGCAGTAATGGCAAAATATTGATCAAAGTCATCCATTTGCAAGTATGTCTGATAGGCACGTACCCAGTAAAAACACCCTGTTAAGGTGCTTATCAAAAACAACAAAAGGAACCATCTAAAAAATTTAATCATCCTGCCTCATTACCTTTTTATTAATGTCTGGTATCAGATGTTTTTTCCACTATCTGAGTTGACAATAAGCCCTCAACATCGACCCTATCAAAGCTGTATTGTTTTCCACAAAATTCGCAATCAGCTTCAATTTTTTCACGCTCTTCTAGAATAGAGTTCAATTCATCTTTACCCAAAGCAAGCAAAGCGACCTCTATCTTTTGTACAGAGCAGCTACATTCAAATTCAATAGGTTCTGGCTCATACACTCTGACTTTTTCTTCATTAAACAGCCTGAACAGCATTTCTTCACAGTCCAGAGTTAACATTTCGTCCTTTGTCACTGTATTAGCCAATGCAGAAATACGCTCCCAATCAGCTTCATAACTTTCTTGTGCTGGTAGTTCTTGTAAAAACAAGCCTGCTGCATGTGTTTCATTAGCAAATAACCAGACCCGCGTTTCTAACTGCTCTGATTGTAAAAAGTAAGTTGTAATTACACCAGCCAATGCATCACCTTCTAAAGAAACAACGCCTTGATACGGTTCTCCTTTTTCTGGATCAATAGTAATCACTAGTCGCCCTTCCCCCATCATTTCAGCTAAAGTCCCTGCGGCTATTTTTTTATCACCTCGGGCTAAACCCCGTATTTTTCGATCATGAGTCGCTTGAGCAACCAATGCCTTTAATCCGCCAGTTCCTTCTGCTTGTAAAATCATAGCACCCTCAAACTTAATGGTTGCTGACAATAAAACAGCAGAGGCTAAAGCTTCACCTAACTTTTCCTGCACCCCTACTGACAATTGTTGATATTGCTTGGCCTGCTGCCAACTGGTTTCCAGTCGAACCCATTCACCTCGAACACCAAGCTGTTCAAATAAAAAACGTCGTAAACAATCTTGTTCTTTCATTTATACTTTAAATAGATTAATAATAGCTACAATTATAGCCCTAAGGTATGAAGATTCCATAATCCTGGAAAAACATCCTTACTCTGGTCCAACTCATTATGCTTTTAACAAAAAACAAAACAATGTTTCCATCAGCTTCAGAAGTACTCCCTGGCAGAGAATCGCTGATGCCCGTCTCTCAGAATCACTATGTGACAAAAAATCCAATTATTCCACCTTTTCCAAAACATCTAGAACAGGCGCTGTTTGGTTTAGGCTGTTATTGGGGTGCGGAGAGAAAATTTTGGCAACAAACAGGGGTGTTTTCTACAGCCGTAGGGTTCACTGGTGGCTTAACCCCCAACCCCAGCTATAAAGAAGTCTGCACTGGATTAACAGCTCATAATGAAGTGGTCTTAATCATATTTGATCCAGCGATCATTTCATACCAGCAATTGCTGCTTATCTTTTGGGAGTCTCATAACCCCACTCAAGGCATGGGGCAAGGGAACGATATAGGGACACAATACCGATCAGGCATCTATACCTTTAATGATCTTCAGCAGCAACAGGCTTTAGAATCCAAAGCACAATATCAAGAAAAGTTATCATCCAATGCTCTAGGTGAGATAACAACAGAAATTCTCATCGCAGCTAGCTTTTATTATGCTGAAGACTCTCATCAGCAGTATTTAGCCAAAAACCCTCAAGGCTATTGTGGCTTAGGCGGTGTTGGAGTGTCATTTGAATAAAAACAACAGGCAAAAAAAAAGCAGTTAATAAAAATTAACTGCTTAAAAGTGTATTTTAGGAATAACATAACGCAACTTTTGCTGTTTAGCTACAAAGAGCTTTAAAAGTTGTAGCTATAATACCAAGTCTATTGTCAAGTTAAAATGTGACAAATTGTCGCAGTATCAAAAAACCTCATTTTTTTCAAGCCTTTTTTCCTGCAAAGCCTTTTCAACTTACCAAACAACACTCTTAGGAGTGAGGATTTAATAATGCCCCCCCTTAGTAACTTACTCAGGTTTCACAATCAACCCTGTAAGGTATAATAAAACGACAATCATAATCACGAATTGATCCGTTAATATCATGATATTAAATAGTGGTAAGCAATGGCATTTTTTTTATTCCAACCTCTTTATAGCCTGCGCTTATTTTTTATTAGGCTATTTTGGCACCCTCCTGGCGGCAACCCCAAGCAATGTTAGTCCCATATGGCCCGCTTCTGGTTTAGCCTTAGCCTCAACCTTAGTTTATGGAAAGCGAATTTTGCCTGGGGTGTTTTTTGGCGCCCTAATAATTCATATTTATTCATTTTTTGACTTTTCTACAGCCACTTCCGTAGCGCCCGCACTACTCACTGGCTCAATAACCAGTATTGCATCTTCACTGCAAGCCTATGCAGGTGCAACTTTAATCCATTATTATTTGGGTCAAAACAATCAATTACTAGAAGATAACAGCATTTTTCGTTTCTTTATCCTAGCCATTATCAGCTGTTTCATTGCTCCTAGCATCGGAATCTCAACCATATTCTTACAAAACATTATTACAGCAGATGACTTTCTATTAAGTTGGTGTACCTGGTGGATAGGAGATGCTATTGGGGTGATTATTTTTACCCCCATTGTGCTATCACTTATTGCTAAACCCAAATCAATATGGAGAGCGCGCCAAAAAATAGTCTCTTATCCGCTGTTCGTCATGATAGCTATTGTTATCGCTATTTTTCAATACAACCAGTTTCAAGAAACAAATAGAATCCGCTCAATCTTCGCTCGTCAGGTTGATAGTTTACATGCAACTTTAGAAAATGAAATCCACAAACATGTAGACCTTAGTCACATATTAAAAACCTTTTTTGATAGCTCAGAGTTAGTCACTGAAGCCGAATTTTCCTCACTAACCCTCCCTCTTATAGAAAAACACCCAGGTATTCACTCTCTCTCCTGGGTAGCACTTATTTCTTCAGCTCAGCGCAAGCAATTTGAAAACACCTTTAGCATCAAGGAAAGAAATCACAAAAACGAATTAATACCCGCAAGCAAACGAAGGGAATATTTCCCCATCACCTATACTCAGCCAATTAAATCAAACTCACGGCTATTAGGTTTTGATATTAGCACCCACCCAATCGCTATAAAAGCTCAGAAAAAAGCCAGAATCACAGGCATCACTACGCTAACAGAACCATTACATTTATATCAACAAGCAGACAAACACGCTGGCGTTATCCTCTATTCACCTATTTATAAAAAAAATAGTTCGCTTAATAGCAATGCAGCCAGGGAAGTTGCTTTAACTGGCTATATTGCAAGTGCATTTCTTATAGCAGATGAATTAAACGAGGCCTATACAGACGCCTCTGACATTCAATTATTAGTCAAAATTGAAGATAATAGTGCTCAGTTATATAGTAATTATATTGATTCAAAGCCCCCCAGTTTGAACTCACCGGCCTTACTAAAAACAAAACATATCCAGGTTGCTGATCGCCAATGGACGTTAACTTATCAACCCTCAGCAGCGTTTTATCACAGTCAGCTATCCTGGACTATTTGGTGGATACTGCTTGGAGGACTGTTAATTACAGGCTTATCTTCAATCGCCCTGCTAATGCTTACGGGACGCTCACTTCGCACAGAAGAATTAGTACATCTACGCACTAAAGCACTCGCGGAAAGCGAAGAGCAATTTAGAGAATTAGTACAGGCTCAATCTGCCATAGTATGGAGGGCCGACCCAGTAAGCTTTAAATTTTCATTTGTAAGCGACGAGGCTGAGAAAATTTTGGGCTACCCTATTTCTGACTGGTTAGAATCCAATACCTTCTGGATTGATCATCTACACCAAGATGACAAAGAATGGGTGCCCAAATTTTGTATAGCATCAACCAGGGAACTAAAAAACCATGAATTTGAATACAGAATGATCAACAAATATGGGGATATTGTCTGGCTTAGAGATGTGGTTAATGTAATCGTAGAAAATGGTGTAGCAAAAGAAGTGATTGGGGTGATGATTGATATTACTGACCGCCGAATTGCTGAAGAAACCGTTAAATTAAATGAATCAAAATATAGAACGCTGTTTGAAGACACCATAGAATCCCTCATCGTTTTTGACTTTGATACTCTGCTTTTTTCCGAAATAAATGATAATGCACTGGCCTTATTTGGACTGGATCGTTTGAACTTTCATAAATTTGGCCCACTAGAGACCTCACCCATAACCCAGGCAAATGGGATTCCCAGCAATGAATATGCTCAAAGGATGATCGACAAAGTACTGACTAATAATAAAACCACTTTTGAATGGACTCACATTAACAAACAAGGACAAGAAATACTCTGCGAAATTAAAATGGCGCTTCTACCCTCTATCAGTCATAAACATGCCATAGCCAGTATTAAAGATATTACTGATCAAAGAAAATCTGAACAGGAAATTTATCAGCTTGCATTTAATGACTCCTTAACAGGTCTGGCCAATCGTCGCTTCTTTCTTAACCAACTCAATTTAGAGCTGCCTCAGGCAAAACGCAACCACTCCTTTGGTGCCATTATTTTCTTAGATCTGGACCGCTTTAAAATATTAAATGACTCCCTAGGACATCATGTGGGGGATGAATTACTGATTCAAGTCGCAAACCGAATCCAAAATTCATTACGTGCAGAAGATCTTGCCGCTCGCTTTGGAGGCGATGAGTTTGTTGTTATGATAAGAGCTCATGAGCCCGCCATGAGCCAGGCAGCCGACCATGCTATCGCCATTGCTGAAAAAATCAGATCGGCGCTAGAACAACCCTACATAATTGGCAGTTACGAGCATCACTGCTCTTCCAGTCTTGGAATCACCTTGTTTCCTGAGCAGAATATCCCGGCTATAGAGCTATTACAGCAAGCCGATAAGGCAATGTATCACTCAAAAGATCTGGGCAGGAACACCATTAGCTTTTTTGATCCTGGCCTGCAAAAAAAGGCTGATGCAAAACTATTCCTAGAAAAGGAAATTCGCCGGGCATTAAAATCAGAAGATTTTATTCTTTATTACCAGCCTCAAATAGACCAATCCTCTCTGTCCATCAGTTCAGAAGCACTGATCCGTTGGCAACACCCAGAACACGGGCTTATCTCACCTATCGACTTTATCCCTATCGCAGAAGAAAGTGGCTTAATTATTCCTCTAGGGCTTTGGGTACTCAACCAGGCCTGTAAACAAATGCGATCATGGCTAGATGATAAGCTCAATATTCACCACATTTCAGTTAATGTCAGCTCAAAACAATTTCGACACCGCAACTTTGTCACTCAGGTTGAACAGGTCCTCATTGAACACAAACTCCAGGGCTCTCATCTTTATATCGAATTAACTGAAGGCATTGTTATCGACAATATCAATGACACAATAAAAAAAATGCAGGCATTGAAAACAATTGGTGTCAAGATTTCAATTGATGATTTTGGTACAGGCTACTCCTCCCTTGCCTATTTAAAACAGTTACCGCTAGATCAACTAAAAATTGACCAGAGTTTTATCAGAGACATTAGCAGCGACGAGAATAATGCCACCATCGTATCAACGATTATTAACATGGCTCACAATCTCAAACTGGATGTCATTGCAGAAGGCGTTGAAACTCAGCAACAAAGAGATTTTCTGATTGCTCATGGCTGTATGGTCTTTCAAGGTTACTATTTTAGTAAACCCATACCCGCGAATGAATTTGCAGACTTTAGCAAAGAACCGTTTAATCACTCGCATAGCTAGAAGCCTGTCCGAGAACAAAGAAGGGGGTACCGCATTGTATTCTCAATAGAGTAAACTAGCAGCATACAACAGATAAAAACCCACGCCAACCCAACGATTACTATGATTGACGAAGTTCTCCCTAAATCAAATATTTCAATCAGAGACAATTTAAAATGGCTCTATATCCTAAGAAACTTGATGCTGTTAGGTGAGTCCTTTCTTATTCTTGCCGCTGTTTATGGCCTGAATATTCGCCTCCCAGAAGAAGAACTCTGGCTAGTCATTTTATCAATTTGCGCAGTAAATCTGTATACCTGGATGCGCTTACAGACAGATGAACCCATTACTGAACTGGAAATTTTCTCCCAAATCTCTATTGATGTGTTTGCTTTAGGCTCCTTACTCTATTTAACGGGTGGTGCAACCAACCCAATTATCTGGGTATTCCTACTGCCTTTAATCCTTACAGCAATCATGCTACCCCAGGCCTATGCCTGGAACATGGTCATTCTGACCTGCTGCACCTATACCGTGTTAATTGGCTACAACATTCCTTTACCTGCCATGGAACCTCACCTTCCCGACCCGAACCTGGTCAGCCCTGAAATGCAACATTACTTGCATGATATGCAAGATCAGCAATTCTTTAATCTACACATCTTTGGCATGTGGTTTGGATTTGTTTTTAGCGCGGGCTTAGTCGCTTTTTTTGTAGTGCAATTATCAAAGACCTTAAAGGAACGTGAACGTAGTCTTGCCGATGCCAGAGAAAATGCCTTAAGAGACGAACGCGTTGTGTCCTTAGGCACCCTGGCCGCCAGTGCTGCTCATGATATGGGGACACCACTTGGTACCATGGCAATTTTGGCGCATGAGATGGAACTGGAATATGCCAACAAAAACCATCCCGATTTACAGTTACAGCTAAAGATAATGAATGAACAAATAGCTCGCTGTAAGGAGGCTTTATCAGTCCTTTCAGCGTCCTCTGGTGAAATGCGAGCAGAATCAGGCAAGCCTATGGATCTTATTCATTACCTGGATGAACTCCTCAACCAATGGCGCGCCCATAACACCACCAGTAAAATCAATCTTGATATTGCACCCAGCGTTGATGTTAATGCTAAAATTATTGCAGACCGAACATTAACCCATTCCATCATTAATATTTTAAATAATGCCGCTGAAGTTTCTCCCGCCAATAGCGGAATTGATTTTACAGCAGAATGGGACAGCCAATTATTACACTTAAAAATAAGAGATTTTGGCCCAGGCTTTCCAAAAGAGATCGTTAAATACGGCGGCCAAGAACCCGTTACCAGTAGTAAACAAGGACTTGGTGTCGGTTTATTTTTAACTACTTCCACAATTAACCGTTTAGGCGGTAAAATAGAGTTTTCCAACATGGTATCTGGGGGAGCCCTTGTTGAAATCGCACTTCCTTTATTAATAATCGAGACAGATCATGACGACAACGGAAATGGACAAACCGAACCTGCTATTAGTTGACGATGACGAAACATTTTGTTCGGTGCTTAAGCCCGCATTGGAAAAAAGAAACTTTCAAGTCTCAGTCGCTAACGATGTAAAACAAGGCATCGCTTTAGCCGAACAAACCGAACCAGAGTATGCGGTGATTGATTTACGCATAGGCCATGACTCTGGTCTGGAAATGGTTAAAAAGCTAATCTCTCTTGATGGTAACACCCAAATTGTCATGCTGACAGGGTTTGCCAGTATTGCAACGGCTGTGGAAGCCATCAAACTAGGTGCGATACACTATTTAACCAAACCCGCCAATGCCGATGAAATTGTTAACGCCTTATATAAAAACGAAGGTGATTCATCAGTTGAAATCAATCAGAACCCCTTATCAGTCAAACGTCTGGAATGGGAGCATTTGCAAAAGGTTTTAATGCAGCATGATGGCAATATTTCCGCCGCGGCCAGAGCCTTAAATATGCATAGAAGAACTTTACAACGAAAGCTAGATAAACGACCGGTTAAAGAATAGGCTTTAACCGTTTTATTGGGTTGAAATCAATTGATTTCAACCCAATAAAACGTCAACTTATTTTACAACTATAAATACAACCTATCAGTACCAAGGTTGCATTTTACTTTAACAACCAAGCTCATTCTATAGTAATCACTTAATTGCCCCGACGCCTCACTACAATCAACTGTCAGTTTTCTTTACATCTTAAAGTTACTCGCTCTACCCAGCTAACAACAAAAAAATTAAGCACCTGATTTTAAAAAAATTACATATAAATGGAATGATTAATGCCTGATTAAAAAAATTCAACAACAACTTGGAAAACTCATGAAATTAATACCTCTATTTTCTTATTCATTAATCACGCTATTAGTCAGCGTATCATTTTCTGCGCAGGCAACAATTACCAGTTTCAGTTCCTGTACTGGAGCAAATGAATGTACTATTACCACAACCCCTCCCAACCCAATTGCAGCCAACCCAAATAACGGCATTCTTTTAGCATGGAATGAAGTACAAAACCTGACATTAACAGACAAACTCTATGTTAATCGTGTATTTGATCCAGCAGCCTCAATGGTTGGCACTGATAGCAAAGGGCTTTATTTAAAAGCCGGCACCATTGTTTCCAGTCACTATTTTCAGTGGGACCCTGGCACAGGCAGCAGCACTCGTGTTTCAGCCACTATTGTGACTGATTCTCCCGTTTTTGCATTTATAACTTCAGACCAAAATTTATTTGATAGCGACGCACAACTTGGATTATCAGGACTGGATTATGCTGATTTCAGCCTTCGAGGACTAGAAGGTGGAGACACAACAATATTTAATGGTTCATCCGTCGATATTAGCTGGAGTGCTAGCTCACCAGGTGACTGGACCCGTATGGTTACGGCATTTTCACCAGCGGCAGTCCCGGTTCCTGCGGCTATTTGGCTATTTGCTAGTGGTTTACTAGGCTTAGTGGGTTTAGGTAAACGCAGAAAAGTTTAACATACGGTAGAGACGTTGCATGCAACGTCTCTACAAGGTGTAGTCCGTGCGACCTTCAATCCCACTCAAACAATTTCCACTGATTAATTCTTGTACCTTTATCAAGGTCACTGCCTCTAACATCCATATTACCATCACCATTGGTATCAATTAGATAGTAAGCCGGGCCGACGACAGGAATAATTTTTACCATATAAAGCTCGCCATTTTTACGATACTCCTGAATGGTTTTCTTGCCTTTCCGAATAATGGTAATATCAGGTTCTAATGTTTCGCCACTTTGCACGGGCATAGGCAATTCTGGCGGCTCAGGAACCGCTGCAATTTCAGCCCCTTGCTCAGCAAGACTAGCGGTTGAAAAAAGTATTAAATTTAAAGCTAAAAACCAGCGCATGGTATTACCCTTTATCATCGATTATGACTGTCATCATAGTATAGTTGATTCGTCTCATTAAAGAAGACACTAAAGCGCCTCTTTTGTTTCCTTTTCTTCCTCATCCTCATTCTCATCTTCATGAGCCATATCAGAGATTTCTTTTAACCGTGAAACAACATTAAAGTTAATACTGCCCTCCGGGTATTGTCCTTCATTATTCATAACTCCGGCAGGTTTTCCCATTAACAATTCTAAGGCTTCATTTACATTTGAAACGGCATAAATACTAAATAAGCCTTGCTCAACCGCATCAATCACTTCCTGTTTTAACATCAGATTACGTTTGTTTGAAACGGGAATAATGGCTCCATGCTCCCCATTAAGCCCTCTAGCCTGACATAACTTAAAGAAGCCTTCAATTTTTTCGTTAACCCCGCCTATGGCTTGTACTTCGCCATATTGGTTAATTGAGCCCGTTGTTGCAAAGCCCTGTTTGATCGGGGTGCGGGTTAAGGCTGAAATCAAACAGATCAATTCGGCAAGTGAAGCACTGTCCCCGTCAACATAGCCATAAGATTGTTCCAGGGCAATACTGGCAGAAATAGCTAAAGGAAATTCCTGTGCATAACAATAACCTAAATATCCTGTCAATATCATCACCCCTTTCGAGTGTATTGCCTGACCTAACTCAGCTTCTCTTTCTATATCGACAATACCACGAGACCCAGGATAAACGGTTGTAGTAATCCGCGCAGGTGCACCAAAGCTACTGCCACCCACTTGCATAACTGTTAGCCCATTGACTTTGCCTATTGCTTCTCCCGAGGTGTCAATCAGAATGGTGCCATCAATCATTTCTTCCAGGATTTCTTCGGCTATCCGTCCACTACGTGCTTCTTTAGCCGATAAAGCCTTATCAATTTCAGCCTTACCAATTTCAGTTTTTCCATTTCCTGCACACAGTAAATTGGCTTCACCAATAATTTCCAGAGAATCATTGACTCGTGCCGAGAGTCGATGCTGATTTTCTGACAATCTGCAACTATGCTCAATCAAGCGGGCAATAGCCGTTTTCGTTAAAGCTAAGGCACCCGAGTCAGCAGCCTGTTTAACCATTAATGCCACAAACTGCTCTACTGAATCATCCGTTAATTTAATATGATTATCAAAATCAGCCAACACCCGAAACATTTCGTTAAATTCACTATCCATATCTTCTAACAGATAATAAATATCTCGCGGGCCAACAAGAACTACTTTTACATTAAGCGGAATAACCTCTGGTTTTAAGGTAATTGTATTAACCCCATATTCAGAATACGGTGATTCTATTTCTATTTTCCCAGCTTTTAATGCCCGCTTTAAACCTTCCCAGACAAAAGGGTAAGTAAGCACTTTTTCGGCATCTAAAATTAAATAACCACCGTTCGCTTTATGCAAAGAACCTGAACAAATTCTGCGATAGGTGGTAATCAACGCCCCCTGGTCACTCATATACTCGATACGCCCAAATAGATTCTGGTAGGTAGGGTGAGACTCATAGATAACCGGTGCACCATGCTCCTGATGATAATCAACCAGAATATTAGGCTGATATTGTTCAGTCAAAATCAAACGCTTGGTTGTATTGTCTTTAATTTCTTGCGCTTTGGATGGCATCAGGAAATCAGTAATCGTCTCAACCAGATCTTTTTTAAATTCAGCCAGGTAAGTTATCACATCATCCGTGTTTTGATACTTATGGTTAAGCTCATCAAATAGCGGATCAATAGCCAGACCAATAGTGTCATTATCTAACTGCCTGGTCTCATCGACCAATGCTCTTCGCCATTGAGGTAATTCAAGCAAGACATCGCCAAGATAGGCCTCTAACTCTTCCGTATGCTTATGAAAAGCCTCTCTCTCGCGCTGCGGTAGTAAAGTAAATTGATCTTCATCCAGGGTTTTATTATCTCTGATCGGTAAAAAGGTAATAGTGTCACTGTCTCTATAAAGAGCAACATTAAGACCTTCCGCTCTTTTATCCACCAGGTCGATTGCTGCATTATATTGCTGATTAAAACGGCGCTCTATGGTGGTTTTTTTCTGTTGATAAGCCGGACTTTCAAAAGCTGACGGGAACGTTGCTAATAGATTATCAATCAAATGCTCGACATCTTTAGTAAATGCCTGTCCCTGTCCTGCAGGAAGTTGAATTGAGAGAGGCTCTCTGGCTTTATCAAAATTATCTACATAAGCATAGGAAGGCGGGGCTTCCTGTTCTGCCGCAAACGCTGTCAAATGATTGGTAATCATTGATAAACGCCCTGTACCAGGGTCCCCCATCACAAAGATGTTATACCCGGGGTTTTTCATCGCCACGCCAAACTCAAGCGCTGACTGAGCTCTTGCCTGCCCTAAAAGAGTATCTAGCTGTTTAGATGAATCAGGGATGGTTAAGCTATCGACATCCAGGTTTAACTTTAAAGAATCTACAGGTATTTTCAGCTGATCAATCATGGCAGGGTAATAAAAAAGATGTTAATGAAATTAGAAAACCTAGAATGCCCGAAAAAACTATTTGCCACTAAAACAAATATCACTCCCTAACGAGTAGCAATTCTTTTCTGTTCTTTGCGGTTAATATTATAAGGCCTAGAATAAGCAAAGAGGCTTTATCCCCTGCCCTGCCCAGACTTACATTGATGGACACACTATCGCTTTGCCCATCCTACATTAAATTAACATGTCTGTGAACAAACCACAGCTTTCTCGTTCCCACCGTATTCGGTGGGAACAAGATGGGCTAGTTTTTTGCTAAGCCGTGCTTTGTTAATAGCCATATAAAGTTATGATCATTGGGCACAAGCCTATTATGAATTAGTTTCATTATCAGCAAATGATAACAAATGACTCATTTTTTCGACTTTGGTTTTTAAATAGACCTCGTTATCATCGTTCATTCCTGTGTCGATAGGAATGCGCTGATCAACCTTTATCCCCAGCCTGACTAACTGGTCAATTTTATTTGGGTTATTGGTCATTAAAGAAATAGAACTCACCTTTAAATCTTTTAACATCAATGCGGCCAAATCGTACTCTCGCTCATCTGCAAGATGACCTAAATGAATATTTGCATCGACAGTATCTAAGCCTTTATCTTGCAGATTATAAGCTTGTAACTTTTTTAACAGGCCAATTCCTCGCCCTTCCTGACGCAGATAAATCAAAACGCCACAGCCTGCTTTATTAATAAGCGCCAGAGCCATATCAAGCTGTTCACCACAATCACAGCGGCGAGAACCTAACACATCGCCAGTAAAACATTCGGAGTGAATGCGCACGGGAATGCCTTTTTTATCAGCAACATCACCTTTTACAAAGGCAATATGTTCTTTGTCATCTAGGTTATTACTATAATAATGTAGAGTAAACTCACCGTGTGCAGTGGGGATTCTGGTTTGAACTAAATTTTTTAATTGAGGTTTCACAAGCGTAACTAACTATTAATTTGGTTATATTTTACTACCGTTGACAACAATAATGCGGCAATTTTACTGTTAATGATAGAAATTTAGCAATAAACAGCTATATTTATTAACTATCCTCTGCTTAAGACGGGTCATATAAACAATGCAACAGTCTCATTTTGATATAGGTCAGATTATTCAGCACAAACTGTTTGACTACACAGGCATTATAGTTGATGTTGATTTCGAATACTCGGGTACTGATGACTGGTATGAAAGCGTTGCCCATAGCCGGCCATCAAAAGATCAGCCGTGGTATAAAGTACTGGTTGATGATGCGACCCACGAAACCTATGTCGCAGAACAAAACTTAAATAGTTCTAGAGAAATAAAAACCATTCATAACCCATTGTTAGGCTATTATTTTGTCAAAACAGCGAACAATGTTTATAGGCCAAAAATAATAAAAAATTAAGCCTACTTTATCGCTTGAATCAATTTAACCATATCCCGGCTGGCAGGGTCTAAAAGTACTTTCTGAAAGCCACAAGATTGAACACTTTTAACGGTTTGCCTATTAATATTTGCCCCGAACATTGAAGCGATTAAAGGGTTCATCAGCTTCATCATCCTTGCCATCATCGGTTTAGCGCTTAATACATGTTCAAGCAATAAAACCTGCCCCCCTGGCTTACAAACCCGATATAACTCTTGTAAGCCTTTAGTTGGCAGAGGAACTGAACAAAATACAAAGGTTGCAATCACCGTATCAAAACTATTATCGGCATAGCACAAGGACTGAACATCCATCAACTCCAGCTCAACCGCAATATTGCCTCGCTGTTGTTTTTTCTTAGCCCTTTGCAGCATTTTCTCACTAAAGTCCAGGGCTGTTATTCGAGTATTTGCAGGATAATAAGGAAAGTTTTTCCCCGTCCCAACACCCACTTCCAGAATATGCTCACCCTGTACTTTAGCCCATAAAGTCTTACGCCAATCACTAAAAAACAAGCCTTCAAGAAAGCCTTCCAGGCTATCAAAATAAGGTGCTATACGATCATAGCGACGTTTGGTTTTTTCGTTTTCAGCGTTCATTATTATTGCTCTAACTGCTGAATGCCATCAAGATACCATTTTGGCTGCAAACTATTTTTAGACTTTATAAAATGCCAGACTTCTTTCACTTGTTCCGACTGAGCATCAACATCTTCTCTGATGATGGAATCAAATAAAACCACAGCCTCCAGATCAGAACCTATTTCTCTTATACTTAATAATTCAGCTTCCACTTTTAACACATCGGTTTGATTAGATTCAGAAGATTCTTGTAGCTGCTGTTGAATTTCTGCAAACACTTTATCGGTGGTTAAGCCTCTAATTTCAGCCAGCTCACGTTTATCCCAGGCTTTTTGTAAATCTTTATAAGCAGCTGTTGCACCCGCCAGAAAATCTGCTTCATCAAAGTCTGCGGGTACAACATGCTGTTCAAAATCGGCATCTTGCTGATCATCATTATCTGAAAAAGATTCAGTTTCAGCAGAGTAACTCGCTTTTTTATCTTTATTAAATAACATATCAGTATCAAAACCTGCCGAACGCTGTTGTGCAGAACTTTTAAACGGCTGAGGCTTATATTGAGACTTGCTAGCCTGAGCGTTATTAGCCGCACGGCTATAAGCAGGCTGAGGCCTGGCAGCCGACTTTGCAGCAAATAATTTAAACAGCAGATAAGCAATACCGCCAAAGATCAGGATATCCATAAAATTAAAGTTTTCAAATGCGCCACCAAAAAACATTGAGCCGAGTAAACCACCCAAAGCCAGGCCGCCCAGCATGCCCATCAAGCCACCTCGACGACTCATCCCCTGTCTTGCAGTCTGATTTTTATTATAAGCCTGTTGTTGACTAGCTGAACGGGTTGGCGCTGATTTTGATTTCGTTGACCGCTTAAACGGTGAACTATAAGAAGACTTTCCGCCGAAAGAACGTGAACTACCAAATCGTCTGGCTTCGGCATCGGGGGTAGAAGCAATAATTAGGGTAAAACTAATTAAAACACTTGCAAAAAGTCCTATCATTTTTTTCATAATATCTCGTGTAAACTTATTAAATACGCCCAGCTAGCTAGACTATATTTTGTGATTATACCCTGATCGTTTAGATACACTAATAATCAAAAGAGATAACTACTCAGCGTAATTTAAAAATGTAGTCATATACCTTCAATATTGTATTAACGAGGGGGTGTTTTAAGCCTTCCCTTGCTGGGGTATGGTTGGGAGACAATTCTCTTTTGCAAAATGTTTTATTCTTTATTTCTAATAAGCAAAAAGAATAAGGAAAAAAGAATCTATTTTAACCTCTCCCAACCCTCCCCAGCAAGGGAGGGCTTTAAAGCTGCAGTCATCGGTTTTACTCTGAGTATTCACAAAGAACTCAAAGGATTAAAAGAAAATAACTGTTTTCTTCGCACTCTAATTGTCCTTCATGGTAAAAATTTATCAGCTTATATCGAACCACTTTCCAATACAGGCATAACCCAATAATGCATGCCAGATCCCGAAAAATTGAGTTTTAACTGCTCAATTAAGGTACTTAGCTGTTGTTCTGGTATATACATCTGAAATCGTATCTGTTTTTTTCGTCCGGCCACTTGCTCGGCCAATGACAATGCCTCATGTTCACTGCCATGGGCACTGACCACCAGACTACTGAAACCATCGGTGGCTTCTATTGCCAGCAAACAATCGACCACAGACTCTTCTAATAATGGTGGAACATTAATCGTGACTAAAAACTCTTGTCCGCTCATGACTGCTCCTGTTTCGCTTCACCAAACATTTCATAAAGTATCGGTAATAAAATTAAGGTTAAAAAAGTGGAGGAGACTAAGCCGCCAATCACCACAATGGCTAAGGGTCGCTGAATTTCTGATCCTGCGCCAGTGGCAAATAACATGGGTAATAAACCAAATGCTGTTAAGCTGGCAGTCATCAACACAGGTCGTAAACGTCTCTCAGAGCCCACAATAATTACCTCGGAAATAGCCATGCCAGTTGCTCTTAATTGATTAAAATAACTGAGTAATACCACGCTATTTGGCACTGCAACACCTAATAGGGCAATAAAGCCAATTGATGCAGGGACTGACATATATTCCCCCGAAATCCACAAGGCAAACACGCCGCCTATCATGGCTAAAGGGATGTTAGAAAAAACCAGTGTTGCCTGTCTGACTGATCCAAAAGTAGTAAATAGTAATAAGAAAATCAGTAATAAGGAGACAGGGACAACGATTGCCAGTCTTGCCGCCGCTCTTTGCTGGTTTTCAAATTGGCCGCCCCACTGGATTAAATAACCTGCGGGTAAATTAAGCTTGTCTGTTACTGCCTGTTTGGCTTCTTCAACAAAACCGACTAAATCACGACCTTCTACATTGCTGCGTATGACCACAAAACGTTGACTATGTTCACGTTTAATTGAAACCATACCATCAACTTTTTCTAATTTAGCGACGGTTGATAAAGGCACGCTTTTTCCATTAGGTAAAGCAATTTGCAAGCTTGAAAAATTAGCGCTATTACTCAGGCCTCTTAAAATTAATGGTGTCTTACGTATACCCTCCTGCACAATACCCGCTGATAATCCCTCAATTTGTCCGCGTAATATTTGTTCTATTTCTTCAACATTGAGGCCTAATCGTCCAGCAGCCAAACGATTAATCGTGAGTTGCAGATACTGCATACCTTCATTTTGACTGGTAAAAACATCACTTGAACCTTCAATGTTTTTCAGGATGCGCTCAATATTTTCGGCTTTTTGATTAAGCAGATTTAAATC